>Ga0207641_10000127_pt1 | contig 111663 bp, 93 predicted proteins | sample KBSSwiS62_FD_184306 | JGI IMG/M metagenome (GOLD analysis project Ga0207641, IMG submission 184306) | Switchgrass rhizosphere microbial communities from Kellogg Biological Station, Michigan, USA - KBS Switchgrass S6-2 (SPAdes) (version 2) | ecosystem: Host-associated > Plants > Roots >... | reverse complement strand
GCCATTGTCGAAGAGAAGCAGCGTCTTATTGTCCAGATAGTGCACATTGTGCTGATAGGAGAACCATGGGCTGGGATCGGTTGAGGCAGTTGTGAAATCCCCGTCTTTACCCAGTCGCCAAATGACGTGGCCGTCGCCGGCGCCGCGCTCGTAGTCGATCTTGATCTCCCAAGCCTGGTGACGGACAGACATCAGGAGGTTGCCGTCTTCAGGGGACCAGGCAAGGGAGTTTGAATGCAGCCAGTCGACGGCGCCGGGAATTGGGCAGGGCGCGCCCGAACAGATGTCGCCCAGGATGGGGCCGCGATGGACATCGAGGTGGTCGAATGCATCCCAGGTCCAGACCACCTGAAAGTCCTTGTCGAGCACGATGAGGAGTTGGCCTACGTACGGTGTGGGGATGCCACCGACGTCGACGGGTCGCACATTCCAGCCGAGAGTGGCGATCGATCCATTCGGCAGGCGCAGGACTTCGTGATGAAACCCATAAATGATTCCTTGGCCCTTGGCGGTCAATTGGGCGTTGACGGCGTCAATGTTGGTTTCGCGTAGCGGGTTGCCGGCAAGATCGACCTCGCGAAGGACGTTGAAGCCTCGCTTACGGTGGCTATCGCGACCCAAGAAGAAGATTGTGCCTCCGGGCACGAGGACGCCGGGAGCTCCGTTAACCAATCCGGATTGCATGGGATCGAGGTACCACTGGACCGCACCTTGCAAATCCGTTGCAACGACGTTGACTGCATTCGGTTGAGGCCTTCCAGTGAAATTGTGGTAGAGCACGTCTTGACTGAGATCGCTTCTGCGGGTGGGCGGTCTGCGAACGGTAAACGTTGGGAAATCTAACGAAAGGGGCAGCGTCCCGGTTGTGAAGAAGGCAGACGTGGAGAAGGATCCGTCGGCGGTTACGTGCGCCAGTTCGTAGCGTGTGTTGGCCAACATGCCGGCTACGAGAAAATTTCTGCTCTCGCCGCGCTTGCAAGGCAATTTGTTGGTGGCTTTCCACGGCATGTCATTCGTGTCAGAAACCGGTCTGAACTTAACGTAGACGGATCCCTCATCACAGGGCGGAGCACTATAGAGAGCGACTAATGGATTGAGAGTTGGCGTAACGATTGCTTGTTCCCCTGTTACAAGAGAGCGGGTTGCGCCCGAAACGACAGTGCTAGTCGAATCGATGGCGTCGAAACTGCTCTTGACGGTGACCATGACGGCGTAGGGTCCCTCTCGCAGCATGCCCGACGCGAGCGTGTTCTCCAGACTGAAGTCGCGGGCCATGTGGAACTTGGGATTTGCGGCTGTGAGGGCCACCTTGTATTGATAGACGGGTGCATCTCCACAATTTGTGGCGGTTGCGGTCCAAACCACTCGCTCACCAACGAGCTGAGGCGATGGAGTGCTCGGTAAAAGAGAGACTGAGCAGTTCGTGGACTGTGCTCTTGCCATCCCCGGGAAAAAGAACAAAGCGACAGCAAACCATGCGGCGAATACGGCGGTTTTAAAAGTTCTCATTTCGCACCTCCTGTGCGTCCTGGTGGAGGGACTTTCTTCCTGACGGTGGCAAAGCTCAATGGAGGATTCGTAGCCGGTAAATCATCTGTGTGGGGCTAGCGAGGTTGTAGATACGACGTGACTTAGTGAGAAATATGTACGCGGACCAGCGTGCTACACTCCGTCACGAAGGAAGAAAGCCGTATGGCGCCTGCCGCGACACCCCGGCGAATCGTTCGTTTCGGCGTTTATGAACTGAACCGTGATACCGGCGAGCTGCGCAAAGGCGGTCTGAAGATCAAGCTGCAAGACCAACCATTCCAGGTCTTGGCGATGCTGGTGGAACGTCCGGGAGAGCTGATCACCCGCGAAGAACTACTTAACAGACTTTGGCCTTCGGGCACATTCGTCGATTTCGATCATGGGCTGAATGTCGCGGTGAAGAAATTGCGGCAAGCTTTAGGTGATACAGCGGAGAATCCGCGATTTGTTGAGACGTTATCGCGCCGTGGTTACCGCTTTGTCGGGCCGGTAGAAAATGTGCCAACCGACTCGGAGGGTGGGAGCGAGGGGCTTCCGGGGACTGCGGCATCGGTTGAGCCTGCCCTTCGATCAGCGCGAAGTCTCCCCTGGGTTCTGGTTGGGTTTAGTCTTATGGCCGCTGCTTCGGCACTCTGGCACTGGTGGCCAGCTAACCCGGCACGACCCGTGATCACGCGGTTCACAATCTCTCTCCCACCTTCGGACCAATTCTCAATGCCTCGCGGCGGACTGGCGATCTCGCCGGACGGGCGATACTTGGCATATTCCGCCAGCGCCACGAAAACCGGAGCCCAGCAACTTTACTTGCGCCCGATGGACCGAAACGAAGCAGCTTTGATTCCGGGAACAGAAGGCGCGATGGGGCCGTTCTTTTCGCCGGACGGTGAGTGGATCGCCTTTACCGCCGGCGGACAATTGAAGAAGGTCCCAGTGCATGGTGGAACGCCCATTACACTCTGCGCGAAGATAAATCCCAGCACTGGCAGCTGGGGATCTGATGGCATCATTGTTTTCACTAACACCCAGCATGCGGTCGGAAATGAAAATGGAAAGCTCATGCGGGTCACAGCCGCAGGACGTGATCTGCAGGTTGTAACTCCTCCGGAAACGACACCCACAGAATTCCCTCCTCGGTGGCCCCATGTGCTGCCTGCGGGGGACGCAATTCTTTACGTGATTGGCGGGACATCGGCCGCATTCTCAGACGATGCTACGATCGTTGCGCAATCACTGCGAAGCGGTGAACGCAAGATATTGATCCACGGAGGTACTTCGCCGCGTTACGTTTCTACCGGGTACCTTATTTATGCCCAAGGCGGAAGGTTGCTTGCGGCACGATTTGACGCGGCACGCCTTGAGGTGACGGGCACCGCCTTCCCAGTGGCGGAAGACATCTGGCAAGGGCCAGCCGGGTATGTTGCTTATGACGTTTCGCCCAACGGCGCCCTTGTCTCGCTGAGTGCCGGCGACAGAGGTGTGGGAAATCGCACGATGTCCTGGGCTGATAGCGCCGGCACTTTCCTCCCAATTAATGCTGCAGCGCGTCAGTACAGCCAACCAAGTCTCTCGCCTGATAGCAAACATATCGCGGTGGCCATCGGTGATCCCTTGCGGCAGTGTGATATCTGGATCCTCGATTTCGAACAAAACAGCGTCAGGCAGTTCACACACTCGCAAGCCGGGGAGAGCGCGACTGCACCTCTTTGGACAAGAGACGGCCGGCGGATCATCTATGCTGGCGGCATTCACGGAAGATCCCTGTACTGGAAAGATGCGGGTAGTAATGGTCCGGCGGAGTTGCTTTTCAATGGCGATCTCATCGACCCGTCTGCCCCAGGAATGATTTTGGCAACGTCTTTGTCGCCCGACGGTGGCTCGCTGATTTTTGAAAGAGGCGATCTGCGCCATTTTGATTTGTGGGTGATGAGTCTTTCTGGCGAACATAAGCCTTCCCACCTGTTCGAGGAGAGCGACATCACAAGAACTTTTCCGCAGATTTCGCCGGACGGTCGCCGGCTCGCCTATATATCGGACGAGTCAGGGCGCGAAGAAGTTTACGTGCAGCCGCTCCCCGCACTTAATCGCAAATGGCGAGTGTCGGTGGAAGGAGGCGAAGAACCGCGATGGTCCACCGACGGCCACCATTTGTTCTTCCGCCACGGCAATAAGATGATGGCTGTCAACGTTCAAGCCAAATCGATGTCTAAAGAAGAGCACGCTTACGTTCTGTTCGAAGGGCCTTACGCGCGAAGCGATTACTGGACGAACTATGACGTTTCCTCCGACAGCCAACACTTTGTGATGTTGAAGGAGGAAGACGAAGCCCGGCAAAACCAAATGCTGCGCGTCGTCTTAAACTGGGGCGAGGAACTGGAAGCCCACTCTCGGAGAGCTAGCAACTAACATCGGCCAGAGCACCACTTCTAATTCAATCTATGGTTCTCTTCCGGCGTCGATGGTTTGTTCGGCTTGGGCTTCGGCTACTGCTGGATAGGCCGTCCGCTGTTTGCGGCGGAGGTCGTTCGGGAGAGTGGAGCGGAGCAGGAACAGTCCGGCCGCTACGGCTGCGGCCCATGTGAGCGATGCGAGCGCGAGGGTCAGCAGGTCACCTTTCCGTCCATCGCCTGTTGGAATCAGGTGCGATACTTCCAGGCTGAGCCATCCGGCCACGACCGCGGTGAGCGCGGCTTTGCCGATTTCTTTCCAGTTTAGTTGCGAGAGGGGGACAAGCTTACGGCGATCGAGCAGCCATGCTGCGATCAGCGTGTTCGCCAGGATTCCGACGTTCGAGGCGATAGCCAGTCCCAGAACCGAGTACGTGCGAAAAAGCAGCGAATAGATTGGCAACGACGCGATGGTGATCAGCGTTCCCGCGATCATAGGAGTGAGCGTATCTCCCGCGGCGTAGAACGCGCGCGCATACAACCCCTGTGCGGCCCAAAACAATAAAGAGAGTGAGAAGCAGAAGAAATAAAGAGACGTGAGCTGCGAGTCGGCGAGGTCAAACTTACCGCGCCGGTAGACGAGATCGACGAGAGGATAGGCGACGGCGACCATCCAGCTGGTAGCGAGCAGCGAGGCGGCAACGATGCGATACACGCTGCCATTGACGGTTTGCGCGAACTCGACCAAACGTTTCTCACCGAACAGGCGGGAGAAGAATGGGAGCGAGGCTTGTCCGGTGGCCTGGCCGAGAACGGCGATAGGTACAGCGAAAAGACGCTTTGCGTAGTTGAGGCGTGCGATGTCGCCGATGCCGGAAGACGCGAAGTAGCGGAGAATCCAATCGTCGGCGGTGACGAGTGAGACGCCGAGCATAAGCGGGATAGAAAGTCGCACCCATTCGCGGAATGCGGGATTCGAGACTTCGAAGGATGGACGATATCCGGTACCGACGCGGCGCGCACCGATGGCGTTGATGAGGAATGGTCCGACGATGCTTCCGATGAGGGCGCCATAAGCGAGCGAGGCGATACCGAAATGGCGGCGACCGATGATTCCACCGAGAATGATGAAGACGTTGTAAAGCAGCGGTCCGAAGGCGGGAAACAGAAAGAGCCGGTGCGAGAGAAGGACGGCGGAGACAACGCCTCCGACATAAAAGAAGATTTGCGCGGGCAGCAGGATGCGCGTGAGGCGGACTGTGAGGTCGAGTTGATGAGCAGTGAAGCCGTGGAACATCCAGCCTGAGATTTGCGGGGCGAAGATTTCGGCGACGATGACGCCAGCGACGAGAACTGTCGTCATTACTGTAATGATGATCGAGAAGGTTTTCTGTGCGTCGGCCTCACGTTTCTCGGCGAGGAAGCGTGTATAAATCGAGACGAAAGTGATGGAGGCAGTGCCTCCGGCAACGATGTAATTAAGCCAGTCAGGCAGCGTGAAGGCGGCAACGTAAGCATCGACCTGTCCTCCGGCGCCGAACTGGTAGGCGATGTAGGACTCGCGAATGAATCCGATGACGCGGGAAAGCATAACAGCCGTCATCAGGAGCACGGTTGCCGAGAAGGCGCTGTGCTGGTGCGACGGACGGAGGAAGCGGGTTAAGGACATGGGCGTGAATGATCATTGTCGGTGGAAACGGGCGGTTTGGAAATGACTGACAGGTTGCGGGCGGGAACCCGCAAGGGCTGGCCAAAGTCTGGGGAGATTGGCAAGCCGAAATCGGCCATGGGCGCGGTTTTGTGAGGGCGGCGGTTGTGATGTATCCTCGCCACTCGGTTTGACAGGAGGCTTTTGTGGCGATTCATAAAGTAATCGAAGTGCTTTCGCAATCGGATGAGAGCTGGGAAGACGCGGCTCAGTTAGCAGTCAAGGACGCGTCGAAAACAGTAAAGGGGATCAAGTCGATCTATATTTCCCATCTTCAGGGAGACGTGGAAAAAGGCAAGATCGTACGCTACCGCGTGAACGCGAAGATCACGTTCGAAGTGAAGGACTAATTTTCAGTCGCGCGAAGGAGCCGTTTTCTGCGAAGCTGCTTCGCGCCGACTCTTTGACACAGGCGCGGAGCAGACTGGATAATCGGCTGCGTGTCTGATTCTTCTCTGGTTGCGGAAAAGCTGCGCAGCGCTGTGTTGCGGCGATCGTTCCGTAAGGATTTTCCATCCGCAGTTCGCGGCGAAGGCGTGTATGTCTGGGACGCTGACGGCAATCGCTATCTTGATTTTTCCGGGTCTGCCGCGGTCAATCTAATAGGTCATGGCGTAAGCGCAATATCAGCAGCAATTGCTGAGCAGGTTGCACAACTCGAATTCGTCCATACTAGCCAATTTACGACCCCCGTGGCGGAAAACTACGCGCGCGAACTACTGGAATTCGCAGGTGATGCGTTTCGCGGTGGAGCCGTGTACTTCACGTGCGGGGGATCTGAGTCGGTCGAAACTGCCTTGAAACTGGCGCGGCAGTATCAGGTCGAAATTGGACAGACGAAGCGGTATCAGGTGTTGAGCCGCAGGCAGAGTTATCACGGATCGACACTTGGAGCACTGGCAGTTTCCGGGAATAAGAAACGTCGCGAAATCTATCTGCCGATGGTGCGCGAGTGCACGCACGTTGGGATTCCTTATTGCTATCGGTGCGACTACGACTGTACGGACAGTTCTCGCAACTGCGGGCAGCAGTATGCGGCTGAACTCGAGCGCGCGATTATTGAGAGCAAGGGAGAAGCGGCGGGCTTTATCTTCGAGCCGTTAAGCGGAGCAACACTCGGTGCGGTTACTCCTCCACCAGGCTATCTGGAGAGTGTTGCGGATGTGTGCCGGCGAAATGGCGTCTTGGTGATCGCCGATGAAGTGATGACTGGCATGGGACGGTGCGGGCGGAATTTTGCTTTTGAGCACTGGAATGTGGCGCCAGATATTCTGATTGCCGCAAAGGGGCTTTCGAGTGGATACGCACCCCTCGGCGCCGTGATCGCAAACAAGAAAGTGGTAGATGCAATCGCGAATGGCTCGGGAGCCTTCCTGCATGGTTTCACGTATAACGCGCATCCGGTTTCCGTGGCTGCGGGACGAGCCGTGCTGAAATACCTGAAGGCACACAGGCTGGTCGAGGCCGCGGATTCGAGCCGACCGGGAAGCACGGCGACCGTGGTGCGCGAAGCCCTCGAAACGCTGCGCGAGTTGAACTCTGTTGGGGACGTACGAGGAATTGGGTTGCTGCTGGCCGTCGAGTTTGTGGCTGACAAGCAATCGAAGAAGCCGTTTCCAGCTGGCCGGAATTTTTCGGGTCGAGTTGGGCAGTCCGCGGCCAAGCGCGGATTAATGGTCTATCCGATGCAGGGGTCGGTCGACGGAGTTTTGGGGGATCATCTCTTATTGGCGCCGCCCGGCGTCATAACAAGGGAGCAGGCCACGTGGGCGGCCCAGACGCTTCGGGAAGCCATTGAAGAAGCAGAAAAGTCTCAGAATTAGACGCGGATCTGGCGCGGCTTTCCCAGTTTACCTCGTTCCGTAAGTCTCTCTATCCATTCAGCTTATTGGTTGATCTCGCCTTTGGATGCGATTTACCTCCTGTGCATTGTGCGTGTGCCTTGCTGCCATGAAACTAGCCTCGTCGGCAGTTCTCAGTTCTCAGTTCTCGGTTGCGCTAGCGGGGTTTTGAGAACGAGTGTGTGGGTATCGCGGAGGTTCTAATGGCGACATCAATGATGGAACTTTGTGAGCAGTCGAATCCTGTGGTTCTCGCGGAGGCTCGCAAGGCGGGGACGTTTCGAAATGCTCACCGCATTCATGGAAGCTTTTTGGCGGGTGCCGAAAAGCGCGCTCTCTTGTGGATGGCGGAGCGAATGCCGGCTTGGGTTTCGCCGGACAAGCTCACGGTTCTTGGGCTGACGGCACAGATTGGCGCCGGCGTGTGCTATGCGGTGTCGGGGTGGAATCCGAAGTTTCTTTTGCTCGGCATTGTGTGCCTTGCGGTGAACTGGCTGGGAGACAGCCTTGACGGGACTGTGGCGCGCGTTCGGCAGCAGCAGCGTCCGCGTTACGGGTTTTACGTGGACCACATGATCGACAGTTTCGGCTCGCTGGCCCTGATGGGTGGATTGGCGTTGTCGGGATATATGCATCCGGCGATAGCAATCGGACTGCTAGTTGGATTTCTGATGCTGTCGATCCAGTCGTACCTGGCAACGTACACGATGGGTGAATTTCACCTTTCTTTCTGGCACTTCGGCCCGACAGAGTTGCGCGTGCTACTTGCAGTCGGGAATATCGCGTTAATGTGGCATCCGATGGTCTTTCACGGCCGGTACCGGTTGTTTGATGTTGGAGGAGCAATCGGGTTGGTTGGGATGGCGATGATGCTGATCGCGGTTACGGCGAAGAATACCGCGAGGCTTTATGGCGAGGAGCGAATTGGATGACCAATGACACGCGGAGTTCTGCACGGCAAACGCTTTGGCGAGGCCTCAAGTTTTACGCAGTGGGAGGAGTTGGGATTGGCGTGCAACTGGCCGCCCTCGTGGTGTTTCGGTCGGTAGCGCATTTGGATTATCGAGCGGCGACTGTGCTGGCAGTCGAGATTGCCGTCATTCATAACTTTATTTGGCACGAAAACGTTACGTGGGCAGATCGGGAGGCGTTGCGTTCATCGCACTGGCTGACCAGATTCATCAAGTTTAACGTGACGAACGGGCTGTTCTCGATTGTTGGGAATCTCGTGTTGATGCAGGTGCTGGTGGGCAGTCTCAGCATGAACTATCTGGTGGCAAATATTTTGACGATCGCGTTGTGTTCGGTGGCAAATTTTCTGGTGAGTGACCGATTTGTGTTTCAGGGGTGATGCGGTTGTAGGGTAGTGCTGCACATGGCTTGGCGGCTCACGGAGAAATACCAGGAACGGACATTCACTAATTGGAAGCCGCGGGAGCAGAGCGCTTGGCGGCGTTGCGCAAGTCGATGAGCTTTGCGTTGCGTGGCGTTTTGAACAGTTTTGGGTCTGGTTCCGTTAAAGCAATTTCTGAAACTTCAAAGTTTTTGAATTCCGACGCGCGGGTCTTGCAGTTTGCTGATCAGATTGACGCCAAGTTGGGGCGAATACCAATACTCCCTCTTCACTTCGATTGGGCTACTGTTGCCAGTTTCATCGGGGACTTTTTTCTAACGGCAGTGGGTGATTATCGCATGCATTTTCAACCGCATTCGGCCAAATGGCCGAAGTTTATAGGCTCCGGATTCAGCTGCTGATTGACCATGGACGCGGCTTATGTTACAGATTGTAACGTTACGATGACTAACAGATCGCAAGCCCGTCTAAAGAACTTAGGGGAAGTAGAGCAATTGGTCATGGACTTCTTTTGGAGCCACGGGCCGGGGTCTTCGGAGGCATGCCGCGAAGCGCTGGCCGCTTCGCGGCCGATGAAGGATTCCACGATCCGGACCGTATTGCGGCGCCTTGAAGAGAAGGGTTATTTGAGCCATGAGACTGTGGGGCGCACATTTATTTATCGGGCTTCGGACGCACGTAAAAACGTCGCAGTCCGAGCAGTGAAAGGGATCATCGATCGCTTTTGCGGGGGATCCGCCGAAGCCTTACTGCTCGGCATGGTGGACAACGCAGTGCTCAACCGGAAGCAACTGGAACGGCTCGCCCGCAAAATCGGCGAGAAGAAAGAAACAGAGCGATGACCATACCAATCATCGCCGCCGGCGAGGTGCCAGCTAGTGTTCTGTGGAGTCTGGCGACGGCCGCGTTGCGTGCGCTCATACTAGCGGGCGTCGCGGGGTTAGGTCTGTCCTTGTTTCGCGCGAAAGCAACATTGGTGCGCCTGTTCACGTGGACGGCGGTGCTCTACTTCGCACTCGCAATGCCTCTGCTCGAACAAGTGCTTCCGAAGGTGGGGATCCCCACGCCGGCGATGTGGCAATCCTCAATGCGGCCCGCTTCGAATCATCCTGTACGAGTTGCGCAGCCAATTTTCGTTTCTTCGGCGGATGGGATTTCAACATCGTTCGGGCGCGAGCACGGCGGGGTAACGAGCAGTGTTGCTGCCGCAGAGCGTGAGCAGTCCGGAATTCGCTGGAGCCCAGTCGCTCTTTTTGTTTACGTTTCGGTAGCTTCCTTTTTGCTCATCCGGTTCTTGGTGGGTCTTGCGTTTACTCGACGGCTGCAGCGCTCATCACAAGTGATTCGAGACGAGCGCATCGCCGGCACGCTTGGGGCGCGGGCGAAGTCTCTAAGACTCTCATTTGTTCCGCAGGCGACGGAATCTGAATTCGTCTCCGTACCGATGACGGTGAGCATTCTGCGGCCCTCCATCCTGTTCCCCATCACGTGGCGAGATTGGGACGACGCAAAACTCGATGCCGTGATTGCCCATGAGATGTCCCATGTAGGACGGCGGGATCTTGTTACCCATCGACTGGCAGCCTTGCACTGCGCGATCTTCTGGTTCAGCCCATTGGCCTGGTGGCTGAATCGGCAGCTTGCCGATCTCGCAGAGCAAGCCAGCGATGAAGCTGCGCTATGGCATGGGGCGGACCGCACAGCGTACGCCAAGACCTTACTCGGTTTTTTTGAAGCAATGCATGGGACGCCGGGACGGGTGTGGTGGCAAGGCATTTCGATGGCGAGCGCAGGCCGCGCTGAACAAAGAATGGAAAGAATCCTCGGATGGAATGGGAGTGTTGCTATGAATCTTAAGAAGTCTGTTGCCGCAATGGTTGTGATGCTGGCGGCCCCGGTCGTCTACGTTGTTGCCTCAGCGAGCCCGCAGGAGCGCAAGGTCGAAGCGCAAAGCTCAGCGACTCTTGCGCTGGCGCAGGCCAAGACTCCGGCTGCGCCGAAGGCTCCGTCCCGCACCACGCGTGTTGTGAAAAAGTCATCGAATAGCAACTTCTATTCTTACAGCGACGACGATCAGCAGAGTTACGTGATTGTCTCCGGCAAAAGCGACTCGCTCACCATGTCGGGAACGGGGCTGGATAAGAGTCATCTGGAGGAACTTCGAGCGAGCAATCCCGGGGGCTTCATCTGGTTTGAACGCGATGGAAAGTCATATATCGTGCGTGACCAGAGCACGATCGACCGCGCGCGATCACTGTGGGCTCCGCAAGAAGAGCTGGGGAAGAAACAAGAAGAGCTTGGTGCGCAGCAAGAGGCTCTTGGGAAGCAGCAGGAAGAGCTTGGCGCGAAGATGGAGCAGATTCGTGTGGATGTTCCGGATATGACGAAAGAGCTGGAGAAGCTGCAAGCAACAGTCAAGCAATTGAATTCCAGTGCGACTTCGGAGCAGATCGCGGAACTCCAATCCCAGATTGGAGAGTTACAGGGGAAGATTGGCGAGAGCCAGTCTCAAGCCGGGGAGCAACAGTCAAAGCTGGGCGAACAGATGAGCGCCTTGGGAGAGCAGCAAGGGAAGCTCGGGGAGCAACAAGGAGAGCTTGGCCGTCAGCAGGGGGAGCTGGCGCATCGCGCTTCGCAGCAAATGAAACAGCTTCTCGATGAAGCTGTGGCAAAAGGAACCGCACAGCTTGAGAAGCAAGGATCCGGATCATTCTAAAAGAGTGGTTTAACGCAATTAAAGGAATGACCCGCTTAGTCTGGTCCGTCACGGCTGGCCGCCATGTTTGGGCGCTTGACGTTCGACGGACCAGATTGCGTCTTGCGTCTTTTCAAACGGGTAGAGATGTACCATCCAGCTGAAGATCACCGGCATGAATGTGCCGCCGTTCGCTTCACACTCATCTTTCGTAGTGATTGATCCTCTCAGCCCAAACTTGGCGTTCGGAAAAAAGAGTTCGCGTTTGCGATCGTCGGGCGGCCTACAGAAGTTTGTATGCTGGTGCCACTGAGCCACGCTGAGCGGAATGCGTTCGTTCAATTGATCTTCGGTGAAGCGCTTTGGCGCGGTGTACATCACGCCGATAAGTTTGTAATCGTCACCGTGTTTTTCGTAGAGAAGCGAAGTTGGGTGCTCCGGATGGAAAGCCACGGCAGCCTCGATGGCGTAGGACTTCTTGGTGAAGTGGTACATCTTCTGAGGAAGATTGGGTAGGAAGATCTCGTACCCGTCGGCGATAGCGGCGTGATAGTCCTGATATTTGGTGGCGGCTTGACGCGCAGCATCGACCACTTGAGCCGCCCGCTGCTCGTCTCCTGGCTTCAGATCGCGTAGTTCGGTCATCTTCATATGCGGCCCCATATCCATGTGATGGTCTTCCATGGAATTGGCTGGAATGGCGGACATGTCATGAGATTCCTGCGCGGAGCCGAGGCTCATGATGATCGAAAGGATTGCGGCGAGTAGAAGAATGCGTTTCATGATTGGACCTCGGCCCTGGGCATTGGGCGGCAGATGTTATCAGTATTGAGAACCCGGAAAGTCCCGGCGAGTTGCAAACGCATCATTTCGTTTGGTAATGCAGAATTCCCAAATAGTTTACGAGGCGGCAGCGCGAGGTTCGTCGGCTTTAATGCCCAAGGACGAGAGAACTTTAGCAACGGCTTCGGATCCAGAGCGGACGCAGTCTGGGACCCCAATCCCGCTGTATCCGTTGCCGGCGAGGGCCAAGCCGGGCCATTTCAAACGAAGGTGTTCGATTCGTTCGAGCCGCTCGAGATGACCGACGCCATACTGTGCCATGGAGCCCTTCCACCGGTAAACGCGGGCGAATAGTGGATCGGTATCGAGATTGATGATCTTTTTTAGTTCACTTCGAACAATATCGAGAATCTGCTGATCGGAGAGGTCGAGAATTTGCTCGTCGCGTGACCCACCCAAAAAACCTCGAATGAGAGCGCGGTCCGCGGGGGCGCGGTGCGGGAATTTATTGTGGACGAACGTAGCTGCAAGCATGCGAGTGCCTTCACTGCGGGGAACGAGAAATCCAAAGCCAGGAGGAAGGCATTTGCGCACGTTTTCGCCGTAGCCTAGCGTGACCGTAACAGAAGAACTGTAGCGAATGGCGGTAAGTTCGTCGGCTAACGCGGGACTTGTTCCTCGAACGATTGATGCGGCGGCGGAGGCTGGAAGAGCGAGGATCACGGCGTCAAAATGATCGGATTCGAGCCCGGCGGAGATGGTCCAGCCACCGATTTGCGACTCAAGGGCTTGGACGTTAACCCCGACTTTAAGAGAGGAAGGGTCGAGTCGCGCTACGACCGCGTCGACCATCTGCTGCATCCCTTCTTTCAAAGATGTGAAGAGCGGACGGGCAAGGCCTTTGGACATCGCAGCCATTTTCTTGCGAGCCGCGAGCATGGCGCGTCCAAGACTGCCGTGTTTGGCTTCCATTTCAGCGAAGCGTGGAAGCACGGCGCGGACGCTCAGTTGGGACGCTTCGCCCCCGTAAACTCCGGAGAGCAGCGGGTCGGCGAGGCGCTCGACCATTTCCGGGCCGTAATGTCGCTCGACCATGGCGGCCACGGTTTCATCAGCAACGGCCCTGTGCGGTGGATGAAACCACTCGCGCGCCATGCGTAGTTTCGTGGCTTTTGAGAAGAGTGGTGACAGAAGCGCCGGAGTAATTTTGGTCGGGACCATGAACATCAGGCCGTCGGGAATTTCGATCAGCTTGTTTTTGACGACGATGTAAGTCTTGCGATCTGGATCGTTCGAGCCAATGAGTTGATCGCCGAGTCCGACCTGCTTACACAATTCGATTGCCCAAGGTTTTTCGGTGAGAAACGAATCGGGGCCGGCTTCAATGAGGCAATCATCGACGCGATCAGTGACCATCACCCCGCCAAGGCGGGAAGCGCGCTCAAAGAGCGCGTATTCGATTGGCAGATTCTGTTCCTGGCGTATGCGCTGCAGGGCGAATGCGGCGGAGAGCCCGCTGATACCACCTCCGATGATGGCGATTCGACTCATTCGTTCAGAAGCCTTACTGGCTAAAGCCGCTGTCGCGTTACATCCGCCAACGCTGCCGTCAATGTTGGTGAATCGTTGAGTGATTCAGCGCGCCACAGGCGCATGCCCTGTTTTTCTGCGAACTCATGGAATGCGACATCGATATCGTAAAGTATCTCGACGTGATCGCAGAGAAAGCCAATGGGATGAATGAAAACGCCCTTGTGCCCTTTCTCCTTGAGCATCAGAATCGTTTCTTCGACAGTAGGCCCGATCCAGGCGCCTCCAGACATGCCCTGACTTTGAAATGCGAAGTTCCAGCCGTCTGAAGCCAAACCAGCCTCTTTAGCTACAAGTTCCGCAGTTTCGTGTGATTGCGCTTTGTACGGATCGCCGTCAGCGATTGTCCGCTCGGGCACGCTATGCGCGGTGAAGATGACAGGCACTTTGCTACCTGCGTCGGCACACGCTTTTGTCCACCCCGCATTAAATTTTTCTGCGAAGGCGCGAGCTAGCAACGGATTGTCATGCCATGATTCGACAAAATCTAGTGTGAACGACAAGCCTGAATCTCCTACGACCGCCGAGCGATACAGGCCGACAGAAGTTCGGGAGTTCTGCGGCGCGAGGCAAATCGATACGACTCGGTCGTGGCCCTCCGACGCAATCTGTTTGACGACGTCGGCAATGTAGGGTTTCCAGTTGCGCATTCCCACATAGACGGGACAGTCGAGAAATTTTGAGAGATGGGCGGCCTGAAGGCGCGTCCAGCAGGTGAGCGGTGAAAATCCGATCAGCGAATAACGATGGGTAACTTCGTCAATGACCTGCGATGGAAGGGGACGCCCACGAGTGATCGATTGCAGGAAGTCCGGAATTTCGTCAGCGGTCTCGGGACTGCCGTGCGCCAGAAGAAGGACGGCGGATTTCGATTGCAAGGCGGAAGTCGACCCCGCCTCCGCCGAACAATAACAGTTGCTACCCAGACCGATCCGACAATCTTTCATGACTTGAATTCTGCCGAGCGCTCGCGCACCAAAGTGCCTAGATCTTTTACATTCTGCACCGGTGTTTCGGGAAGTATGCCGTGTCCGAGATTAAAGATGTGACCGGGACGGCCGGCGGCCTGGCGCAAGATCAATTCGGCGCGAGATTTCACTTCCCTCCAATCGGCAAACAGAACGACAGGATCCAGATTTCCCTGCACTGCGACGCTGTGGTTCAGCGCGCACCATCCTTCATCGAGAGGGATGCGCCAATCGAGGCCTATGACATCGGCGCCGGTCGCCTTCATTGAAGGCAAGAGCGTAGCGCTGTCGGTGCCAAAGTAGATGACTGGTACACCTGTCTGACGCACTTTCTTCACAAGACCGGTGACGTGTTGCAAAACATACTGGCGATAGTCTTCCACGCTCAGGCAACCGACCCAACTATCAAATATTTGAATGACGTCGGCCCCGGCGCGCACCTGCTCCGCTGAGTATTCGGCCGTCACGCTCACGAGTTTGTTCATCAAGCTGTTCCATGCCGCGGGCTGCGAGTACATCATTTTCTTCGCATGAACATAGTTACGTGATCCTCCGCCCTCAATCATGTAGCTGGCGAGCGTAAAGGGAGCGCCGCAAAATCCGATGACCGGCAATCGGGTCGCGAAGTGCTTCGAGACCAAAGCGACTGCATCAGCAACATAACCAAGTTCTGCGGCTCGATCAGTCCGCAGATGAGCGATGTCTTCGGGCGTGCGGACGGGTTTCTCGATTTTCGGGCCTTCTCCTGCGGAGAAGTGAAAAGGAAGGCCCATTACCTCGAGAGGCAGCAGCAGGTCCGCAAAGATGATGGCCGCATCCACCTGAAGAATCTCGGCAGCCTCGATGGTGACCTGGGCAGCGATCGCCGGCTTCTTGCAGATATCGATCAGGGAATATTGTTTGCGGATCGCGCGGTATTCCGCCATGTATCGGCCCGCCTGGCGCATGAACCAGAACGGTGTGCGCTCGGTGGCCTGGGCCTTGGCGGCCCGCACGAAGAGAGAGTCGGGGGCGGACATGAACCTACAACTCTAGCATCCCGCGATGACCCGGCGGGCGTGAGCTAAATCACAAGGCCACGTGATTACCACTGGTTACCTTCGAGCCATGCGCTAAATCTCAACGCGAGAGCAATCTCTTCCCTCGTCTGCAAAATGTTGCACGAGCATGTGAGGCTGGGCCGGTTTTAGAACAAGTTGCGTCGCTTGGGAATGGCGGGTGGACTGCACTTAGAGAGGCACGTCACGATCCCCCGTGAATGGCTCGACGAATTCAGGAGAAGATCATGCTTCGTAAGCAGTCGTTGTGGGTTCCTTTAGTAACCATCATGTTGGCGCTTTCGGGGAGCGCTTTTGCTGATAGTGTCACGGGCAGTGGTTCGTTCCAGAGTGGCTGGACGACGTCGACCAGCACATTCTTTAACAACACATCATGGGACGGCTCCAATATGAATGCCGGCTTTTGCATCGCCGGCGGAGGTAACTGCAATTTTGCAGGGCAGCCGAATTCCGCACTCGCAGTATTTGCGGGCGCGAACTTCAGCGCGCCTGGATCGTTTTCGCTGAACGGCAATGGCGGCGGCTCAAACCTGATGGCTGAGTATGCCGGGCTTGCCAATTCCAATCAATTTGGCTGGTACGCGGTCGGAAGTGATCCGACGGTTGCTGCGAACCGCCATACGATTTTCTCGGGTCCGCAGGGCTCGGGAACATCGACAGCATTCAATCCAAATGGCGCATACGGCTTTTACTTCCTTGCTGGCGGCACCACTCTCTATACAAGCACTTTGTATGGCGGGGCTACCGAACAACACTTCGCAGTGTTCCAGGGTGCAAACGGAGCGCTGTGGGTTGGAATTGAAGACCTTGGCCTGAGCACCGGAGATCGCGATTACAACGATATGATCGTGAAGATTACACCGGTCCCAGAAGGTTCATCGCTGCTGATGGTTGGCGGTGGATTACTCACACTGGCCGGTGCTGCGCGCCGCAGGTTTTTCGCGTAATTCTGTTTCTCCTCGTCGCTCCGTATCTCTCGCCTCGCAGGCCCTAATCACCTGCGAGGCATTTCTTTTTCTGCAGTTCCGCGCTCCCGGACGCGTTTAATCAGCTTGCCGGTTTTATCGTAAGCGCCGCAGGCTCTCGACGGAAGGCACGAAATAGTAGGAGCCGGTCAAGGGCTGCGTAAACCGCGTAAGTGCGTCACGGGTGCCGGTAATTAGGCCTGCCATGCTGTCGAGCATTCGCGAGAGCCGCTTCTGATCGGCACTGAATCCAACAAACATGGTGCCATGGTCCGCGACGGTCCCGTAGGGCATGTTGCGGCGAAAGATGTGTCCAAACTCGTCCTGGTCGGTGCGAGCGACATGCGAGTCGTCTGGCTTGTTCTCGAGTTCGACGCTGTCGAGCTTAGTGCGTCCCATGATGCGTTCCTGCTGCGCGATTGGCATAGCTTCCCACTCCGCGGCCTTGTGCTTCCACTTTTGCAGCAAAAGGACGGTGCCGGCAGCACCGGGAACTCCTTCGGGCAGGAGAGCTGCACTGGGAGCATCGAGCAGTGTGGGATTCTCCGAGCCGTCGATAAAGCCGGTGAGATCGCGATCGTGCCTGTAAGACCAACTCGAGGTTTCTTCCGCTAACGAGGCTTGGCCGACGAGGTCTTGCGCGACCGAGCGGGCCATATCGAAGATGACATCATAAGCACTGCCGGAGAGCCATACCAGAGCATCATGTTGCGTGCTGGGCATGACGAACCCTCCTGTGCCTTGGATTTGTTTGTTAAAGCCTTCGACGCCGGGAGGGACGTCATCGGGAACAATATCGCGCCAGAGCTCAGGACGAAAGCCGATGACGAAGTTCACTCCTCCCGTGGTGGTCCGAGGTTCACGAATGGCGGAGATTGTAGATGCGAACTCTTTGCGTTTCTGCGTGTCCAGAACATCAAACTCGAGGTAGGTATGAGATGACGTTCCAAGAGCAAAGATTCCAGCCTGGGGCGTGTACATGCGGTGGGATTATATCGGGGCCCAATGACTTACCGGAGGCAGGCACTGAATGCCGTGCGAGAAGCATCTCCCAGCGTCATCGCGTAACTCGTCGATACAGTCTGACGTCTGGGCCCTGTGACTGGAATCCTGCAATTTGCCAAGAGGCTCCATCGCAGCCGACGTCTACGCGTGGACGGTCTGGTATTCCTCGTACGACCCCTTGAAATCCGTGATCTGGTGGTCGGTTTCGAAATGCCAGATACGGGTGGCGACCTCTTCGATCAAGTCATGATCGTGCGTGACCAGAAGAACCGTTCCCTGGTATCGCTGGAGCGCGATGTTTAGCGCGTTGATTGACTCAAGGTCCAAGTGGTTCGTGGGTTCGTCAAAGACGAGCACATTCGGCTTCTGAAGCATCAACTTGCAGAAGAGAATTCTGGCGGCCTCTCCACCTGATAGCACGTCTGTCTTTTTGTTACCGTCCTCGCGAGCGAAGAGCATCTGCCCGAGCAGGCCGCGAATTTCTTCATGAGAGGCGGATGGATCCCATTGGTGGAGCCATTCGAAAACCGTCATGCCTGGTTGGATCAGGGCTTTGTGGTCCTGCGCGAAATAGCCGACAGCGGCTTCGTGCCCCCAAATCACTTTGCCGGAATCAATGAAAGATCCGGAATAACCGCTGGTCTTGCGAAGCTCAGAATCAGGGATCGTCGGTGAATTCGCCAGCAAAGCGTTGACGAGCGTAGTTTTGCCGGCGCCGTTGCGACCCATCAGGGCGATCTTTTCGCCTCGCAGAAGGCTGGCCGTGAATCCACGGACCACTTCCTTGTCGTCGTACGCCTTCATGACGTTTTCGACTTCGAGAATGTGCTTTCCAGAGGGACGCTTCTGGTCGAACTTGATGTACGGCCGTTGAATGTTCGATCTCGCGAGTTCCGTCACCTGCAGACGCTCGACTTCCTTGCGCCGTGACTGCACCTGGCTTGAGCGGGTTCCTGCGGCAAAGCGTGCAATGAACTCGTTCAACTGGGCGATCTTCTTTTCGCGCTGGGCGTTCTGTGATTCGATCTGTGAACGAACCTGCGTTTTGGCGACGACCATGTCGTCGTAAGTGCCGGTGTACGTGATGATGGTTTCGTAATCGATGTCCGCGATGTGCGTACAGACACTGTTCAGAAAGTGACGGTCGTGGGAAATCACAATTACGACGCCGTCGTAGTTATTCAAGAAGCTCTGCAGCCAGTGAATTGAATCCAAGTCGAGATGGTTCGTCGGCTCGTCAAGCAACAGGGCTTGGGGGTGTCCGAAGAGCGCTTGCGCGAGCAGCACGCGGACTTTCTGTCCGCCTTGCAACTCGCCCATTTTTCGCTCGTGCAGTTCGATCGGGATGTCGAGTCCATCGAGCAGGATGGCGGCGTCCGCCTCGGCTGTATAACCGTCTTCTTCGCCAACGGTGCCTTCGAGTTCGCCCAGGCGCATGCCGTCGGCGTCCGACATTTCGGTCTTCTCGTAAATCTTGTCGCGCTCTTCCAGGGCTGCCCACAGGCGTTTGTTTCCCATAATGACCGTGTCGACCACGCGATAGGCGTCAAAGGCGAACTGGTCCTGTCTCAACACGCCGAGCTTCCGCGGGCGAACGACGGTACCCTTCTGGGCGTCGAGTTCCCCAGTAAGAAGCTTCATGAAGGTGGATTTTCCAGCCCCATTGGGACCAGTCAAGCCATAGCGCTTGCCAGGCGAAAAGGCGGTAGAGACATCTTCGAACAGAACTTTGGCGCCGTAGCGCATCGATACATTGCTGACTGAAATCATGTTTTGAGTACGGGAACTGCGGGGAATTCCGATTCAGACGGGCGCAGCTGGTCTATTTAGAATATCACGCTTGCCCGAGCAATCCGGACGAGCCGATGCGATTGGAGGAGGCTTGCGTTCGGTGACGCAGTTCTCAGCCACTGCCAGGATGCGCTATGACTTTACATCTGGGAGAGTTAGCTGGGTTACGGCAAGTATCGTTGTCGTTTCCGTCTGTTCCGGATTCTGTTGAGGCGCCGCATGAGTTCCGTTTCCTTCTGCAGGATCTGCAGATTTTTCGGCATTTTCGCAGGGAGAGTCGGTCGTCGCTTTTTTCTGCAAGAAACGGGTGCTATTCAGGAGCGGGCGTCCGAGGCTTGGACTGTATGAAGACCAAGGGCTCTCGAGGTCGGCTTCACGCTCGAAGATGGCGCGCATGCTCTCCATCTTGGAGTCGAGGTCATCGAGGTAATGAAGCATCAGAGCCTCAGGGAACATGGGGAGTTTGGGCGAACCGAACTCGTATTGTCCGTGGTGACTGATGACCAGATGCTCGAGTAACGTTTTCATTTCCGCTGGGAATTGGGGGATGAGCGCGATCTTGGCCTGGAGCATTTCCAGTTCGATGATCATGTGCCCCAGCAACTGGCCGCGAGTGGAGTACGAGAAAGATCGGTTATACGTCAACTCGTGGATCTTTCCGATGTCGTGCAGGAACACGCCTGTCATGAGCAAATCGCGATTGATCTGCGGATAGTTTTGCGAAACCAAGTCGCAAGAACGAAACAGCGACACTACGTGGTCAAGCAGCCCGCCGATGTAGGCGTGATGCAGAGTTTTCGCAGCGGGTGCAGTGCGATAGGGCACGGCAATTTCCGGATCGTTCATGAACAACTGGACGAGAGTGCGGAGATTCGAATCCTGAAAGCCGGCCACGTACCCAACCAGCGTCTGCCACAGTTCGTCAATATTCTTCTTCGTCTTAGGAAGGTAGTCGTCAAAAACGATGTCAGGTTCCGCGAGGCGGCGGATTTTGTGGATCGTCAGTTGGAAGCGGTTTTTGTATTTGTTGATAAGACCTTTGATCTTGACGAAGTCATCCTGCTCGAAACCGTCGATAGCATCCTCGACGTTGTCCCACATTTTGGCTTCGATTTGCCCGGTCCGATCCCCAACCGTGAGGGCCAGATAGGGCTCGCCCGTTTTCTTTGGTTTGACTTGTTTGTTGATGACGACGAAGGTCGAGATGATGACCTTGTTTTCCTGCTGAGAGCAGTCGGAAATGAAGAAATCTTTCATGCACCTGGTCGCGCAGCGTTGCACCACTACGGCAGAAAGCAATTACTGGCGCCGCCAGTTTATTTTATAGCACTCCGAACTTCTTCTTCTTTTTCAGTTTTTTCGCGTCAGCCTCTTTGGCGTTTGTTTCAACGAATTTCGTTTGATTCGGGCTGGCGCCGGTATCAACGTAGCCCGGCTTGATATCGATGAACGCGTCCTCCCGCAGTTTGGTCAGATACGCGCGCAAGGCAGGCTGCAGTTTTTGCATGTAGAGCGCGTCTTGAATGCGCGGCTCGACTTCCTTCATGGCGGGAATACCTGCCATCTGGTGCTCCGTCACTTTCAGGATCACGAAGCCTTGCTTGGTGCGAATGACGTCGGAAACTTCTCCCGCTTTCATTGCGAATGTTTTGTCCTCAAGTTCTTTGGCGAGGGTTCCACGCTTGAAATATCCAAGGTCACCAGCTTGAGCCGCAGTAGGACCGTCGGAATTCTTCTTGGCAATTTCATCGAAATTTCCGCCCTTTTGAATCTGGTCGAGAATGTCTTTTGCCTTTGTCTCAGCGGCGGCCAAGTCTTCAGGGCCTGGGGTAGCGGCAGGAGCAGGAGTCGGCGCGGGAGCTGCCTGGGGCGGTGCAGCCGGGTCTGTGTTGGCCGGGGCGGCAGTTGGAGTGGCAGCGGGCGCCGGCGCAGCAGACGCCTTGGGAGCTACCAAGATTTCGCTCAAACGAATCTGTTCTGGACGCTCAAGGTCAGCACGGTGCTCGTCGTAAAACTTCTGCTCTTCGTCCTTTGAGATGGAGAGGTGGGAACCGACTTCGCGGCCGATCACTTGCTGGGTGATGATCTGGTTTCGACGATTCTGCTTAAAGTCTTCGAACGAAATCCCTTGGGCGGTTGCTGCTTTCTCAAGATCTTCCATCGACTCGAGGTTCATCTGTTTTCGCATCTCGTCGAGAGACTTGACGAGTTCGGTGTCGGCTGTGAGACCAAGGTCTTTGCCCTTCTCGAGAAGAAGCTGCTGATCGATGAGGTCGCGAAGCACATCGCGTTGCTTTTCCTGATACGCCCGATCGGCGTCGTTCGGAGTTTGCTGCTGAATTTCCTGCTTGAGCTGCTCGCGGCTCCGGAGGTACTCCGAGCGCGTCACGATCTGATTGTTCACGCGAGCAATAATTTCCTCTACGACTGTGTCTGCGCCGAGAAGTCCGGGCAGCGCCGCCGCAACAACGATAAGCAAGAATTTCTTGTTCATGACCTTCCACTCAATCGCAAAATATGCGACAGAAACTGGGATTTCAGGGAGTCTGAATGCCTTATTGTAACCCCGCACCGACCGACGAGCCAGCTACACACTGCTATGATTGATGGTCTTATCCACATGGTTGCCAGACCAGAGTCACGCTGGAGATACCTTTATGAAGCCCTTCGCTATCCTGTTGATGATTTTCGTATTTATGTCGATTAACGCGGTTGCACAAACTGAACAACTAAGTCTTCCAGACCATGCCCAACTGGAGAAAATGATTGCGCGTTTTGCGCCGACTCCGCTCAAAGTCGACACTTCAAAACTATCGCCGGGAGACCGCGCAGCTCTAGGGAAGATGATCCAGGCTGCCCGACTGCTCAACGATGTTTTTCTCAAGCAACTCTGGAGGGGCAATACGGCTTTATACGCGGAGCTGCAGAAAGATACGAGCCCGTTGGGCAAGGCCCGGCTCCACTATTTCTGGATGAACAAGGGTCCATGGTCAGACATCGATGAGTTTGGCGCATTCATCCCGGGCGTACCACCGCGCAAGCCGGAGGGCGCCAGCTTCTATCCGGAAGACATGACCAAGGCAGACTTCGAGAAATGGGTTGCTACTCTCCCCGCCGCCGAGCAAGAACAGGCGAAGGGATTCTTCTCAGTCTTGCGCTGGCAAGATGCCAAAGCAAAAACTCTGAAAGCGATACCGTACAGCGAGGAATATAAGGCGGAACTGACTCGGTCTGCCGCATTGTTGCAGGACGCTGCCGGACTAACTACCAACGAGAGCCTTAAGAAATTTTTGTCGCTGCGCGCCGCCGCATTTCTTTCAAACAACTACTACGAGAGCGACATGGCGTGGATGGATCTTGATGCACCGCTGGACATCACCATCGGTCCGTATGAAACGTACAACGATGAATTATTCGGCTACAAAGCTGGATTCGAAGCGTACGTGAATCTGCGGGACGACGCCGAGTCTGCAAAGCTCGAGGCGTTCGCGAAACACCTGCAGGAAGTTGAGACAAATCTGCCGATCGATCCGAAGTATCGCAACCCGAAGCTGGGCGCTGCTGCTCCCATTCGAGTGGTCGACGAAATTCTGAGCACTGGTGATGCGGCGCATGGCGTTCAGACCGCCGCCTACAACCTTCCAAATGATGATCGAGTGGTGCAAAAAAAAGGCAGTAAACGCGTAATGCTGAAAAACGTGCAAGAAGCAAAATTTGAGAGCGTTTTGATTCCGATCGCGAAGCATACGCTTGCGAAGTCTCAACTCGTTGACGTGAAGTTCGAACCGTTCTTCACGCATATTCTTGCCCATGAGTTGATGCATGGACTCGGCCCGCACGAGATTAAGGTAGCCGGACGCAGTACAACCCCGCGCGAGGAAATCAAGGGCTTATATGGGGCAATCGAAGAGGCAAAAGCAGACGTGACGGGCCTATTCGCATTGCAATACATGATGGATCACGCCAAGGAAATGAACCTAAGTGGGGTGCTAGCAACGGGAGATCAGGCAGAACGGCAGCTCTATACCACCTTCTTGGCCTCCGCATTTCGCAGTTTGCGGTTCGGACTAAATGACGCGCACGGCAAGGGGATGGCTGTCCAATTCAATTATTTGAGCGACCACGGTGCATTTGTGCAGCAGGCAGATGGAACCTTTGTCGTCGACCTGACCAAGATTAAGCAGGCCGTCAAGGATCTTGATCACGACTTGTTAACGATTGAAGCCGAGGGCAACTACGAAGGCGCCAAGAAGTTGTTGGACGAGATGGGAATCATTCGTCCAGCATTGAAGAAAGTTCTCGACGGGATGCAGGACATTCCGACCGACGTCGAGCCGATCTTCGTAACCGCGAATGAAATATCACCACAATAAATAAGGGCTGCTTTCCCTCAAGGGAAAAACAGCCCACGTCAAATGCCGGAGTTAGTTCTCCGGAGGTTTTTGCTGGTCCTTCTTGTCTTGCTCGTCTTTTTGTTGTTGCTGCTGTTGCTGTTGCCGCTTTTGCTCTTGGTCCCGTTTCCTTTCCTCAGGAGTTTGTGGCTTCTCGCGCTGAGGCGGTACTGGCGGGTTCTTCTTCTGAGGCTGCGGCATTTCGTCTGGTGTAGGAGTCTGCGGCTGCGGCTCCTGTGGCTTCCGGTTTGGCTCCTGACGTTGGTTCTGTTCTGGCCGCTGGTCCGGTGCAGGTTGGGCCGATGGCGGACGATCCTTTCGGGCAGGTGGTTCACCAGGTCGATCGGTGTCGGGCCGGTTCGGTTGCGGTCTGTCCGGCGCAGGGCGATTTGCATCTGGCCGGTTCGGTTGCGGTCTGTCCGGTGCATTCCGGTTCGCATCTGGACGGTTCGGTTCCGGCTGATCGGGCGCAGGCCGGTTGGCATCGGGCCGATTCGGCTGCGGACGATCTGGGGCTGAGCGATTCGCATCCGGACGATTGGGTTGCGGTTTGTCCGGTGAATTGCGGTTCGCATCCGGTCGGTTTGGTTCGGGTTGATCCGGCGCAGGCCGGTTAGCGTCGGGCCGATTCGGCTGCGGACGGTCTGGCGCGGGACGGTTTGCATCTGGACGGTTTGGTTGCGGTTGGTCCGGCGAATTGCGATTCGCATCCGGTCGGTTTGGTTCTGGTTGATCCGGCGCAGGCCGGTTGGCATCGGTCCGATTGGGCTGCGGGCGGTCTGGTGCCGGTCGATTGTCGTCCGGACGGTTCGCGGGCCGATCAGGAGAAGAATCGGTGGAAGGGTTCGGGCGCGCGGCATTGCGCTCAGCATTACGGTCGGCCGGGCGCTCCGGAGGTGTGGCAGCTGCCGCCGGTCGCGGTGGTTGTGAATTTGCCGGTTGATTGCCCGGACGGTTGGGTTGGTTGGCCGCATTACCCTTGTTCGGTTGGGCCGGCTTTCCCGGAGGTGCCATTTTCACAAGAGGACGCGCCTCGGCAACTGCTGGCCGGAGCGTTTGCGCTTCTTGTCGAGCCAACGGTTGACCAGGGTGCTGTGCAAGCGCTTGCTGCTGCTTCGCGAACGGAACCGGCACTGGAGCCGGTTTTGCCTTCGCTACTACCGTGCGTTTCGCAACGGCTGCGGGTGGAGCCGTGACGCGATTCGCCGTGTTGGCGCGACCTCCGAGTACACTCTGCCGCGTCGGCGCAACCGCCACTCTGGCGCTAACTGGTTGTGCCGCGATCTGCTGAGCATTTACGCGCACCACTGCTTTAGCTACCGACTGCGCGCTTACGAAGGTGCGTTGCGGGACCGCCGTGACGGCATTCTGCACGTTTCGGTTCACGTAGGTCACGTTCGTGATGTTGGTGGTGTTCTTGACGATGGTTGTGTTGTAGACGTTCGTGATGGTCGTGGTGTTGACCGTCGTATTGCTGACGTTCACACGATCCACGTATCCGCGACTCACGCGGTACGACGGTACGTAGACTTCACGGGGACCAAGCGGAAACCATCCGACATTCCCGTCAAACCCGTTGCCACCCTGTCCAATGAAAACGACCAGAGCTGGAGCGTAAACGGGTCGCACGGCGCGCGGGCCGGCAATCCAGCCCCATCGGTTTCCAACCGTTACCCAGCGTCCGTAGTGAAACGGCGCATAGCCCCATGGCGCTTCATCCACCCAGGTCCATCCCCAAGGGGCAATCCAATCCCAGTGGCCATCCCGATAGGGCGCCCAATTGGAGGACACCTGGTTTGGATACCAGACGTGTCCGTAGTTAGGATCGTCGCGCCAATCGCCGTACTGGTCGAGGTCATCGTAGCCGACCAGATCAGGCGAGACATACTGCGCAGACCGCGAATCGTCGTACCGTCGTTCGCGCGAGTAGGCCCAATTGTCGAAGTCGTCCTGTCCCCCGATCTGTTCCACGTCCGCGGTCAAAGTGTCGATGCCGCTGAAAGTCCATCGCTGGCCCGCGTGCATGGAGTAGTTTTGGCCGTTGCCGGTTGACTCACCCTCTCCCTGGCGCAGGCTGATGGTTGTGTAGTTTCCGTCTTCGCTAACTTCGACCCGATATCGTCCGGGCTGATATACGACGAATGCTTGGTTGGGAGTGTCGATCTCAAAGACGTCGTCGCGATCTAGCCGTCGCACGCTGATGTTAAGTTCACCGGCGGTCAACTGGATCTGCGTGGTCCGATCGTCCAGGTTGAGAAATGAAAATCCTGTGTTGGCGCCCATGCGGATGACAGCGGAGCCCAGCTCAACTTCGGCCCGCGAACCCTGATCGGCCCACAGCGCGTCGCCGATCGTCAACGGACGGTTCGTGACGGCTCCCACCCACTCGGATTCGCCGGCGGGTTGCAATGAAACAGAGCCTTCCATGTATCCAAGGCGCGCCACACGATCAGGCGGATCTTGATATTGGTCCTGATAGTCCTGAGCCTGCAGTGACTGGGGTCGTGTCATAATCGCGACCGCTGCCAGCATCACTGCCATCAGCCAGATCCACGTCTTGTTTTGTGTTATCGCCATAAGAGTTTCCCTCATTATTTTTTCTACTCGCGAGACGAGGTCTTCCTCTCAATACTCACGCGTAGGTTGGATGCCGGAGCAGTAAAACGGAGCATCCTTTTTTAACGCTGTCTAAGTGCGATTTACAGCGAGAGAAACTCGGGTAAATACCCGAGTGTAAATCGCTGTTGCATGCGCAAACTCTGCACCAGACGAAGTGGCGGGCCTTTCGGTGTGAACACTTGGAGCGGAGTTAAGTTGCGTGACGAACAACGGCAAGCGCAGTCACGTCATTGTGGGAGGGTGGAACGCAGGTGAAATTCCGAACGCTTGCCATCATGCGCGTGACGAGCGTTTTTGCGTCAGCGGGCATTGCCATCTTGAGACTTCCTTCTACACCTTCGAGCCCGAATTCATTGCCACCACATTCGGCTTCTACAACGCCTCGGGACACCAGTAGAAGCGCTGCGCCAGGAGTGAGAGCAACGGTGGGAGCATCGATGGTGGCCAATGAAAAGAGGCCAAGCGGCAGGCCGGTGGCTTTCAGTTCATTAATCTGTTGTCCATCGATTAGTAAGCCTGGCGTATGTCCGGAATTTACGTAACAGATGGTACCGAGATCCTCGTTGTAACAGCCCGCGAACGCGGGGCAGCTATGCACGCCCCCGGCGGCTCGCATGATCTCGCGATTCAAATCGAGACACAGGCGAGTCATCGCCTCAGACTCATTAATCTCTGTCGAAGAGAATAGCTCGCGGCCGCGCGCTTCAAACATTGATTTCGAGGCTTGCAGAACGGGCTGATTTTGTTCTCGATTGCCGGACACGTCGAGCATTCCGAAGAGGACGCGGCTCTGGCCTACGCGAAGGAAGTCGTAAAAGTCTCCACCATCCCGCTGTGCGAAGTACACGGCGGCAATACCGGCTCCTCGCAGTTCTGGAGTTTCCGACCGCAACGAGTCCATCGGCTGCGGAACATACTTCGGATTTTGGCGGGAAAAGACCGGCATCGGATGTTCGACGCTAGCACAAGGAACGCGGAACGGCAACGGAACGGTTGGGCCATTCCGGCGTCCCATACAATGTGTTTGTAAACGCCGGTTCCATGGACGACACCCAACCATCACCGACCACGCTCGATGCCGTCTTGAGAACCCGTCCGCACTACACGGTCCGACAAAGGATCCTGCTGCAGCTCATTACTTGGTGTTGTTATCTGGCGATCCGGATCATTGGGCCGACAATTCGTTTTGCGGTCTCGTTTGAGGAGGGAGCTCCAACCACGCCGGGCATGAAGGCCAGCGTTTTCTCTTTCTGGCATCGTTGCGTCTTTCCTTGCGCTTGGCTCTTCCGCGGATGGGGCTTTCGGGTAATGACCAGCCAGAGTTTTGATGGCGAATACATCGCCCGGATCATTGAGAAATTCGGGTTTGTGGCAGTTCGAGGCTCGAGCAGTCGCGGGGGCGTGCGAGCGTTGCTCGAGATGCGTCGCGAGGTGGACGAGGGACATACGGTGGCGTTTACCATCGATGGGCCGCGCGGACCAAGGTATGTTGCCAAACCAGGACCAGTCCTTCTAGCAAAGGCGACTGGCGCACCCATGGGAGCTTTCCATATTGCGCTTGCGAACGCATGGGTTCTCAAAACGTGGGATGCCATGATGATCCCGAAACCTTTTACGGCTGCGCTGGTGCGAGTAGCGAGTCCGATGTATGTGGCGGCGAACGCGACAGACGACGATATGAAGCGCGCGCACGAAAACCTGCAAGCCGCGCTGGATCGGACACGCGAATTCGCGGAAGCCAACGTCGGCCGCGCTGGATCGGCGGAATTTCCCTGGTACGATTACATCGAACCCCCTGAAGATCAAGATCCGCGGAAACGCAAACCAAGAGCATCTTGACATCCCGGTTTGACTTCCCAGGCTGCGGCCAGTAAATTTTCCAAACGGATTTTTCAAGGATCTTTGCAAAATTCATGGTTGACGCGAGTTTCGTCCGCATGGCGAAACTCAGGGAAGCGGGTGCAAATCCCGCGCTGCCGCGCAACTGTAAGCGAGGACATGGCACACAGCCACTGGGGAAACCTGGGAAGGCTGTCGCCGAAGTCGGATCGAATCCTTACTCGCAAGCCAGGAGACCGGCGCTGACCATCCACAGAAACCCCTTTCGCGTGTGAAGGAGGATGGAATGAGTCGATTTTCTGTTGTTCTTTCCTGGTTTGTTCTTTGCGCTGTGTGTCTCGCAGCCGATCTCAAAATCAAAGTGGTTGATCCGAATTCCGCCGTGGTGGCAGGCGCGGAAGTTACGGTACTACGGGATGGCGATCAGACTCCGCTGCACGTTCAAACGACGGGCGGGGACGGCGTGGTTGTTGTGCGCGTACCCGAAGAAAATACCCGCTACCTGGTCGAGGTACTCGCGCCGGGATTCGCCCCCGCATCCACAACGGTGGAAGGAACGAAAGCAGACGGGCTGACGGTCCAGCTTCAAGTCTCAGCGGTTACAGAAAATGTTGTCGTGACTGCCACGCGCAATCCCGTGACACTCGAAGATGCGGGGGCGAGTGTTGACACGCTTCTCCGAGGCCAGTTGGAGACGATGCAACCGGTAGCCGCGTCTGACGCGGTTCGCTTTTTGCCGGGAGCCGTTGTGAACACAGCAGGGCAGCGGGGCGGGATTGCGTCGCTGTTTGTACGAGGAGGGGACTCCCGCTACAACAAAGTAATTATTGACGACGTACCTGTGAACGAGCCGGGCGGGACATTCGATTTCGGCGTGGTGCCGCTTGACGAGGCCGACCGCATGGAATTCGTTCGCGGCGCAGAAAGCACCTTGTACGGTTCTGACGCGATGACGAGTGTCGTTCAAGTCTTCACAACAACTGGAACTTCGGTCACGCCGGAGTTGCGTTTTGGAGCTGACGGGGGAACGTTTGGTACGGCCCACGGATACGCCGCGCTGGCGGGTGCGCGAGGGCGGTTTGACTACAACTTGTTTGCGGATCAGTTCAATACGAACGGTCAGGGGCCGAACGCCGACTACAGCAACTCGCTTCAGGGTGCCAACATCGGCGCACAATTGAGCCAGAGGGTTTTGTTCAGATTCCGCACGCGACATGCGAATAGCCGCACAGGAATTCCCGGCGAATGGGATTTCAACGGGGACCGTATTCTGGCTCCAGATATCGAACAACGCGCACGATCTAACAATTTTCTCGCGAGCGCCGAGCTCTCCATTTCGGGGCCCTCGCGATGGCAGCATCGACTGAGAGGATACGAGTACAACACCCACCGATTGAACGAAAATGACCTGGCGGACCGCGGTTGCGACAACTCGATTTTCGTTTATATCGATTGCCCCTTCTACACGACTGCCCACATTAATCGCGCCGGCTTCATGTATCAGGGTGACTTCACGCCCCGGTCATGGGCTCGTTCAACATTTGGATATGAGTTCGAAGACGAGAACGGCCGCTTCTTTACCAATTCGGTAACGCTCGATTCCACGGCTCCGCCCCAAATCTTTACGCAGTCGATTTCGGGGTTGAGATTGAATCATGCAGCGTTTTTTGAACAGAGCCTCACTCGCGGCCCGTTATCGTTTATTGTCGGGGCTCGCTACGTTCACAACGAAAGTTTCGGCAACAAGGGCGTTCCCCGCGCTGCCCTGACGTGGCAGGTCTTCAAGGGGTCGGAGCGCTTCTCCGGTACTCGATTACGAGCGTCGTATGCGACGGGAATCAAAGAGGCGCGATTCGAAGAACAATTTGTGAATGGTGCGGGGATCATTTCGAATCCCAACCTGAAAGCTGAGGAAAACCGTGCGCTCGAGGCAGGCGTTCAGCAATCATTTTTCGCGGGCAAATACTCCGTTTCGGCGACCTATTACAACAATCTCTTCCGCAACCAAATTGATTTCGCCATCATCGATTTCACGACATTTGTTGGGCAATACCAGAACATTAACAAGTCAATCGCCCACGGGGCGGAACTGGAATTCAAAGGGCGGGTCTCGCCGAGGGTCTCTTTCAACGCAGCGTACGTGTACACGTCGACCCAAATTCTTGAACAGCCTTCAGCCTTCGACGACCTCCATCAGCCGGGTCAACCTCTGCTACGACGCCCAAAACATTCCGGAAGTTTGCTGGTGAATTATTTAGGCCATAAGTGGGGTGGGAATCTAGGAGGAAGTTTCATTGGCCGTCGGTTGGATTCCGACTTTCTTGGCTTTGGAATCGATCATGCCGCAGGATATGCATTAGTAAACGCCGGGGGTTGGTATGTGGTTCATCCGAGGGTGACGGCTTACGTGAATGTTGAGAACGTGCTGAACCAACACTACAACGAAGTCGTAGGCTATCCAGCATTGAGCGTAAATTTTCGAGCGGGGTTGAGATTTCGGATCGGTGGAGATTAGTTGCGGGATTTGACGGGCTCGAAAACCGGGCCGATACGGGAGCCGCTGTTACCGCGAGTGGAATGGACCGGCATTGGAGCTGCCGTCCTAGTGCCTGCGTACTTGCTACGCGCCACGATGAGTTTCTGAACATCTTCATCGTTGAGGGGCTGCTCGCGGCCGATCATCCTGGAGACCAAGGCGATCTTTGCGAAATGTTCGACGGTCTCCATCTTCATGTACGCGTGTTCAAGGTCTTCGCCGTAGGTCACGACGCCGTGATTCGACATGAGCAGGGCATCGTACTGAGGAACGAGGGGTTCCAGCGCGTCGGTAAGTTCGGAGGTGCCGGGAGTGCCGTAACGAGCCAGAGGGATACATCCCAGGCCAATGACGACCTCGCACACTAAAGGCTGGGTAAGCGCGATTCCGCAGGCAGCGAATCCGGTGGCGGTTGGTGGATGAGCGTGCACGATGGCGTTGATATCGGCGCGCATGCGGTAAATGAGTAGATGCATGCCGATTTCGCTGGAGACATTCCGCTTCCCGGATAAGCGTTTGCCTTCCGGGTTCACAATCACCATGTCGGAGGGACGCATGGCGCCCTTGCTCATACCTGTGGGCGTTACGAGCAGGCGTTCGTCGTCAAGGCGAACGGAGAGATTGCCGTCCGTCGCTGCAACCAGCCCGCTCTGGTGCAGTAATCGTCCTAGCCGGACGATTTCTTTCCGGTAATAACGCTCGCTCGCCATGGAGGACACTACCAGACACGCGAAAGCACGCCCAGTTCGCTCATGGTACCCCAGCCACCAAGGTCGAGACAATCGGAAATGGCAGCAGAAACGATATTTCTGCAGCCTATAATCAATTCAACGTGCGGGTTTCCGAGTTCAAATATCACCTTCCAGAAGGACAGATCGCGCAGGAACCGCTCGCAAATCGAGCTGCGGCGCGAATGTTACACCTGCTGCGCAATGGAGAATTAGAGGACGACGTATTTCGACAGTTTCCGGACCTTTTGCGTCCGGACGACCTGCTGGTACTGAATAACACGCGGGTATTTCCAGCCCGGGTATTCGGCCGAAGGGAGGGGGCAAACTCCCAGCCTGTAAGTCACCACGATCCCGCCGCCCGAAAATTCTTGCAAGGGCAAGTCGAAGTCCTACTTACCAAACAAGTTTCCCAAGACCCAAATGAGTGGGAATGCTTGGTGCGACCGGGTAAGAAGATAGGCATCGGAGAACGCCTGTTTCTTGGTGGGGATTGCGACCTTGAGGCCGAAGTCATCGGGCGGGGCGAATTTGGGGAGAGGCGTATTCGTTTTGGGGCGGTCCGGGACTTTTTCAGCGTGCTCGAACGCGTGGGGCATGTACCGCTTCCCCCCTATATCGGACGAGAAGATTCGACCGCGGACCGGGAACGATACCAAACGGTATACGCCAATGAGCGAGGCTCAGTGGCGGCGCCGACGGCCGGGTTGCATTTCACCCCCGAAATCTTGCATACCATTCGGGAACGGGGTGTAGAGATCGCAGAAATAACTCTGCACGTGGGCTTGGGGACGTTCCAGCCAATTCATGCCGAACGGGTCGAAGAACACGTTTTGCATCGCGAGCGGTATCAAATCACAGATGAGGCAGCGGCCCAGTTGAATCGCGCGCTGGAAGCGGGCCGGCGGGTCGTTGCGGTCGGTACAACCACCGTTCGCACCCTTGAGTTTGTGGCGCGTCAGAGCGATGACGGACGGATTCACCCTGGAAGAGGCGAGGCGGATCTTTTTATTTATCCAGGATTTGAGTTTCGCGTTGTCGGAGCGTTACTCACTAATTTTCATTTGCCGGAGTCGACCCTGCTCATGCTGGTTTGTGCGCTGGGCGGAAAGGCAAATGTTCTGAAGGCTTATGCGCACGCCGTCGCTGCGGGATACCGTTTTTACTCCTACGGCGATTGCATGTTGGTTGAATAGGGGCAGCTTTTTAGGGTCACGTGGATATACTGTTGGGTTGGGAGTAAAGAAATGAGTCTTCAAACGCGCGTTCAGCCAGTTCGGATTGAAGAATTTGTTGCCGCCCTACGGAAATTTCCTGAAACGGCGTTTCGAGAGACAGAATCAATCCGTAATTTCCTCGCCTCAACTCCTGTGTCACCGGAAACTCTGCAGACATACTTGACCTGGAATGTGCAGCATTACACTCGCAACCTGATCGACAAGACTCCGCAATATGAGCTTCTGGCAATCTGCTGGGAAGTTGGCCAAGCTAGTTCCGTACACAATCACAGGGACCAGAATTGTTGGATGGCTGTACCAATCGGACGGCTGTTGGTCGAGAACTACCGCGTTCTACAAGAGGATGTCGAACGAGGAACGTGCAAGCTGGAAACAGCGGATACCGTTGAGATGAATCCGGCCGACCCGTGCGCAGTTGATCCGAAACACCCGGTGCATCGCGTGTTTAATCCCCGCAATTTCGGAGAACGGGCTGTAAGTCTGCATGTTTATTCCCAGCCATTTGATACCTGCATCGTCTATTCACCCGAACACGGGACCTGCGGAGAAATAAAACTGCGCTACAACACACGCTACGGAAAAGCGGTGCAGGAGTAGGACAGGGCATAGGAAGTCACAGTACTACTGTCCGGGATGAAGGATCAGGGCCTTCTCCAGGCGGAAGTGCAGTTCTGTTTCTGCCGGGACGGTGACCTGCTTGCCGCGCGTTAGCAATTGGGTCAGAAAACCTCCGCCCGCACCCGCTGCCACGCCGATTCCCGCGCCGCGGCCTCCCCCGAAAATTGCTCCCATCAGGGAACCGATCGCGGCGCCGCCACCCAACATTTCTGCTGTGCGTTTGTTTGCACCCAAACCCTTCCGATTGCTCTCTTTCAATTCCGAACTGTATACACGATGAACACGGCCTTTGATCGTGACGGTATCGAGATCAAGGACTAAATCGGGCGATCCTACTGCTCCTCGAGACGCATTGAGAATGAGCAAGCGGGCGGGCGATCCCGCGGGAATGGCGACGCCGCCAGCGACATCAAGGACGTCGTTTGTCACTTGCGCTGAAAAAGTGGTGCCAGCGGGCGCAACCTGAGAATCGATTTTTTCGCTGGTGCGAATATCAATCTCGCTGCCCGCAGGAATTGTCTTCGCCTCGGCGGGCAATGAAGCAGGAGCATTCTCAGACAACACTAATGAGGCAACATCCTTGGCCGGAAACTGGTATTGGATCCCTTGATTGTCGGTGAAGCTGAGCGGATTGCTGCCGGTAAACTTTCCTGAATAGGTCTTGCCGCTACGGAGGGTAACGATATCCGCCGAGTCGGTAAACACGAGGGACTGCACGTCACGGCGCGGGAAATTGTAGTTGATCCCTGCGCTATCGGTGAAAGTGACCTCGTCCTTTGATGACGCAAATTGTCCGGAGTAGCTCGCTCCTTCACGGGTGATGATGGTATCGGCCAGGCTGGGAAGGGCGGCGGTCAGGAGGAGCAGGGCGAACAGTTTTCTCATGGTATCTCCGAGTCGAAGCGCAATATTATGACAGAGAAGGGAGTCAATCGCCGATTGCGCAGGTACCTGTAGGTCTTAGCTCAAGCAAAACGGACGTACCTTGAACGACGTTGTGACGCGCCTTACACTTAATCAGGATGCACGTGCACGCCAGCCACGGGAGCCACGGCAGTACCGGGCGAGTATTGAAGATTTCACTTGCCCTGACTGCGGTCTACATCGTCGTACTAGTCGTCGCTGGCATCCGCGCCCATTCGTTGGCGCTGCTTTCTGAAGCCGGGCACAATCTTTCCGATTTCCTCGCACTGTTGCTCTCATTAGGCGCGGTGTACTTGCAGGCTCGGCCACCCAGTGCAACCAAGACCTATGGATATCACCGGGCAGGGGTACTGGCGGCGTTGGTCAACGCAGTATCACTGGTACTCGTTTCGTTTTTTATTTTCTACGAAGCGTTCAAGCGGCTACGCATTCCCGAGCAAGTGCACGCCGGAACGATGATCTGGGTGGCGGCGGCCGGCGTCGTCATGAACGGTTTGATCGCGCTGATGCTTTACCGCACCGGCAAGGACGTAAACATCCGCAGCGCACTTTTGCACGAGGTGGGCGACACCCTGTCCACGGCAGCGGTGATCGCGGGCGGCTGGGCGATTCTTGTCACTGGACAAGAGTGGATCGATTCGGCACTTTCATTCGGAATTGGCGCGTTGATTTTGTGGTCCGCGTTTGGGATTGTCCGCGAAACCCTGAACATCCTGCTGGAAGGCACTCCGCGAGGGATGAGGGTGGAGGACATTCAGTCTGCGATCTGCTCGGTCGATGGCGTCAATGATGTGCATGACTTGCATGTGTGGAGCATCGGGTCCGAGAGCCACGCGCTGTCTTGTCATATAGCGATCGCCGACATTCCCATGTCGGCTAGCAACAAGATTCTGGTGGATGTGAAAGAAAAATTGCACGATGAATTTCACATCATCCACACAACCATTCAGTTTGAACATGCCGAGTGCGAGGTCGCTCATGGGTGCGTCATGCCCGTGGGCGATGGGCATGTGCACTAGCCTCGAAATAGACCGGTTCACTTCTGGCGTTCGAAGATCCTTGCGGCGGTTTCGATCGTGTCGGCATCCTCGGGACGTTTGTCGTTACGAATTCGCAGAATGCGGGGGAAGCGGAGCGCATAGCCAGATTCATGCCGGGTGGAACGCATCATATTATTGAACGCAACTTCCAGAATAACTTGAGGGTCAACAATCAGACGCATACCTTGATCGTCAACGGTATGTTTAAGGAACCACGTCGTCATCTCAGCGATTTCAACATCAGTCAGGCCTGAGTAGGCTTTCCCGATATTCACGAGACGATCGCCATCCCAGACTGCGAACGTGTAATCGCTCAGCACGCCAATGCGTTTGCCGTGTCCGTACTCAACCGCAGTGACGACAACATCGAGTGTCGCCAATTCTTTCTTCAGTTTGAGCCAGGACTTGCCGCGCCTTCCAGGCGTGTAAGGCGAGTTCCGGTCTTTAATCATCAGGCCTTCGTTGCCGCGATCTTGAGCGGCAGTGAAGAGCATTTCCAGTTCCTCTGCGGTTTTAGCGGAAAAGACGGGTGCCTGAACAAGGGACGCCTCTGCGGGTTCGTCTTCTGCGGCGAATAACAGGCGTGCCTGCGAGTCGAGCGACTGCGCGGCGACTGGCTTACGGCTCGCGAGCAAACGTCCAAGAATTTCAACTCGTTCGTGGAGTGGAAGGTTTAGAAGCAGTTGCTCTCCGGCATAGAGGACATCGAAGACCAGATAGGCCACTGGGACGTCCCGCAGCATTTTTTCACTGACTTTCTTACGACCGAGGCGTTGCTGGAGCACCGAGAACGGGAGGGCGCGCGGTTTTGCAGTGTTCGCGCTCCACGCTACGATTTCGCCGTCGAGGATTGCGTTTTCTGGAATCCCAGCCAGCGTGCCAGGGAGCTCCGGGAAGGACGCAGTGATCTCGTCGCGGGTCCGAGAAAAAAGCCGGACCTGCGCGTTTGAGACATGGGCTTGAGCACGAATGCCGTCGTATTTGTCTTCTACGTGCGCGTCCGAGAAGTAACTCAGCGCGTCGGCGGCAGACTCGGCAGGACTTGCCAGCATGAAGTCGATGGGATGGAAAAGCCGCATATGCGCATCGGCAAGGCTGTCCGACGATGCGAGCTTGAGAGTCTCCCCGACGTCGCCAAGCAGCATGTTCGCTCGTTGCACATCTTTCAGGGGAACGTCGTATGCCTTGGCGATGGCTTCCTCGACGAGGCTCTCTTTGAGTCCGATTCGCAGGTCTCCTGTGATGATTTTGATGATGTATTTCGCTTCGGACGGAGAGGCGTGCCCAAGAAGTTTGAGAATAATGGCCAACTTGGAGACTGGGCCGCGAGTGCTGGAAAGGGTATGAAATTCTTGTTCCAGGTTAGACAGAGTCAGTTCGGAAGATCGCTCGGGGAGGGCGGCACCGGCGACCGCGCCGAGGTCTCCGTGGGCGCGGTAGAGGTCACGGAGTTGCGAGTCCGATTTTCCGGAAAGTTCCGAGACGGCTCGCCACAGGAGGGAGCCGCCAACTCCGAGAGTTGCTTCTTCGTATGCGGGAAAGGGGCGGCCTGAGAGAAAAAGCGCAGCCCGTGCAGCGTCTTCGGGTTCCAGAGATCTGAGATATTCGGCAACGATCGCAGTCTTTTCTAGCTTCTTGGAGGTGGCGGCGATGCGGTCGGCGTTCAGCGAGAAAGAAAGCACAGCTTTAATTTACGATTTCTGTGCCTCGAGGAACGGTCGGAGATAAAACTTATTGAAACTCACCAGAACCTGGTACGCCGTTTTCGGGACGAGGCTTCGCAAAAAACGTCCGCTACCCTTCCAGCGCGGAGTACCAGCAACCTTGCGACCGCAAACGTGGACTAGTGGATCTCCTTAAGTCATTGATTCGTTTAGATCTTCAGAATAATCGGCTCGCCAGCTATTCCCCGCTCTGTGTTACCCTGTTCATGAGACTTCCTGCCCCGAAGTGTCATCTAACGAACATGGATTTTGTGCGCAAAATGTGGCGTTTTCTGATGGCAGTACAGCTTCTGCCTGCTCTCGAGAGTGGCGAGGAGACTACCCTCGTTGGCGGACAAGCTGTGCTCGAAGGCGTCATGATGCGCTCTCCGCATGCTTGGGCGATCGCCGTTCGAAAGCCTTCCGGGGAAATCGAAACTCACAGCGAGCCCTTGGATCGTCCGTCGGAACAGCATAAGTGGATGGGTTGGCCGATCGTGCGCGGCGTTGTCACGCTTGGGCACGCCATGAAGCTCGGGTTTCGCGCGCTGAAGTTCTCGGCGAACGCTGCCCTTGGGGAAATTCCCGTTAACGAAAACGGCAAGAAGCTCGAGATCAGCGGCTGGATGGCTGCGGTCAATATCATCTTCTCCGTGGGGTTTTTTATCTTCATGTACAAGTTCCTGCCCTTGGTAGCGGCTACGGAACTCAAAAAAGTGAACCCTCTTTTCGGCGAACAGATTGTCTTCAACCTCGTGGACGGGATCATTCGAATCGCCTTGTTCCTTCTGTTTATCTGGGGCGTCTCGCTGATGAAGGATATCCACCGCGTCTACGAGTACCACGGTGCGGAACATAAGACGGTGTATGCATTCGAGAATGGAGACGCGCTGCGAACGGGAACGGTCCAAAAGTACTCGACCTACCACCCGCGCTGTGGCACCAGTTTCCTGATGACGGTGATGATCATTTCGATCCTGTTCTACACGGTCATCCCTGTAACAACATTCTGGGCACGGTTCGGGATTCGCATAGCGCTGCTGCCCGTAATTGCTGGCGTGTCGTACGAGATCATTCGCTACGCGGCTAAAAACCGCGGATCTCTGTTCGCGCTGATGACCGCCCCGGGACTGTGGCTGCAGAGGATTACTACGCAGCCGCCCTCTGACGACCAGGTAGAGTGCGCAATCGTAGCGCTCGACCAGGCGATGGATCTTGAAAAACAGCGCGGCGGCGAATTGGTGATTGCCTAGCGGGTCCCCCGCGCATATCTTCTTCTGTTTTCTCCCTTGGATCTTGAATACATTAGAGGCGCTGATGGCGCCTCAGGCTGAGGCGTTGCATACGACGCCTGTATGGGATGGAGCCATGTTCGAACGTTTAGACCAAATTGAAGCCCGGTACGAGGAATTGACGTCGGCGCTTGCTTCGCCGGACATCATGAACGATTCCTCGAAATACCAGAAAACTGCGAAAGCGCACGCCGAGATTTCCGAGGTTGTCGAAAAATATCGCGAGTTTAAGGACTTGCGAAAGGGCATCGCGGAGAGTCGCACGATGCTGGCCGACGAGAAAGATCCGGAGATGCGCGCTTATGCCGAGGAAGAGCTGGCGTCACTCGAGGCGCGCGTGGGCGGAGTTGAAGAAGATTTGAAGGTGTTGTTGCTACCCAAGGATCCGAATGACGACAAGAACATCATTCTCGAAATCCGAGCGGGCACGGGTGGCGATGAGGCGACCTTGTTTGCGGACGAAATGTTCCGGATGTACTCACGCTACGCTGAAACTCAGGGATGGAAGGTCGAAGTGCTTTCAACCTCGGAATCGTCCGTCGGTGGCTTGAAGGAAGTGATCGCGATCATTGAGGGTACGCGCGTGTTCTCGCAATTGAAGTATGAAAGCGGCGTGCACCGGGTGCAACGCGTCCCAGCGACCGAACAGCAAGGCCGTGTACACACGTCAGCAGTGACGGTAGCGGTACTGCCCGAAGCGGAAGATGTTGACGTAAAGATTGAGGCCAAGGACCTGCGGATCGATACTTTCTGCTCGTCAGGGCCGGGCGGGCAGTCAGTGAACACCACCTATTCGGCGGTGCGTATCACTCATATTCCGACAGGCACAGTCGTAAGCTGCCAGGACGAAAAGTCACAGATCAAGAATCGCGAAAAGGGTATGCGAGTGCTGCGGTCGCGCCTCTATGAAGTGGAAATGCAGAAACAGCAGGATGCATTGGCAAAAGAACGCAAGGCGATGGTCGGGTCGGGTGACCGCAGTGAGAAAATTCGTACCTACAACTTTCCGCAGAACAGAGTCACAGATCACCGAATTGGATTGACAATCCATCAGTTGACCGAAGTGATGGACGGTAAACTTCAACCCATTGTCGAAGCCCTGGTCACACATTTCCAGTCCGAGAAGTTGAAGAGCGAAACAGCGGCGGTGGGCTAGAGCTACATACGGCAATGCCCCAAGACATAAAGATCCGACCCGCCACACTTTCCGATATCGCGACAATCCTGCGCCATCGGCGCTCGATGTACGAGGACATGGGGAAACGCGATGAACACGCTCTCAGCATGATGGCGGAAGCGTCGGAGCCTTACTTCCGTGAGGCGTTGTCCGACGGCACTTATCGAGGATTTCTGGCTGAGAACGTTGAGGGGCGCGTGATCGCCGGTGGCGGAATTGTAATAAGTCCATGGCCGGCCCATCCCTCCGAACTTCACGCACGACGCGCGATGATCCTCAACATGTACACCGAGAAGGATTACCGCCGTCGCGGAATTGCCAAGAGCCTTATGCTGACAATGTTGGAATACTTGAGGAAGGAAGGCTTTCCGAAGGTAAGCCTCCACGCCAGCGACGAAGGCAGGCTGCTCTACGAGTCGTTGGGCTTTCAGATTTCGAACGAGATGACTCTCAAGCTGTGAGCGTTTCGCCGTTTACCGCTACCGCGCTCCAAAAAATTCTTCCACCTTTGCCAAGTCGGTTGTCCGGCGATAGTTCGGCAGACTCTCGACGAATACCCGCCCGTACTGCTTCTTCAGGATACGGTTGTCTAGAAGGGTGAGCAGTCCACGGTCGTGGAGCGAGCGAATCAGGCGTCCAAATCCCTGCTTGAGCGTGATAACCGCCGCGGGAACCTGGTACTGAAAGAACGCGTTTCCACCCTCGGCATCGATTGCCTTCACGCGCGAGGCCACGACAGGATCACTCGGAACAGCGAACGGCAACCGGTCGATAATGACGGAGCTTAGTTGTTCGCCCTGCACGTCGACACCCTGCCAGAATGAGGATGTTGCAAACAGTACTGCATTGGGAGTCAGCCTGAACTCTTCCAGCAGCGCACTCTTTGGGGCGTCGCCTTGAAGAAGCATGGGGAACTCCAGCTCGCCTAGTAGCCGCTGGTAGACCTCATTCATCTGCGCATAGCTAGTGAAGAGGACGAAAGCGCGACCGCGCGTGATCTCCAGTAGTCTGCGGATGCGATCGGCCGCTTTGGCCGCGAACTGGGGCGTGCGTGGATCGGGCAAGTCTGGAGGTACGTAGAACAGAACCTGGCTCTCGTAGTCGAAGTGCGAGGGCAGGACGACCTCTCGGGCATGTTCAAGACCTAAGCGACCCCGCATGTATTCGAAACCGCCGCCGACTGCGAGCGTCGCAGAGGTCAGTACCGCTGTTTCCAGCGTCGACCACAGACATTCCCGCAGAATTGGCCCGACGTCGATCGGGGTTGCCTGCAGAAACACATTGTGGCGTTCGCGGCCACCGCGTCGGCGTTCGATCCAGAACACGGTGTTGGGATTGTCGTTCTCCAGCAGAAACGACAGATGGGTTTGTATCTCCTGCGCCCGGCGAAGGAAGTTATAGATTTCTTCCGGCTTCTGGGGCAGGTTTTCGAGTTCTGCGCCGATGCGATGCAGGCACTGATTCAGCGCAATGAATTCTTCGCCATTTTCTTCGAGAAACTCGCGACGGTTCTCGAACGCAAAGCGGCCTTCTCCAGGGGGCAGCACTGAAAAGAAAAACTGCGCTCGCTCGCGCAGGCTCTTTATGGCGCCGGAGAGTCCCGCCGTGTACATCTTGTTGCGCTGGAGAGAGGCTTCGACGTCGCGCGCAAGTTCTTCGATTCGAACGTTGCTCAGGGTAATTCCAAAATAGCTGCCTGCGACGTCTTCGAGTTCATGAGCTTCGTCGAAAATTACTGCGCCACAGTCCGGCAGTATGCCTGCATCGGGCGCATCTTCGGCCTGCTGCTTGATGCCAAGATCCGCGAAGAACAAGTGATGGTTGACGATGATGATGTCGCTCTCCATCGCCTTGCGGTGCATTTCGGTGATGAAGCAAGTATCGAAGGCGCTGCACTTCTGGCCAAGGCATGTATCGGATCGCGCATCGAGCTTGTGCCATAGGGCGCTCGCTTCGGGAAGTTCGGCGAGTTCGGCGCGATCTCCGGTTTGGGTTGTCTTCTCCCAGGCAGCGATGGCGCGATAGTGCTCGATTTCCTCTAGCCCTGATAGCACGGGTTGGTCGGTAAGGTCGTAGAGTTTCTTCTTGCAGAGATAGTTGTTGCGGCCCTTCATGTAGGAGACGTTGAGCCGACCTTCTCCGTTCGGAAACAACGCTTGCTCGAGAAAAGGCACATCTTTGTTAAAGAGTTGTTCCTGCAAGTTCTTTGTGCCAGTTGAGATGATGACTCGCTTGCCAGAGCGAATCACGGGCAGAAGGTAAGCTAAAGTTTTGCCGGTTCCAGTTCCTGCTTCCACGATCAGGTGGCGCTTCTCGTCGAGCGCTTCCTCAACGGCTTGCGCCATTTGGAGCTGTCCGCGGCGGAACTCGTAAGCAGGATGCGTTTTTGCCAGCACGCCGCCGGGCGCAAAAAAGTTGTAGAGACTGACGTCTTTCGTGGCAGCGCCCGATGCACTCGAGGATGCGGAATGAGAAGATGGAGACACTGGGTCTCTATAATAGTAGCTGCAGTACAACGTTGCACACGCGAGGCACAAGTCTTGATCGCCAAGCGTAGAAACGACCTCCATTTTGTCTCAAGTTCAATACCAATCCGAAGTCGCCGGCGCGACGACCTCTCCTCTGCTGGCAATTGTCGGTCGCCCTAATGTCGGCAAGTCGACGCTGTTTAACCGTCTGGTGGGATCGCGACGCGCCATCGTAGGAGATGAGCCTGGAATTACCCGAGACCGGTTATACGGAGAATCGGAATGGCGGGGACATTTGTTTCGCATCGTTGATACGGGCGGCATTCTGCCGGATGACACCGACTTCATTCCTTCGGAGATTTTTCGTCAGGCCCGGCTGGCGCTTGACGAGGCCGCCGCAGTGATTATGGTGGTCGATGGTCGGACTGAGTTGGCAGCGCCGGATCTCGAGCTTGCGCGATTGCTCCAACGGACCGGCAAGCCGCTTTTTTTGGCCGTTAACAAAATGGACTCCGACAGGCAGGAAGGGTTTACGTCGGATTTTCATCGGTTGGGATTGAAGGAAGTATTTCCGGTATCGGCCGAGCATGGGCGTGGGATCGACGATCTTCTGGATGCGATCCTCGCAATTTTGCCGCCGCAAGAGCCTCAGGCAGAAAGCCTGGAGGCCGAGCCGGTAGCACGCCCGCGATCGGGCCTCTCACCGGTGCCGCATCGTCTTGATGAAGACGAAACAACTTCTGCGCTGCCAGAAGAGGACATGTCCCCCGACATGGACGCGGCTCCCACGCCGGAACCCCGAGAAGTAAAAATTGCCATCATCGGGCATCCGAATGTCGGCAAATCCACGCTCTTGAACCAACTCACAGGAACCTCGCGTGCGATCGTCTCCCCTGTTCCTGGCACTACCCGTGACGCGGTCGATGAAGTCGTCGAGCGCAATGGTAAGCAATTCCGCTTCATCGATACCGCTGGGATTCGCCGCAAAGGCAAGACACGCTTGATGGCGGAAAAACTATCGGTTGTCATGTCGCGGAGGCATTTGGAAGACGCCGACATCGCGCTGCTGGTCATCGATGCGACTGAGGGGGTGAGCGCGCTTGATGCGACGATTGCGGGGTATGCGCACGAGAGCGGACGCTCCGTCATTTTATTGATTAATAAATGGGATCTGGTGACCACCGGCCAGAAGCGCGCGATCAGCCAGTCAAAAGCGGCCCGCATCCAGGACTCCAAGCGCCCAAACGACCAGCATCAGTACTTGGAGCGTTTGCGGCATTCACTCAAGTTCTTGAACTACGCGCCGGCGCTGTTTATTTCGGCTTCGACGGGAAAGAATGTCGACAAGATTTTTCCGCTGATTGAAGAAGTCGCTACGGAGCGACGAAAGCGAATCACAACGGGCGAAATGAACCGTTTCCTAAAGACAGTCGATTTCGAGCGCGCGTCTGTGCCGATGCGTCAGCGCGTGCGCATTCTCTACTTGACGCAAGCTGCGGTTGCGCCACCGACGTTTATTCTATTCACCGACCGACAGGTGAAGCTGCACTTCTCCTATCAGCGATTCCTGGAGAATCAGATTCGGGAGGCCTTCGGCTTTGTCGGCACGCCGATCTGGATTAAGGTTCGTGCGCGCAACAAGTGATGGCTATTTTGGCGCCAGTGCCATGATGGTTCCCAACATCGTCGCCACGATCTTTTCGTCCGCACCCTTCCGAGCAAAACAGTCTGCCGCACAAACGATGAGCGTCTTGCCTGCGCGTTTCACGTTAGCCCGTGCCACGAAACGCTCGCCTACGGCTGGAGCAAGCAAATTCACTTTGAATTCGGCGCTGAGGACATCGCACCCTTCTGGCGCCACGCTTAGAGCGGCATAACCACATGCCGAATCCAAAATGCTCGTGATGGCGCCGGCATGTACAAATCCGTTTTGTTGCGTGAGAGTGGGGTGAAAGGCAAACTCGATCTCCACTTTACCTGCACTGGATACATGAATTGTGGCGCCCAGTGTCTCCATGAATCGCTGTTGAGCAAAGCTGGCGCGTACTCGACGTTCGAAATCTTCCAAGACTTACTCCGGCGCCGCTGAAGCGGTGGCGTAGTTTTACTTGGAACGTACCAGCAAAGCAAACTACTGCCTCACATGCGCCATTTGTTCCGGCAACAGACCTACACGATCCACGCCCGCCTCACGCGCGATGTCGATAACGTCTGCGATCCGCTGAAACTCGACTTCATCTTCTCCCTGAACAAATGCGACGCGTTCGGCGCGCGCCTTGAAGATGTCGTGCAAGCGACTCTTCAGATCGCCCCAATCTACGCTATCCGTGTTGATTTTGAGTGATGGCTCCTGCTTCTCGCCGCCGTAAAGCACGCGAATGACGATCGTCCTTTCTGGACTTTGAGGAGCCTGCGAATCTTCCGCAGGTTGAGGAATTTGGGCTTTCAAACCTGATCTCTGCTCCTGCGTGACTACGATCATGAAAATAATGATCAGCACCAGCAGCACGTCAATCAGTGGCGTGACATTCATTTCAGGTCCGGACGCACCTCCGCCCGCCATGGACATTCCCATCGGTCATCTCCAGTTTCTAGCACCGGTGCTGTTGGAATTCGACACCCAAGCAAGGCCGCAAGTTCCCGCACCACGTGAGGGGACATAGGGATGCAAGGTGGAGGTGTGGCTAGCTGTTTTCAGAAACAACGATTGTCGTCAGCCAATGGGCAGAGGCAAGGGCGCTATTGGTGGAGATTGAGGCATCGGCGGAGCGGGAAATAAGGCAGCGTGAAGCGGCGGGTAACGGTCCGCGAGAAAGTACATGGCGTAAGCAGGAAAGAACACCGCGAGTGGAACGCAAACCAATGCCATCACATAGAGCACAACGGTAAGAGCAATCAGCCCGGCAGCGATGATCAACAGGATGATTGAAAGTGTCAAATGCAGGCCCGCGGCTTTGCCCGCCACGAATGCCGCAACTCCGACCGCTGCGAAAGGCAAGACCACCACGAAGGCGGCGATGCCGCCAATAATCCCAAAGAGTATCGACGCACCGATGAAGAGCAGGATCTTCATACCGATGTATGCGGCGTAGCCACCCTTATCCCCGTTCAACATTCGAAGTAGCCGTCGCCATGATTCGATGACGCCGATATTTTCGAGGGCCATTTGCGGAATGACGAAGTCCTTCGTCAACACTGCCACGAGTGCCAGGACCATTGCGATGATGGCAAAGAGAAACAGAAATGGCAGTATCGCTAAAAAGACCGCTGGGCTTGGCTTTTGGTGGGCTTTCAGAGTGTGAAGCATCGAGATCAGCACTGGCGCAAACATGATGATCGCAGCCGCGAGACCAAGAGCGGTCAGCCCCATTTGCCACCAGAAATAACGCAGCCCTTGATCCTGCCAGCGGCTCCAACCACCACGGAGGTCACATCTCTTTTTTAGGACGGACTCAAAAAGCATGAACCGGCAGACACTGCTTGTGTAGATCCATACCAGCATCAAGACAAATCCGCTGACGAGCAAGACGACGACGAGAGTGCCCAACAATGCAGGATCCACGCCGCGCAGCATGTCGCCTGCACCAGCAAAGTTCTGAGCGCCACTGTTCGATCCCGACTGCTGAGGAAGGTTGAAATTCGTAGGTAAGTTGCCGCAACCGCCGCTAGTGCTAAGTTCGCCGGTCGCCAGCCCAAGCAATGCAAGTCGCACCCATTGACCGAATTGAAACGGCGAAAAGAGTTGGGTTTGCGTGTGATGGAATGTCGGCGAGAGAACGTCGATTGCAGATTTGGGCACGGTGAATTCGATCTTGCTGATCGGAAAAGTTACTGCCTCACGCACTCTCAGTCAATGGCAATGTGCTTGAACTGATCGTCCACGACCGCGCCGGTCCTCACTACTCGTAACGCAGCGCCTCAACCGGGTCCAGTTTTGCGGCCCGCGAGGCTGGCACGAGACCGCTGAGTACACCAACGACAAGCAGAACTCCCGCCGAGATCAGCACGGTCATCATTGAGATACGCAGATGAATATCGCCTTTCCCTGAGTCGTCTTCAAAGAGCGGACCCATCATAGGCAGTGTGCCGACCGCCGCGGCCACGCCATACGAGATGACTATGCCAAGCAAACCGCCCAGCATCATGATGAGAAGAGTTTCTGCGAGAAACTGCGCCTGAATGTGCCAGCGGCGCGCACCCAGCGCCCGGCGTAATCCGATTTCGCGAATCCGCTCATCGACGGAAACCAGCATGATGTTCATGACCCCCACTGCGCCAATTCCGAGCGTCAGTGTTCCGATGAATGTCAGAAGTACTTCTAGCCCGATCGTGATTCCATCGATCACAGGTCGAAACTCGTCGCGTCCGAACATCTGAATTGCTTTCTCATCGGTCGGAGAAAATTGCTGGCGTGAGGCCACCGCAGCCCGAACCTGAGCCATCGCACGCTTTTCAAAATGAGGAGCGATGGGCTCGAAGAGCATGACGGCGGCATACCTCGTATTCCACAAGTCGCCGGCAGCGCTGTACGGAATCCAGACCGAGTCGTCATCGCTCGAAAAGTAATTGCTCAGCTGAATCTTTCGCGCCATCACGCCGATTACCGTGAAGCGAACACCGCCGATCAGAACGGTTTCGCCGACCGCGGGACGCCCACTGAACAATTGTTCTCGCACTCGTCCACCGAGAAAGACCACGCGGCGCCTTTCGAGTTCGTCCCCCGAGTTGATCCACCGGCCTTCGGCGGCAACCTCGTTTCGCATCTCGCCATATTCCGGGCAAACGCCGCGAACCGCAGCCGTCCCAACCATGCGGTCTCCATAGCTGATTCCTGGTCTGCGCACCGTTTCGAGACAGGCACGCCGCACAAGTGGCGATGTCTCTTTCACGAAGTCTAAGTCCGCCTGCTCGAAAACAACTTTCTTACCGGCACGCTGGCCGCCCGGCTGTTCGCTCGTCTGTTGAGGCCAGCAGATTACCGCCCCCTTTCCGAATGCGTCGAAACCATTTACCAAGACGCCTCGAAAACTTTGGCCATAGGCTATGAGTAGCGTAACGGTAGCGATACCCCACACGATCCCGAGCATGGTCAGCACACTGCGCGTTCGGTTTCGCCGCAACGCCGTCCAGGCTTCGTTCACGATTTGTCCGAACATGTTCATACGCTTATGTCAGAACGCTCAGGGCTTCGCTGCTTTAGCCGCCAGCTTCGTATCGCAAGGCTTCTATCGGATCAATCGACGCCGCACGTCGTGCAGGATAGAGCGCCGAAATCACCGCAATCATCCCCAAGAGAAGGATCGCCATGATACCCGTCTGCCATGTAGGCAGCAGACCCGCGAAGAAATCTGGCATGGGCATCAGGTTGACCAAAGCACAGAGCCCGAAGGCGATTGCGAGCCCAGTGCCGCCGCTGACGAGTGCAATCATCAATGCTTCGATAAAAAATTGCTTTAGGATGCTGCCCGAGGGAGCACCCAGGGCTTTGCGAACACCGATTTCTCGTGTCCTCTCTCGTACCGCAACAAGCATCACGTTCATGACGCCCAGTCCGCCGAGAAACAAGGTGACAACGCCTACGGCGCCTAAGAAATACTTCATGCCATCGGTCATCGTCTTGAACGCTTTGGCTTCCTGCACAGTGTCCCAAATGGGACAAGCTTCCTTGTCGTTCGGATCAAAGTTGTGCAGACGTCCAAGTGCACGCCGGAGTTGGGTCTTGCATGATTGGTGCTGTTCCACCGACTTTGGCATCACCAGCAGCTGGTCGAAGGTGAAAGGTGTTCCCGGGGGCTTGTCGGGAAAATCTCGGCGCATCGTGGTGAACGGAATGAAAATCTTGTTTACATCCCAGCCGTCATAGCTGGAATCTTGTTTCTTCTTGGCCATCACACCGATCACAACGTAGGGAGCGTCGTTCAGATAGACCAGTTGCCCGACCGCGGGGCGGCTTCCGAAGAGTTGTTTCTTCGCGTCCGAGCCAAGAAAAGCTACACGTCGCCCTTCATGCTCATCATCCCAGTTGTAGAAGCGTCCTTCGCCTGCATCGAGACTACGTATATAAGCAAACGGAGGTAAAGAGCCAGTGACGAGAAATGCTGCTGCGTTAAAACTGGTGTGGGAGCGAACGTCGTTCTGCTCAAGTTCAGGGATTACGTACTGGCAGTCGTTCGCTTCGTCGGCGACTGCAGCAACATCCGTATCAACCCAGTGAATCTGCCGACCGGCGCGTTGCCCTCCAACTTGCAAACTGGATCGACCGTGGAAAACGATCATGACATCTCTACCCAGTGTTTCCGCCTGCTTTGCTTGTCCTACGCGCAGGCCTTCGCCGGCCGCTGTCATCAGCACGATGGAAACAACGCCCCACGCAATCCCGAACATTGTGAGGAGTGTCCGAAGCTTGTGGGCCCACAAGGTGCGGAAAACGTCGCGGATGAGATCCCGGAGAACCATTGTTCGTTGGACGAGTTCACGCACTCGTCGTGAGCCGGAGCGGAAAAATGCCTCTTCGACTCGCTAGATAGATACGTATCCGCCGGCGTGTTGGTTGCAGTTTTATGGATTAAGTGCTGAAAGGTGGCTGGGAGATCTGAATAAAGTGAAGGGGCTGTTGGGCTTGCGGAAATTTGGTTTGTTGATGGTGCCCTACGGAGTCGCTGCGACCCGGCTGCATTGAGCCCACCAAGCATCGAATTCGCTCAGCGCCAGATCGCATTGCATACGGTGACGCTGTTTTCGATCCCGCACCTTGGATTCCAGAGCGGGCAGGAGATCAAACGTAATGTTGGCGGGTTGGAAATTCTTGGGGTTTGCCTTTGTCACGTAGTTGATGAGGGAGCCAAAAGCCGTTGGCCGAGGAGGCGGCACTGGCTGACCCCCGGTCGCCAATTCCGCAGCGTTGACACCTGCTAACAGGCCGGTTGCAATCGACTCTACATATCCTTCCACACCGCAAATTTGACCGGCGAACAAAACCTTGGTGTGCATCTTCATTTGCAAGGTGGATGTCAGTAAGGTCGGTGCATTGATATATGTGTTTCGATGAATTTGCCCGTAGCGCAGAAATTTTGCGTTCTCAAGTCCGGGAATCAGTCTGAGAACGCGCGCTTGCTCGCCAAACTTTAAATGGTTTTGAAAACCCACAAGGTTGTACGAGTCCGCACGCAGATTCTCTTGCCGCAGTTGCACGACGGCGTAGGGTGGACGTCCGGTTCGCGGATCCCTAAGACCAACTGGTTTCATGGGGCCGAATCGGAGTGTATCTCGCCCGCGGCGAGCGATCTCTTCAATCGGCAGGCAACCTTCAAAATAATTCAGCTTCTCCCAATCGTGTTCCTCCACAGAATGTGCGTCAATCAGCGCATCGAGAAATCGATCGTATTCCTCTTTCGACATCGGGCAGTTGATGTAGTCCGCAGTACCCTTGTCATAACGGGCGGCCAGATACACCTTCGACATGTCGATCGAGTCGGCTTCCACGATGGGGCTGATGGAGTCGTAGAAGTACAAATGAGGCGGGGTCTCGGAACTATTCCCATCTGCCGTGGTGCTGAGCCGCGCAATTTCAACGGACAAAGCGTCGGACGTTAACGGGCCCGTCGCAATGATTGTCAATTCGTCAACTGCTACTCGCGTGACCTCTTCCCGCAACACGCTGATCAAAGGTTCGCGAGAAATCGTGTTCGTTACCTGTGAGGCGAACGTCGCGCGATCCACCGCCAGTGCGTGGCCCGCGGGCACTGAGCACTCGCGCGCAATTTCTATGAGCAAAGACCCTGCGCGTCGCATCTCTTCTTTCAATAACCACGGTGCAGTGTTTTCGCTGTCAGATTTGAGCGAATTTGAGCAAACCAATTCCGCAAAGTCGCTGGTCTGATGAGCAGGCGTCGAGCGCACTGGTCGCATCTCGTACAAATTGACTGCGATGCCGCGTCGAGAACACTGCCACGCAGCCTCGCAGCCAGCCAATCCAGCACCGATGATGTGCACTCGCGTCATTGTGATTGATCTGCCAAACGTTTAAGAGGTTCTCCTCGCAGAAGCATCAGTCTCCAGCCATCAAGGAATTCGGCGCCTAGCGATTGATACACGTCAATCGCGGACTGGTTCCAGCCGAGTACTTCCCATCGCATGGCGCTACATTGTTCGTCTCGCGCGATTTCGGCCACTGTAGCCATCAAACTTTTGCCAATTCCCTTACCTCGAAATGTCGGGCGCACGAAAAGATCTTCGAGAAAGAGCTGCCGACCGGTCCACGTGCTGTAGAAGTCGCAAAACAATGCGTAACCCGCTGGACATCGATCCCAGTCTGCTATCAGAGCATGAAACAACGGGCCGTGGTCCGAATCCATCTCGCGCCAACTGCGCCTCTGTAATCTTTACCGCGTCTAGTTCCTTTTCGTACTCGGCTAGTTCACGAATGAGAGTGACGAGAAGCTTCACATCGTTGACAGTTGCCGGACGAATTGAGAGCATCGAACCTCGCTGCACCAGAAAATGATTCGCTTCCACCCCCATTATACGGTCGCGATTTTTCGAGGAAGAGGTTGAGCCATGGCACGAGTTTCTTTGATTGAACCCGCTGACGCATCTGCCGAGGTAAAGGAAATCTACGAAGGTAAATTAAAAGGCAAACCGATCAATTTGCAGAAGGCACTCGCGCACCGTCCGGCCATCCTCAGCAACTTCCCGGCGTTTTATGTAAGCATCGGGCGTTCGCTCGATCGCAAGCTTTGCGAAGCTGTCTACCTGCGAACATCTCTCGTCAACGGGTGCTACTACTGCACACAGCATCATGTACAGGGAGCGAAGCGCGCGGGACTGACGTTGGACGAGATGAAAGCGCTGAAAGAGGGTAACTACTCCATTTTCGATGAAAAGACTCAGAGCGCGCTGCGGTATGCAGAAAAACTTACTCGTAAGCCAGACAGTTCCAGCGACTCGGACTTTGCTGACTTGAGAAAACATTTCACTGACGAAGGAATCGTTGACCTGCACATGCTGATCGCTCTGGCCAATCTGACGAATCGCGTTACAGGGCCTTTGAACCTGGCGATTGAATTTCCTGAAGAACAGATCTAGATGTTCCACACGCCAACCAGGGCGTAGGCGAACAAGACGTTCGGGGTATTAAACAATTTCTCGGATGTTCCCAACCCTTCGCGTCACTCGTTCCCGGTCGAGGTATTCCAGCAGGGGAATCGCGTATTTCCGGCTTGCGCCAGTTAGATCCTTGAATTGCGCGACATCGATTTTTGGTGTCGTGGCTTTCATCGCCCCAATTGTCCTCTTCAAGTTTGCTAGCGCAGTGTGATGGAACACGAGATCCTCGGAAATCTTTACCAGGATCTTGTCGCGTAGCATCAACGTTACAATTTTCTGTGCGCGCGCTTTGTCGACTTTGAGTCCGGCGAGAACATCTTGAAGAAATGGCACTTTGAGCCCAGCGGACTGGAAGGCGGCTTCGATAACCTTCCGCGACTCCGACTCTTCGCCCTTCATGACGATGCCCTGTCCGGGCAATCGTACGAGTTCCCCTGCGAACTCCAATCGCTTGTTCGACGCGAGTGATTCCAACAAAAACGCAAAAACTGCTTCAGGCACACCAAGATGCTCGCGGAGCTGTTCCCTACCAATGCCTTGAACCAGCGGATTTTTGCTATGAAACGTTGTGATCGTTTCGAGGGCGGCTTGTTTGGCGGCGTCAAATGCAACGCTGTCTATCAAGTGATCGCCGACTCGGATGATCTGGCTTCGTTGAATGGTTGGGAAGAGATGATTTTCAATTGTTGCTTTTGGCCAACCCGTTTCAGAAATAAGGGATGCTAACGTGGCGCCGTCGCGCCCCCGCTGCGCGACGCGCGCTTGCAAGATCATCGCCGCGTTTTGGCTGCTGAATGTCTCGAGAAGTGCGCCGGCATTGCTTTTCTTCTTCCGTACGATGGGCGCCGCGTCCAGCACGACCCCGCCACCGATCGTAACCACCGGTGAAAATTGCCGTACGATGAACCGATCTCCCGGCAGGAGAAGCGCAGGACTCGCCAATCGCACTTGGGCGAAGGCGTTTTGACCGGGGACAAGTTGTTTGGCCCCATATAGCGATAACTCCGCGACCGTTTCCATTGTGTAAGAGTGAAAGTGCACGCGTACGCGCTCCTTCAACGCCTTTGCTGATGGCAGCAAGGAAAGAGAAACGTCGGCTCGCCGAGTTGCCTGAAACGTCCCTGGCGGCGCGAGCACCATTCCGCGCGACAACTCTTCTACGGCCGCTCCGGCTAGATTCAGCGCGGTCCGTTGACCGGCGCTCGCCACCTCAGCAGCGGAGCCATGCACTTGCACTCCTCTCACCCGAGCGCGCCTTTTGAGCGGGAATACTTCCAGTTCCTCGTCTTTTCGGATTGACCCGGAAATCAACGTCCCGGTGACAATCGTCCCGAAGCCTTTCATGGTGAATACCCGGTCAATTGGAAGACGGGAGATACAAGAAGAATCCCTTGCTGAAACAGCCGTTCCCACTATTGCGATGGACGACTTCAGTTCCTCAAGTCCTGCACCGGTGAGCGAACTCACTGCGACGATGGGTGCTTGCGCCGAATCGAGAAACGAGCCGCGCAAAAATTCCTCGACCTCCAGTCTCATTATCTCGAGCGAATCACGATCGATCGCATCGGACTTCGTCAGCACGGTAACGCCAGCCCGCACCCCCAGCAGTCGGCATATATCAAAATGTTCGCGTGTTTGTGGCTTGATCCCTTCATCAGCCGCAATGACAAGCAGCACCAGATCAATCCCACCCACGCCCGCCAGCATGTTGCGAACAAAGCGCTCGTGCCCCGGAACGTCGACGAAACCAAGTCGCAGCGTTTCTCCATTCGTCCCGGGCAATTCGAGATGCGCAAAGCCGATATCAATCGTAATTCCGCGACGTTTCTCTTCTTCAAGGCGGTCAGCATCAATTCCGGTCAGCGCTTTCACCAGCGCCGTTTTGCCGTGATCGATGTGTCCCGCGGTTCCGATGATGATGGATTTCATAAAAGATCAATGTAGTGCCCGAACAACGCGCCAAGACGGGGCCGCGCCATAAAGATGTTCGTCTTGGACTTACGGTTGATTCATCTCCATTTTTTCAGCCGTGGCCACGCTTCCTGCAAAGACCCAAACTTCGGACCATGCACGATGAAGAATGGGATTTCCTTTTCCAGAGCATATGGATTGTCTGCGGATCTGCCCGCATATTCGACCTTGTCAAACTTCTGCTCGAGAGTGTCGCGATCGTCGTCGAGTACGATCAAACAACTTCCGCTGTACCCGCGCGGACCCCACAAATACCAGGTCTGATGGCCGCTCAACGCTGGCGGCAGGCCATACTTACTCCCGAGAAAATCAATCGCGCCGGCTTGTCCATAGTCCTGGGCGAAGATGCCGCAATCCTTGCGTTGCTCGGCCGGGATGCTGTTCCACACATCAGCCGTCTTGGCCACGATTTCTTCCCATCCAAACTGATCCGCGTAATGCTGGGGGAGAACAGCTCGCTCATGACTGTGTTCGCTCCGCGGTGGCTTGATCGGCAGTTTGCCCAGGTACGCAATGAACTGACCTGGCGAGAGAACTGGAATGACGATGGGAGCGAGAATTGCGCCGCCAATCAGCAGGAAAGCTGCGATTGCGGGCTTCAGCCAACTCTGCTTCGTGCTTACGATGGCGTCATCGATGACCACCGCCCCCGCGGCAACGAGCATTGGATAAATCGGCGCCAAGTAGTAATTCTTCCCATGCAGCACAACGAAAACGGTGAAGCTGACCAAATACGCAATTCCCAGAAATCGATACGGTCGAAACCGCTTCGAGAACAGAAGGGCGAAAAGTCCTGAGACCCAAACAAATACCGTAAAAGGATTCATTAACAGAATTTGCTGTGCGAAATACTGCCAAGGAGAGAGCACTACATCGCGGCCATCCGCTTTGATGTTTCGCATCAATTCCACAAACGGCCAATGATTCGCGACGTTCCAGAACAGGTTCGGTAGGAAAATGAGAAATGCGACCAACCCACCGATCCAGATCCACTTGTTCGCGAGAAATCTGCGCTCCGGCGTCAGGAGAAGTCCTATCACAACCCCAAAGCCGAATATGGCAATTGAATATTTCTCCTGCAAGCCAAGGCCGGCGCAAACGCCGAACCAGACCCAATAGCGGGCGTCATTCTTTTTAACTGCCAGAATCGCGAAGTACGCGCAACCCATCCAGAACAGCGGCTCAAGGCAATTCGTAGTCAGCAGGCTGCCGTTCGATAGGTATTGCGGTGCCACAATCACCACGATTGCACTGAGCACCAATGCGCACGCCTTCCCGCCAAGTTGTCGCGTGATCGCTGCCGTCTGCACGAGCATCGCGGAGGCGGCAATCGCCGGAATCAGTCGCACACTGCGCAGCGAATCGCCAAAGACAGAGAGACAGAGGCGGGTCAGGAACGGGATCATCGGAGGTTGATCCACGTAACCCCACGCCAGATGATTCCCACAAATGATGTAGTCGAATTCGTCGCGGAAATAGCCGTATCGATTATTGAAGTAAAGGTGAAAAAGAAACTTCAGGAAGGCCAGAACCACGACGATTGCCATACCGCCCGCTAGAAACGAGGTTTGGCCGTCTAGTGGTTTGCGAACGCTGAGGGTTTCCACCGTCATAAGGGCATTCAGAATAGCGGAAGATCAAGCCCTGCGACGAGAACGCGCATACCCTGCCCAAACGGGGCGGAAAATGCGAAAATAGTATTCCGAACCCCGGTGGACAAATTTCCATCTTGATACTTGCGTCTTTGGCGCGAGATTGATCGGAAATCGACACAATCGGCAATCGGAAATCCGCCATGGTCTCCACCGCAAATTCTTCCATCACGCCAGAGCTGATCCGGGAACACGGCATTACGCCGCAGGAATACGAAAAAATCAAACAACTGCTCGGCGGGCGCGAGCCGTCGCTGACCGAACTTGGCATTTTCAGCGTGATGTGGAGCGAGCACTGCTCTTACAAGTCTTCCCGCGTTCACCTGAAGCGCCTGCCCACGCGGAGCAAGTTGGTTGTGCAGGGGCCGGGAGAGAATGCCGGCATCATCGACATCGGAGACGGGTGGGCGTGCGCTTTCAAGATTGAGTCGCACAATCATCCATCGTTTATCGAACCTTTTCAGGGCGCTGCCACAGGCGTCGGAGGTATTCTGCGCGACATTTTCACGATGGGCGCGCGACCCGTGGCTGTGATGGATTCACTCCGCTTCGGTCCGATTACGGAACAAGTTGGGTCAACTCCGGTAGGAAGTTCTGATCTCCACAAGAACCACTCGGTCATGGAGGGCGTCATCAGCGGCGTCGCTTCTTACGGAAACTGCTTCGGCGTTCCAAACCTTGGCGGCGAGACCAAGTTTGAAGCCTGCTATGCAGGAAATCCATTGGTGAATGCTTTCGCACTTGGCCTTGTCCGGCGCGATCAAATTTTTTATGCGAAGGCCGCCGGCGAAGGAAACCCGGTTATCTATGTCGGCTCAAAGACCGGGCGCGATGGCATCCATGGCGCCACCATGGCGAGCGAGGAATTCAGCGAAGCTTCGGAAGCGAAGCGACCGAACGTGCAGGTCGGCGATCCTTTCATGGAGAAACTGCTGCTCGAAGCGTGCCTTGAAGCCATGCAAACTGGTGCGATCGTGGGTATCCAGGACATGGGGGCGGCCGGACTGACTTGTTCCACGTGTGAGATGGGCGCGCGGGGCGGCGTCGGCCTTGAAATCGAACTCGATCGCGTGCCACAACGCGAAACCGGAATGTCGGCTTACGAAATCATGCTTTCGGAATCCCAAGAACGCATGCTGCTCGTCGCCGAAAAGGGCCGGGAAGCGGAAGTGTTCCAAGTTTTCGAAAAGTGGGGGCTCGATGCCGCAGAAGTTGGGCGGGTGACGAGCGATCCGGTGATGCGGGTTCTGCAGCACGGGAAGCTGGTCGCAGAAATTCCGAATGCCGCGCTTACAGACGACGCACCAATCTACAAGCGGCCTCTGGAGCGCTGGGAGCCACCGGTTGATCGTGAAATGCCGGCAGCCGTTAAGCTGGCATCAAACGGCGACCTCACTGAGAATTTCAAGGCGCTGCTCGCGAGTCCGAACATCTGCAGCAAGCGCTGGGTTTGGCAACAGTACGATCACATGGTGCTGACCAACACGGTCGCTGGCCCGGGTGCCGCCGACGGAGGCGTCATCCGCATCAAGGGCAGCGCTCGCGGACTCGCTATGGCGCTCGACGGCAACGGACGCTGGTGTTACCTCGACCCACGTCTTGGTGCCATGCACGCCGTCGCCGAAGCCGCGCGAAATGTGGCGTGTATGGGAGCGATTCCTGTGGGCGCGACAAATTGCCTGAACTTTGGCAATCCAGAAAAGCCGCACATCATGTGGCAGTTCTCGCAGGTCATCGACGGAATCACCAAAGCGTGCGAGGAGCTTGAGGTTCCCATCACTGGCGGCAACGTAAGCTTTTACAACGAAACTTTGGGCGAAGGAATCTATCCCACGCCGGTCATCGGCATCGTCGGCATTCTTGACGATGTTCACAAATCCGCGAAGATGCCCTTCCGCGAAGCAGGGCGGTCTGTCGTGCTAATTCGCGCCACTGAACCTGGAGATGCCACCGACGCGGAATCCGAGTTCGGCTCGTCTGACTATGCGAAGGACGTACTTGGCGCAGTGTGGGGATACCCCCCAGAGCTTGATCTGGAAAAAGAAGCTGCTCTGCAGAAAGCAATCATCGAGCTAATCCACGAAGGGGTCGTCGACTCGGCACATGATTGCTCGGAGGGCGGATTAACAGTGACTCTTGCCGAAAAAGCGTTCCCCAATGCGGTTGGGCTCACTGCCACGCTTGCAAGCAATGGCCTACCGGCCGAGTTTGTGCTGTTTGGCGAGGATGCGAGCCGCATCGTGGTGTCTTGCGACCCAATGAACGTTCCGCGAATCAAACAAGTGGCAGTAAAATACGGCCTCTTCACGGACGAAGTCGGAAAGACCGGTGGCGAACGCCTAGAAATCGAGTTGGATGGCAAGACGGTCGTGTCCGCTTCTCTCGCTGAGTTGAACGATGTGTACGAAACGGCTTTGGAGAAAGCATTGCGGACAGAACCAAGCGCGGTTGCAGTTTAGTAAGGATTGCAGGAGAGCTGAGAGCGAAGGCGATCAGTTGCCAAAGGCTAAGTGCCAAATGCTTTTACCCGATAAATTTCGCGAAGAGTGTGGCGTCGTCGCCATCTACGCCCATCCTGAGGCGGAGAAGTTAGCCTATCTCGGGCTGCACGCGCTTCAGCATCGCGGACAGGAATCGGCCGGCATGGTCACGTCTGACGGCTTGAGCCTGCATCCACACAAGGCGATGGGGCTCGTCGCCGACATCTTCACCGAAGACGTACTTTCAAAGCTCAAGGGCACTCTTGCGATTGGTCACACGCGATACTCCACTGCAGGTGACTCGGCGTTGCTCAACGCGCAGCCCATCTTCGTTCAATCCAACAAAGGAATGATCGCGGTTGCACACAACGGCAACCTGGTGAATGCACTGGAACTTCGCAGCCGGCTTGAGAGCCAGGGGTCGATCTTCCAGACCAACAGCGATACCGAGGTCATCCTTCATTTGATCGCGCTCTCCCGTGAGCACACTTTGCCGGAAGCGATGTCCGATGCTCTTCGGCGCGTCGAGGGCGCATTTTCGCTGGTGATGATCAGTCCAGATCGTATTTTTGCAGCGCGCGATCCGCGTGGTTTTCGACCGCTGGCGATGGGTCGCATACCAGCCACAGCTTTGGACAAGCAAGACACCATCGTATTCGCTTCTGAGACGTGTGCCTTCGACTTGATCGGCGCGACCTACGAGCGCGATGTGAAACCGGGCGAGTTGGTAATTGTTGGGCCAGAAGGAATCACATCCCGTTTTTATGCGCCATCGCCATTCCAGGCGAGCTGCATCTTTGAGCACGTTTATTTTTCACGTCCTGATAGCGTGGTGTTCGGGCGCCCGGTCGACCAGAGCCGCGATCTAATGGGACGGCAACTGGCCCGGGAAGCACCGGCTGACGCCGATATCGTTGTGCCTGTCCCAGACTCTGGCACAACCGCCGCAATGGGATACGCCTCCGAAAGCGGGATCCCTTTCCGCATGGGCTTGATCCGGAACCACTACATCGGCCGCACTTTCATCGAACCAAACCAGTCGGTTCGCGACTTTGGCGTCAAATTGAAGCTGAACCCCGTGCGACATCTGCTGGAAGGAAAGCGCGTGGTTCTGATTGACGACTCGATCGTTCGCGGCACCACAAGCCGCAAGATCGTTCGCATGATTCGCAACGCGGGTGCGAAAGAGGTCCACATGCGGATCTCTTGTCCGCCGACCATCTCTCCATGTTTCTACGGTGTCGATACTCCTTCGAAAAATCAATTGATTGGTGCGAACAAATCGGTCGAGGAAATCCGTGAATACATCGGCGCCGATTCGCTCTCTTACCTTTCCATTGAGGGGTTAAAAAAGGCAGCGGGTGAAGGCGAGAAAACAACTTATTGTTCAGCTTGTTACACCGGGAAGTACCCTCTCAATTGCGTGGACGTCGAAGAAATCCAGGCCGCCCCTGCCTCGAAGCGCTCCTGAATCCTGCGCCCTTAGCCATTTTTAGAGCCTTCTCACTGATCACCACGAACTTCAGCTGCAAGTAAGTCTCAAACGCAGTTGGGAAAAGCCCTCGCAACCGCGGGGGCTTTTTTATTGCCGAATCTAATGGTCCGTGCATGTGCGCGTGAGTGCTCCTGACCTCTCGGCGAACAAAAAAATCCCCAGGGCGAAAGCCCCCGGGGATTTTGGATTGAGTTTTGAAAAAATTACTGCTGCACTACTCGCACGCGATAGCTGTCTTTTTGCGGACCGCTTTCCGTGCCATCGTTGGCCAGTTTGCCCCAGATATTGAAGCCGTCCACAAGGATCATCCAGTTGCCTGGCTTCGGTGATGCCACCGTTGCCATCTCCCGTCCGTTCAATGTGGCGCCGTCAAAGATCAGGTTCCCATCAGGATCAACCACGATCAGATCTAGATCGTTTGTCGGATAGTGGCTCCAGTCGTTATTCCAGGTCAGCTCGAAGGTTAACGAGTTGACTCCCGAAGCTACGGTGTACGGAATCTGCACAAGCTCGCCTTCGCTGACCGTGCCGTATTTACTGAGCTTGGCGGACTTCTGCGCTTTCGCAGTAACCGTGACTTCTGAACTGACGCGCCCCGCGTTCGTCCAGTCGCCTAGCACTACGACCCGCATGTATCCGGGCTCTGGATTGGCGATGGTGAACTGCCTCGGCCCAGCCACAAAGGTTTGAACCGGATAGTCGCCTTCGCCGAAAGCGGACGTTTTTGCCTGGTGCACGGAGAAGTAAATGTCATCGCCGAACAGCAGGTTTTGCTCGTCCGGAGGCAGTTTTGGCGTGACACTATCCACACTCACGCTAACGCTGCCAATCTCGCGACCTACTTTGACGATGAATTCTTTCCTTTGTCCGGGACGCAACATGCCCGTGCTGAATTTCAAGGGAGTGCCTGCCGTGATTGTCGTGGTGCCGATTCCCAGCTTGTTAAGGTTCGCGCCAACGTCAGGAAGAAAAGTACCGAGATTCGGGATTGTCTTGCCTGCCGCGCCGGACTTCAGCACATCGAGCGACTTCGCGACATCGAGATATCCTCGCCCTTGGTCAAACTGAGTCGAGCCGTCTCCCAAAAGTTTGTAGTTCGCTCCCTTGACAACAGCATTTCGAATCTCAGCAGCGGTCGCAGTGGGAACGCCCGCCTGCAACAGCGCAGCGGCGCCCGAAACTGTAGGTGCTGAGAATGACGTTCCTGCTACTAGGGACAGACTTCCGTCCGGGCTTTGGACGAAGTTGAAATAGCCGGCGGACGTAACACTGATGTCCACACGTCCATCCGCAGTCGGACCGCGCGAACTGAACGAAGCCGTCTGAAGTGTATCGTTTGGACGCGCCAGCAGGCCGAGTCCCACCGAGCATTCGCTCGCTGCCGCAACGTCCCAAAACACGCGTTCGTGCGGCGGCGTGTTGGATGCCGCTGACGAAAGCGCTGCCACGCCCGTTGCGGGAGTTCCCGTTGTGAGCGAAGCCGGCCCGGCATTCCCCGCTGACGTCACCAGCGTGATGCCAGCTTTCACCATCTCACGGCTCAACAGGTCTTCGAGTTCACGGCCTGCCGCAGTCGTGGGACCACCCAGGCTCATGTTGACAACCTGAATGTTCAACGCGTCGTAAACGAACGGATCGTCTTCGGTTCCCGATCCTGAGACCGGGGCGGTCGACATGCCCGCCAGGTAGTTTTTCTTCAGCGTGATCGCGCGATCCATTGCAGCGAGGATCACGTCGCTGCCCGTGCCTCCGCCGAGCGACGAAAACACTTTGAGTGCATAAATGCTGGCGGCCGGAGCTACGCCGACCATTGGGATTACGGATTGGCCCGGTAGCCCAACGGTAGAACCGTCGATCACCGAATCCGGCGCATTCAACTGGAGTGACTGCACAAGGCACGAATTATTCGAGAACACGAAACCTACGTGGCCTGCGATCATCGTTCCGACCCATGTGCCATGTTCTCCGTTCAGAGTGCTGGTTGCTGAAGAAACAGGATCGTCTTCGACGAAATTTTCGCCGCCGATCACGGTTCCATCGAGCGACGGAACGACGTCTGGATTGTTCGCCGTGCCGCTGTCGATTACAGCCACCACAACGCCTTGGCCCAAGTTTCCCGTGGCCTGCACTGCCGTAGCATTTATGAGGTCGTTATTGAAACTGTAGTCCGTTGGGTACGACTTGATTGTTTTCGACAGATTTGCCACGTCAAACTTGACGCGATCGGTCGGTTTGAATTTCACCACGCCCGTTGTGATGCCTTTCGGGTCGCGCGGTTTCGGTTCGTATACATTGACGACCTTCTTAATTTTCAGGCCGGGTGTGCGCAACAACGACACCAGTGAACTGGTTGGGATCGTAGCCGAGACCGCCACCACGTTCTTAAATTCGTGGCGCACGGTGCCGCCAGCTGCCTGTACTTTAGCCTTCAATTCTTGGCGTGAACCATCGGAAAGGATGACAACATGTTCAGTCTTTGCTGCGAATGTTGCGGTTGCAAGACATAACAACAGAAACAAGGCAGTCACCGACCGAACGCCGGTGCGGGAGAAACGGGTCATAGGGCCTCCACAGACTCAGGTAGGTGGGGGAGAAAAGAAAAGCATTGAATTGTACCGCACATTCCCCCAAAAGCCGCTAGCAGAGCGGGTTTCCGAGCGGCTTTTTTTGGGGCAGAGACTCGTTTAGGCGTTGCGATGCAACCGAGGCCCTGAGCCGCGCATAACATTGCGAACAGAAGGAAGAAAAACTCCAACAGTGGTCAACAATCTTGCACTGTGTCAATACCGAGCGGTCGGTAGCAAGAGTAATAACGATGCAATCACTCGAACTAATCAGCTCCCGGCAGCGGGCTTCTGAGCTTTGGCAACCCGCTCAATGCCCTGCAAATCTCGAGTAACCTCAACGGCGCTCCAATCTGAAAGCAGAGCCCGCACGCCGTCTGCAATCGTCCCCGAGATTTCCATCACCAGCCACCCGCCGGGCTTCAAAATCCTCGCGGCGGCCGGGATCAACCTCGCAATCACTTCCAAGCCCGTGGGTCCAGCGAACACCGCGTTCCGCGGCTCGAATTTTCGAACTTCCAACTGAACCTGGTCACTCTCTGCTTCGCCCACATACGGTGGATTTGACACTACAAAATCAAACGGCAGCTTTGGCAGTCCGGCGATCAAGTCGCCATCATGAAACACAATTCTCGATGCCATCTGCAGACGTGCTGCATTTGCCTCGGCAATTTCCAGCGCCGACGGAGACACGTCGGTGGCATGAATTTCGGCTGCAGGGAGTTCTTTCGCTAAGGCTAATGCAATCGCACCCGAGCCAGTGCCCACATCCACGATGCGCACGGCGTGAACTGGGTCGTGGGCGTGTTCTTCCGTGGAAGGTCCTACGATTCCTCTCAGAACAGAGTCCCGATCGCCCGATGCCTGCGCATCAGACGACGGAACCTCGCTTTCAGCATGCGCGCCATGAGGTGAAACGGCCGATGGCCGATTCCCCTCCCAACGAGCCAGTTCCAACACGGTTTCCACCAGGTGCTCGGTTTCTGGACGAGGAATCAACACCGCCGGCCCCACAATCAAATCCAGTCCCCAGAATTCCTGGTGTCCCGTAATATACTGCGCCGGCACACCGCGCGACCGGTGGCCCAGCGCTTCGTCATAACGCGCTGACTCCTCAGCCGTCAGTTCGCGCTCCGGATGCGCAAACAGATACGCGCGATCACAGGACAACGTAAACATCAGCAATAGCTCGGCATTCAACCGCGGCGAGGGAACCTTCTCAGCCGTAAGCCGCTCAATAGCCGCCGTTAGCGCGCTTCGAAGCTGCACGCCCTATTTCAACATGGCTGGCTTACTTGCGCGGAGAAAGAAGCGAAACGGAGCCATACTGCTACAGGTGCCCTTGATGACTGTCATTTGCGGCTGGCCTGACCCGACCTTCGCCGGACGCGCTAAAATACTAGGTTCAGCATTTCATGCCGTTCCGGCTAGGGCTTGCCGGTGCGCCCCGGGGGATGTGTGTACGAGGTAACTGTCGACGATACGTTTGCCGCGGGGCACTTCCTCCGCAACTACAAGGGCAAGTGTGAGAACCCGCACGGGCACAACTACAAAGTAAGGGTAACGCTCGCCGGACGCGAGCTCGACAAGGCCGGGTTGCTTCTCGACTTCAAAGACCTGCGCGAAGTCATGAAGCATGTTATCGATCGCCTGGACCATCAGATGATCAACGAGATTGAACCATTCACCGTGGTGAACCCATCGGCGGAGAATCTGGCGAAGTATTTTTACGATGAGACCAACGTTCGCTTGAAAAATATCACCAGCGGACGAGTCTTTGTAAAAGACGTAACGATCTACGAGACGGACACGACGACCGCAAAGTATTCAGAGTAAAGCTGTGCCAGTCAGCAGCGGCGAGTCGATAACCTGAGCGCGAGGTATGCTGGCCACCAGACACACCCATGCAGATTACCGAGATATACAAATCGCTTCAGGGTGAGTCCACATATGCAGGGCTTCCGTGCGTTTTTGTGCGGCTGACAGGATGCAACTTGCGGTGCTCCTGGTGCGACACGGAGTACAGCTTTTACGGCGGAAGGAATATGACGTCCGAAGAAATTTTCGACGAAGTCGAACGGCTAACCCCAAACGGCGGACTTGTTGAACTGACAGGCGGCGAGCCGATGCTGCAAGAACGTGAGCTGATCCCCTTCATGGAGAAACTCATCGCAACTGGATTTACGGTCTTGCTTGAAACCAGCGGCGAGCGAGCACTTGGCCGTGTGCCAAAGGCGGTCGTCAAGATAATCGACGTGAAATGCCCCGATTCCGGCGAGCCCGATACATTTGACATGGAGAATCTCGAGGCGATCGTCCCTCACGACGAAGTGAAGTTTGTACTGAGTGATCGTACGGACTATGAATTCGCGCGCGATTTCGTTTCTCGACACCGCTTGGCCGAACGGGCTCGCGCTGTGTTGTTTTCCCCGGCGTTTCGAAAGCAAGCAACCGGCATCAGAGACGCATCGCAATGCCTGCTCGATCCGCAGGAATTGGCCGGTTGGATGCTCGCGGATGATGTGCCCGCTCGCCTCGGGTTGCAGCTCCACAAGTTCATCTGGGATCCCGCGCTAAAGGGCGTGTAAGAAGACACCGCAGCCAACCGGTAAGGATCGCCGTACGGGTTGTAAGTGATTGAGCGGCACGATCATTCTGTTTTCGAAACAAGCACTGCCAGAAGCATCTAAACAAAAGCGTCTTTATTAAGCCATGAACCATGTATCTCGACGCGCGGTGGTATTGCTCAGTGGTGGTATGGATTCCTGCGTCTGTGCGGCATTGGCGGCCAGGGACTACGACGCGGCAGCGGTCCACGTCAGCTATGGTCAGCGCACGGAAAAACGAGAACGTTCGTCATTCGCGGGGATTTGCGATCGCCTGGGAATCCGGCACCGGCTGGTGGTTCGAAACGAAGCGCTTGAAAAGATCGGCGGATCCGCATTGACCGATCGGTCCATCGCAGTACCCGAAGCCCGTGAGCTTGGCGGAGGCGTGCCTGTAACCTACGTTCCCTTTCGAAATGCACACTTCCTCGCAGTTGCCGTTAGTTGGGCGGAAGTGTTGGGAGCCGAAAAGGTTTATATCGGAGCGGTTGAACCTGATAGCTCGGGATACCCGGACTGTCGACTCGCCTATTACAACGCCTTCAATGAATTGATCCGCCAAGGGACGAAAGATGGACAAATTGAGGTGGTTACACCCTTAATCGCCATGCATAAGGCGCAGATTGTGACGCTCGGCCTTGAATTGGGCGCTCCGTTGGATTTAACGTGGTCTTGCTACAGTCGTGAAGATCGTGCGTGCGGCGTCTGCGACAGTTGCGTGCTTCGACTTAAGGCATTTGCTGAAGCAGGGACAAGAGACCCAATTGCATACGAGACAGTGGTGCGGGCGTGAAGCATGTCGAGTTTCCCATTTTCAATTGCCAATTGCAGTCGTCAATTGTGAAAAGTCGGCAATCGCAAATTGGAAAATCAAACTTTGTTTTCTGTGCCGGGAGGCCATGATGAGACAACGTGTCGCGATGTTCCTGCTTGCTGCGCTGGTCGCAGGTCTTTGCGCAGTGCCAGCGTTCGCGCAGGCAACGGGCAGTATTAAGGGCGTGTGTAAGGATTTGGAAGGAAAGCCAATCACCGACGCTGTCGTGGAAATGGTGAGCTCGGAAACCGGGCGCAAGTATTCCTTGAAGACCAACAAAAAGGGCGAGTACTTCTCACTCGGCATTGCGCCGGGAAAGTACAAAGTCTCGCTCATGAAGGACGGCAAAGAGCTGTACAACTTCAACGGCGTCACGGTAGGCCTGGACGAATTGTCGTTAGACTTCGATCTGAAGAAGGAACAGACTACCCAGGCCGCCGGTCAGGGTCTTACTCCGGAGCAGATCAAGCAGCAGCAAGAGGCGGCAGCGAAGGCTACTCAAGAGCAAGGCACAGTCAAGACTCTTAACGAGAAGCTGGCAGCCGCGAACCAGGCAACTACTTCCGGTGACTTTGACACCGCCATCGCAACCTTGACCGAGGCGACGAAGATCGACGGCACGCGCGACCTGCTATGGTTCAAGCTCGGCGATGCGGAACGTTTGTCCGCTCCTAAACAGACGGATCCAGCCGAGCGCCAGAAACGCTACGAGGCTGCCATCCAGGACTACCAGAAAGCTATCGAGTTGAAAGAACACCCAGCCGAAGGCTTGAAGCCGGATCCAGAGGCAAATTCCAAACTAGCTGCCTATTACAACAACCTCGCCGAGGTCTATTCGAAATCAGGTAAAGTCGACGATTCGGTCAAGACGTACACGAAAGCGGCGGAACTCGATCCCACAAAAGCCGGACAGTACACATTCAATATCGGTGCAGTGCTGACCAATGCCGGCAAAGTGGATGACGCGATCGCAGCCTTCGACAAGGTAATTGCCGCTGATCCAACCAAGGCGGATGCCTACTACTGGAAGGGCGTCAACATGATCGGCAAGGCTACGCTGAAGGGCGACAAGATGGTCGCTCCGGACGGCACCGCCGAAGCGTTCCAGAAATATTTGGAGCTCGCACCTACAGGAAATTACGCTGAGCCAGCCAAGCAGATGTTAACGAGCATCGGCGCAACCGTCGAAACGCAATTCGGAAAGAAAAAAGCTACAAAGAAATAGCTCGAAGCCAGTCAGACGAAACGTGGAAAAGGGACGGCAAAAGCGCCGTCCCCTTTTTCTTGAGCAAAAATCGCGCATTTGGCGCTTCATTGGCCTTTAGTCGGCTCGTCACCCACCCGGGTTTGGTCGGTAATCCAATTCACTTCCCAAGTCTTGCCGCCATCATCTGAAAACGACTGTTCGAAATGAGCCGTCTTCGGTGTGATATCGGACCACACATATCGAATCAGGATCATTCTGCCCTCGAAAGTGTCCTGGCACAAAAACTCACCCCGGCCGTCCCTGAACTCGCCAACGTTCGGCGGACCGCCCATCGTACCAGCCTCGCTGTTCGCCCAATACAGGCTCCACTGACGCGACTGAGGGTTGTACAAGCGGAGAGTCAGCCCTTCGATGTGGCCGCTGGGACTGTCAACCTCGAACTCTTCGATTTGCGAGCGCCCGTTCCAAACCTTTCGAGTGACGGATGTGCCGTCAAATTCCACCCATGTTTTGGATCCTGTTAGTGGATGCACGAGGCGCTTCAGGTGAATTTTCCAACTGCCCAATTCGAAATCGAAATCGTGCTGACCATCTCGTTTCTCGGCCGCATCCGCGTTCGCGGTACCGGCTGGCGTAGGACCTGCAAAGGCCATCAAATCGGACCCATGCGCAACGACCAGAAGTGCACTCAAAAGGAAACTTGTTCGAATCCACACAGGTGTCTGCATCACTTTTCTCTCCGTATGAAATTTGGCCTAGCGCCTTCCAGCAGAATGGTCTTGAGCACTTGCAGACAAGGCTTGCCGCAGAGATTTCGTGCATACCTTCTTTTTGGCAACGGCTTTCCGAGCTTGAACGTCGGGTCTCAAAGACACTTCTCTCGCGACCGCTTCGGATGGGTTTATGACTTCCACAGTGGTCAGTGGCGTTGATTGCGCTTCGACTTCCGGTCGTTGGGTGGTGGTCTCCGCCCATAACGGCATGGCGTTTACCATTCCAAACACCATCGGCGATAAAACAACTAAAACTGCTAAAGTGCCAAGCAATAGTTTCGTGCTGAGCGACAGATCTCGCGCGGGATTTCGACTCATGATGTGCACGATCCGTTTTTTTAGATCGGCGCCCGTGACCCTCGAAACACAGGGAATCGGATACGTCGCACAAAATCTACAGACCTTCAATATGCTCTCGGCGTAGACTTCCCGTTCACTGCCTGATTGCAAAACTCGCTCATCGCAGGCGCGCTCCCGCTCCTCGACCATCTTTGCCCCGACCCACCAAACGAGCGGGTGAAACCAGAAGAGAGCTTCCACAAACATGTGAATGGTCGCAACCAGGTTGTCTCGACGACGGACATGCCACAGCTCATGGGCGACGATCGCGTCCAGGTGCGAATCATCGAGATGTTCGGAAATGCCTTTCGGCCACACCAGGACGGGCCGCACGACGCCAAAAATCCCCGGCTCCAGAGCGCTGGATGACAATAGAACCGGCAGGCTAGTTCCGCGCGTTGTGGTGTTTTCTGCACGACATAGTGCTTCTACCTCGCGTCCTGCATGCAGCGGGACCGCGCGGCGGATGGTTTTGGATAATTTTCGCCATCGGATACAACGCGTCACAACAACTGCGGTGAATCCGCCGAACCAAGTGAGCCCAGCGATGACTGGCAAGGCATGAATCCAACTTGGGTCCGCTCGCGTGGAAAGGATCACAGGGCTCAGCCCGACGATCGGTGGCGCAAAGGCTTGTCCAACTTCACTCGCCAGGAAGTGGAACTGCGTGTTCGTCACGGCACTACTGGAAGCCAGATGCTTGCCCACACTGACCAACAGAGAAAACGGGACCAGGAACTTAAGTGAGGCCGCCAGCCGCAGCCAATAACGCACACGAGCCTGCTTTCCTTTCAGACTGAATGCCAGCATCGCCACGGCGAGCGCAAGTAACGTTGATTGCCACAGATGATCCCCAAGCGCAATCGCCGCTGACATCCGTAAGTCCAAAAAATTTGCTGCGATCATTAGTCGCTCTCCTTCCTCGCCATATCCCTTAAAGTCCTTTCAGCCTCTTGCACATCGGCGAGTGTGAGTTTGCCTGATTCGACCAGACGTGCCATGAGAGGCTGGGTCCGTCCCCCAAACATCGCGAGCAGATCGTCAATCAATCTCGAGTGCGCAGCCTCGCGCGAGACGGTGGCTTCGAAAATGTGGAAATTTCCAACTTTTCGTACGCGACGAACCGCCTTCTTTGCCTCCAGGCGATAGACTGTCGTTTGAATCGTTGTGTACGCGGGGCGATATTTCTCTGAAAACGCTTCCTGAATTTCGCGAATAGACGCGGTCCGACGGCTCCATATTGTCTCCATGATTTGAAGCTCGAGTTTCGTGAACTTGTTGACCGCCATGCCGCCTCCTACCGTCGTATTATTTACTACTACACATGTAGTTTTCTTGGCAAGCCGTATCTTTGAAAAGGAAATGTCACAAGGAATGGCAGCAAGGCACATCGTCAACTACCAACAACCCGAGCGCTTGCCGTGCCCCCTCAACTGCCGCTAAGTGTTTAGCCCAGAAAGCGTTACCAAGGTCGCTGAACTTAGTGGCTCTCGCCCCGCGCCACTGAAGACTATAGATTGATATCAAGACCTTCCCCTGACATCGCTCTCCCACGCTGTGGCAAACCAGAGAGATTGGAGCACTTTTTCGTATGGCAGCACCGGGCCACGCCCCGATCACGGTTGCGGTTGAAGGCAATGCAGGCGTTGGACGCCCCGCAACGCAAGAGTTGCTGACGGCGATGTTGCGTGCCTCGGAGAAGGTCAGCGACCTGATTTTTTCTCCAGGCCGTCCGCCTCAGGTTGAAATTCACAGGCAATTAATCCCAGTGCAAGGCGTGGGCATTGCTGTCATGTCCGCGGATGATACTCGTCGCATCGCAGCCGACTTGATTGGGGACAACAAGCAGGCGTTGACCACACTTCGCGAACAAGGCTCGTGCGACATTTCCTACGGACTTCCCGGAGTCGCCCGATTTCGCGTCAATCTGTTCATTCAGCGGGGAAGTTGCGCAATCGTCATGCGAGTGATTCCCACCGTTATTCCGGATCTGGCCGCTTTAAAACTGCCGCCCCAAATCGCCGATGTCGCCCACGTCCGCAATGGCATCGTTCTTGTGACCGGCGGTACCAGCAGCGGCAAGTCTTCGACTCTGGCAGCGCTTCTGGATCGCATCAACAGCGAGTACTGCTATCACATCGTCACCGTCGAAGATCCAATCGAATTCCTGCACAACCACAAGAAATCCACGATTCATCAGCGCGAAGTACATAGTGACGCGCCAAACTTTGCGCTCGCTCTGCGAGCCGCACTGAGGCAGGCACCCCGTGTGATCCTGGTCGGGGAAGTGCACGAACGAGAGACCTTCGAAATTCTGCTCGAAGCTGCCGAGAATGGTCACCTGGTTCTTTCGACCATGAATACGGTCGATGCCGCAAAGACGATCGAGCGCATCGTGAACGCTTATCCGGTGACGGAACAAATGAGCGTCCGCGACCGGCTCGCCAAGACTTTCCGCTACATTATTTCGCAACGCCTGATACCCAAAGCCGATCACAGCGGTCGAATTGCCGTGGTCGAGATTTTGAAATCGAATGCACGCACTCGCGAATGCATTGAGCAAGGAGAAAAATCCGGCAAGACGCTCCTTGATGCAATGAAAGCAAGCGAGGGCGAAGGCATGCAGCACTTCGACGGGGAAATCGCGAAGCTCGTACGCAGCGGCGCCCTGGATCTGGAAACAGGCATTTCCTACGCCAGCAATGCCACCGTCCTCGGGCAGGAACTCGCCCGGTAGGAACTGCGTTTCGAGACGCACAGCCGTCAACTTCCTCTATCATCTTGTCCATGGCATTGCAGCCATCGGATATCCCGTCTTTCGAGGACGCAAGGCACACTGTCGAAAAGCACGCCACTGGAATCACGCCGACCGTGCTTGAGACAGCGAGCCTGCTCGAAGCGGACGGACGCGTGCTGGCGGAAACTCTCCTGGCTGACCGCGACTTTCCACCATTTCCGCGCTCCACTCGTGATGGATACGCAATTCGTTCCAGCGATCTTTCCCAACTCCCGGCTCAAGTCCGTTTAGTCGCGGAAATCAAAGCCGGCGCCTCAACTAAAGATAGCGACATTTCAATTGGTTCGGGCGAAGCCGCACGGATCATGACAGGGGCTCCGGTTCCAAAAGGTGCGGATGCAGTTGTAATGGTGGAATACACCGAAGAACGGGAAGGCATGATTCACATCACCCGTTCTGTAACCGCCGGCGAAAACGTGGTTCCCACGGGATCGGAGGCAAAGCAGGGAGCCACGCTCGTTTCAAAGGGAGCGCTCCTTACCGATGCGGCGATCGCCATAGCGGCATCGATCGGCAAGGTTCAGTTGCAGGTGTACGCGCGCCCGACAATCGCGGTACTGGCAACCGGCGATGAAATCGTGGATGTACGTCTCCAGCCGCAGCCGAATCAGATTCGGAATTCCAACACCTACTCGCTCGGCTCCCAAATCAAATCGGCAGGCGCGAAGCCCGTTCTGCTGCCGATCGCGCCCGATGAACCACAAACGCTGCGGGAATTGATCAAAGACGGCCTGCGCTCAGACTTGCTTCTTCTTGCCGGCGGCGTTTCGATGGGCAAGTACGACCTTGTCGAAATCGTCTTGATGGACCTGGGTGCCGAATTCTTTTTTACGGGCGCTCAAATTCAGCCTGGCAAACCGATCGTGTTTGGACGCGTTCGTGGCAAATATTTCTTCGGGCTGCCGGGTAACCCAGTCTCGACCATGGTCACGTTCGACTTGTTTGCTCGTCCGATGATCGAGGCTCTCGCGGGACAAATGCCGCGTCCCTTACGTTTTCTTCACGCGCGCCTCAAAACTGACGTCAGCACAAAAACGGGCCTGACCCGTTTTCTACCCGCCATTTTGTCAGGCGAATTCGCCACGACCGACGTCGAACTTGTGAGATGGCAGGGCTCCGGCGATATCGCGTCGACGGCGCGAGCGAACTGTTATCTTGTGGTGCCCCCGGATCGCGAGAGAATCAACTCCGGTGAGATGGTGTCGGTACTCATGAAGTAAAGTCTCGATCAAGGAAGACCATTGCCGAAGAAGCTCTCGCACTACGACAAAAAAGGTCGCGCCAGCATGGTGGACGTCAGCGCGAAAGCCTCCACCGCGCGCGAGGCGACCGCCAGCGCATTCGTCGCGATAAAGCCCGCTGTTCTCGAAGCTCTCGGCACGAATCCCAAAGGCGATCCGCTCGAGGTCGCCAGGCTAGCTGGAATCATGGCTGCCAAGCGGACTCCTGAGTTGATTCCCATGTGTCACTCGCTGCCGCTCTCGCACGTTGCTGTGCATATGACCGTGTGCGAGAATGGCGTTTCCATTACCGCAAAAGTAAAGACTACAGCCGGAACTGGAGTGGAAATGGAAGCCATGGTAGCCGCCAGCGTCGCCGCGCTGACTGTGTATGACATGTGTAAGGCGCTTGATAAGGGTATCGAGATCCGCGAGGTGGTTCTCGAACGAAAATCGGGCGGCAAGAGCGGCGACTATAAGCGGAAACGGATTTGATCGGGGCGTATGGCCACTAACGTAAAAGTCCTTCTCGTGGACGATAACCCGATGGTGCTTGCAATGCTCAAGCAAGCCCTATCCAGTCTAGCTACGGTCACCACGGCAGCGGACGCAGCGGATGCCCTTCTAAGAGCCGTCGACGAATCGCCCGAGCTTCTAGTTTGCGATTACCGCTTGCCGGGGATGGACGGCAGGCAGCTTGTCGAGAAACTAAAAAGTCGTCCCGCAACCGCCGGAATCGCAATCATTCTTCTCGCCAGCAAGGCCGACATCACGGAAAGGCTTTCCGGCCAAGATTTCGTCGACGACTATGTCGAAAAACCATTTTTCCTGAAAGAAGCTACTCAGCGCATCAAGCGTGTAATCGACCGCTTGGCTCTTGAGAAGATGGCTAAGGCTGCTCCCTCAGACGGCGTTCTGCGCGGAAGCCTGTCCCAGATGAATGTTATCGATCTCGTCCAGTCGCTCGAGATGGGCCGCAAGAGTTGTTCGCTCACGCTGACCAATCGCGACGACCGGTGCGAGGTGTATTTCAATCAAGGACAAGTTCAGCATGCCGCCTACGGCAGCCTGATGGGCGATGAGGCCGTTTTCAAAGTCCTTCGCTGGACCGATGGAAATTTCCAGGTCAACTTCGACGGCAAGACTACCGAACAAACCACGAAACTCAATACTCAAGGCTTGCTGATGGAAGGCTTGCGCTTGCTCGATGAAGCACAACGAGACGCCGGGGAAGCTCGGGAGGCCGAAGAAGATGTCCTCCTCGACAACTGAACCGTTTCCTACCGCCGTCCTCACCATCAGTGATTCTTGCGCCCGCTGCGAAAAGGAAGACCTCTCCGGCCCAGCCGTTGCCCAGACGATTCAGAAATACAACTTCGCAGTCTCTGCCCAAGAGATCGTTGGGGACGAACAGCAGGCGATCGAACAGAAATTGATCACGTTGTGCGCCCACGCGCGGCTCGTGCTGACGACCGGCGGCACGGGGATATCGGCACGCGACGTGACCCCTGAAGCAACCCGCGCCGTTTGCGATCGACTTGTGGAAGGAATTCCGGAACTCATGCGCTCCGAGGGCCTCAAGAAAACAAGATTTTCCGCCCTCAGCCGCGCCCTCTGCGGAACTCGCGGCCGAAGCCTGATTCTCAACCTTCCGGGCAGCCCCAAGGGGGCAGTGGAGTCACTCGAAGCCGTGGTTGATTTACTACCCCACATGCTCGACTTGCTCGACGGACATACTAGCCACAACTAGCTACTATTGCTTCCCTTTCGGACCCATAAGCGCCTGCCCGGGGAAAACCCCGTCTCGCATTTTCCCGTCCTCGATTACAGAAACGCCCGTCACCAACAGATACTTCACTCCAACGCTGGGTTCGGAAGGCTTGGCATATGTCGAACGATCCTGGATCGCCTGGGGATCGAAGACTACAATGTCGGCGTCCGCTCCTTCCTGCATGCGCCCTTTTTTCCGGCCAGCGGGAGTCGAGCGCTCCAGCATCTGCGCGGGCATCAGGCTCATTTTCCGGAGCGCATCCATCAAAGTGAGGGCGCCTTCCGCCCTTACATACTGCGCAAGAATGTGCGAATAGGTCCCTGCGTTGCGCGGGTGCGCCGGCGCTCCGTCGCTTGCGATCATCACGAGCGGATGCTTGATAACGGCATCCACCGCCGGTTGGGTGTTACTGAAAAAGATGATGAACCTCGACTGCTTCGCATTGTGAAGCTCATCGAAGCGCTCACGCGTCAGTCGCTCACCCGTCTCAGGCAGCATGATGTCACCGTAGTCCGCGTGATATTTCTCGCGCCAGCCGGGGTTGAACAGGGCCGAAGTAATCGAAGTCATGCCCGCGACGTAGGGATAAGCTTCCGTCGTTACATCAAGACCGCGTGCACGGGCGCCCGCCACCAGCGATAAGCACTCCAGCCCATCTGCGCCGCACGAACTATTGATGTGCACGATGTGCAGGCTTGCGCCGCTGATCGCTGCCGCACCGATTACCTCGCTCACAGCTTCAATACTTGAACCCGGTTCCAGACGCCCCGCGCTGCGGATGTGCGTATAGACAGGCAGCCCATATTCCGCAGCAACTCGGAACGTATCGATGATCTCGAGTCGGCTCGCGCCCGGCGCATACTGGATTCCCATGCCGACACCCAGTGCGCCCTCTCCGATTTGTTCACGCAGACGATCGAAAATTTTTGCAAGTTGCGCGTCTGTCGCAGGCTGATTGGTGGCGGCGCCAGAGTTCGGCAGTATGTCGCCTGCCGGAATCGGGGCATCGAAGGCTAGTCCGCGCGCCGCAAGATGACTCGCTGCCGTCCCATAGTGAAGTATTGAGTGACCTTTCTTGGCAGCAAGAAACTTGCCGACATCCGGATCTCCAATTTCCATTTCGAGAGCCGTCGTTACGCCATCGAAGGCTTTTAGTTTCTGGCTTGCCAAGTCTTGGCCATGTTGGTGAACGTCGATGAATCCCGCCGTGACCACCAGTCCCTTCGCGTCGATCGCGCGAGCCCCGGCCATGGCGTCAGATGTGATTCGCGAGATCTGCCCGTCCTTAATTCCAACATTGCGCACCGCGTCGAGGCCCGTTTCAGGATCCATCACGCGTCCATTCAAGATAACCACGTCATACTGCTGCGCCCAGGTGGTTGCAGCTGTGAATAGGAACAATGCGAGTATCAACAACTTGCGCATGAGCTCTCCGTGTTGAAAGGATCTTGGCAGACACAACCGACTTATATTGACAGGGTCACCGCCGCGACACTTCAGCCTCAGCTCATGTAGCATGATCAGACCCGTGTCATTTGCCGCTGTCGCAGTTTAAAGAAACAAGCCCTCAAGTTGAATAGAAGTCTTGATGCATTTGCAGGGCAAATTTTTGGAGGACATCACAACGATGAAACGCAGTTTGGCTGCAACCACACTTTTCCTGTCACTTGCTTTGTGTGCACAGGCGCAAAACGTTACTTCCGAAGATCGGGAGAAAGCCCTTAAATACCTGGAAAGCACCAAGCAGGCCGTGATCGATGCGACCAAGGATTTGAGCCCCGCTCAATGGAACTTCAAAGCCGCACCGGACAAATGGTCGATCGCCGAGGTCACGGAACACATCGCGGCAGCCGAGGATTTTCTGATGGGGATGGTCAAAGAGAAGGTCATGACTGCGCCCCCGCGTCCCGCTGGCGACGACGTCGCGGCCATTGATGCAATGGTGACCACAGCCGTGCCCGACCGCTCCCACAAAGCTCAGGCTCCCGAGCCGCTCAAGCCCACAAATCGTTTCGGATCGCCCGACGGTTCGTTGAAGCACTTCACCGAGAGCCGGGATGCCACTGAAACCTTCCTCAAAAACACTAACGATCTGCGCGGCCACGCCGTCGACAGCCCTATGGGCAAGAAACTTGATGCCTACGAGTGGATCCTCTTCGTTGCCGGACACAGCGAGCGTCACACGAAACAGATCCTGGAAGTCAAAGCAGACCCGAACTTTCCCAAGAGCTAGTACGGTCGGCCCGGAAGAGGCATCTTTCGGGCCTTCTTAATCCGCCCAACCCCGACTGACGTGTATTTCGCCTTTCGCGTAAACTAACTCTTCCTTTGGACACGATCAAACGCATTCTTACCCGCTACACAAAGTGGCTGTGGGCGCTTCTAGCGCCGCTGGGCCCGTGGGGCGTATTCGTGATTGCGGCTGTGGACGCAGCGTTCTTCGGGCTTCCCATGGATGCGGTCGTGGCCGGGTACGTCTACAAGCAACCTTCCAAGTTCTTCCTCTACGTGATCCTGGCAGCAGCGGGATCGGCTGTCGGCAGCATCGTCCTGTATCTGATCGGCTACACGGGCGGGGAAGTGTTGCTCAGGAAGCGATTGTCCGTCGAGCGGTTTGGCAGAATCCACGCATCGTTCGAAAAACATGAATTCTGGGCGCTGATGTTCCCCGCGATGCTGCCTCCGCCGACGCCTTTTAAACTCTTCGTCCTCGCTGCGGCTGCGTTTGAAATGCGATTCAGCCACTTTCTGGCCGCAATCTTCGCAGGAAGATTTGTCCGCTTTTTGATTTTGGCGTTGCTCACGTTGAAGTTCGGGCCGCAGTTCGTCGAAATGACAGGCAACCTGTTCCGCCATCACCTGAAGCTGGTCCTGATGTTTGTCGCTGCAGGACTTCTGGTTTGGCTGTGGTGGTGGCGCCGAACGACAAAGGCGATTGCAGTTCCTGGAAGCATCGACGATAGGAAAAATGACGATACAAAAAAATAAGCGCCCGTCACCGAGCGCTTAGCCTCCTTAGAAAATGTGCTCGCTTTTAGGCGGCTGCCGTCGGATGCCCGGTGCGGCCCATTGCTCCGCTAACCGCACGAATCACCATCGGCGCAGCAAACATCGCGGCAGTGAACAACAGGTCCCCTTCGAGAGCGCGACGGAAGAACGGCAATCCGACTTCGTATGAAACCATCAAGCCCTGCAGTGTTTTGGGGTACATGTTGTACACCGCCCACACGGCGAAGTTGCTGATCAGAAAGAACGACACCGAACTCACCAGCGCCGTACCCAGAATCCGCAACATGCTCGCCTTCTTCTGAAGAGTCGTTCCAAGAAGAACGATCGCCGCGTACCAAACCCAGGTCACATACTGATCCGCAGCCAGCGGATATGCGTACACAAACTTGTTTAGAAGCACATCAGAAAGCACCAGCAGCGCCACCGGAATCCACATGCGCTTGCGGGACTCGTGCGCTCCAAAGAAGAGCAGGCAAGCGACAACCGGGGCGAACCCGTACTGATGTGGTAGAAAACGAAATAAGACCGCAAAAATTACGAAAAGATACGCCAACATGATCACCTCAAAATCGTTAGAGATTGATTGTGGCCTGTGAAAGCGGCGCCGTCAAGCCATGGCGTCACCCAGGACAAACCGGGCCGGAGCCTATTTTTCCTCTGACGGCTGCCCCCACCGGCTCCCGAATCCAAACATTTGTCCGACGACGTTCAAATTTTGATCAAGGCGCACCCGCGCGCCGAGAGACGACGCGCCTGAGCGCTCCGGATACTCGTAGCGCAAGTCTCGAAACCGCACAATATACCCGGATGGCGATTCGAGCGGTTCCGTCTCTGTGATCGGGAACTGCGCCCAATCCAGGTAAACACGGCCCAGATAAGACTTCTTCGCTGCCAGCGTGACCGGCGTCTCTTCGGGCTTGGGGCGGATGCGCATCTTGTCGTCAGGGTCCACCTCTGGCGACAACGAATTCACTGTCGTCTGAGCGAAAAAATCCCGAGTCTCAACCACTCCGTACCAACGAAACGGCGTGAGCAGGTGGGGATATGCAGAAACACGAATAGCGTCCGCTCGCTTGTACGTGCGGGATTGGAGCGCTGCTACCGCTCGACGATGCTCGTAATCCCGAACGCCCCATAGGCCTACAAGAGCCAGCAACGCTAGCACCGCACCGAAGCGACCCTGTAACCCTTTTCTCCGTCCGGCAATTTCTTCGTTGATGAGCCCGAAAAACGCCGGTAACACCAACCCGGCGCCGAGAATCACTAGGATGAGCGGCTCAATAATGAAAACGATGTCCCACGAGTACCACTTCTCCCAAAATGGCCAGAATGGGCGCACGCCGTAGTTGTTCGTGAAGTCCAACAAGATATGACTCAAGCCAGCGATATAAGCGTAGACAAACAGAAGCCCCCATCGAGGCGCAGGGCCGCTGGTGGTTTTGCGTCCCCGCAGGCGCCATATTCCATACATGAACGCAACGACCGCACCCGCCACAATGAGCAGTCCCAGAAAGGAATGCGTGAATCCGCGATGATGCGCGAAACCAAACACAGGGCCTCGTAACTGGCCAATCATGTCTAGATCAGGTGCTTCAGCAGCCAGCGTCATCGTCGCCGTTGCGAGAGCGGTCGTCCGGTTAAATCCTGCGCGTCCGAGACATGCGCCAGTTAGAAAATGAGTGACTGGTTCCACGAGACGGCAGTTTCCCCTTTTGCGGCGACCTGCGATCATAAACGTTCAGGCTGTTTTCAATCGTAACTTATGAAGACTCTTGCAAATCCTGCGGACAAAGACGCCATTGCCTCCCGTGTAATGCGCGTCCGGCCAGATAGTCCTCGTCGATGGGGGAAAATGACGGCCGGCCAAATGATCTGTCACTTGGCAGACTCGTTTCGTGTGACCATCGGCGAAAGGTCTGCCGCTAGCCAGGTGAAGTCACCTTTGCCTACCGGAGTTATGAGGTGGTTAGCGCTCTATTCAGGAATACCTTGGCCAAAAGGTGTGCCCACTCGTCCTGAAGTAGGCGCTTTCATCGGAGGAACCACGCCCTCAGCTTTCGACGCGGACGTCCAGGAACTCCTTCGACTACTGGGCCGCTTCTCATCGAATGCGCGGGACTTTCAATGGCAGCCTCACCCGATGTTTGGCTTGATGCCCGATCGTGATTGGATGCGTTGGGGCTACTTGCACATGAATCATCATCTGCGGCAATTCGGCGTATAGCTCGCTACGGCACCAGCAGCGTAAGAGCGTCTGGAGCTATGCCGATTTGGGCAGGAATCGTGCCGAGCAGCTCGCCATCTGCTTCGATGTAAACGCGATTGCTGCTAGTCGCAACCGCTGGATCGAGCGTGCACTCGATCTCCCTGGAATGGGCGAGCTCCACTCCGCTCACCTTCCACTGTGCGCCTACTAATCCTCGAAAAACATATCGCAAGTACACTGCGCGACTCGAAGATCGGCATAGCACCAGGCGGACATCATTCCGATCCCGAGATGCTCCGGGTGCGAGTTCTTTCAGCACGCCGCCGAAATGCTGAATTCGCACCGCTAACAGTTCGGTCACGTCCGAGCATGTGACCACCTTACCGTCTGGCTCGCTATATTCCACGACGAATCTGCGCATCTTGTGCGTCATCCATAGATGCCACGCTTTCGCATAGTAGGCCGCCATACCGAGGCGCTGTTTCATTCCCGATTGCAGCTTGTAGAACAGGTGGGCATCGACTCCAACGCCGGCTGCGACCACGAAGTAACAGTTGGCAGGCTTTCCTTGGAGGCTGACGTATCGCAATTGACCAAGAGCGATTTGGCGCGGGTGTGCCGAGAGTGCCGCACGCGCTGCGGCGACCGGATGCAACGGTACGCGCAGGTCATGCGCAAGTGCATTGGCTGTCCCAAGCGGCAGAATCGCCAGCGCCACCGGAGTTCGGGCGATCCCCTGGACGACATCATGAATGGTGCCGTCGCCGCCACAGGCGAACACCGTGTCGCATCCCTCTGTAACTGCCTCACGTGCCTTTGCAGTCACCTCGTCGCTGGACTGTGTGGCAATGACAGAGGCATTCACCCCCGAGTCATGCAGTACAGCAAGTGCGGCATCCAGTTGCGTATGGCGGCGTTTGCCACCGGACCGAGGGTTGTAGAGCAACCGGACGTTTTTCATCGGCAAGATCGAAGCCTACCGAACTCCCCACTCCCACATGCCAAACATGGTCTTCTGATCGATGGGATGCCCAACCTGTCGAGCCAGCATCGTGATCTGTCCTCGATGATGCGCATCGTGAGCGACCAGATATCCAAAGAATGCGGCAACATCGGGCCGAAAGCCCTTTACGCGTCCATCGGATGCAAGCGCAGACTGCAATACGTTGGTTAGCGCGTCGCGACTCTCCTCGAGCGCCTTCCGTGCCTGGGACTGCGTAACTTTCTCTTTCACGAGCTGGTCCGGAATCTTGCTGCCCTTCGCGGCGGCCTTCAACCACATCACTCGTACGTTATGCATATGGGAGACAATCGCGGCCACTGTTCGTCCTTTTCCCGTCGGAGGATCAGCTCGCCACGCCTCTTCTGGCAAGTTCTCCAGCAGAAACTGGTTGATTCGATCATTGATGGCAAATGCCTCCAGCAGCGATCTCGAGGCGTCGAATGGCAGGGCGGAACCCTTCGACCTGGCAGCGGGCATAGGCAAGCTCCGTCGCTGAATTTATATGAATTAGCTTAGCAGGAGCCATCCAGCGTATTGCGCAATGGCCTGCTTTTGACTACGCTGTTGGCACTTATACATAACATCCCCGCGCGGTAATGCCTACGTCGCGGGCGCGGGATCTTCCTCCACGGGCTTCTTCAAATAAGAGCAACATTGTTCATAAGGGAGAGTCATACAAAATGAAAACTCTAGTCGCTGTTCTGCTCGCAATGACGCTGGCGGGCTCGCTGGCAGCGCAAGACCATTCGGCTCACGCTGCAGCCGCTAAGCCGGCAACGATGATGACTGGAATGGGAGACTTGCATCATCCGGTCTCCACCAAGAACGCCGACGCGCAGGCTTTCTTTGATCAGGGTCTGCGGCTGATATATGCGTTCAATCACGACGAAGCGGCACGCTCATTCCAACGCGCGGCCGACCTCGATCCCAAACTGGCGATGGCCTACTGGGGTATCGCTGAAGCCGTTGGCCCCAACTACAACGACCCGGCCAGTGAAGAGCGATTCAAGCAAGCTCACGAGGCAATCCAGAAAGCCGTGGATCTTTCCGCCGGCGCGTCCCCTGCTGAGCAGGACTACATCAAGGCAATGGCGAAACGATTCCCGGCAGATCCCAAGGCCGACCTGCGGAAAGCAGCCGAGGAGTATCACGACGCCATGCGCGAAGTCGCGAAAAAGTATCCCGACGACCTCGACGCCGCCACGCTGTTCGCCGAATCGGGCATGAATCTCCACCCGTGGGGCTTGTGGCTGCAAGATGGATCCCCTCGTGAGGGCACCGAAGAAATCGTGGCCACCCTCGAGGGCGTTGTCAAACGCGATCCGAACCACATGGGCGCGGTGCACTACTACATCCACGCGGTGGAAGCGTCGAACACTCCTGAGCGAGCGCTGGCAGGCGCGAACCGCTTGGCGGCTCTTGCTCCAGCCGCCGGACACCTCGTCCACATGCCCGCCCACGTGTACATCCGAACCGGTGACTACGACGCGGCGGTCGATACCAATGAGAAAGCTGCGGCAGCCGACCGCGACTACATGAAGGCCAGCGGCGGACAGCCGAACATGTACTCTTTGATGTACTACAGCCACAACCTGCACTTCATCGCGATCGCGGGAAGCATCAATGGGGAGTACGAGCAATCCAAAAAAGCTGCCGACATGTTGGCCGCAAACGTCGGGCCGCACGTCAAGGACATGCCGCCCCTCGAAGCGTTCCTCGCCATTCCCATGGCAGTCAACGTGCGCTTCCAGAAGTGGGACGAGATTCTCGCCACACCTCAGCCCCCCGCCGATCAGAAGGCAGCCACCGCTTTCTGGCACTTCTCTCGCGGGATGGCGCTGGCCGGCAAAGGCAAAACGGCAGACGCGGAAGCGGAATACAAGACGCTGGCAGCAACCCGGGATGCAACTCCTGCTGACCTGATTTTCGCGATGCCTTTCAACAACAAGACGAAAGACATTCTGGCGATCGCCACCGATGTTCTGGGCGCGAAGATCGCCATGGCGAAAAAAGACAATGCCAGCGCGATCGCTCAACTCAAAGACGCGGTAGCCATTCAGGACAAACTCAACTACGGCGAGCCGCCAGACTGGCCATTCTCCGTACGCGAATCACTCGGAGCAGCACTGCTGATGAACGGCGACGCGGCCGGCGCAGAACAGGTTTTTCGCGCAGACTTGGCTAAGTATCCGCGCAACCCACGTTCGCTCTTTGGCTTGCAGCAAACACTCGAGAAGCAGGGCCGCACCTACGATGCAGGGTTCGTCCAGAAACAACTGCACAGCGCCTACAAAGGCGACGTCAAGCAACTCAAACTTGAGGACATGGTATAGAGCGTCCTCTCTCACCATCGCGAAGGACTTGTTCTAATTAAGAGCGATGAGCAGGTCCTTCGTTGCTCCACCTCCCAAAAACAGGTCACGGCTTTCGTTGGGGCTGGTTTTCCCGGCACACCGAATACACACAATGCCGGAGGCCTCGCCATTCAATTTCCTTCCACAACGTCATGCCATTGCGTTCTGCCACGCGACGCGATGGCAGATTCTCCGGGCGGATGAGCGAAATGATGCGATTAGCTGAGAGATTCGCAAAGCCCCAGGCTTTGCAAGCCTGTGCCGCTTCGGTCGCGAATCCTTGCCCCCACTGGTCGCGGCGGAGATGATAACCAATCTCGTATAAGAGCTCACCGTCGACTTCCTGCTTGGTAATTCCGCAATCGCCGATCAGCTCTCCCGTCGACTTCTCCACCATCGCCCATAAACCAGTTTCGTCGTTCAGATAACGGCGCTGGTTGCGCGCAATCCATTCCTCCACGCCTGCGCGATCGAAAGGTGTGGGATAAAACCACATGGTCTCCGCATCAGAAAGCACGAGCGCCAGCAGAGTCGCGTCGTCGGGCACGAATTCACGAAGAACAAGACGTGCGGTTTCGAGAATAATTGTCATACGTTGAGGTGGTAGTGCTCGCTCGAATCAGATGTGCCGGCGCAGCGACTGATTCGCGTCGCCAACCGCGCAGGCCTTTCGCAGGCATCGGTTAGACCTACCCGTGTCCCCCGCGTACCCCGTGGTAAAAGTTTTTCCATACCACAACGTTCGCCGCCGCTGACAACCGCCGACGGGAGCCCGGCCTTCGGGTCTCAGGCACACTATAATTCTTGGGCCATGGCTGCGGCGAACAACGCTATCCAGAAAAAAATTGACGCGCTGCGTGAGAATATCCGGTACCACGAGCACCGCTACTACGTGCTCGACGATCCGGAGATCAGCGATCTTGAGTTCGACAAACTTCTCGAACAGCTGAAAAAGCTCGAGACTGAAAATCCTGAACTGATCACACCGGACTCTCCCACACAGCGCGTCGGTGGCAAACCGCGCGAAGGTTTTTTGAAGGTTCGCCATTCCTCACCCATGCTGTCGCTCGACAACACCTACAACGAAGAAGAGCTGCGCGACTGGGAGCGGCGCGTGCACGAACTGAGTGGCCGCACAGATGTTGAGTACACGTGTGAACTGAAACTCGATGGCATGTCGCTGGCTTTGCAATATCGCGACGGACGCCTGGAACATGGCATCACCCGTGGCGACGGCACGACTGGCGAGGACGTGACGTTGAATGTGCGGACTGTGCGTTCCGTCCCTCTGTGGATACCCGCCGAGCGCTTGAAAAAGGGCGGGCTTCCGGCTGATTTTGAAGTGCGCGGCGAATTGCTGATGCCCCTGGCCGCCTTCAAAAGAATGAACGAGGAGCGTGAGAAACAAGGCCTATCGCAGTTTGCCAATCCACGCAACGCAACGGCTGGGACGGTCCGCCAGCTCGAACCAAGTATTACCGCGCAACGACGTCTCGATTTCTTCGGATACATTCTGCTGCGCAACGGGCGCACGCTGCTCGATCGCCAGTCGAAAACGATGGACGCGCTCGAGGCGTCGGGTTTCAAGGTCAATCCGAATCGCCGCGTGGCAAAAAACATGGAAGAAGTTTGGGCATTCATTCAGGAATGGGAAAAGAAACGCGGCAGTCTTCCGTACGAAATAGATGGCATTGTCATCAAGGTCGACCGAACCGGACTGCAGGAGGAACTCGGGTTCACCGGTAAAGCCCCACGCTGGGCAATTGCATATAAATACGCCGCCCGTGGCGGGATCACGCAGATAGAAGACATTCTGGTGCAGGTGGGACGAACCGGGAAACTCACACCGGTCGCCGCGTTGAAGGCGGTGCCAATCGGCGGCACGACCGTATCACGCGCGACGCTGCACAACATGGATGAGATTGAGCGCCTCGGCGTAAAGATCGGTGATTGGGTAGAGGTTGAGCGCGGTGGGGACGTGATTCCGAAAGTAGTCCGCGTGATTGAGGACAAGGACCATCCGCGCGGCCGCAAGCTATTTCACATGCCTGAGAAGTGCCCGGTATGTGGCGGCCACGTCGTTCGCACGGAGGGCGAAGCCGACCATCGCTGCGTCAATGCTAACTGTCCCGCAAAATTGCGCGAGACGATCCGTCATTTCGCGGCAAGGTCTGTGATGAATATTGAGGGAATGGGCGACGCCCTTGTAGCGCAGCTCACGGATCGCGGCATGGTCAAGAATGTCGCGGACATCTACAAAATCACAAAAGCGGATCTGCTCAGCCTCGAGCGCATGGGTGACAAATCGGCGCAGAACGTTTTGGACGAAATTGAAGCGTCGAAAAGGCTGCCGCTCGAACGCATAATTTTTGGGCTGGGCATACGGTTCGTAGGCGAACGCACCGCCCAGTTTTTAGCTGAACACTTTGGCTCGATCGATGCGCTCGAAAAGGCTGGCGAGGAAGAATTGCAGGAAGTTAACGAAGTCGGACCTCGGATCGCCGCGAGCATCGTCGAGTTTTTCCAGGAAAAACGTAACCGCGAACTGGTCGACGCCTTGCGCAAAGCGGGCTTGACGCTTAAGGGGGAGAAGAAACAGCGCGGCACTGTTCTCGCAGGCAAAACCTTCGTTCTCACCGGAACGCTGGCCAGATACACGCGCGACCAGGCCAAGCAGATGATCGAAGATGCCGGAGGCCGCGTGTCAGGGTCTGTCAGCAAGAAGACTGACTACGTTGTGGCAGGAACCGATGCGGGATCTAAGCTCGACAAGGCAAAAGAATTGGGCGTGGCGGTGATTGATGAAAGAGAGATGGAGAAGTTGGCCGGCTGAAACATCGCTTCGGCCCTGATGATTTCCGCCATCAGTAGGGCATCATCGCGCGAACGTCTATCCACATGTCGGTTGGCACTGGCGCACCGTCGCACGTCGCCGGCTTCAATTGCCATGATCGCATCGTATCGATTGCAATCCGGTCGGCGAATGGCTTGGCAGCCATTGGAACAACGTCGGTCACGTTGCCTTTCGCATCCACGGTCAATTCGTAATTCAGCTCTAATCCGGCGCGGGAACGCATAGCGAGCGGAAGATCAGGTCGCGCCACCGCAACAGGTCTCGGACCCTCCATGTCGTCACACCAGGGCCGAGCACTGCTTCCGGCCGGAGGATCGAATTGATGGGCGATGTCTGGAATGCCGGACTCGATCGCATCGATCACAGCCTTTCCTGTTGGCTTACCCGCGGTGGTCACTTCGATGGAGCCCGGGACAAACTTCTTGCCGAACGGTTTGTAGTTCAGGAATTCGATCCGGCGACTTCCATTACCTGAGAGTCTTAACCACGGTAAACCGCTGTGTGGATCGAAGCACCAGGTTACCTCGGCAGGCTGATCTGCTTTCTGCTGTAGATAGACGCATCGCAACTCAACCTCGTTCATCTTGCGGTTAAATACCCTGATGACTTTGTAGCTGAGTGTTTCGGGGAGGTTCCGCAGGCTGCCTGCGATGTCAGTCCGTAAACTCGGAGGCGTAAAGCTCAGGCTGCGGCTGCGATACATATTATGGCCGATAAAGACGGCTACTTCGTCGTAGCCAGTCATGTGAAGATCTCGCCGCCATTGCTGGATCGACGAAAATGTTATGACCTCCTTGCCTCCGCGCTCACCTAACGTCTCGTCCCTTACGGTTAGGCTTGAACGCATGACATACGGGCTACCCTGGTGCAGGTCTGTAAGTTCGACCGCATGCTTGATCAGTGACATACCTTCGGCCTGCTTGTCTAAGGCCCACAGAGCGCGGGTCAAGCCCAACTGTGCCAGAAGGATGATTACAAAAAGCGGCATGTATTTCGATGATCTGGTCATCATGCGGAAGCCTACCGGCGGAATCTTCTCCGATCAAGAGAGAAGGTAGGCTGCGGCGATGCCGCGTGGGCCAACGGCCCGACGAAAACGGACCTTTCCGCTGCTGCAGTGCGGAGACCAGCCTAGTTTTTTTCTGCTTTCTTTTTCTCCGGGTCGGGCGTCAACTCGGAAACGTACAGTCCAGCCACGTGGTGTGCAATATCCCCCGGATCGCAAGCGGCGAGGTTGGTTAGAACCACCACGGTCAACTTATCTTTTACGTAGCGGTTGATGCTCGTGTTGAATCCCTGCCACGCACCCTCGTGTTCAATGATGGGATGACCGTGAATATTCTCCAGAAACCATCCGAAGCCATAATTGCCCGAATTGGGTTTGCCGTCTTTCAGTTTCGCGATCGTCCACATCTGGTCGAAGCTTGATTTCTTCAGCAGCTTGCCTTGAGTCAGGGCGGCATCCCACTTCTCCAAATCGAGTATGGAAAAGTACAAGCTACCGTCCGCCGTCGTATTCAGGGTTGGCGAAACCCATTCCTGGTTCTTCAGCTGGCCTTTTACCAGGCGATATCCTGCGGCGCGGTTCGGAATGATGTCTTCCTCGCTGATGATCCGGGTCGTAGTCATGCCGAGCGGCCCGAAGACACGTTCTTGCAGGAAGTCGCCATAGAATTTTCCACTCGCTCTGTGAATGAGAATGCCGAGCGTCGCATATCCCAGGTTGCTGTAGGCCCATTTGGTTCCGGGGGGATACGCAAGAGGAACGGCTTGAATTGCTTTCAGGATCTCGTTCTCGGTGCGGTCGCGGCGAAAGTCGAATTTTTCCGGATAATCCGTGAACCCGCCTGTATGACTGAGCAATTGGCGGACGGTCACGTTCTTCCACGCCGCAGGTGCTTCCGGAAAATACTTCGTCAGCGGATCTTCCAGGCCGATCTTGCCTTCCTCGACCAGCATCATGACGGCGGCCGCGGTAAATTGCTTACCCATCGATCCGGACTGGAACACAGTTTCAGGTTTGACAGGAACCTGCAGCTCAACGTTCGAGAAGCCGTAGCCCTTTGACAGCACCACCTTGTTGTCCTGAACGACGAGCAACGCGATGCCGGGAATTTTTCGTTCTTTCATTACGCCCTGCGCGTAGTCGTCGACCTTGTCAGTCGATTGCGCGAGCGCAGCCGAACTGAGTAACCCCACGATTAAAAGCTGTCCCAACGAGTTTTTCGTCTTCAAGGTTCCCCCAAGCTTGCAAATGTTCGTATCAGGCAAGTGCGTCCCGAATCTTTTTCCACGTCACATCGAGCGTTTCCGGCAGGACCCTGACTTCTCCGACTACGCTCATGAAATTGGCGTCGGCCACCCAGCGTGGCAAAACATGCATGTGGATGTGACCAGCAATTCCTGCCCCTGCGGCCTTCCCGATGTTCATTCCCAGGTTGATCCCGTCCGGCCGGTACAAATTTCGCAGCACGCCCTCAATCCGCTGCGTTAGCGCCATCATCTCCGCTGCAGGATCCGCCGGAAGCTTCTGCAACTCGTCCAGGTGAGCGTACGGGACCACCATGACGTGGCCATTGGTATAGGGATAGGCGTTCAGGATGACGTAGCAGTGCTGGGCGCGGTGGACAATGAGGGTCTTTTCGTCGTTCTCCGCCTTCGGGGCCTCACAGAATATGCATCCGGACGCCGTACCTGCAGCGGTGATGTAAGCGTAGCGCCAGGGCGTCCAGAGGTAATCCATGCGCAGGCAGGGTAGCAGATTGGACTGAATTTCTGGAATCGGACGGGAAATGTGAAATAAGCGTGAAATGCCTCGATTCAAGAGGCTTCGGCGTTTGACACTGCTCGGAAGCGGTTGCTATAGTCGAAGGGTTCCCTTTGGACGCGGGTTCGCAGTAGGACGTCCGACCGCTGGGATTGTCGAAGCTCGTTCGCCAGGACGAGCCCATTACAACCTAAGACCACGCCAGCAGTCCGCTAGTGTTACAGCCCGCATCCGTCCCGCACTGAGTGCGAGGTACACCAGAGAGGCAATGAGCTTGTTCGACGATACCACCGCCCCCGCCCTGAACCCGCCGACCTCGGAAGAGACAACTCCCGAACAGTCATCTACCCAAAACGCAGCACCCGAAGGGACTGCACAACCGGCCACCGCGTCCACTCCAGACCAAAAACCCGAACAAAAACCACAAACCATGTCTACTGCCACCGAAGATTTTGCCTCCGCGCTTGAGAATTTCACCGTCGAAACCGAAGAAGCCTCGGGCGACGATAACGTCATCAAAGGCACCGTACTGAAGCTCACCGCGACCCACGTGGTCGTCGATATTGGTGCCAAGTCTGAGGGCATGCTTCCTCTGTCGGAAGTTCTCGACCATGAGGGCAAGCCGAGGTTCCAGCCCGGCGACCCGATCGACGTGATGCGCGAAAAGGGCGAGACGGAAGAAGGCTACATCAACCTCTCGCACCAGAAGGCCCAGCGACTGCGCGCATGGGATGAAGTGGAACGCGCGTTCAACGAAAAAAAGCCGATTGATGCCGTCGTTATCGACCGCATCAAGGGTGGTTTGACGGTCGACATTCTTGGCGCTCGCGCCTTCCTGCCCGGCTCTCAAGTGGATTTACGCCCTGTGCGCAATCTCGACGGCATGAAGGGCCAGACGATGCAAGTCGCGGTCATTAAGCTGAACAAGAAACGCGGCAACATCGTAGTTTCGCGCAAGCAACTTCTCGAAGAAGAGCAGGCGGAGAAGCGTGGCAAGACTCTTGAGCATCTCGATGAAGGTGCAATCCTCACGGGTGTTGTAAAGAACCTCACCGACTACGGCGCATTCGTCGATATGGGCGGCCTGGATGGTCTTCTGCACATTACCGATATGTCGTGGGGACGCCTGACGCACCCGCGTGATCTCGTGAATGTCGGCGATCAGATTCAGGTCAAGGTTCTCAAGTACGACAAGGACAAGCAGCGCGTATCCCTGGGGTTCAAGCAGTTGACGCCTGATCCGTGGCTTGATGCGGAGCATCGCTACCCGGTAGGCGCTCATGTCAGCGGCCGAGTCATCAGCGTAACGGATTACGGCGCATTCGTGGAACTTGAGCAGGGCATCGAAGGACTGGTACACGTCAGCGAAATGACCTGGTCCAAGCGGATGAAGCATCCGTCGAAGCTGGTCAATGTCGGCGACCAGGTGGAATGCGTTGTGATCAGCGTCAACCCTACTGAGCGACGTATTTCGCTCGGCATGCGGCAACTGGCGGCCAATCCATGGGATCAGCTGCACGAAAAGTATCCCGTGGGGGCGACGGTTGAAGGGCGCGTACGCAACCTCACCGATTTCGGCGCGTTTATCGAAATCGAGGACGGGATCGACGGCCTCGTCCACGTCAGCAACCTGAGCTGGACGAAGCGCGTAAAGCATCCTTCAGAAGTCTTGAAGAAGGGTGATCGCGTGAAAGCGATTGTGCTGGCGATTGAGCCTGACAAGCGGCGCCTGTCTCTGGGTGTGAAGCAGCTGCAACCCGATGTCTGGGAAAGCTTCTTCGAGACCCACCATGTGGGCGACGTCGTACACGGTAAAGTTCTGCGAGTAGCGAGTTTCGGCGCTTTCGTCGAGATTGCCGAAGGCGTGGAAGGCTTGTGCCACAACTCCGAGGCAGCGGATGCGAACGGGCAGCCACTGCAACTCGAGCCCGGCGCTGAATTCGACTTCAAGATCATCAAGATGAGCCCGGAAGAAAAGAAAGTCGGGCTCAGCATTCGAGCGGTGGGTGAAGAAGCCTCCCGTTCGGAAGTCGAGGCCTACAAGCAGCCCGTTTCAAGCACGGGCGGCTCTACGATTGGCGAATTGATGTCGTGGAAGCGCGCGAGCAACGAGAACAACTAGACAGCAAGCCGAAACGAAAACAGGCCACCAGAAATGGTGGCCTTTCTCATTAGTTCGTATTGGGGCTGCGAGTTTGTTACTGCTTCGCGAAGCTGACTTCGGCTTGTTGGCGGTCGGCGTCTGATACCTGGAACAGCTGCCGCGGTTGCATATTCAGGAAGCGCGCGACGAACACTTCAGGAAGCTGGTTGATGCGCGTGTTGTAGGTGTTTACGTCGTCATTGAAGAACTCGCGCCGGTCGGCAATTCGCTCTTCGAGTTCGGTAATTCGGTTCTGCAGTTTTAGAAAGTTATCGTTGGCCTTCAGGTTCGGATAGTTCTCTGCCACTGCAAAAAGCCCTCGGAGCGCCCCCGTCATTATCAGGTCCGCCTGCGCCTTCTGTGTGACCGATCCCGCCTGTTCCGAGGCCGCACGTGCCTGCGTGACCGCAAGCAGCGTCTGCTGTTCGTGTTCCATATACCCTTTGACCGTCGACACCAGGTTCGGGATTTCGTCGTGACGTTGTTTTAGAAGAACATCGATGTTTGCCCATGCCCGGTTGTTATCGTTCCGCAAGCGGACGAGCTCGTTGTAAATGATCACGATATATGTCAGGAACCCTCCCACGGCCAGCAGAATTGCAACAGCGGCAAGAATCGACATCGAACCTCGCGTCTTTTCTCAAAACATATGCAGATGAACGAGCAAGATACCAAGGCAGACCAAAGTGAGCGCTGCCCCTCCAAACACCATTTTCAATGAGCTCGCGCGAAGGCCACTCCCAATTACCTGGACGTCTGGCTTGCTCGAGATGAGAAACGTCGGCTCGTTTTCGCCTTTGAGAATTACATTCCGATCCGATGAATCCTGAGTCTCGCGGTTTTCGCTGCAAGTGCCGCTCACGAAGTATTCCTGCCCGGGCAGTATCACGTACTCTCGCAGACGGAATTCGCCTGACGCGGGCTTCGGTTCAAGCTCGGCCTGGAGTTCCGGCACGGCCTTGACGCCTCCCATCATTCGCAGGCGCTCGAGCGCCTGTTGGCGGCGAGCTTCCCGCTCAGGATCGGCAAGTGGACCACTTGCGTTCATCACTCTTTCCAGGGCTTCCATGCGCAAGTTACCCGTCTTCTGTACATCTGGAATCGCGTGGAGAAATTCTTTCAACGCGAGCATCCCTTGTTCTTTTCGCGGGTCCAGCGAGCCCGGCTGCTGCTCAAGTTTCTGGTCCAGCTTTTTCTCCAGCCACGTTGAGGCCGTGCCCAACATACTATGCACACGCGCAGTGTTCACATAGCTCAGTAAGTCGGCGTCACTCGCACCTTCACTTGAGAGCATGGAACCAGGGTTTTCGGAATTTACCTTACGCTCGATGACTTGCGGCAAATCGTATTCCGCTGAGTGGGCGTCCACCAAGATCCGCCCGGTCCCGTCGCTGAGGTAAAACTTGTAACCATCCGCATCTGTGCACCAGTGTTGCCAGCTTCCACCGCGATCCTCCCGCTTCCAGTGTTCAATTTCGACGCGATAGAAACAGCACGGCGTCTTGGAAACAGGGCTGGTCAAGATAGTCGACGGCTCAGCCTTTCCGCGCACATGCACAAATCCCATGGGGACGCTACGGATGTTGATCCGAGGGGTGTCGCTGACGAGCTTGTATTCCCTGAACTGACGGAATCCTCGATAGAAGACCAGCAGTCCAGCGCCGATCCCAAGAAGCAATCCGCCAGTCGGATCTGAGTTCGACATGCTGCCGCAAATGCTAGCGGAAGCACGGGACGACAGCAATATTTCGGGAGATAACGGCTACAGAGAGCAGGCCGATGCCACCGGTCTATTTCGCATCGACCTTCAGGTTGATGGACACTTGCTCGCGATTATCGAATTGGCTGACCGTCTTGCTGTCGCTCTTGCGGCCTTGGAACTGAGCATATACCTCGTAGTCGACATTCGGCGCCAGTGCCGGAAACCGGAAGGCTCCGTCAGGTCCGACAATATACGTCTTTACCGCCCGGTTCCGCGTGTTCGTCAGGTAGACCACCGCGTTGGGCAGGGCATTGTCGCTGTGATCGAGTACTTTCCCTGTGAGGAGTCGAGTTGGAGCACCTTTCTGCGCGGAAGCGGGCAGAGTTGCGAGGGCGATAACCAGAAACGCCAGTACAATCACCCACAATTTTTTTACCAAGGTTTCCTCCCCAAGCACTTTCAAACCCACAAACTCTTGCACTTACTTTAGATGCAGTCCGATATCTGTGCGCTCGTCATTTTCAATGTGGACGGTTACTTCGGGGGGAGCCTGGAAGTGCTTTCCATCCAATGACTTAAAGCCCTTCATGTCAGCGAAAACAACGTAGTCAAGCTTGCCCGCAGGCACGCGGATCGCAAATTCGCCGCTGTGATCGGAGTAAAGCTCCCACCGCACCTTCTTCTCATTTGCCCTCCGACACTTAACTTTGACCCCGTAAACGGGCCGATTATCCGGCGCCCAGACTGTGCCGAAAATTAAAGCGTACGGCTTTTCGTAATGTTTCTTGTCCTTCTTCTTGTCTTTCTCTTCGGAGTCTTGATTGTCTGCTTCGCCGGATGCCGGTAAGAGGGGTGACTTTGCGAGGCACAGCTCCGCTGTGGCCAGACTCAAGACCCAGAGAAGCACTAACGCGGAAGGACGCAGCAGGCGATTTCGAGAGATGAGCATGAAGCGGAAGGAGCAACCAAACGAGGGAGTCAACTCTCCTCTTCTTCGGCTTCTTCTTCCTCCTCCTCGTCGTCGAGATCGTCATCATCCACGGTCTTCAATTCGATTGGATTCGTCGTGACGATCTCGAAGTCAGTGCCACATTCCGCACACGAAACGACTTCACCTTCTTCGACCTCTTCTTCGTCTATGTCGAGATCGCTTTCGCATTCGGGACAGAAAACCATCATGACCTCCGTTCCAAAAAAATCTACCCTGTTAATATTTATTGACTCCCCGAGCCGAGGTCAAGGGGCCTCGACAAGATTTCAAAGAAAGAATTTATGTCACTGAAATACTCTGGTGCTAGCTCAATTTTCCCTAAAATTCTGGCCCGAGTATGGGTACAATGCGCCGCTATTGGCGTGTTGGCATCGTCGCCTTTATTCGCGCAGGAAACAGTCAAACCTGATCCTCAGATTGCCCAGGCACTCACTGACATCTCCCCAAGCCGCGTCCAGGCCAACATAGAAAAGCTGGTTTCTTTCGGCACTCGGCTGACGCTCTCGGCGCAAGACGCCGATTCGATCAAGCAAGGCCGTGGCATCGGTGCGGCCCGCGAATGGATTAAATCCGAGTTTGAAACTTACTCGAAAGCATGCGGCGGATGTCTCGAAGTCAAGACAGACACCTTTCTAGAACCGGCTGCCGAGCGCATCCCACAGCCGACGCAACTCACCAACGTTTATGCGGTTTTAAAAGGCAGCGATCCTGAGAATGCTAAGCGGATTGTTCTGGTCACTGGCCACTACGATTCGCGAAACAGCGACACGCTGGACACGAAAGGCGATGCGCCCGGCGCCAACGACGACGCAAGCGGCACAGCCGTCAGCCTCGAGTGCGCTCGCGTCCTGAGCCAACTGAAGTTTCCGGGCACCATCATTTTTCTCACCGTGGCCGGTGAAGAACAAGGTTTGAACGGCAGCAAGCATTTTGCTCAGATGGCAAAAGAACAAGGCTGGAATATCGAGGCCGTTCTCAACAACGATATTGTCGGAGGCGACAAGAGCCCAAAGCAGGATCATGGCGTGGTGCGCCTGTTCTCGGAGGGAATCCCCATCGCTGCTGACGAGAAGAAGATCCGGTCAATCCGCGGTTTGGGTGGGGAAAGCGACTCTCCGTCACGCGAACTGGCGCGATACGTTGCTGAGGTGGGTCATGTTTACGACACTGGCGTGAAACCGATGCTGGTGTTTCGACTGGATCGATATCTGCGCGGAGGCGACCACTCTTCCTTCAACCAGCAGGGATTCACCGCTGTCCGTTTCACTGAATTTCGGGAAGATTACAACCACCAGCATCAAAATATTCGTACGGAAAAAGGACTGGAGTACGGAGATCTCCCAAAGTTCGTCAACTTCGACTACGTCGCCGCCGTGGCGCGGTTGAATGCGGCGACGCTAGCCTCCCTCGCATCGGCACCAGCGCCACCTGCCAAGGCCCGGATTGTGACGAAGAACCTTGAAAACGATTCAACCTTGACCTGGGAAGCGTCTCCAGGCTCATCCGCGGCAGAATATGAAGTCGTTTGGCGGGCGACTACGAGCCCCGATTGGGAACACGTCCAATCGTGTGGTGACAAAACCAGCTGCACGCTGCCACTATCGAAGGACAACGTAATTTTCGCCGTTCGCGCTGTGGACAAGGCCGGACATCGCAGTTTGCCGACGGTGCCGGAGCCGGAACGATAGGTTTGAAACTGATACGATGGTTGAGTGGCAGAGTCCAGTGGGCACAGGCGCAATTCGCGTCTGCCCCGGTTAAATTTCAAACTGATGATTCGCTGGCCACGGCCCACTGAACTCGCATGCCTTCCGGACGTACATTCTCGTTGAGTTTTCCACCCTTCACCAGGTGGGTAAAACGCCTGATTCTCGCCTGCGCCGCGATTTTCTTCGTGCAGGTTGCTTTGCATGCGCTTGCTCCGCAAGTGGAGAGATACATCGTTCCGCTGTTTGGACTCGTCCCTGCAGAGGTGCTGCAAGGCTGGATCTGGCAGTTAGTAACGTATTCGTTCCTTCACGCTAGCCTGGGCCATCTGTTGGTCAATATGCTGACCCTATGGATGTTTGGGTCGCAGGAGGAATCCGACTGGGGATCGGCTCGGTTTCTTGAATTCTATTTCTTCTGCGTGGTCGGAGCCGCACTGGTCACGATGGCCGTCGCATACGCCGGTTGGGGATTGACTCCAATGACACCGACGGTGGGCGCATCGGGAGGAATCTATGGTTTGCTGATCGCCTTTGGGATGCTCTACGGCGACCGCGAAATATTCCTTTTCCCGTTCCCGTTCATGATCAAGGCGAAATACCTCGTCGGGATACTTATCTTCATTGTCATCATCGCAACGTTTCAGCCTTCCCAGGGAGGAGTTGCCAACTTTGCCCACCTGGGAGGATTGCTTTTCGGGTTTCTCTATATCAAATTCATGCCTCGCCGCGGCGCCGGGTTCGCGGCGTCTGAGAAATACTTCAGCCTTCGCAATTCTCACTACCGCTGGAAGCGACGCCGAGCCGCCAAGAAGTTCGAGGTTTATATGCGGAAGCACGATCGAGAGGTCACGTTCGACGATCGCGGCAACTACGTACCACCCGACGACGCGGACAAAAAGAACGGCGGATCGAAGTCGGGGTGGGTGAATTGAAGATCACCTTTTTGGCAGCAATCTGTCAGCCCATTAGCTGAATGCCCTGAGCGCTACAAGTCAATCCTCAGCGATCAGTGGTCATCGAAAGAATTCCTGGAAGTCACGGGGGAGTGTCGAAGCCATGTTTTCGGTGTGGGGTTTTCCTTTTACATTCAGATCGTGACCTGCCCCTTCGACAACTATGAGTTTCGTCGGCGAAGGAATCAGGCTCAGCGCGTCCTGCATTTCCTCGATTGTTCCAAACGGATCTCTGGTGCCGTGTATGAACAAGCCCTTGGTCCTCAGGTTCGGAAGGTGCTGCGTCCGTAATTGTGTCGGCTTGCGTGGCGGGTGCAACGGGTAGGACAGCAACAGCAGACCATCAGCCAGGTCCGGCTCCTTCGCGCACACCATCGTCGATTGACGTCCACCATAGGAGTGCCCGCCAACAAAAACTTTTCCGGTCACTAGCTTTCGCATCGCGAGAACAGCATTCCTTATTCCAGCTTGATCCAGTTCGGCGGTGCCCAGCGGAGGCCCCGACGGTTTATTTTGTCGAAAAGGAAGATCGCCTCGAAGGACGGCGAAGCCCGCGCTGGCAAAGGCTTCTGCCAGTTCAACAAGCACCGGTGCATTGCAATTAGAGCCCGCACCGTGGAAAAGAAGTATGCCGTTGTTGTTTGGCGTTTCAGGCCGGTGGAGAAAGCCCCGTACGGATGGTTGCCCTGCGAAATCAGTGAACGCTTCAGGGGCGGGCATGGCCTTCGGGGCTGACAGCAACTTCGTCCAGGCTCTCGTAAATTTTCACGATGCGAATCTCGTGAGCAAGTTTGGCCCATCCACGCTGAATCTCCGGATCCTCTTGCGCGTTCCGGCGAGACTCATCCGACTTCCAATACCGGAATAGAACATATTCGTGACTGGCGTTCCCGGAGCGATAGAGGAAATCCCGGCTGAGCCCTTTTTGCGAAAGGGCCGCCATGATTTCGCGCATGGTGCTCAAAGCGTTGTGTTCTTCTCCAGCGACGGGCTCAAAAATCGCAACTGACAGTACTTCCCGCGTCATGTCACCAGCCTTTTCCTGATAAGACTATTTCTGCTTGCGTCCGGTCGCAGAGTTATTCGGTTCCGTACGAACGACATTGTGCAACCGCATAAAGTTGGTGGAGCCTGACGAAAGCCGGGTTCCCGCTACAACCCCGAGCACATCTCCGGCACGAATCTCTCCCCGGCGCTGCAGTTCTCGTTCTGCCGTCGATACCATTTCCTCGGTCGAACTCCAGCGAACGTGATGCACCGCCTGAACTCCCCATAAAAGGTTCATTCGGTTGCAGACCGCGTCGGCGCGGCTGAATGCGAAAATTCGAGCCTTTGGCCGATGTTTGGACAACATGCGAGCGGTGTTGCCCGTCTCAGTAAAGACGGCTATGGCGCCCATGGGCAGATCTTCGGCCGCGTGTGCAATGGATTCACAGATCGTTTCGGCGATCGACAACTGGGGAGTCGAACGCCGCCGGCGCGGCTGCATGAACTCGCCCATGTTGCACTCTGCCTCAACAACAATTCGGGCCATCATTGCGACGGCTTCTCGTGGATAGCGTCCGGTAGCTGTTTCGGCAGAGAGCATTACAGCATCCGTACCATCAAAAATAGCGTTCGCTACGTCGCTTGCTTCAGCGCGAGTGGGCCGAGGATTGTCAATCATGGACTCCAGCATCTGCGTCGCAATTATCACCGGCTTGCGCCATTCAGCCGCCCGCACAATCACATGCTTCTGGATAACTGGCACTTGCTCAGGCGGGAGCTCAACCCCGAGATCGCCGCGAGCGACCATTACGCCGTCCGATGCCTCAAGAATCTCTTCGAGTTGATCAACGGCCTGCGGCTTTTCTAGTTTTGCGATCACGGGCACGCTTGACTTGCGCGCCTGAATCAGGTTCTTCACCGTCCGAACATCGGAGGCGGACCGAACAAAAGAGATTGCAACCACATCGACCCCGTGGCGCAATCCGAACTCCAAATCTTTGCGATCCTTCTCAGTCAACGCGGGGATGCTCAGCGCGATGCCTGGCAAATTGATGCCCTGATGTTCGCCGAGCGATCCGCCATGAACCACTTCACAGTCCACATCGCGTCCGCGAATCGTGCGAACGCGCAATTCAATTCGGCCGTCCGACAACAAGATTCGAGCTCCACGCGTGAGCTCTTTTGCGAGCGAGGGGAACGTCGTACTGATCAGGTCAGAGGTCCCGGGAATGTCCCTAGGCGTAATCGTTACGCGAGCACCCGCTTTCAAGACGACCAAGGCGTGGTCTCTCAGGCGCCCAGTGCGGATTTTTGGGCCTTGCAGATCTTGCAGGATGCAAACCGAGCGTCCTTCCTTGCGCGCCGCCCTGCGCAGTCGCTCAATATGTTTGGCATGCTCTTCGTGCGTACCGTGCGAAAAATTCAGCCGCGCCACATCCATGCCGAGCTGAAGCAACTCTCGCATCGCGGCCTCGGAGTTACACGCAGGACCGATCGTACAAATGATCTTGGCGCGTCTTGGCACACCCGTGGCGCCGTTGCCCCTTCCTCGAGAAGGGAACCCTCCGGCCACTAAATCTACTTTGCCCACTTTCAAGTCTGAGTCTCCCTCACCCGGTTTGACGTCAGTATTTTTGGCGGAACGAGGAAAGCCGATGTTTCACTATTGGGTCAGAGTCCGAATTCACTCACCCGCAATCTCCTGGGGACCGGATTGGCCAGCGCATCTCGGGAACAACATGGCATTGAATTCCGCGCCCACCAGAATGATCAACGAGATCATGTACATCCACACCAGTAAAGCAATGCCGACCCCGAGCGAGCCGTAAATGATGCTGTAATCAGCGAATCTCTGAAGGTACCAGCCAAACAATGCCGTGGAGCCGAACCACATTGCGGTCGCCATCGTGGCACCGGGTAACACACTGTGCCAGGGCTGCGTGCGGGGCACGGCGTTGTGATAGATCAAAGCAATAACCGCAATGCTGGTCAGGATTGCGATCAACCACCGAATGGTCATCCACATCAGCAACACGTAGGGCCCGAACTCTCGTCCGATGTGAAACAAGATCCGCGTTTCAATCCGGCTTCCAAACGCCACCAGAATCGTCGAGAACGTCATCGGGATACCAGCCAGAATTACCAGCGAAAACGCGATGAGGCGTTCCTTTAATAGTCCCCAGGTCTTCGGCAGGTTATAAGCCGTGCGAAATCCTTGCATCCACGAGATCACCACGCCGGATGCGGTCCACAGCGTCAGCAGGGAAGTCGAGATCAGCAGATTAACGGGCCGTTGAGTCGTCCCTTTTAGATACGCGATCGCCGTGGCGCTGCCGGCGGGCAGAATGCGCCCCAGCGCGTACGAGATCTCACGCAAGTAGGCTTCGCCTTTGTGAGATGTGGCAAGCACCGAACCAAGAACAAGTAATGCCGGAAAGAACGTAAGTATGGATGAGTAGGCGGAGGCTTTGGCAACGGCGAAAGCGTCATGCTCAAACGCACGCCACAGGGCCAGACGGAGCAGACGCAGGAAGCGGAGCATCGTTGAGGCTAGGGTATTGTGGACTTGAACCGGGCGCAACTGGGAAATGTCCCGCCCTGAATCGTCTCCCGCAACATGTTTTGGATTCGCGTGCATCGCAGAATAGAAAGCATGGGGGCGACTTGCGCCGCCCCCGTGCTGACTTTAGTTGCGGTTACTCCGCAGCGAGTTCCTCGGTCTCGCCTTCGTGACGCATGAGTTCGAGCGCGCGCTCGGCCTCTTCGTACGCTTGCGAAACCTCCTCTTGCACCTTCTGTGCCGCCTCTTCCATTTCCGGGGAGAGACGCACGTTGCGGTAGTACTCCATGCCAGTGCCGGCTGGAATTAAACGGCCGACGATGACGTTTTCTTTCAGGCCGCGCAGGTGGTCCACCGCGCCCTGGATTGAGGCTTCGGTGAGGACTCGCGTGGTCTCCTGGAACGATGCCGCCGAGATGAACGACTCGGTCGACAGCGATGCCTTGGTGATTCCGAGGAGCAGCGGGCGGCCGGTAGCTGGCTTTCCGCCTTGGGCTATGACGCGTTCGTTTTCCTCACGGAAGCGGAACTTGTCAACCTGCTGTTCGAGCAGGAACTGCGTATCGCCCACGTCTTCGACCTTCACCCAACGCATCATCTGGCGAACGATCACCTCGATGTGCTTGTCAGAGATGTTCACACCCTGCAACCGGTAGACTTCCTGGATTTCGTTTACCAGGTAAGCCTGCAGCTCTTTTTCTCCGAGCACGGCCAGGATGTCGTGCGGGTTGAGCGGGCCGTCCATGAGCGGTTCGCCCGCCTTGACGCGCTCGCCTTCCTGCACGTTGATGTGCACGCCACGCGGCACCGAGTATTCCTTCTCGGTACCGTTGTCGGCTTGCACGTAGAGTTTGCGCTGACCTTTCGAAACCTCGCCGAACTTCACGACGCCATCGATTTCGCTGATTACCGCCGTTTCACGCGGCTTGCGGGCTTCGAACAGTTCGACCACGCGCGGCAGACCACCGGTGATGTCCTTGGTCTTCGTTGTTTCGCGCGGGATCTTCGCCAACACATCGCCAGGCGAAGTCGTGTCTCCGTCCTGCACCATAAGGTGAGCACGGGAAGGCATGAGGTAACGCTTGCTGCTCTTGCCTTTGATGACGATTGCCGGCTGGCGTTTCTCGTCTGGCGAATCCGCCACAACGTGACGCGACAGGCCCGTGACTTCGTCCACTTCTTCGTGCAGCGTGACGCCTTCCTGCAAGTCCTTGAACTGAACGGTACCGCCGATTTCAGTGAGGATCGCGAAGGTGTACGGATCCCACTCGACCATGACCTGGCCAAGTTCGACCTGATCACCGTCAGTGACCTTCAGCTTGGCGCCGTACACAACCGCATAGCGCTCGCGCTCGCGGCCCTTTTCATCGACCACCGCAATCGAACCCTGACGATTCATGACAACCAAATCACCCGACTTCGCTTTGACGGTCTGCAAGCCAATGAAGCGTACAGTTCCGTTGCTCTTCGCATCGAGACGCGATTGTTCCGAGACTCGCGATGCCGTACCACCGATGTGGAAGGTACGCATCGTGAGCTGCGTTCCAGGTTCGCCGATCGACTGCGCAGCGATCACTCCAGTGGCCTCGCCCAACTCGACCAATCGGCCGGAAGCCAGGTTGCGTCCGTAGCACATGACGCAGACGCCACGTTTCGATTCGCAGGTCAGCACGGAGCGGATTTTCACCCGTTCGATACCGGCAGCCTGAATTGCGCCCGCCAGCTCTTCCGTGATCTCGTTGTTGATATCGACGATTACGTTGCCGTCGTAATCCTTGATCTTCTCGAGCGACACGCGACCGACAATGCGGTCACGCAGCGGTTCGATAATTTCGCCGGCTTCGACGATACCGGAGACGTAGATGCCGTCCACCGTTCCGCAATCGTATTCGCTGATGATGACGTCTTGCGCAACGTCCACCAGACGGCGAGTCAGGTATCCCGAATCGGCCGTCTTCAGCGCCGTATCGGCAAGACCCTTACGAGCGCCGTGCGTCGAGATGAAGTACTGCAACACGGTCAACCCTTCGCGGAAGTTCGCCGTGATGGGTGTTTCGATGATTTCGCCCGACGGCTTCGCCATCAATCCACGCATGCCGGAGAGCTGACGGATCTGCTGTTTCGATCCGCGAGCGCCCGAGTCGGCCATGACGTAAATCGGATTGATTGCGCCTTCCTTGTCGTGTTTCTGCATGTCGCCGAACATTTCGTCTGCGACCTTTTCGGTAATCGCCGACCAGATTTCGATGACCTTGTTGTAGCGTTCACCGTTCGTGATGGCGCCATCCAAATATTGTTGCTGGACGTTGACCACCTGTTTCTCGGCGTCGCGCACCAGGACTTTCTTGTTGTCCGGAATGACCATGTCGTCGATACCGATTGAGAGGCCGGCGCGGGTTGCGAAACGGAACCCGAGCGACTTGATCTCATCGAGCATCTTGACCGTGGTCTCGAGTCCGAACCGCAGATAGCCGTAGTTCACGAGCTGGCCGATACCTTTCTTCTTGAGCAGACCGTTGATGTACGGCATGCCCTCAGGAAGATGATCGTTCAGGATGGCGCGTCCCACTGTCGTGTTCAGGAATTCACGCTCATAATTCACAGGTTCCGTATGCGTGACATCCTGATCATCGTAGGCAGTCGTCAGGTCAATGACTTCGCCCGAGTAGCGCAGACGAATCGGGGACAGCGTTTCCACTTCGCCCGCTTCCAGCGCCAAAAGGACTTCGTCAATTCCCGCGAACGCGCGGCCTTCGCCCTTCGCTCCGGGCTTCGCTTTGGTCAGGTAATAGAGGCCCAACACCATGTCCTGCGTAGGCACCGTGATCGGCTGGCCTGAAGCAGGCGACAGAATGTTGTGCGACGAGAGCATCAGCACGCTCGCTTCAACCTGCGCCTCCGGCGACAGTGGAATGTGGACCGCCATCTGATCGCCGTCAAAGTCAGCGTTGAACGCCGTGCACACCAGTGGGTGGATCTTGATTGCCTTGCCTTCCACCAACACCGGTTCGAATGCCTGAATGCCCAAGCGGTGAAGGGTTGGAGCGCGGTTCAAGAGCACCGGGTGGTCTTTAATGACTTCTTCCAGGATGTCCCAAACAATCGGTTCCTGCTGCTCGACCATTTCTTTTGCCTGCTTGATGGTCGTGCAGTTCCCGGTCTGTTCGAGCCGGTGATAGATGAACGGCTTGAACAGTTCAAGCGCCATCTTTTTGGGCAAACCGCATTGATGCAATTTGAGTTCAGGACCAACCACGATCACCGAACGGCCCGAGTAGTCAACGCGCTTGCCGAGCAGGTTCTGACGAAACCGGCCCTGCTTACCTTTCAAGGTGTCGGACAGCGACTTCAGCGGACGATTGTTCGCACCGCGCAGCACGCGGCCACGACGTCCGTTATCGAAGAGTGCATCGACAGCTTCCTGCAACATGCGCTTTTCGTTGCGCACGATGACCTCAGGCGCATGCAAGTCCATTAGCTTCTTCAACCGGTTGTTACGGTTGATGACGCGGCGATAAAGATCATTCAGATCAGAGGTGGCGAAACGGCCGCCGTCCAGTGGGACAAGGGGACGCAGCTCCGGTGGAATCACCGGAATCACATCCAGGATCATCCAGTTCGGCTTGTTTCCGCTCTTGCGAAATGCCTCCACAACTTTGAGGCGCTTCGCATACTTGAGCCGCTTCTGCAGCGAGCTCTCGTTCTTCATCTTCTCGCGCAGTTCGGTCGAAAGTGTTTCTACCTCGACCCGCTTCAGCAATTCCTTGATTGCCTCGGCGCCCATCATGGCCTTGAAGCCCGCAGGACGGTACTGCTGATCGAGTTCGCGGTACTTGGCCTCGTCCTTGATGACCTCGCGCTCTTTCACGGGAGCGTCGCCCGGCTCAACTACGACGTACGCCTCGAAATACAGCACAGACTCAAGGTCGCGCAACGAGATGTCGAGCAAGTGCCCGATACGGCTCGGCAGGCCTTTGAAGAACCAAACGTGCGAACAGGGAGAGGCCAGCTCGATGTGGCCAAGGCGTTCACGACGAACCTTCGACAGTGTGACTTCCACGCCGCACTTGTCGCAGATCACGCCGCGGTGCTTCATCCGCTTGTATTTGCCGCACAGACACTCCCAATCCGTCACAGGACCGAAAATGCGCGCGCAGAACAAGCCATCCCGTTCTGGTTTGAACGTACGGTAGTTGATGGTCTCCGGCTTGGTAACTTCTCCGTGAGACCAGCTGCGGATTTTTTCCGGGGATGCCAGGCTGATGCGGATCGCATCAAAATCGGCAATCGGGTTCGCCATTTCAAAGGGGCTCGAACGGTACAAGGTGTTCCTCCGCTTCCTACGGCATTACGCTGCCGCTTGCGGCTCTCGCATCAGTTCTCAGTTGCCGGTTCTCAGTTCTCAGAAAACCAGTTTGAGCTTCTTCCAGTTCCCGCCGCATCGAGAGCAGATGCCGCGCTGGCAAATAACTTAAAACTCGATTCAGTTTCCCGGTCCTCGCAACTCCCACTTCTCCAACTGAGAACTGGGAACTGAGAACCGGGAACTGGTTCCTCAATCTGCTGCTGCAGCGACGGGCTTCTTCTCCGTCGCCTTGATCAATTCCACATCCAGGCAGAGTGACTGCAATTCGCGAATCAGCACGTTGAAGGATTCCGGCACGCCCGGTTCCATAGCGGCCTCACCCTTCACGATGGCCTCGTAAATCTTGGTGCGGCCATACACGTCATCTGACTTTGCGGTCAGCAGTTCCTGCAGGATGAACGCCGCACCGTATGCTTCGAGAGCCCATACTTCCATTTCTCCGAAGCGCTGTCCGCCGAACTGCGCCTTGCCGCCCAGCGGCTGCTGGGTGATCAAGGAGTACGGTCCGATCGAACGGGCGTGGATCTTGTCGTCCACCAGGTGTGACAGTTTCAACATGTAGATGTAACCAACCGTGACCGGCTGTTCGAACTGATCGCCCGTCATGCCGTCATGCAGGATCGTCTTACCCGAAGTCGGCAAGCCGGAACGCTCGAGCAATGCCTTGATTTCGGATTCACGTGCGCCGTCAAATACCGGCGAACCCGTGTAGACGCCCTTCGCGAGAGTTGGAGCTACTGCCTCCAGCTCGTCTTCACTCATGTCGGAGATCGTGTCCGCCAGCACCGTGTCTTTGAACAGGGCTTTCAGTTCGCGACGAATCGCGTCTGTCCGCGTGTTCTCAGCCAGCAACTGGGTAATTTTCTTGCCCATCTCGTGGCCAGCCCATCCGAGGTGGGTTTCAAGAATCTGTCCCACGTTCATACGGCTTGGCACGCCGAGAGGGTTCAGAACGATTTCGACCGGCGTCCCATCCTCGAGGTACGGCATGTCCTCTTCAGGCAGGATGCGCGCGATCACGCCCTTGTTCCCGTGACGGCCGGCCATCTTGTCACCGACACTCAGCTTGCGCTTCATGGCGATGTAAACCTTGACCAGCTTGATCACGCCCGGCGGCAGTTCGTCGCCCTTAGTCAGTTTTTCTTTCTTCTCGTTAACAATCTTCTTGAGCACGTCGATCTGGCGCGAGGTCATTTCCTCGATCTCATCGATCTGCTCATTTACGCGCGGATCCTTATCGTTGTACTTAATGCGCTTCAGGTTCCGGGTCGAGATGCGCTCAATCGTGTCGCGGTCGAGAATGTTGCCCTTGCTCAACAGGCGCTTGTTGGTGCGCTCGTCATGTAGGTCGGCTTGCACTTCCTTGCCACCCAGCAACGCTTCCAGACGCTTCAACCGTTCGTCGGTCAAAATTCGAATTTCGTCCGACAAGTTCTTCTCAAGCTTTGCGATTTGCTCGCCTTCAATGAACTTGGCGCGTTCGTCTTTCTCCTGACCCTTGCGGGAGAAAATCTTCACATCGACCACCACACCTTCGATTCCAGGCGGGCAGTAAAGTGAAGCGTCGCGAACGTCTCCGGCCTTTTCACCGAAGATGGCGCGAAGCAGCTTTTCTTCTGGCGTGAGCTGGGTTTCACCTTTCGGCGTTACTTTGCCGACGATGATGTCGCCCTGCTTCACGGTTGCGCCGATTCGAATCACGCCCGCTTCATCCAGATTGCGCAGCATGGTTTCGCTGACGTTCGGGATGTCACGCGTGACTTCTTCCGGTCCGAGCTTGGTGTCGCGCGCTTCGAGTTCAAATTCCTCGATGTGCACCGAGGTGTAATAGTCCTCTTTCACCAGCTTCTCGGAGACCAGGATGGCGTCTTCGAAGTTGTAACCGCGCCATGGCATGAAGGCCACGAGCACGTTACGACCAAGAGCCAATTCGCCGAAATCCGTGCATGGACCGTCGGCGATGACTTCGCCCTTCAGAACGCGTTGGCCTTTCCGGACAATCGGCTTTTGGTTGATACAAGTGTTCTGGTTCGAGCGCTTGAACTTGGTGAGCTGATAAATGTCGCTGCCCACCTCGCGCGACAACTGCGTCGGATGGTGCTCGCCTTCCACGCGCACGATGATGCGTTCGGAGTCGACTGAGTCGATGATTCCGTTACGTCGCGCCAGGACGACCGCTCCAGAATCACGCGCCGTCACACCTTCCATTCCGGTACCCACGATTGGCGCTTCCGCGCGCAAGAGTGGAACCGACTGACGTTGCATGTTCGCGCCCATCAGAGCGCGGTTCGCGTCGTCATGCTCAAGGAAGGGCACCAGCGATGCGGCCACTGACACCAGCTGTTTCGGACTCACGTCGATGTAGTCGACTTCGTCGCGGCTCACCAGCACAAAGTTTCCTGCCTTGCGAGCGTTGACTAGTTCGGCCACGATACGGCCTTTTTCATCCAGTTCGACGTTGGCCTGCGCGATGACGTGCCGGTCTTCTTCCCATGCCGAAAGGTAGAACGAGAACGGTTCGATCTCTGCCGGACGCTTGCGCTTCTCTCGGATCTCGGCGTTGATCTTCTCCATCTCGTGCTTCTCGATGTGATCGCCAACCTTTTGCGGGCTGTCGCCGTTATTCACGACGGCAACGTAATCGAGTACCTTCCCACTTTTCACTTTGCGGTATGGCGACTCGATGAAGCCGTAGTCGTTGATCCGCGCATAGCAGCTCAACGACGAAATCAATCCGATGTTCGGGCCTTCCGGCGTTTCAATCGGGCAGATACGGCCGTAGTGCGTCGGGTGCACGTCGCGGACTTCGAATCCTGCGCGTTCACGCGAAAGACCGCCCGGCCCAAGAGCCGACAGACGGCGTTTGTGCGTAATCTCCGACAGCGGGTTCGTTTGATCCATGAACTGCGACAGCTGAGAAGATCCGAAGAACTCGCGGATCGCCGCCATCACAGGCTTTGCGTTGACCAGGTCGTGCGGCATCGCCGTCGACATTTCCTGGTACACGCTCATCTTTTCCTTGATCGCGCGTTCCATGCGAACCAGACCGATGCGGAACTGGTTCTCGAGCAACTCGCCAACCGCGCGAACGCGCCGGTTGCCAAGGTGATCAATATCGTCCACTGCGCCGATGTTCTTGCGCAGCTTCAACAGGTACCGGATCGTCCCATAAAAATCATCGGGATCGAGCGTCCGCTGATCGAGGCTGGTGGCGTCCTGGTTCTCGAACAGCTTGATGTTGAACTTCAGCCTACCCACGCGCGAGAAGTCATACTTCCGCGGGTCGAAGAACATCCCGTGGAACAGGGCAGTCGCGGTATCGAGCGTCGGCGGATCGCCTGGACGTAGCTTGCGGTAGATCTCGATCAGCGCTTCCTGCGGAGTCTTGACTGCATCGCGGCGGAGGGTCTGGCTGATCACCGTGCCCACGTCATCGCGTTCCGGGAAGAAAACGCTCATCTCAACCACGCCTGAGTCGAGAATCTTCGAGACTTTGTCGGCGGTGAGTTCGGAGTTCGCTTCGAGCAGCACTTCGCCCGTCGTCGTGTCGACGACATCGCCTGCCACCCATGCGCCTTCGAGATCCGTAACATCGATCTCGATCTCGCTGACCTTTGCCTTTTGAATGTCTTTCAGAATCTGGGCGTTGATCTTGCGGCCGGAGTGAGCCAGTTCCTCGCCCGACTTCGACTTCACGCTATGCGCCAGCTTCATGCCCAGCAGATTCGTGGGCTTCTCGCTGGTTGGATCGAGCGTCCAGAGCAGCTTCTTGTCGCGGATCGCAATCCGATCGCACGTGTAGAAGGTACGAAGAATGTCCTCGCCCGAACGCAGGCCCAGAGCACGCAGGAAAATGGTGCCCAGGAACTTGCGCTTGCGGTCGATGCGAACGTAGAGAACGTTTTTCTGGTCGTATTCGAATTCCACCCACGATCCGCGGTACGGAATAATCTTTCCGAGGAAGTAGGTGCGGTTGTTCGCGGTCTCGAAGAAAACGCCTGGCGAACGATGCAACTGGCTGACAATCACGCGCTCGGTGCCGTTGATGATGAACGTGCCGTTCTGGGTCATCAGCGGAACGTCGCCGAAGAAAACTTCCTGCTCTTTAATGTCGCGAATCGAGCGGTTCCCCGTCTCCGCGTCCTTGTCGAAGATGGTCAACCGCATCGTGACCTTGAGAGGCGCGGAATACGTCATGCCGCGCTCTTCGCACTCTGGCACGTCGTACTTCAACTGCAAGCCAACCGGGTCGCCGCACTTGTTGCAGAAATCGGGAGTGTTCGCGTTATACGTGCCGCACTTCGAGCAGAGAACATCGCCCGGATGAAACGGATCGGTGATAACCGTGTTGCCGCAATTCTTACAAGTGGTGCGCAGGTGATGCAGTCCCTTGAGGTGACCACATTTGCACTCCCAGTTACCAATGGCGTAATCCACAAACTCAAGTTGTGATACGTTGCGGAAATCGGTGATCGGGAAGACCGATTGAAATACTGCTTGCAACCCGGCGTCGTCGCGCTCGCTGGGCAGTCGGTCCATTTGCAGGAAGCGCTCGTACGAACGCTTCTGAACCTCGATCAGGTTCGGGATCTGGATGGTGGCCGGAATTTTGGAAAAATCGAATCGTTTGCGGAAGGTATTAGTCTTTGCCATTCAGAAAACTCCCAACTTTCGCGCAGCCGAGGGCTGCCGTGGAACTGCAGATAAGGGGCGCCAACTGCGCCAGTGGCACTAGAACCGGCGGACTCGGGAAAAAGCACAAGGGCACCCTCGAGGACAGGAGTCCCCGCGGGCGCCGCGTACAGCGCTCAAGCTCGTTTGATATGTATCTTTCCGCGCCAGTTTCTAAAGGCCTGTTCCGTCCCGCCGCCCGCGAGACAGCCTGCCGAACTCTTGGTCGCGACCTACTTCACCTTCGACGAGTTGCTTGAGGAGTGAAGGGTCGCAGTCACTTTGCGTGAACCACAGAGAACGGTGCCAGTGATTTAGATGCTAACACCGCTCTCTAAGCTTCACAATCAGAACGTTCGCGCCGTCCGGACTTGCAGGCCCGAACGGTAAAAACTTGATCTCGGCGTAGACTACTGAATCTAAACGAGATCGTGGTCGAACTACTTCACTTCAACCGTTGCGCCAGCTTCCGCGAATTTCTTCTTGATGGTCTCCGCTTCTTCCTTGGAGACGCCTTCCTTCACATTCTTCGGCGCTCCATCGACCAGGTCCTTTGCTTCTTTCAAGCCCAGGCTGGTAACTTCGCGGACAGCCTTAATGACGTTGATCTTGTTCGCGCCCACATCTTTGAGCACGACCGTGAACTCAGTCTTCTCTTCTGCCGGAGCCGCGCCTGCTGCTGCGCCGCCGCCTGCCATTACGACCGGAGCCGCGGCCGCCGCCGAGACACCGAGCTTTTCTTCGAGCCGCTTCACGAGCTGCGCTGCATCCAGCAACGACAACCCTACGATTGAATCTTCCAATTGCTGCAGGTCCGCCATTTTTGTTTCTCCAGTCATTCTGCAGAGACGCGGCTTGCCGCGGCCCTACTAAATTGTTGTTTCATTTCGTCATCCTTCGCCAGGTTTCCAGTGCGACTAGATTCTCCGTTCGCGCCAGACAACGCAGAACTTCGAAACGCGCAACCCCTGACTGAAATGACCAAACCGTTTACAGAATCTCTTAGCCTTCGGCTGGCGCCGCTGCCGGAGCCTCGCCTTTGAACTTGCCCTTTTCTACGCCCTGGTTGATCACTACGGCTATGTCTCGTCCGACGGCGTTCATAACCGTGACCAGACGCTGCGCCGGAGCATTGATCAGGAACAGCAATTTCGAATAGATCTCTTCCTTCGACGGCATGCTGGCCAGCGCTTCGATCTCTTTGATCGTGACAACGCGGCCTTCGACAACGCCAGTCTTGAACGTGAACTCTGGATTGTCTTTCGCATACTTCGAGAGCGCCTTCGCGAGTGCGACTGGATCGCCTTCCGTGTACGCGACCGAGGTAACTCCCGCCAGGTTCTTCAGCGCTTCTTCAACTTTGGTACCCTTCGCGGCGCGCTCGGCGAGCGTGTTCTTTACGACTTGATACTTTGCGCCGGTCGAACGAAGCGCCTTGCGCAGCTCATAATCTTTCTCGACCGTCAGCTTGCTGTAAGTCGCGACGATCAAGCTCGAAACCTGCTTCAGATCGCCGCTCAATTTGTCGACTTGTTCTTGCTTCCTGGCTTTTGTGACTGGCATGCGATTAATCCCTTTTCAGAATCCGTGTTGACTGCTCGAGGCAGCGATTATGCTTTGGAAGCTGCTTCCACCGCGGACGTATCGAGCGAAATGCCAGGGCCCATCGAGGAGCTCAGGTAGCAGCCCTTGATGTATTTGCCCTTCGCAACGGATGGCTTCGCTTTGACCACGCTCGAAATAACGACCGTCGCGTTCTCGATCAACTTCTCTGGCGGAAACGAAATCTTTCCAACCGGCACGTGCACGAGAGCCGTCTTATCGGTGCGGAATTCTACCTTTCCGGCCTTCACTTCCTGCACCGCTTTGCCGACGTCGAACGTTACCGTTCCCGTTTTTGGGTTCGGCATCAGGCCCTTCGGACCAAGCACCTTTCCCAGTCGTCCAACGGACTTCATTACGTCGGGCGTGGCAATGAGTGCGTCGAAATCAGTCCAGTTTTCTTTCTGGATCTTTTCGACCATCTCTTCGCCGCCAACAAAATCCGCGCCCGCGGCCTCGGCTTCTTTCACTTTCTCGCCAGTCGCGATGACCAGAACCTTCTTCGACTTGCCAAGTCCGTGCGGCAGAACGACCGTGCCTCGCACCATCTGGTCGGCGTGCTTGGGATCCACACCCAGGCGCATCGTCACTTCAACCGTTTCGTCGAACTTTGCAAACTTCACCTTCTGCAGGAGTGGTACGGCGTCCTGCAGTGTATAAGCGCGCGGATCAATTGCCTTGCGCGCCTTCGTAATATTTTTTCCCGATTTTTTCATCTGTTTTTCCTTGTCTCCCACCGCTTATCACTGTTCTGATAAGCCGTAGTATTTTCGACTAGCGACTAGCCATTTGCAGCCAGCCGCCGATTGTTACCCAACTACATCAATACCCATCGAGCGCGCCGTTCCGCGCACACTCTTGATCGCGGCGTCGACAGAAGCTGCATTCAGATCGGGCATCTTCTGCTTCGCGATCTCTTCGACCTGCTTCAGCGTGACCTTACCGACTTTATCTTTGTTCGGCGATCCTGAACCCTTCGCGATGCCAGCCGCGCGCTTCAAAAGAATCGACGCGGGTGGGGTCTTAGTGATGAACGTAAACGACCGGTCGTTGTAAACCGAAATCACAACCGGAATGATGAGTCCTTCCAGTTCCTTTTGCCCAGTGCGGGCATTGAACTGTTTGCAGAACTCCATGATGTTGATCTGCGCCTGGCCCAGAGCCGGCCCAACCGGGGGCGCCGGGGTGGCTTTGCCAGCAGCGATCTGCAACTTAACCGAACCTGTAACCTTCTTTGCCATGATCTCTTTCCCGCCGGGTCTAGGATTTTCGGCCCGGCAACACTTCCTGAAACTATGAACCGCCAGCTGCTAACGACGGTTACGTCACGACTTTTTCGACCTGACCAAATTCCAACTCCACCGGCGTGGATCGCCCGAAGATCGTGACCATGACCTTCAACGTCTCGCGATCTTCATTCACTTCGTCCACAATGCCAGTGAAGCTTGCAAACGGACCTTCGCTGATTCGAACGCTTTCATTCTTCTCAAACTTGACCTTGAGCTTGGGCTTATCTTTCGACTGCCCCACGCGATAAACAATGTTCTGAACTTCTTCTTCTGAGAGCGGCGTGGGCTGTTGTCCTGTACCGACAAATCCGGTAACTCGCGGCGTCGACTTCACGACATGCCAGACGTGGTCGTCCATGTCCATTTCGACCAGCACGTAGCCGGGATAGAACATACGCTCGACGGTATATTTTTTTCCGCCCCGCACTTCGGTGACAGACTCAGTCGGAATCAGCACCTTGCCGATGCGCTCTTGCAAGCCAAACGCTTGTACGCGTGACTCGAGAGACTCTTTCACCTTGCGCTCAAACCCCGAGTACGAGTGGATGATGTACCACTTCATGTTCGGATTGCGGGGAGGCTCGCTGGTGGCTGTCGCCTCGCCATTAGGAGCAGGATTTTCTCCGTTGCTCGTCTCGTTTTTTTCTTCGTCCTGCATAGTCACTTTCTTCAAGTTTCCCTGCTTCCCTCAGCCGCGATGCGCGAGCGTGCGCAGCACCCAGTCAATCGTGCGGCCGATCACGGTATCGACAGCCCAGAAATAAACTCCGAACAAGAACACCGTGATAATGACAACCGCGGTCGTGGCTTGGACTTCTTTCAACGAAGGAGATGTGACCTTCTTCATCTCCGTGCGAACATCGTTGTAAAACGCCTTGATGCGCTCCGGCCAGGACTTGATCCGATCGCCCCAATTGTCCCCGGCTGCCACGAGTGAATCTGCCATTTTCTTCGTCTCAACTCCCATCGCTAGAAACCTGGCCTTCCATTCAGTCCCAAAAGTCTGGCAGGGGCGGAGGGATTCGAACCCCCAAGTTCGGTTTTGGAGACCGACAGTTTAACCGTTGAGCTTACGCCCCTAAATTCCGTGGTCAGTTCGAATCAGCACCTTGCGGTGGTGACTCCTGACTACTTCACTTCTTTATGCGGCGTATGCTTCCGGCACTTGCGGCAGAATTTCTTGAATTCCAACCGCTCCGTCGTGGTCTTCCGGTTCTTCGTCGTCGAATAATTCCGGTCTTTGCAATCACCGCACTGCAACGTCACAATTTCTCGAGGCATTTCACTCACTCCCTGCTAAAGGGTACCGGGTACAAGTACCCGGTACAGATTACGTAACGATTTCCGAGATCGTGCCGGCGCCGACTGTGTGGCCGCCTTCACGAATCGCAAACCGTAAGCCTTTTTCCATTGCCACCGGCGTGATCAGCTCAATCACCAGGCTGACGTTGTCGCCAG
>Ga0207641_10000125_pt1 | contig 112803 bp, 77 predicted proteins | sample KBSSwiS62_FD_184306 | JGI IMG/M metagenome (GOLD analysis project Ga0207641, IMG submission 184306) | Switchgrass rhizosphere microbial communities from Kellogg Biological Station, Michigan, USA - KBS Switchgrass S6-2 (SPAdes) (version 2) | ecosystem: Host-associated > Plants > Roots >... | reverse complement strand
AAGGACCTTCGCGACAAAGGCGCCGGCCCGGTCGATATCGGCCCGCACGAGCGGCTGCCCAAGAGCATCGCCATGATGTATGGCAAGCCGATCGAGCCGGGCACCGAGGATTTCTTCATCCAGGACCTGTCGATCGATCGCTGGGCCCGCGGCCTGCGCTGGCAGCAGGCGCCGGACCCGGAGCAGCTCGAGAATTTCAGCGTCACCATCATCGGCGCCGGCATGGGCGGCCTCAATGCGGCGGCGCAGCTGAAGCAGGCGGGGTTCCGCTTCACCGTCATCGAGAAGAACGGCGGCGTCGGCGGCACCTGGCACGAAAACCGCTACCCCGGCGCCCGCGTCGATACGCCCAGCCGCTCCTACACGAATATCTTCGGCGTCAATTTCGACTACCCCAATCCCTATTGCGAATGGACGGAAAACCAGCGCTATTTCGACTGGGTGGCCGATGAGTTCGGCGTGCGTGACAGCATCGTGTTCAACACCGAAGTGCGCTCGCTGGTCTGGGACGAGGCGACCGCGATGTGGATCGTCACCCTGGACGGCCCGGATGGCGAACGCGTCATCAAGTCGAACGCGGTGATCAGCGCGGTCGGCTTCCTCAACCGGCCCAACATCCCCGAGATCAAGGGTGCCGAGACGTTCGCCGGAAAGTCCTGGCATACCGCGCGCTGGCCGGAGGGCACGGACCTCACCACCAGCCGCGTCGCCGTGATCGGCACCGGTTGCACCGGCTACCAGATGATCCCCGAACTGGCCCGCCAGTCCCGGCATCTGACCGTGTTCCAGCGCACGCCACAATGGGTGTTTCCGGTGCCCGGCTATACCAAGCCGTTCCCGCCCCAGGTCGGCTGGCTGGACCGCAACATGCCGTTCCACACCAACTACATGCGGGCGCAATCGGGCAATACCGCCTGGTTCACCAAGCTCACCACGATCGATCCGGACTTCGACGATCCCCACGCCTGCAACGCCATGAACAAGATGGCGCGCGACGTCTGCGTCAATTTCCTCAAGCAGAAGATCGCCGACCCGAAGCTGGTCGAGATCATGACCCCCAGGCACCCGGTGTGGTCGGCCCGCGCGGTGATCGTCGATCCCGATTACGGCATCTGGGACGCGGTCCAGCGGGACAATGTCGATATCGTCACCAGCGGCATTCGCGAGATCAACGCGGCCGGTATCGTCGATGCCGATGGCGTCCAGCACGATGCCGATGTCATCGTCTACGCCACCGGGTTCAAGGCGGCGGACTATTTCTATCCCATGGAAATTCGCGGCCGCGATGGCAGGACCCCTCAGGACCTCTGGGGCCCCGACGGTCCCAAGGCCTACCGTGGCTGCATGATGCCGGGCTTCCCCAACTTCTGGTCGATCTATGGCCCGAACACCAATGGCGGCCTCGGCCCTGCGGCCTTCCACGAAATGATCACCCTGTTCGCGATGAAGACGATCGAGAAGATGTTCCAGACCGGCGCCAGAACCGTGGAGGTCAAGGAAGAGCCCTACATCGAATACAACCGGATGGTGGATCGGCTGAACAACCAGCGCGTGTGGAGCGACAAGCGGGCCGAAAACTACTACTGGACTCACGAAACCCGCACCTCGGTGCAATGCCCGCTAGAGAATACGGACATCTGGGGCATGCTTTACCGGCCGGATTTCGAGCACATGACAATGGCCTGAGGCGGACCGCTTCCAGCGGACCGCTTCCGGCGGGCTCTTGACTCGCGGTGCAAGTCTGCCGAGGTTGCGGCGTTCCCCCGAACACGACGCGCGAATGGAGAGGCGATGACCGATCAAGCCACCAGGGTTTCCCTGCACCCCCGTCTGTCGCTGAGCGCGATCGCCACCATGCGCTGGTCCTTCGAGCAGGACGTGGCGTTCTGGCGCGAGGCAGGCCTGCGCTGCGTCGGGCTGTTCGCCGGCAAGCTCGAAGCCTTCGGCCACGACCGGGCCGTGGAAATCCTGCGGGGCGAGGGCATGACCTGCTCCAGCATCGTCGCCGCGCCGTTTTCCCTGTTCGAACCCTCGCGCTGGGCCGACGAGCGGGCCAGGCTCAATCGCGCGATCGACGTCGCCGCAGCACTTGGCGGCGCGGTCTATGGGCCGCCGGGCAAGGGCAAGGTCGATGGCTGGGCGGAAAACGTGGCGGCCTATGCCGAAGCGGTCGCCCCCTGCGTGGCCCATGCACGCGAAGCCGGCGTATCCCTGGCGTTCGAACCCTCGTTGCGGTCCAATGTCTCGTTCGTCCACAACCTGCGGGACTCGATCGACCTTGCCGACGCCAGCGGCGCCGCCATCGTCGTCGATATCGGCAACTGCTATGCCGAGCGCGATGTCACCGCCTGGATCGCGCGGGTCGGCAAGCGCATCGCCATCGTCCAGGTCAGCGACGTCGCCATCGGCACGCTCGAGGCGCCCGGCGCCGGCGTGCGCGGATTGCCTGGCGAAGGGGAACTGCCTATCGCCCGCTTCATCGATAGCGCCGTCGCCGCCGGATACGATGGCCCGTTCGAAGTCGAGTTCCTGGGCCTGGACGAGGTTGACAAGCCCGCCTACCTCAAGAGCCTCTCCTACCTCGAGAACATCATTGCCGAGGTTGTCGGAAATGGCTGAGCGCGCCCAGCCTACTCACGCCTGCGGCCACCCTCCGCCCAGCGCCCGGAACAGGTCGACCTGCGCGAAAGCGACCTTGCGTCCCGCGTCGGCCAGGTCGGCTTCAGCGCCCGCCAGCGTGCGTTGTGCGTCGAGCACGGCCAGCGAGTCGATCTGCCCCTGGCGCTGGCGGGCCAGCGTGATCCGGGCGACCCGCGCGGCGGTGTCGCGCGCGGCGAGCAGGGCCTGCTGCCGGCTGGCGGCGTTGCGATAGGTCGTCAGCGCCGCCTCGGTCTCCTCGAGCGCGCGCAGGACCGTCCCGTCGAAGCGGGCCAGATCGGCGTGGGCCTCGGCGCGCGCCGAGCCGATCCGGGCGCGGATCGCCGCCTGGTTGGGGAACGCCCAGCTGATCGCCGGGCCGAGCAGCCAGCGGAACGCCCCGCCGCCGAACACGTCGCTGGTGCCGATGCTGGTGATCCCGGTCGAGCCTCCCAGGGTGATGCGCGGATAGAGGTCGGCGGTGGCCACGCCGATCCGCGCCGTATCGGCCGCCAGCCGGCGTTCGGCGGCGCGAACGTCCGGACGGCGGGCCAGAAGCAGCCGGCCATCGCCCACGGGAATCGGCTGGTCGAGTGCGGGCAGGGCGGTGCGGCTGCGGGCTTCCTCCGGCAGGTCGCGGGGCACGCGGCCGGTGAGTGTCGCCAGCCGCAGCAAAGCCCGGTCGCGGTCGGCCTCGAGATCGGGAATGGCGGCGGCCTGCTGCTCGCGCAACGCGGTCACCCGGATCACGTCGAGCCTGTCCGTACGGCCGGCTTCGAAGCGCGCATTGGTGATCCGCAGGGCCTGGTCGAGCAGGCCCACGGTCTGGCGTGCCACCGCGATCCGCTGAGCCGAGGCGGCGGCATCGACATAGGCGCGCACGGTATCGGCGACGACCGCGACACGCACCGCCGCCGCATCTTCCGCTGCCACCTGGCTGTCGGCGCGGGCTGCCTCGATGTTGCGCCGGACGCGGCCGAACAGGTCGATCTCGTAGCCGACTTGGAGACCGCCGCTGATCACCCAGTTCTGACGCCCGATCCCGGCCGGGACCTGGCCGATCGCAGACCGGCCATAAGTCGCGGAAGCGTCGAGCCCGGTCTGCGGCAGGAGATCCGAGCGCGCGCCGCGCAACTGGGCGCGGGCCTTTTCGAGATTGGCCAGGGCCACCCGCAAGTCGGTGTTTGCCGCCAACGCATCGCCGACCAGGCGGTCCAGCACCGGGTCGCGGTAAAGCTGCCACCAGTGGTCGTCCGGTGCCGCGGTGCTGACCTGCGGCGAGGCGGAGCCGATGAACGGCGCCGCTGCACCCGGTGGGGTCTGCGGCCGGTGGTAGTCCGGCCCGACGGCGCAGGCGGTCAGCACGGTCGTCGCCATCAGGACGAGCAGGGAACGGAATGGACGTTGCGCGGTCATCGGCAGGTTCCTCATTCGGCGGGCACCGCATGGGCCGGCGCAGCCTCGCGCGTCCGGCGCGGCATGCGGTCGGCCAGCGCGCGGCAGACGACGTAGAAGGTCGGCGTGAACAGCAGGCCGAAGGCGGTGACCCCGGCCATGCCGAAGAACACCGCCGTGCCCAGCGCCTGGCGCAGTTCCGCGCCGGCGCCACTGGCGATCACCAGCGGCACGGCGCCGAGGATGAAGGCGAAGCTGGTCATCAGGATCGGCCGCAGGCGGGTGCGGGCGGCGTGGACGGCGGCGTCGATGGTGCTCATGCCCTGCTCTTCCTCGGCCTGCTTGGCGAATTCGACGACGAGGATCGCGTTCTTGGCCGCCAGCGCGATCAGCACGACGAGGCCGATCTGGGTCAGGATGTTGTTGTCCATGCCCCTGAGGTTGACGCCGGCCATTGCCGCCAAGAGGCACATCGGCACGATCAGGATGATCGCCAGCGGCAGGAACAGGCTTTCATACTGTGCGGCGAGCACCAGGAAGACGAAGAACACCGCCATGCCGAAGACGATGCCGGCGGTGTTCCCCGCGGTCGTCTGCTGGTAGGCGATGCCGGTCCACTCGGCATTGTAGCCTTCCGGCAGGTTCGCGGTCAGTTTTGCCATCTTGGCCAGCGCCTGGCCGGACGAGGTGCCGGGCGCCATGTTGCCGTCGATCTCGATCGCCGGGTTGAGGTTGTAGCGTACCACGCGCCACGGCCCGGCGGTGTCGCGGAAGCTGGCCAGCGTGCCCAGCGGCACCATCGCCCCGGAATCGGACCGGGCGCGATAGTTGGCGATGTCGGCAGAGCCGGTGCGGAACGGCGCGTCGGCCTGCGCGGTGACGCGATAGGTCCGCCCCAGCATGTTGAAGTCGTTGATGAACGCCGAGCCGAGATAGACCTGCATCGCCTCGAACACGCGCTCCGGCGGCACGCCGAGCATGTTGGCCTTGGCCCGATCGAGATCGGCATAGACACGCGGCGTGTTCATGTTGAACAGCGTATAGACCTGTGCCAGCCCCGGCTCGGCGTTCGCCCGCTTGACCAGCCCGCCGGCGACCTTGGCCAGTTCGGCATAACCGCGCCCGTTCTTGTCCTCCAGCTCCAGGCGATAGCCGCCGGCCGGGACGATCCCGTTGATCGTCGGCGGCGGCAGCAGGATGATCTTCGCCTTGTCGTAGCCGGCAACCGCCTTCTGCGCCTGCTCCATGATCGCCTTGTAGCTGGCGCCGATCGCCTTGCGCTCCTCGAAGCTGTCGAACGGAAAATAGATGGCGGCGGAATCGGGCGATGCCGTGCGCGAAGGCCCGTGCAGCCCGGCGAACATCACCGCCCCGCGAATGCCCTTGATCGGCAGGATACGCCGGGCGATCTCGCGCGTCACCTCGTCGGTCCGCTCCAGCGAGGAACCGGAGGGGAGGAAGGCGGCGGCAAGGAAATAGCCCTGGTCCTGCTGCGGCACGAACCCGCCCGGCGTCACCGCGAATAGGCCGACGGTCGCCGCAATCAGCCCGCCATAGGCCAGCAGTACCTTGCGCGGCGCCCGGACCAGGCGCGCGGTCAGCGCCGAATAGCGGTTGCTGAGCCGCTCGAACCCCTGGTTGAACCACAAGGCGGCCCGGTCGATCCGACCGCGCCAGCCATCGGCGCGCGCTTCGCCTTCGTGGCGGGGCCGCAGCAGCAGCGCCGCCATCGCCGGCGACAGGGTCAGCGAGACGATCAGCGAGATCACCGTCGCGGTCGCGATGGTCACCGCGAACTGCTGGTAGAATGCGCCGGAAATGCCTTTGATGAACAGGGTCGGCACGAACACCGCGCAGAGCACCAGCGCGATCGCCACCAGCGCGCCGGCCACCTCGTCCATCGAGGCGCGGGCCGCCTGCAGCGGCGCCATGCCCTCCTCCATGTTGCGCTCGACGTTCTCGACCACGACGATCGCGTCATCGACGACGATGCCGATCGCCAGCACGAGTCCGAACAGCGAGAGGTTGTTGAGCGAGTAGCCGACCGCCGCCAGCATGGTCATCGTGCCGACCAGCGAGACCGGGATGGCGATGATCGGGATCACCGCCGCCCGCCAGCTCTGCAGGAACACGAGGATGACGATGACGACCAGCACCATCGCCTCGAACAGGGTGTGATAGACCGCATCGATCGACTGGCCGATGAATTCGGTCGGATTGTAGATGACGCTGTAGGCGACCCCCTTGGGGAAGCTTTTGGCCAGCGTGTCCATCTCCCCGCGCACGGCCGCCGCCGCCGCCAGCGCGTTCGAACCCGGGCGCTGGAACACGCCCATGACCAGGGTCGGCTTGCCGCTCAGGTAGGTGTTGATGCCATAATCCTGCGCGCCGAGCTCGACCCGGCCGATATCGCGGACGCGGACCTGGTGGCCTTGCGCATCGGTGCGGATGACCACGTCGGCGAACTGCTGCGGGTCGGTCAGCCGGCCCTGCATCTGCACGCCGATCTGGTAGGCCGCCCCGGTCGCCACCGGCGGCGCGCCGATCGCGCCGGTCGAAACCTGGACGTTCTGGGCGCGCAGGGCGCTGACGATCTCGCCTGCCGTCAGGTTGAGCGCGGCGGCGCGGCCCGGGTCGATCCAGATCCGCATGCCATAGTCGCGCGAGCCGAATAGCTGGACATCGCCGACCCCGTCGAGCCGGGCGATGCGGTCCTTGACCTGGGTCAGCGCATAGTTGGACAGATAGTTGCGGTCACGGCTGCCGTCCGGCGAATTGAGATTGACCACCATCAGGAAGTCCGGCGAAGCCTTGCGGGTGACCACGCCGAAACGCTGCACTTCCTGCGGCAGGCGCGGCGTCGCCACCGCGACGCGGTTCTGCACCAGCACCTGCGCCTGATCGAGGTTGGTGCCGATCTTGAAGGTGACGGTGATCGTCACCTTGCCGTCCCCGGTCGACTGGCTGCCCATGTAGAGCATGTTGTCGACCCCGTTGATCTCCTGCTCGATCGGCGCGGCAACTGTGTCGGCCACTGTCTCGGCGTCGGCGCCCGGATATTGCGCGGTGACGGTCACCGTCGGCGGCACGATGTCCGGATACTGGCTGACCGGCAGGCCGAGAAACGCCAGAGCGCCGACAACCGTGATGATGACGGCGATGACGGCGGCAAATATCGGCCGATCGATGAAGAACCGCGAGAAACGCATGGGCTTCGTCCTGCGAAATGGGCAAACGTGCGAAACAGCCGGTGCGGTGCCTGAGCAGGGCGCTGGCATTCACGGAAAGGCGAAGGTGGCGACCTCCGCGCGGAGAGCGGGGGGTTGGGGCTCAGCGCGCGAAGGTCGCCTGCGCGGCCAGTGGGGGCTGGGCCGCGATGGGATGGGCAGGTGCGGCGGCAGGAGCGATGCGCCCCGCCACGGTGTGGACTTTGGCGCCCGGCATGGCCCCTGCCAGGTTGGAGACGATCACCCGGTCGGCGGTCGAAATGCCGCTGCGGATCACGCGCAGGCCATCGACCACCGGCCCGGTCTCCACCGGCCGGGTCTCGACCGTGCCGTCACGCCCGACGACCAGCACGGTCTTGTGCGCCTGGTCGGTCTGGACGGCGGTGTCGGGCACCAGCAGGGCCGGGGTGGGCGTGCCGCCGCCCAGCCGCATGTTGCCGAACAGGCCCGGCGTCAGGAACAGTCTGGGATTGGCGAACGTCGCCCGCACCCGGATCGTGCCGGAACGCGGGTCGATCCCGTTGTCGGTGAAGTCGAGCCGGCCCTGCCAGCGATAGTCCGGCTCGTCGAGCAGGCGCACCTGCACCGTCTGCGGCGCACGCCCGGCGCTGCGGTCGCGCTGGGCCTTGAGGAACAGGGCTTCCGAAGCGTCGAAGTCGAAGTAGATCGGATCGAGCGCGTTGATCGTCGTCAGCAGCGTCGCCCCGGCACCGCCCTCGCCGGCAACGAGATTGCCGCTATCCACCCGCCGGTCCGAAATGCGCCCGGAAATCGGCGCGCGGACGCTGGTGAACTCCATGTCGAGCGCGCGCGCCCGGGCTCGCGCCTGGGCTGCAGCCAGCGCGGCGCGCGCGGCGGTGACCTTGGCGCGCAGCGCGTCGACTTCGCTGGCGGCCACGGCCTCGTCGCCCGTCAGCCGGGTGGCGCGGGCAAGGTCGGATTGCGCCAGCGCCAGCGTGCTGGCCGCGCTCGCGGCATTGGCGCGCGCCTCCGCCAGCGCCGCCGCATAAGGCCGCGGATCGATGGTGAACAGCAGCGCGCCCTTGCGCACCACCTCGCCGTCACGGAAATGGATCGCCGTCACCGCGCCCGAGACGCGGGGCCGCACTTCGACCGTCTGGCTGGCGGCGAAACGCCCGATATACTCGTCCCACTGCGTGATCGCTCGCTGGATCGGCGCCGCCACGCCGACCGTCGCCGGGGGCGGCGGGGGCGCCTCGGCCGGATGGGTGAACACCTTCCAGCCGACCACCAGCGCCACCGCCAGTCCGGCACCGAGCAGCCAGCGCCCACGGCGCGACGGCGCCGGTCGGTCGGGCGCGGCGATCGCCTCGCTGTCGAGCCGTTCCTGGTCGAACCGGGTCTCCACGTTCACGCCGCCGCCTCCCGACCCGCCAGCACGACCGCGCTTTGCAGGGTTTCCAGATGGTGATCGCCGAACCCGGCCGCGCGGAACAGCGCGAGATTGCCCGAGCCGACCTCGTCCCGGCTATGCCAGAGATCGGACGCCAGCCGGCGCAGCGCCTCGAGCCGTTCGTTGGCCAAAGGGCGCGGCTGCGATGTCGTTCGCAGCCAGGCTGCCAGGCGGCGCCAGCCGCGTACCGGTTGCGGTTCCGCGACAGCCTGTTCGTCGCGGGCGAGCGTGATCACGCGCCATTCGAGCGCGGTGAACGGATTGCGCGGACCGGCATGACCGCCGCGCGGGGCCGTGTCCAGCATGGGATCATGGAACGCCATTTCGAGTCACCTTTCGAGATGCGGGCCGGCGAGCGATCACGCCGCAGCCGGTGCCATGCGCCAGGCCGGGTGCGCCCGCATGGGAATTTCGGTGCGCGGGAACCATGTTCGCGTTCGCGCGTTGGGGGTGCTGTCAGGGACAGCGTGATTTCGGTGTCGTGGCATCGGCCATGCGCGTCTCCTTGCTGGCACTTACCGACATTCTCACCGGGCCTTGTGTTCTATACTGATTGGTATAGAAATCACCGAGGGTGCCGTCAAGAGGATTTCTATACCGCTCGGGAAAAATTTGTCGCTGCTTTGTCGCTCGCGCATTCGAGCCGTCGCAGCTGGCAGTGTCAGGCTTGCGGCCAGATCGCCAGGGTGGTCTGTACCAGTTGCTCGAGGTCCTCACGCGGAACCCCGGCGCCAGCCTTGAGGGTCATGCCCTGGACCACCGTGGTCAGGTAGCAGACCATGGCCTCGGGCGTGAACGCCGGCGGCAGATCGCCCTCTTCTCGCGCTCTGGCGAAACGCTCGATCATCGCCTTCTCGGACGAGGCGCGGCGTGCCAGCACTTCCGCGCGGATCGATTCGGCTTCCGCGCCGCAGGCCACCGTGCTCATCACCCCCAGGCAACCCTGCGGCTCGTCAGCGCTGCAGTGAATCTCCACTGCGCCGCGCAGCAGCCGTTCGGCCACGTCGCGCGCGGTCGGCGCCTCCAGCGCCTTGCGGATATAACACAGCTTGTCGCGCTCGTAGAGATCGAGTGCCTGGCGGAACAGCGCCTCCTTGTTGCCATAGCAGGCATAGAGGCTGGGCTTGGTGATGCCCATCGCCTCGGTCAGCTCGCTCAGCGAAGCCGCCTCGTAGCCACGCCGCCAGAACACCCGCAACGCTGCGGCCAGCGCCACCTCGGGATCGAATTCCCGTGGGCGACCACGGGTGCAGGCTGGCGAGACGTCGTTCATACCGGGCGGTATATAAGTGGAACCCGCAGGATTTCCAAGCCCGACCGCGCAACAACGCCATCCGGTCGACAGCGATCACCAGCTCTGCCGTCATCCGTGTGATGCTGCGGCCTGCAATCCGGCGTGCCCGGCCAGCATTGCGCGCGCCAGATGCCTGCCCGACAGCCATGCCAGTTCCACTCGCGGCCCCATCAGCCAATCGCCACAGGCGCCGAGCTGCAGGGACGGGTTCCACAAGGCGCCGAGCGCCGCGCCCGAAGTCATGGCGTAGCGCCAGCGATGGGCCGCCAGATACGTCGGCTCCGGCACCGACGCAGGGGCGCACAGCCCCGTCAGCTCGGCCAGCAGGAGTTGCGCGATCTCGCCCGGGGTGCGCTCGAGATGCCGGGCGGACCACATGCCGCCCGCCTGCAGCACCCAGGTCTCGGACCCGTCTCGCCCCGGCTTCGCACCGTCGCGCGCTGCCCAGGCCAGCGTGCCGGCGTCGCGGATCACGTCGGGCAGGGGCAGTCGCGCGGGGAATGCCGCCATCGCCGTCCAGCATGGCTGCGAACGCGCCGAGACCGCTCGCGATGCCATGGCCAGGTCGTGCGCGCCAAGAAACGCCAGCGCCTGCTCCGCCGGCAGCGCGATGACCACCGCGTCGAACGGACCCTGTCGCTCCCCGCCCTGCAAGTTCACCCACCAGGCACCACCGCGCCCGCCGCCTTCGCGCACCAGACCCATGACGTGGTGGGAAAATCGCACGTCACGCGCCGCCGCCAATGCCGCCACCGGCCCGCTCATGCCCGGCGTGCCAACCCAGGCGTCGTCGCCCGCCGCAGGCCACGGCGCCGCCAGGCCGCGCCGGTGCCACTGCGCCACTTCCGCGCGGAACAGGGGGTCTCGCGCGGTAAAGTATTGCGCCCCATGGTCGAATGCGAATGACCCACCGCCAGCCGGGACCCGGCGAGTCGACATCCGGCCACCCGGTGCTCGCCCTTTGTCGAACAGGGTCGCGTCGACGCCGGCTTGCGCCAGTTGCTCGGCGCAGGCCAGCCCGGCCAGCCCCGCCCCGATGATCACCGTTCGCATCGCCGGCTTCCTGCCAGTGACCTGTCAGCGCCGTGCTGCACGAGCTTGGCCCCATTTCGGTTCATCGTCTGCCCCTTGCAGCGAAGGTCGGCCCACGCCGCTTTTCTCGCACCCCGCACTTGCGGACAGGAGGCGTTTGCGGGCAACATGGCCGAAAGGTCAGGACGGCTTGAAACCGCCTGTCCGCCGGTTCACGTGTCCCCGGACACCTGGCGCCCGTGCGGTATGATGGGGGGATAGACGAAGTGCCCGTATCGGACATGATCACCAACAGCGCGGTGGCGGCGGTCATCAGCAATCCACGCCTGCCCGATAACCCGATCGTCGAATGCAACGCGGCGTTCGTCGCCCTGACCGGCTACGACCGGGACGAGATCATCGGCCGCAACTGCCGCTTCCTCACCGGAGAGGATACCGAACCCTGGCTCAAGGATGCCCTGCGCGAAGGCATTCGCGAACAGCGACCGGTCATGGTCGAAATTCTCAACTACAAGAAGAACGGCGAGCGATTCCGCAATGCCGTCCTCGTCGCGCCGATCTTCGATGCCGAGGGTGAGATCGAATACTATCTCGGCTCGCAGATGGAGATTCCCGACGGTGCCACCAATGGCCGCTCCGCCGCCGCGCGGGCCAGGGTCGATGGGCTCTCGCCCCGCCAGCGCTCGGTGCTGATCGCCATGGCCAAGGGCAAGCTCAACAAGCAGATCGCCTACGATCTCGGCCTTGCCGAGCGTACGGTGAAGATGCATCGTTCCGCCCTGTTCCAGGCGCTCGGCGTGCGGACCGCCGCCGAAGCCGTGCGCATGGCGATCGAGGCGGGATACTGAGCGGGCCGACCTGCGCCCGGCCGGTGCAGGTCGGCGAATCGTTCAGACGATCTTGGCTCAGAGGATCTGGAAATCTCCGGTTCCCAGCACCGGATTGCCCGTAAGCTGGGCAATCGCCACCTGGGCGGCACCGCCTACCCCATCCGCATCGTAGTAAAGCGTCCCTACAGCCTGGTCGTAGACCAGATGTTGGCTCGCGGTGGTTGCAGCGGGGCCGACAACGAACTCCGCCGGCAGCAGCGTGTTGCCCGGACCAACGGTGAGCGCCAGGTACGCCGAATGGGCGAACACCAGCCGGTCGGTGCCGGGGGTGAAGTCGGTGATGGTGTCCCGGTTGGCCGCGATATCGAGCGCGGCGTAATTGAACCTGTCCCGTCCGGCGCCGCCGGTCATGACGTCGGCGCCGAGGGCGCCGAGCAACGCATCGTCGCCCCCGTTGCCGATCAGCACGTCGTTGCCAGCGGCGCCATTGATGAAATCGTTCAATGACCCGCCGGTAATGCGGTTGTTCAGCGCATTGCCCGTGGCGGACCAGCCAGTCATGCCAGTGAACTCCAGGTTCTCCACATTCGCCTGCAGCACGTAGTTGAGCGACGTGCGGACGGTGTCGGTGCCTTCGCCGGCCACTTCCACCGTGAGATCCCCGACATTGTCGACGATGTAGAAGTCATTGCCGATGCCGCCGACCATCCGGTCCGCCTCGGTCCCGCCATCGATGATGTCAACGCCGTCTCCGCCGATCACCGTGTCGGCCCCCGCACCGCCGAACAGGGCGTCGTTGCCGGCCAGCCCCTCCAGCAGGTTGGCCAGGCCGTCGCCGGTCAGGGTGTCGTTGAATGCCGAACCGCGCAGCTGCTCGATCAGGACCAGGGTATCGATGCCCATGCTCAGCGTATTTTGCGGCGCCAGCGACGCCAGGGTGACCCTGACACCGGCGGTAGCGCCTTCATAGCTCGCCTTGTCGATGCCGGCGCCGCCAATCAGGAAATCGTCGCCCAGTCCACCGACCAGCAGGTCGTCGCCGAAGCCGGCATCGATGATATCGTTGCCTTCCAGCCCGTCGATGTTGTCGGCGCCGGCCGTCCCATAGAGGATGTCGGCGCCGGTCGTGCCGACGATGGGCGCAGGTCCGGCGCTGTCGTCATTGTTGATCGTGCCGCTGGCGCTGGCGGTGGCGAGGGTCGCGCCGCCGGTCGGAGCGGACAGCGTGACGGTGAACGCCTCGTTGCTCTCCACCGCCGTGTCGCCGGCGACGTTGACGGTAATCACCTTGCTGGTCTCGCCGGCGGCAAAGCTGACCGTGCCGGTCGGCAGCACTCCGCCGACGAAGTCGGCGCCGGTCACCGCTGCACCGCTGACCGCCCAGTTGGCAGAATGCGCAACAGTCGTGTCGCCGGTCCGGGTGACGGTGAAGGTGAACGGTGTTGTGCCCGAATTGCCCTCGGCCTTGACCGCGCTGGTCGCGGCGATGGCCAACTCGGCGTCGTCGTTCAGGATCGTGCCGGTGGCGGTCGTCGTCGCCAGCACTGCGCCGAACGACGGGTTGGCGAGTGTCACAGTGAATGCCTCGTTGCCCTCAACCGTGGTGTCGGCGGCGACGTTGATCGTGATGACCTTGGACGTTTCGCCCGCCGCGAAGCTGACCGTGCCGGTCGGCAGGACGCCGCCGGCGAAATCTGCCCCCGTCACCGCCGCCCCGCCGACCGTCCAGTCCATCGTCTGGGCGAGCGTGGTGAACCCGGTGCGGGTGACGGTGAAGGTGAACGCCGTCGCCCCGCTGTGCCCTTCGGCCTTGCTGGCGGATGTGGCGGCGAGCGCATAGGTCGAGCTGGTGAACACGCCGGTGGCGAGATCGAGCGTGCCGTTGTCGAACCTGGCGAATTCGATGTTGCGCAGCGTGTCGGTGCCCAACGTCGGCGTTGTCACGGTGTAGCTGCCATCGGGATTGCGGACCCAGGCCGGTGCGGTCGGCGAAAACGCGAAGACCGCCGTGTCGATGCCGGCGCCGCCATCCATGCTGTCGTTGCCGGCATTGCCGGTGAGCAGGTTGGCGGCATCGTTGCCGATCAGCGTGTCGTTGCCCGCCCCGCCGATCGCATTCTCGATCACCGTCGCGGTGGCCGAGCCGAGCCCGCCGGTGACCGCGCTGACGATGTTGCTGCTGTCGCTGGTGAGCACCACCGCTGTCGCATTGCCCAGTTGCGCCGCCAGGCTGGTATAGGCGCCGAGATTGCCGGAGGTTACCGCGAACACGGTGTAGATGCCCGCCGCGTTGAGCGCCGTCGCCACCTGGACGACGCCGGGATAGTCCTCTCCGGTGCCTGCGGGCGTGCCATCAAGCACGGCATCGCCATTGTTCGGCGTGAGGATGCCGGCGGCCGCGCCATCGCCGGCGACATGGTAGGTCGCATCGGTGAACAGCACGACGACGCGCAGGGCATCGCCCCGGAAGCCGACCTCCACCGGCCGCAGCGCGACCTGCATCAGCGCCTCGATCTGTGCTTCTGGCAGGTCGTTGCCATCGGCGATGGTCAGCGCGTCGTAGGTGGTCTTGACCAGCGCGCCATTGGCGGTGAGCGCGAGGTTGGTCCGGTAGACGTAATCGCCGGTCGAACCGAACGGGCTGACCGCCTTGTCGGCAAAGGCGGAAACGCCGAACCGCGTGTCGGGCTGGACGCCGAGCACCGCGCTGACGATCTGCGGCGCGACCAGGCGGACGGTGGCGATGTCGTCACTGAAAGAGCCAGTGAGGTCCTGGAGGAACACGAGGTCCAGCGGCGCGATGCTGGCACCGCCGGAAGCGAGCTTGATCGTCGTCCCGCCAACCGTGCTGGTCGCGCCCGGGCGCAGGTCGAGGGTGAAGCCTGTGCCGACCGCGCTGGCATCGATGCTGTCGTTGCCGACCGAATCCTCGATGGTCACCGTGCCCGGCAATCCGGTGATGACATAAGTATCGTCGCCCGCGCCGCCGGCGAAATAGTCGTTGCCGCCACCATGGGTGATGCGGTCGTTGCCGTCGCCGCCCTGGACGAAGTCGTTGCCGGCGCCGTCGGCCAGCGTGTCGTTGCCGCCGAGCCCACGAATGTCGTCGATGCCGGTTGTGCCGTTCAGGGTGTCGTTGCCGCCGGTGCCGACGATCGGGGTGACATCGTCGTTCTGGATGGTGCCGGTGGCGCTTGCCGTGGCGATCGTCGCGCCCGCGCTCGGCGCGGAGAGGGTGACGGTGAAGGCCTCGTTGGTCTCGACGTTGAGGTCGCCGGCGACGTTGATGGTGATGACCTTGCTGGTCTCGCCGGCGGCGAAGTTGACGGTCCCGGTCGGCAGCGCGCCGCCGACGAAGTCCGCGCCCGTCACCGCCGCGCCGCTGACCGCCCAGGTGGCGCTGTGGGCCACGCTGGTATCGCCGTTGCGGGTGACGGTGAAAGTGAACGGCGTCGGCCCGGCGAAGCCCTCCGGCCTGGCCGCGCTGGTCGCGGTGATGGCCAGGGTGGCATCGTCGTTGAGCACGGTGCCGGTGGCGCTGGCCGTGCCAATGGCATAGCCGGCGGACGCGCCGAACAGGGTGACGGCGAAGGTCTCGGTGCTTTCGACCGTGGTGTCCCCGGCGATGTTGACGGTGACGACCTTGCTCGCCTCGCCCGCCGCAAAACTGACCGTGCCGCTGGGGAAGGTCAGCCCCGGCAGGTCGCTGGCGTCGATCTGCGAGGTGCCCGAACCGGTCACCCCGAAGCCGACACTGCCGGCGAGCGTCAGGTCGCCGGTGCGCGAGACGGTGAAAGTGAACGGGGTCGAGCCACTGTGCCCTTCGGCCTTCGAGGCGCTGGTCGCGGCGATCGAGACGGTCGAGGCGGTAGGCACCGGTGTGGCCGAACCGCTGAAGGAGACACTGTCGACGGAGAATCCGGCCGCATCGGTGGCGCTGTCGATCACCCGGATGCCGGTGATGCCGGCGGCGTCGTCGAAAGTGTAGTGGACGATTCCGAGTGCGGCATTGGTCTGGGTCGAGAGCACGGTGCCGCCCTGGCCGATCGTCGCGATCGTCGTGTTGCCGAGATTGTCGAAGTAGCCGGCGTCGAATTCGACATGGGTAACCGGATTGGCAAATGTGATGTAGACCGGGCCGCTATAGGTCGTGTTGGCCGCCGCTGCCGGCGAGTTCGGTTGGGCAGTGTCGCGGACGATCTGGCCGATTACGTTCACCGTATTGTCGGCGAATGTATAGACCGGGTTGACCATGCCGACGGTGTAGCCCGTCTCCGAGAAGGTGATCAGATGGCTGACGGCAGCGCTGTCGTCATTGTTGATCGTGCCGCTGGCGCTGGCGGTGGCAAGGGTCGCGCCGCCGGTCGGAGCGGACAGCGTGACGGTGAAGGCCTCGTTGCTCTCCACCGCCGTGTCGCCGGCGACGTTGACGGTGATGACCTTGCTGGTCTCCCCGGCGGCGAAGTTGACGGTGCCGGTCGGCAGTACCCCGCCGACGAAGTCCGCGCCCGTCACCGCCGCGCCGCTGACCGCCCAGTTGACGCTGTGCGTCAGGCTGACATTGCCGGCGCGGGTGACAGTGAAGGTGAACGGGGTCGTTCCGGAATTGCCTTCAGGGTTGACGGCGCTGGTCGCGGCAATGGCCAGGCTGGCATCGTCGGTGACGATGGTGCCGACGGCGCTCCCGGCGATGAACGTTGCTCCGGTCGACGGGCTGGAGAGGACGACAGAGAAGTTCTCGTTGCTCTCGATCAGGGTGTCGCCGGCGACGTTGACGGTGATCACCTTCGAGGTCTCGCCGGCGGCAAAGCTGACCGTGCCGGTCGGCAAAACGCCGCCGATGAAGTCCGCTCCGGTCACCGAAGCGCCCTGGACAGCCCAGTTGGCACTGTGAGCCACGCTGGTATCGCCCGAGCGGGTGACGGTGAAGGTGAACGGTGTCGTACCGGACTGCCCCTCGGCCTTGACCGCGCTGGTCACGGCGATGGCCAGGCCGGCGTCGTCGTTGAGGATCGTCCCGGTGGCTGTCGCCGTCGTCACCGTCGCCCCTGCCGAGGGATTGGCCAGTGTGACGGTGAACGCCTCGTTTGCCTCCACCGCCGTGTCGCCGGCGACATTGACGGTGACGACCTTGGCAGTCTCGCCGGCGGCAAAACTGACCGTACCGGTCGGCAGCACCCTGCCGACGAAGTCCGCGCCGGTCACCGCCGCGCCGCTGACCGCCCAGTCCACGCTCTGTGTCCCCGGCGCATCGCCAGTGCGGGTGACGGTGAAGGTGAACGGGGTAGCACCGGACTGTCCTTCGGCTTGGGTCGCGCCGGTGGCCGCGATGGCCAGCGAGGTGTCGTCGTTGAGGATCGTCCCGGTCGCCGTGCCCACGCCGATCGCGGTGCCGGCCGAAGGGCTGGACAGGGTGACGGTCAGCGTCTCGTTGCCCTCGACCAATGCCTCGCGGGTGATCGGCACGTCGAGGAACGCGAACAGGCTGCCGGCCGGGATGGTCAGCGTGCCGGTCGTGGCGGTGTAGTCGCTGCCGGCGAGAGCGGTGCCGTCGCTGGTGGCAAAGTTCACCGTGCTGGCGCTCGCTGCGACCCGCGACAGGGCGACCTGGAAGCGCATCAGCGTCTCGCCCGGGCCGGTGCCCTCGGTGATCGCCGCGTTGACGATCGAGAAGCTCGGCGGCGGCTGGATGTCGTCGTTGGTGATGGTGATCGTGCCGATATCCTTGACCAGCCCGGAATTGGTCGGGCCGGACAGCACCACCTGGAAGGTCTCGTTGCCCTCGAACAGGGTGTCGCCATTGACCGTGACGGGGATCGTCTTGCTGGTTTCGCCCGGGGCGAAGGTCAGCGTGCCATTGGCCGCGACATAGTCCTGTCCCGCGGTCGCGGTGCCGTCGCGCGTCGCATAGTTGACCGTGACCGGCGCCGTGGCCGCCGCGCTCAGGGAGACGGTCAGGTTGACGATCTGTGTGCCGGAATTGCCTTCGGTGATCGTCGCGTTGTTGATAGACAGGCCGTCGTCGTTGAAGATCGTGCCGGTGCCGGTGGCGCGAACGATGCCGCTGTTGGCCGAGGGGTTGCTCAGTTGGAGGGTGAAGGCTTCGTTCCCCTCGGGGACGAGGTCGCCATTGACCTGGACCGAGACCGTCTTCGATGTTTCGCCGGCGAGGAAGGTCAGGGTGCCCGAACTGGCGACATAATCGCTGCCGGCCAGCGCCGTGCCAGCGACCGTGGCGTAGTTGACGGTGGCGGTAGACGCCAGCGCCGAGCCGAGCGAGACGACGAAGCTCATCGTCGTCGTGCCGGAATTGCCCTCGGTCACCGAGGCATCGCCGACGCTGAAGCCGTCGTCATCGACGATGGTCACGATTGCCGCGCCATCGACCACTGCCGCCCCGGTGGGCGAGGAGAGGAGCACCTGGAAAGTCTCGTTGCCCTCGGTCAGGCTGTCGGCAACAACCGGAATGGCGATGGTCTTGACTGTCTCGCCGGCGGCGAAGGTGACCGTGCCGCTGCTGGTGACGAAGTCTGCGGGCGTCGTTGCAGTCCCGGGCGCGGTGGCCCAGTTGACCGTGACGGCGCCGGGAGCGGGGCTCAGCAGGCGGATGGTGACATTCGTCGTCGTGGTGCCGGCCGAGGTTCCCTCGACCACGCGGGCATCGTCGATGACGATGCCGTCATCGTTGAGGATGGTGCCCAGGCCATCGGCCCGGGCAATGCCGGCGTTGGCCGCGTTCGACAGGTGGACCTGGAAGGTCTCGTCGGTCTCGGTCAGGCTGTCGGCGGCGACGTTGACCGTCACGGTCTTGGCGGTTTCGCCGGCGGCAAAGGTCAGCGTGCCGTTGGTCGGGGTGAAATCGCTGCCGGCCAGCGCGGTGCCGGCAACGGTCGCATAGTCCACGGTGACGGCGCTTGCCGATGCGGACAGCAGCGAGACGGTGAAGGTGAAAGCGGTCGGCGAGGCGCCGGTGCCTTCGGCCAGGCGGACATCCGAGATCGACAGGCCGTCATCGTTGACGATGGTGATCGTGCCGGCGCCATCGCCGATCACCGCACCGCTGACGTTCGACAGGGTGACGTTCACCGTCTCGTCGCCTTCGATCGCCGTGTCCCCGGCGACGGCGATGAAGACGTTCTGCTGGGTCACGCCCGGGGCAAAGGTCAGCGTGCCGGCCGCGCCGAAGTAATCGACGCCATCGGTCGCGCTGCCGCCGCCGGTGGCATACTGGACGGTGACCGTGCCGGCCGAGGGGGTCGAAAGGTAGACCGGCACGACGACGTAGGAGACGCCGGAATTGCCCTCGGCGATCTGCGCATCGCCGACCGAGAGCGACGCGGTCGCCCCGCCATTGCGGACGTTGAACACATACGTGCCGGAGATGCCGACGTTGCTGGTCTGGTCGAGGTCCAGCAAGGCAGCCTGGTTGCCGGAGGCCGGCAGCTCGTAATAGTTGACGCCGTTGCCCGAACTGTAGCCGGCTCGCGCCAGAGTCCCGCCGAGTCCGTTGACCCCGCCCGAAGCACCGCCGGTGGTCCAGTTCATTTCCTCGTAGCGGAAGGTGATGTCGAAATCGCCGAAGTCGTTGATCTTGGTGAGACTGAGCTGGAAGGAATTGAGCTTGTCGGTCCGGCTAGCGAAGTAGCCGACATCGTCCCAGGTCGCGGTGAACGTCTGGTTCGCCGCGTCGAGGTCGTACCACAGCAGGTTGGTGCCGGTGGAGGTGCCGCCGGGTGTGGCCACCACTGCGCCACCGCGCGTATCGACGTCTGCCCAGAACGGCGCGATGATCGGGTTGCTCGTCGAGCCGGTGATCGACGATGGCGTGTATTGCCCGGTGCTGCTGGCGAACGTGACGCTACCGTTGTTGTTGAGCCACAGCCCGGTGTAGTTCTGCCCGAAGAAGTTGATGCCCGAAGTGCCGAATACCGTCCTCAGGTCGATGAAAGATGTCGAGCCGTCATCGTTGCGGGCCAGGAAAGCCTCCCCGAAGCCGGCCGCGCCGCCAAGTCCGGTCACCAATGCAGTAGGCATTTTTTCGATCCTTCATCCAGACACAGTTAGACACCGACGGAGCCATTGGCCCGCCGCGCTACAGCACGCACAATTCCTGATGACTAAGGGGTGCCGAATCGGCTCCCCGCGATCCGCTGGAAGGGTTAACTGACGGGCAACTATGAGGACAAGTACTTAATCGGGGCTGTCGTGGCTTTCGGTGCCTGAATGGATCAGGGCGCGCGACAAGTAGACGGCCTGCGAGCCCCTGGCCTTGCCGATCGCTTCGTGACGAGGCATCGTTCGGCGCAGTTGCTGGTGCCGGTCGTGAGTCCGGCGGCGGAACCATGCGCATGGCGATCGAAGCGGGATGCTCAAATCCTGCCTCCGGCGTGAGGGAGAGAGGTATCAATGGCGCTTGCCGACCGATTCAAGCTGAGCCTCTCGCCGGATGATATCCGGGCCAGATACGAGCAGGAACGCCGCAAGCGGGAGCGCGCCGCTTCGGACCGGATCTATCGCGAACTGCCGCCCGAGCCCAGGGAGGAGCGTGCCGCGCCGATGCGGCCGCCCAGGACGGTGCGCAGCGAAGTCGCGATCGTCGGCGCCGGGTTCGCCGGGCTGCTGCAGGCGATCCACCTCAGGAAGTCGGGCATCGAGGATGTCGTGCTGATCGAGAAGGGGAGCGATGTCGGCGGGACCTGGTACTGGAACCGCTATCCCGGCATTGCCTGCGACATCGAAAGCTACAGTTATCTGCCGCTGCTCGATGAAACCGGGTACATCCCGAAGGAGCGGTTTTCCCGGGGCGAGGAAATCCTCGCCTATTGCCGGCTGCTTGCCGAGCGATACGGCCTTTATGACCGGATCGTGTTCGATGCGCAGGTCAGCGACGCCGTCTGGGATGACGCGCAGCATGTCTGGACGGTGACGACCGACCAAGGCGATGCCGTGACCGCCCGTTTCGTCGTCGTCGCCGGCGGGGTGCTGCACAAGGCGAAGCTGCCGGTGGTCGCGGGGAGCGAGAAGTTCCGGGGCCGGATGTTCCACACCACCGGGTGGGACTATGACTACACCGGCGGCAGCCCGGAAGGTTTTCTCGACGGCCTCGTCGGCAAGCGCGTCGGCGTCATCGGGACCGGGGCGACGGCGGTGCAGGTCGTGCCGCGCGTGGCCGAGGCGGCGGAGCATCTCTACGTTTTCCAGCGGACGCCATCGGCGGTCACCCCGCGCGGCAATCGGCCGACCGATCCCGCCTGGGCCTCGGCGCTGGCGCCCGGCTGGCAGCGGGAAAGGCTCAACAACTTCCTCGCCATCGCCTCGGGCCGGCGGCCGGCGGTGGACCTCGTCAGGGACGGCTGGACCCGCATTTTCCTCAACGACGGGGCGGATCGCGCCGCCGGCCCGGAGGAACTGGCGGCCGCGGCGGAGCTGGCCGACATGGAGAACATGGAGGAGGTGCGCGCGCACATCGATGCGGTGGTCCAGGATCGCCGCACCGCCGAGGCGCTCAAGCCGTGGTATGGCAAGCATTGCAAGCGCCCGTGCTGGCATGACAGCTATCTCGAGACGTTCAACCGCGACAACGTGACCCTGGTCGATACCGATGGCCGGGGGATCGACCGGATCACGGAGACCGGGATCGTCGCCGGCGGGGTCGAATACGAGCTGGACCTGATCGTGTTCGCTTCCGGGTTCGAGATCCTGAGCGATTATACCCGCCGGATGGGGTTCGATCCGGTGGGCCGGGCTGGGCAGCGGCTGAGCGAGGCGTGGCGGGCGCGGGCGAGGACGCTGCATGGAGTGACGATACCGGAGTTTCCCAACATGTTTGTCGTCGGCGCGCTGCAGGGGGCGGCGTTGCCCAATTTCGTGCAGATGATCGATTATATCACGCGGCACATCGCCCGGCTGGTCGATTGGGCGGTGACCGGGCAGGTCGCTTCGCTCGAGCCGACCGGCGAGGCGGCGGATGGCTGGGTCGGCAAGGTGGCGGACAGCGTGCGGGGCTACCAGGCCTACAATGCCATGTGCACACCCGCCTATACCAACAACGAGGGGCATTACGACGAGACGGTCGCGCTGGGCCGCACGGCCTGGATGGGCGCGCCGGACGATTACCTGCGGATGATCGACCGCTGGTTTACCGAGGACATGGGGCGTGATCTGCGGACCGTCAGGATCGCTTGTCGATCCTGACAGACAAAAGACTCACGGCGACCAGGAGCGGAAGTCTGCGGCGGAGATTTCTATCGATGCGGTGTGAAGTTCACAGGTTCTGAAACTCCATTACGTTGAAAAGACAAGAAAAAATCTGGGAACTTCGCGATGTTCGCCCACGCGAGGCATGGCGAGTCTCCATGGGGTCATGATTACCCCTCGAAATCAGTGCATTGCGACGGTTTCAAAGAGCCGGCGTCCAGACTAGCCGTGAAGATGCCTGTAGGACAGCACACGCTTCGTGGGCGGGCTGCGGGCACCGTCGATCAACTTTCGGTCGAGGCGTGGAGGGTGACGAGGCGGCCTAGGATGGTGGCGGGATAGAGCTGGCCGATGACGGCTTCGAGGCTGGAGAGGCTGCGGGCCAGCGGGTGAAGCGGGGCGAGGGCGCCGGTGCCGGAGGTGGTCAGGGAGGAGAGGCTGAACCAGAGGAGTTCGCTGAAGCGGGCGTTGGGATCAGCGGGCAGGCCGGCGAAGGCGAGGGGGCGGGCGACGACGAGGAGGCGGTAGAGGTTGGCGAAGACCAGTGCCACGTCGAGATAGAGGATGATGGCGCCGAGGATGCGGTGGACGGTGACCTTGCCGGGGCCGAAGGCGGCGCCGGCGACGACCGCGACGACGATCAGATCGAACGCGAGGGTGACGGCGATCTTGGCGACGGCGATCGGCTGGGCCAGCGGGTGGGGCGCGGGGCCGAGCGGCCAGTGGAGCGAGGCGAGCCAGGTGGCGGCGAAGAGGACGGCGATGGCGGCCTTGGCCCGCGTGGTGCGAGCGACGATGAGGATGGCGGTGGCGGCGAGGCCGAAGCGCAGCATTTCGACCCATTGAACGCTGGCGGCGCCGCTGGCGGCGAGCGGGGCGACGACGAAGATGATGGTAATCTGGATGGCGAGGATGATGCTGAGCCCGGCATCGCTATCGGCGAAACGGGAGACATGATCGCGCAGGGACATGGCGGCTCCTCGGGATTCGGCCGCCCGGCGGGGTGGGGTGGCCGCCCGCCTTATCGCGCCGCGTTTGCCTTGCGCTGACCGGGGCTGTCAGGTGGGGTTCATCCCGCCGCGACCCGCCGCCGCCAACGGCACTGGCCATTGCCTGCGCGGCGCTCCTGCGCAACAATGCCGTCCGGCTCTAATTCCAGCAGGTGAATGGCTGGGGGTCGCGTCGCAGGCCGTGCGGCGGTGTTCACCAGCGTGGGAGAGCGCCGTGAAGTTCAACATCAACTTTCCGAACAGCAATCACGTCAAGGCGATGTACCCGCCGGAGTGGGAACGGGCGCTGCAGCCGGCGGACCAGGCGCGCGGGCTGAGGCTGGCGGAGGAACTGGGTTTCTCCAAGATCCTGATGCCGGAGCATTTCGGCATTCCGGCATCGCAGGTCGACCTGTCCGGCGATCATTTTCCGCAGACCACCACGGCGCTGGGGTTTGTCGCCGGCGTCACCAGCCGGATCAAGCTTTCCTCCTACATCACCATCCTGCCGCTGCAGCATCCTCTGATCCATGCGAAGATGTGGGCCACGCTCGATTGGCTCAGCGGCGGGCGGGCGGTGATGATGGCCGCCGTCGGCTGGCTGAAGGAAGAATACGAGATGGTGAATCTCCCCTTCCACGAGCGCGGCGCGATGTGCGACGAGTATGTCGCGGCGATGATCGAATTGTGGACCAAGGATTCGGCGAGCTTCGAAGGCAAATATGTCAATTTCCGCGATGTCGCGGCATCGCCCAAGCCGGTGCAGAAGCCGGGCATCCCGATCTATTTCGGCGGCGATGCGCCGGCGGTGTTGCGCCGGGTGGCCAGATGGGGAACCGGCTGGGCGCCCTTCCAGACGCCGCCGGGCGAAATTCCTGCCCGGCTGGAGGCGATCCGTTCCCAGGCGGAGTATCAAGGCCGGCCGATCGAGGTGATGTATCCGATCTATATGCTCAACTTCGGCGAAGGGCATGCGGTGAAGGGCGATGCCGCCGCGGAAGGGCTGTCCGAAGCGCAGCAACTGATCGACCAGTTGGGCTATCTCCAGTCGCTCGGCGTGACGGAAACGGAAGTGCCGCGTCCTGCCCTGCGCGATTTCGAAGAGTATGCCGACTGGATGCGCTGGCTCGCTGCGGAGGTGATGCCGCGCGTGCAGTGAGCGGAGTGCAGGGGGTTGCGCGAACTGGCGGCGTGACCCCCGCCGCGTTCCCGAGGATGCCGGGGTGCGAAGCGCGCGGTGCGCGTGCCAATATCGCTTGTCGATATTGGCCGCAAAGGACTCGGGGAGCCGCTGACGTGGCGAGATTGGGGGCTACGTGAAATGTCACCATAACCCACCGGAAACCCCGGGGCCGGTTTATGCGGGCAACCGCATTTCGCAGCGCGCCATATGGCTGAAGTCTCCCCGCCACTCCATTATTCCAGCTTCGGCGAGAACCGCGAGCCTCGCTGCCAGCACAATGTCGTCTGTTTGAGAAATGCCGTTCTCGAAGAAGTCGAAAAGCGTGCGGCCCACGATCAGTGACATCTTTTGCCATTCTGGCGTGACGTGCTGCAGCAATGTCGGGTCAAAATATTCGATCGGCGCCGACATCAACCCATTGTCGCCCAAAACCCGGAGAGGGGCATTTTCCACCTGGAGTTTTCTCCACAAAGCCAGGCTGCTTTCGCGTCTCGCTGCCAGCAAGGGTGCCGCCTGATCGAGATATCCACTCATTGCGTCAGGTCCGAGCAAGCTGAGGCGCGGCACGTCCAGCACGAGGCAGTCTTTGCCCTCCATATGGGACAGCCACCACAAAAAGCCCGCCACGCTTCCGGCGCTATCCGGTGAAATCCATGCGATCGGAGGCCTGCATGCCGCGATCGAAGCGCTCAGGACAGGCGCGCTGTATTCGATTATCTCGTCCCAATCGCGTTGGCCTAATTCATTCTCGACCCATTGAGAGCGTGCGTTGGCATCGTCCTTGTCTATGGGGCCAAAACTGAAATGGTCACATGGCGCAACAACAACTCCCTCTCGGCCGGCAACCTCCAGCGCTTGCCGCAAGGTGACTGCTGCTGAATGACCAAAGACGACGTGAAGCTGTGGCTTTTCTGAAGTCATCGGATCAGCCTAACGGATGAGGGGCCAAACTGCTATAATACGTCTTCACCTCATGGTGCACAGCGGACGTTTGCCAGCCACACCTCCCTTACCACTCCCGCCCCGCCATAGTATCCAAAGGTATCACCTCTCACTACCCGAGTCCCGCCCCATGGCCACCTCGCTCAAACTCGATGACGCCACCAAGGCCCGCATCCAGCATCTCGCCGCCGCACGGGATCGCTCGGCGCACTGGATCATGCGCGAGGCGATCCGCCAATATGTCGAACGTGAGGAAGCGCGGGAGAGCTTCAAGGCCGAGGCGCTGGCCTCATGGCAGGCCTGGCAGGAAACCGGCCGTCATCTCACCGGGCAGGAAACGACCCGGTGGCTTGAATCCTGGGGCAGCGACAACGAGGCCCCGCGCCCGGCATGCCACGACTGATCTTGACCGAAGGCGCGGCGCTCGGGCTGGAGCGTTGCCGGGCGTTTCTGGCGGAAAAGTCGCCGCAGGCGGCGGGCCGGGCGGGGCAGGCGATTGCGGCGCAGTTCCGGCTGCTTGAGATGACGCCGCAGATGGGGCGGCCGTTCGAGGGTGAGCCGGACTTGCGCGAATTGGTGATCCCGTTCGGGGATGCGGGTTATGTGGCGCTCTATCATTTCGACAGGGGCGCGGATGCGGTGCTGGTGCTGGTGCTGGCGGTTCGGCATCAGCGTAAGGCGGGGTATCCGTAAGGCGCGGTAGGCCGGCGCGAAGGAAAGCCTGATCCCGGATCAGGTCCGGGATGACGGGTGGCCGGCGGTTTGTGCTGCCGACGCATGGGCGCTGTGTCGTGGGACGCTCACCGCCCGCGCGTGCTGCCCGATGGACCCTGAAACAAGTTCAGGGTGACGAGTTCGCACACAGGGTGACGTGTTCGCTCACAGGGTGACGTGTTCGCTCACAGGGTGACGAGGTCGCTCGAATGACTGACTCCATTTCGCGCTCGATGGGCCTGTGCGCAATCCGGCAACTGGAGTGACAAGAGTCCGTTTGTGGTCAAAAATCGGTGCGCGATTTTTGCTGCACCCCCTTGTGTGGCCAAAATGCCACACTACCTCCCCTCCCAACAGGAGGCTCACCCATGAATCTCGAAAAATTCACCGACCGCGCCAAGGGCTTTCTCCAGGCCGCGCAGACCGTTGCCGTCCGCATGAACCATCAGCGGATCGCGCCTGAGCATCTGCTCAAGGCGCTGCTCGAAGACAACGAGGGCATGGCCTCGGGCCTGATCGCCAAGGCCGGCGGCAACGCCGGTTTCGCGCTGCGCGAGACCGATGCGGCGCTGGCGAAGATCCCGGCCGTCACCGGCGGTGGTTCCTCGCAGCCTCCCGGTCTCGACAACGACGCGGTGCGGGTGCTCGACCAGGCGGAGCAGCTTGCTTCCAAGGCGGGCGACAGCTTCGTGCCGGTGCAGCGCATTCTCCAGGCGCTGGCGCTGTCCAACACGCCGGCCGGCAAGGCGCTCAAGGCGGCCAATGTCGACGTGAAGGCGCTGGAGGCGGCGATCCAGTCGGTCACCGGCGGGCGCACGGCGGACAATGCCTCGGCGGAGAACGCTTATGAGGCGATGAAGAAGTATGCCCGCGACCTGACCGAGGCGGCGCGGGAGGGGAAGCTCGACCCGGTGATCGGGCGGGACGAGGAAATCCGCCGCACGATCCAGATTCTCGCGCGGCGGACCAAGAACAATCCGGCGCTGATCGGCGAGCCGGGCGTCGGCAAGACGGCGATTGCAGAGGGGTTGGCGCTGCGGATCACCAATGGCGACGTGCCCGACAGCCTCAAGGACCGGCGGCTGATGGCGCTCGACATGGGTTCGCTGATCGCGGGCGCGAAGTATCGGGGAGAGTTCGAGGAGCGGCTGAAGGCTGTTCTGGATGAAGTGAAGGGCGCCGAGGGCGAGATCATCCTGTTCATCGACGAGATGCACACGCTGATCGGCGCGGGCAAGGGCGAGGGGGCGATGGACGCTTCCAACCTGCTGAAGCCGGCGCTGGCGCGGGGCGAGTTGCACTGCATCGGGGCGACGACGCTCGACGAATACCAGAAGTATGTCGAGAAGGACCCGGCCCTGCAGCGGCGGTTCCAGCCGGTGTTCGTCGGCGAGCCGACGGTGGAGGACACGATCTCGATCCTGCGCGGGATCAAGGAGAAGTATGAGCTGCACCATGGGGTGCGGATCGCCGACAACGCGATCGTGGCGGCGGCGACGTTGAGCAACCGCTATATTGCCGACCGGTTCCTGCCGGACAAGGCGATCGACCTGATGGACGAGGCGGCGAGCCGGATCCGCATGGAGGTGGAGAGCAAGCCCGAGGAAATCGAGGTGCTCGACCGGCGGATCATCCAGCTGAAGATCGAGGAAATGGCGCTGGCCAAGGAGACGGACCAGGCGAGCCGCGACCGGCTGGAGGCGTTGCGCGGCGATTTGGCCAACCTGGAGCAGCAGTCGGCCGAGCTGACCACGCGGTGGCAGGGCGAGCGGGACAAGCTGGCGGGCGAGGCGAAGATCAAGGAGGCGCTGGACGCGGCGAAGATCGAGCTGGAGCAGGCGCAGCGGGCCGGGGACTATGGCAAGGCCGGCGAGCTGACTTACGGGCGGATTCCCGAGCTGGAGAAGGCTTTGGCCGAGGCGCAGGGCAATTCGGCCAATGCGCTGCTGCGCGAGGAGGTGACGGCCGAGGACATCGCCGCCGTCGTCAGCCGGTGGACCGGGGTGCCGGTGGACCGGATGATGGAGGGCGAGCGCGAGAAGCTGCTGAAGATGGAGGACGTGCTCGGCAGGCGCGTCATCGGGCAGCGGGATGCGGTGGTCGCCGTGTCCAAGGCGGTGCGCCGGGCGCGGGCGGGGCTGCAGGACCCGAACCGGCCGCTGGGCTCGTTCCTGTTCCTCGGGCCGACCGGCGTCGGCAAGACCGAGCTGACCAAGGCGCTCGCCGGGTTCCTGTTCGACGACGACAGCGCGATGGTGCGGATCGACATGAGCGAGTTCATGGAGAAGCACTCGGTCTCGCGGCTGATCGGCGCGCCGCCGGGTTATGTCGGCTATGACGAAGGGGGCGTGCTGACAGAGGCGGTGCGGCGGCGGCCTTATCAGGTGGTGCTGTTCGACGAGGTCGAGAAGGCGCATTCGGACGTGTTCAACGTGCTGTTGCAGGTGCTCGACGACGGGCGGCTGACCGACGGGCAGGGGCGGGTGGTGGATTTCACCAACACGCTGATCATCCTGACCAGCAACCTCGGTTCGCAGTTCCTCGCGAACCTGCCGGACGGGGCGGATGTCGAGACGGTCGAGCCGCAGGTGATGGAGGTGGTGCGCGGGCATTTCCGGCCCGAGTTCCTCAACCGGCTGGACGAGATCATCCTGTTCCATCGGCTCGGCCAGGAGCACATGGGGCCGATCGTCGAGATCCAGGTCGGGCGGGTTCAGCAGCTGCTGAAGGACCGGAAGATCACCCTGCACCTGACCGAGGCGGCGGAGCGGTGGCTGGGGCGGGTCGGCTACGATCCGGTCTATGGCGCGCGGCCGCTGAAACGGGCGGTGCAGAGGTATCTGCAGGATCCGCTGGCGGAGAAGCTGCTGGGGGGCGAGATTCCCGATGGCAGCACGGTGAACATCGACGAGGGCGAGGGGGCGCTGGTCATCAGCGTGGCCTGAATGGGCCGGCTTCAGGCCCGGTCGAGCCAGGTGTAGACCGGGTCGTCGGGCTTGTTGCCGCCGCGCGAGCGCGGGCCGATGGGGAAATGGGTGGACGGCGGGCTGACCGGCAGGGTCCGCTCGTGGTCCATCACGAGGAAGCGGCGGAAGATGCGCCATTCGCCGTCGCGCTGCTCGAATGTGTCGAGATAGCGGCCGATCAGGGTCCATTCGACTTCGCTGCCGTCCGGCTGGGGGAGCCGGTGCGTGGCCTGGAGGTAGCTTTCGACCCGGGCGGTGCCAGGGAGCTCGCCGGGTTCGATCAGGATGTTGCCGAGCATGTGCATGGTCGGCACGTCGCGGACCATTGCGATGACCTGTTCGATGAAATCGGGCGCGTCGGCGGCGAAGGCGCCGTGGTCGTCGTGGGCGTCGGGCCAGTAGCAGGTTTCCAGGGCCTCGCGGTCCACCCGGTCGATGCCGCGGCAGTAGCGGTAGAGCACCTGGCGGATCGCCTCGCAGTCGGCCGGTGGCAGTGCCTTCGTCATCGCGTTCTCCCTGTTCTCGGTGTTGCGGACAGGGTTTGCCAGATGTCGCCGGCCGAGGCGAGCCTTGCCGGGTTCAGCCGGTCGCGCGGCGTTCTTCGGCCACGCGGGCGAGGCGTTGCGGGCGGCCGTAGAGAAAGCCTTGCGCTTCCTGGCAGCCTTCCTGGCTGAGCAGGGCGACCTGGGCGCGGTCCTCCACCCCTTCGGCGAGGACCGGGATGCCGAGGCTGCGGCCGAGCGCCAGGACGGCGCGGACGATGGCGGCGGCCTGGGCGCTTTCCGAGGATTGCTGCAGGAACGACTTGTCGATCTTGATCTTGTCGAACGGGAACGAGTGCAGGGTGTCGAGCGAGGAATAGCCGGTGCCGAAATCGTCCATGGCGATGGAGATGCCGAGCGCCTTGATCTGGCGCAGCATGTGCAGCGCGCGGGCCTTGTCGGCGATGATCGCGCTTTCGGTGATTTCCAGTTCGAGCCGGCGCGCGGGGAGGCCGGTTTCCATCAGGATGTGGACGATCTTCGGCACCAGGTCGTCCTGCAGCAATTGCACCGGCGAGAGGTTGACCGCGACCTTGAGCCGCTCGTCCCAGGCCGCCGCCTCGCGCGCCGCCTCGCGCAGGACCCATTCGCCGATGGCGAAGATCTCGCCGGTCTCCTCGGCGATGCCGATGAAGTCGAGCGGGTTGACCATGCCGCGCACCGGGTGCTGCCAGCGCAGCAGGGCCTCGTAGCCGATCAGCTCGCCGGTCTGGACGACATGCTGCGGCTGGTAGAGCAGCAGCAGTTCGCCGCGATCGGCGGCGTTGCGCAGTTCGGCGGCGATCTGGCGGCGGGTGCGCGCGACCTCGTCCATGTTGGGCTGGTAGTAGCAGATGTGTTCGCCGAGGCTGGCCTTGGCGCGGTACATCGCCAGGTCGGCATTGTTGAGCAGCGCCTCGCGGTCCCGGCCGTCGGTGGGATGGACCGCCACCCCGAAGCTCGCGGCGACCGGCACCGGGCAGGTCTCGGTCCCGGTCGGCGCGGCGAAGCAGCCGGCCAGCCGCGCGACGAAATCGGACAGGGCGGCATCGTCGTCGAAGGCCATGGCGGCGGCGAACTCGTCGCCGCCGAGGCGGGCCACCATCTCGCCCTCGCGGCACACTGCCTGCAGCCGGGCGGCGACAGTCTGGATGGTCAGGTCGCCTTCGGCATGGCCCCAGTGATCGTTGATTTCCTTGAACCGGTCGAGATCGATGGCGACCATGGCGAAACGCTGGTCGTGGTGGCCGACATGGTCCAGCTCGCGCTGGCACCATTCGTTGAACTGCACCCGGTTGGCGAGGCCGGTCAGCGTGTCGTGCATGGCCATGTGGGCGATCCGCGCTTCGCTGAGATGGCGTTCGGTGACGTCCTCGAAGGTCGAGACCCAGCCGCCGTCCGGCAGCCGGCGGCTGGCGACGGCGACGATGAAGCCGGGGTGGCAGGCGATGGTCACCGGGCCTTCCGGCGTCTCGCGCATGGCCGCTTCGAGCGCGGTGCGGGCATCGGCCCGGCTGGCTACCTGCTGGGCATCGAGCATGGCCGCCAGCAGGGCGGGCAGCGCGGTGCCGGTCTGCGCCCGGCCCGGCGCCAGCTGCCACAGCTCCAGCAGCCGCCGGTTGCACAGCATCAGCCGCGCTTCGGGATCGAACAGGGCGAGGCCCTGGTGCATGTTGTCGAGCGCGGTGTCGAGCTGGGCGGTGGTCGCCGCCAGCCGGTCCTGCGCTTCCTTCCAGCGGGTCATGTCGCGGGTGATCTTGGCGAAGCCGACCGGCCGGCCCTGGCTGTCGTGAATGCGCTCGATCGTCACGTGCGCCCAGAACGTGGTGCCGTCCTTGCGCATGCGCCAGCCCTCGCCGGTGAACTTGCCGCTCTCCGCCGCCTGGGCCAGCGCGCGCTCCGGGGCGCCATCGGCGCGGTCGCGTTCGGTGTAGAACGTCGCCAGCGGCAGGCCGACGACCTCGTCGCGGCTGTAGCCCTTGAGCCGTTCGGCGCCGGCGTTCCAGCTGGCGACCCGGCCTTCCGGGGTCAACATGTAGAGCGCGCAGTCGGAGATGCCCTTGACCAGAATGGAGAAATCCCGCTCGCTGCGGTGGACGGCGGCCCGCACCTGCCGCTCGGTCCGCACCGCCACCAGGCAGGTGGCCAGCACCAGGCAGCCGGCCAGGCCGACGAGGAGCGACAGGGCATGGCCCGAGATCACGCCCGTGGCTGCGACGCCGGCCGCGGACGGCATGAGCCGGATCGCGGCCATGCCGGTGAAGTGCAGGCCGCAGACCGCCAGCACCAGCAGCAGGCAGGACCAGGCGATCCCCCGCGCCTGCCGGGCGAGGTGGAACGCGCCGGCCAGCGGCACGATGGCGAGGACCAGCGAGGCGCGGACCAGCCCGGCATCGAAGGTCATGGCCACCGGCGCCGCCAGCGCCGAGGTGCCGAGGTAATGCATCGCGGCGATGCCGCCGCCGGCGATGGCGCCGGCCAGCGCATCGCCGGCCCGGTTGCGCAGGTGCAGCGCCAGGGTCACCGCCAATGCCACCGAAGCGATGGCGATGCCCAGCGACACCAGGGTCGGCATGAGCTGGTAAGCAAGGTCGACGCCGGGCACATAGCCGAGCATCGCCACGAAATGGGTCACCCAGACCCCGAGTCCGATGGTGGCGCCCGCCGCCAGCCCGCGCCGCAGATCGTTGCGCCGTGCCGCGCGGCGATAGAGCAGGAGGCCGGCGGTCGCGGTCGCCCCGCAGACCAGCGCGGCCACTGCCACCAGCCACAGTTCATGCTGGTACACGGTGCAGAAATATACGGAAATCATGGCGATCCCTGTCGTGGTTCCGACCGCCGTCAATACCGTCGCGCCGGTGAAAGCCGGGCGCCGGGCATCCTCGGGAAAATACCTGCTTTCGGGAAAACATGCACAAAAAGGCAGGCTTTGCCCGAACCTGCCGCGTTACTGGGGATTGGGCGCCAAGTCGTGGATGGCGTTGACCTGTTCGACCAGTTCGCCCGGCAGCACCAGACCGACCGCCTTGAGGTTGGCTTCGAGCTGGCCGGCGCGGCTGGCGGCCATCAGCACGCTGGCCATGAACGGCTGCTGCGCGGCGAATGCCAGCGCCAATTGCGGCAGTTCCAGCCCGTGCGCCTGCGCCAGTTCCGCATAGGCCTCGATCGCCGCCAGCCGGCCGGTGCCGAGGCGGTTGACGAAGTTGCGGATGTGGCTGGAGCGGCTGCCTGCGATCGGCTTCGGGTCGGCGCCGTATTTGCCGGTCAGGCCGCCGCCGGCGAGCGGGGAATAGCCGATCAGCGGCACCTGCTCGCGGATGGCGAATTCCGCCAGGTCCTGTTCGAACCGGCGGTCGAGCAGGTTGTAGGCGTTCTGGATCGAGGCGATCCGCACTCGCCCGTTGTCGCCGGCGGCGTTCAGGTATTGCATGAGGCCCCAGGCGGATTCGTTGCAGACGCCCACGGCCCGCAGCTTGCCTTCGGCGACCAGCGCGTCCAGTGCCGCGACCGTTTCGGCGATCGGCACCGCGTCGGGGCGATCGACGATTCCGGCGAAGCTCGGCCGGAGCGCCTCGCGGAAGCCGGGGCGCTGGAACACCATGGTCAGCGGGCGTTCGGCCCAGTGGACCTGGTAGAGGTCGATATAATCGGTGCCCAGCCGGTGCAGGCTGGCTTCGACCGCCGCGCGGATGTTCGCCGCGTCGAGCCGCCGGGCCTCGCCGCGGACATAGCCGAAGCCGCCGAACGCCGCGACCTTGGTGGCGACGACGACCCGGTCGCGCAGGCCTCGGCTGGCGATCCAGCGGCCGAGGATTGCCTCGGACTCGCCTTGTGTCCCGGGGGTCATCGGCAGGGGATAGACTTCGGCGGTGTCGAACAGGGTGGCGCCGGCGGCGAATGCCATGTCCAGTTGGCGGAAGGCATCGTCCTCGGCGGTCTGGCCGCCGAAGGTCATCACGCCGAGGCCGAAGGCGCTGACTTCGATTCCGGTTCTGCCGAGTTGGCGATATTGCAAGGGCTGCTCCGTGCTGTCGTGTTGGGACGCGGGCGGTCGGCCGGAAGCGACCGACCGCCCGTGGTGTTCAGCGCGACGAGCCGCCGAAATAGATGCGGAAATCGGCGCCGAAGGAACGCGGCCGGGTCCGTGCCGCGCGGTCGGCGACGGCGGATTCCGACACCGAGATGATGTGGTCGTCGTCGGTCAGGTTGGTGGCCCAGGCGGAAATCTCGAACTGGTCGTTCGGGCTGCGCCAGGTGAGCCGGGCATTGACCGTTTCATAGGACCCCGAAGTGATCCGGCCGATCACGTCGAAGGGGAAACCCGAGTTGTAGTAGGCGGTCATGTTGCCCCGCAGGGTGCCGCCGAATACCGGCGTCGGCACCGTGTAGGTGGCGTTGATGCCGGCGGTGAACTCCGGCGCGCGGATCACCTGGTTGCCGCTGACGTTGCGGTATACGGTCTTGGTTCCGGTCAGGGTCGGCACGTTGGTGCCACTGACGACGATCGGCTCCGCCACTGCCGCCTTCTCGTAGTCCGCGTATTCGGCATGGGTATAGGCGGCGTTCAGGTCGATCGTCAGGTTGCGGGTCGGCGCCAGCGAAAGCTCGGCCTCGCCGCCGTAGACCTGGACGGTTGCGGCATTCTGCAGCAGCGCCGAGGTGATCGGTGTGAAGAGCGGCGGGCCGCTGGTGCCGATCTGGACCTGCGAGGCGACCTGGACGTTGGAATAGTCGTAGTAGTAGGCCGCGAGGTTGAGGCGAACCGAGGAAGAAAGGTCGCCCTTGTAGCCGATCTCGTAGGACTTCAGCTTCTCGGGTTCGACTTTCTGGATGCCCGTCACCGGCACCGGGAGGACGAAGATGCCGGCCTTGAAGCCGGTGCTGAAGGTTGCGTAGACCTGCTGCTTGTCGGTCAGGTTGTAGCGCAGCGTCGCCTTGGGGGAAACGTCGTCGAAGCTGATCTCGTCGGCGTAAGTCGCCGTCGAGACGAGATTGGCGGACGTCATGCTGCGGCGTTCGTGCGAGTAGCGCAGGCCGCCGAGCACGCTCAGTTTTGCGGTGATGTTGTAGCCCAGCTCGCCGAACAGGGCGATGGCGCGGGTCTGCTGCTTGGCGGTCTGCAATGTCGTCGGGGCGTTCCTGAACAGCGGCACGTCGACATCGTCATGGAAGTAGTAGCCGCCGACGATCCATTTGAACGGGCCGTTGCCGTCCGACGCGGCGCGCAGTTCCTGGGTGAAGGTCTTGTAGGTCTGTTCGGTCTCGAAGTACGAGACGAACACCGGCGTGGCATCGTTGTCGGCGATGAAGCGCGAGGTGAACTTGTTGTAGCTCGAGATCGAGGTCACGGTGAAGCCGGGGTGGGAATAGGTCGCGTTGAGATCGGCGCCCCAGGCATGGGTGGTGGCATCGGACTGGGTGTCGCGCGCCAGCGTGTAGTCCTTGCCGATCAGCACATTGGGATCACGGGTGCGGGCCGAGGTGTTGCCGTTGTAGGGATAGTCCGAGAGGCCGGTGTTGTCTCGGGTGGCGGTGTAATGGCCGCCCAGCGTCGCCTCGAACGAAGCCGAGGGCTTCCACAGCAGCTTGCCGCGCACGTCCTTGGAGTCCGCACGCGCCGCGCGCTGCTTGCGGAACACGTCATAGGAATAGCCATGGTCGCGTGAGCCGGAGAGCGACAGGCTGGCGGCCAGGGTGTCGGTGAGGCCGCCGGTGGCGTAGACGTCGCCCTTGACCTCGGCGAAGCTGCCATAGCCGCCGCCGATTTCCATTTTCGGGGCGAAGCTGGGCGCCCGGGTGACGATGTTGATGGCGCCGCCGAGCGCGTTGCGGCCGAACAGGGTGCCCTGCGGGCCCTTGAGCACCTCGATCCGCTCGACGCTGCTCAGGCGGAACAGGCCGGCGGTCAGGCCGGTCTGGTAGACGCCGTCGATGTAGATCGGCACGACCTGCTCGTCGCCGGCGGTGTTGCCGCGCGAGCCGACGCCACGGATGTAGGGCTGGGCGAAAGCGGAGGTCTGGCCGAAGTTGAGCGCCGGGGTGACCGTGCTGAGGCTCTTGGTATCGGTGATGCCGCTGACCATGAGCTTGGCCGAGCTCAGCGCGGTGACCGCCACGGGGACGTCCTGCAGCCGCTCGGTGCGTTTCTGGGCGGTGACGACGATTTCTTCGAGGCCGGAGGACTGCGTGTCGGCGGCGGCGTTGGCGGCGCTGTTCGGGCTGGTCTGGCCATATGCCGCGCCGCCGAGCGCGAAGGCGGCAAGGGCGGTGCCGGCGATGAGCCCTGTTCTAGTGGTCTTCATGGTACCCCTCCTGTTGTCGTTCTGCGTAATGCCTTCAGTGCCGGCCGGTGACGGCCAGCGCAATCTCCTCCTGAAATTCCAGCCGTACCCTCTCGTACCGGCGGAGCGCGATGAGGATCATGAGCGCGGAGAACACCGCCGCGCCGCCCACCGCGATGGCCACAGAGCGGTTGAGCGCCTGCTCGTCGGCGAACAGGTGGGCGGTGATCAGGGCGATGCCGAAACTGCCGCCGCCGATGCCGAAGACATTGGCGAGGAACAGGTAGACCGCCAGCGAGCGGCCGCGCATGCCGGGCGACACGACGTCGTAAAGCGCCGGATAGCTGACGCCGGTGAGCAGGCCGGTGGCGAGGATGGTCAGCGCGAAGCCGGTCATATAAAAGTGCGCGCCGGGGAGCGCGAGGAACAGCGCCGCCGCCAGCACCGGGACCAGGCCGAGCAGCCAGACGCGCAGCCGGCCGTGCCGGGCATCGCGGTTGATCAGCATGTCGCCGACGACCCCGGCGACGATCGTGCCGACGATCGAGCAGGCGAGCTGGATGGTGCCGGAGGTCATGCCGGCGGTCCCCGGCGGGTAGCCGTAGATCCGCGACAGCACCGTTGGCGACCACAGGACGGACCCGTAGGAGAAGAAGAACACCGCGGCGAACGCCAGGTAGAGCGGGACGAACAGGCGCCAGTGGCGCAGGACATGGGCGGCGAAATCGCCGACGCCGGCCTGCGTCGCGGCCGGGGCGATCCGGCGGGGCTCGCGCATGAGCAGCATCAGCAGGGCGACGAAGAAGCCGGGCAGGCCGGTGACGAGGAACACCGCGCGCCACATCTCGACCGGGCCCAGGAGCGGCAGGTGAACGACATCGGTGCCGTGCCAGAGGGTCAGCAGAGCGCCGCCGAGCACCTTCGAGGTGCCGCCGCCCACCGCGGTCGCAACGCTGAGGATGCTGAGCGCCCGGCCGCGCTGGCCGGAGCGGAAGCTGTCGGCGACCAGCGAGTAGGCGGCCGGCATCAGGCAGGCCTCGCCGATGCCGATGCCGGAGCGGGCGGCGAACAACTGCCAGTAGCTCCCGGCGAGCCCGCACATCATCGTCGAGACGCTCCAGAACAGGATGCCGGCGATGATGATGTTGCGGCGGTTGTAGCGATCGACCAGGCGGCCCACCGGCAGGCTGGCGAGCGCGAAGGGGACCGAGAAGGAAAAGCCCTGCAACATGCTGATCCGGACGTCGTCCAGGGCGAAGGCCTGCTTGAGGTGGGGAACGAGAACGGCGATGATGCCCCGGTCGAGATAGGAGACGAGGATCGACAGGGAGAGCAGCGTGGTCATGTACCACACGCCCATTTCAGGCCTGCCCCGCCCGTCAGCGAGCGTCTGCGCCAAAACGTCCCCTCCTGATGTCCCGGTTGCGGGATCGCGTATTATGGCCAATCCGGCCTGTTTGCAGGCTGTAGGGTGACAGGGTGCCTGTCAAGGCGAAATCGCGAGAGCAACTTGCGCGAGATTTTTCATCTTCAGAGATAATGTGAGTTTAAAACAGTCATTTGTGGCGCATGTTTGCAGAAATGGACTGTGCCTTTTACCAATCGACCGCGCCAGGGCCGGGTCATGAACGGTTGCCGGCGGCGGTCGTCGCGCCGGCATTGTCCTGCTGGTAGGTGAGGCGCGCGTCCTCGTAGCGGCCGCGCATGGCGAAGCCCATCACGGTCGCGAGGAGGCTCGCCCCGCCGACGGCCATGGCGACCGCGTAGTTGATCTGCCGCGGGTCGCTCAGCACGTGCTCGGTGATCAGCGCGACGCCGAACGTGCCGCCGCCGAAGCCAAGGACGTTGCCGAGGAACAGGTAGACCGCCAGCGAGCGGCCGCGCATGTTCGGCGGGACGGCGTCGTAGAGCGTCGCGAAGCTCGCGGCGGTCAGGAGGCCGCTGGCGAAGATGGCGAGGCCGATGCCGACGACATAGAAACGGGCGCCGGGAAGCGCCAGGAACACCCCCGCCACCAGCGCCGGGAGCAGCCCGTACATCCAGACCCGCAGGCGGCCGTATCGCGCGTCGCGTGCGATCATGATGTCGCCGAACACGCCGGCCAGCAGTGCCCCGGAAATCGAGCCGACCAGCTGGAACGAGCCGGCGGTCATGCCGGCGCTGCCGGCGCTGTAGCCGTAGGTCCGCGCCAGGACCGTCGGCGACCACAGCCCCACGGCATAGGAAAAGAAGAAAACCATCGAGAAGGCGAGGTAGAGCGGCACGAACAGCCGCCAGTTCCGGCGCAGGTGGCCGGCAAAGTCGCCGGTCCGGGGCGCCGCCGGCGCTGCCGTCGATTGCGCCTGGCGGGCCGGTTCGCGAACGAACAGCATCAGCAGCGCGACGACGAAGCCGGGCAAGCCTACGACAAGGAACACCGCGCGCCATGTCGCGACCTCTCCTGCCAGCGGCAGCACGACCGTTTCCGAGCCGCTCCACAAGGTCAGCAGCGCGCCGCCGAGCAGCGCCGATGCGCCGCCGCCGATCGACGTCGCGACCGTCAGCATGCTCATCGCCCGGCCGCGCCGCTCGGCGCGGAAGCTGTCGGCGATCATCGAGTAGGCGGCAGGCTGGAGGCAGGCTTCGCCGATGCCGATGCCGGCGCGGGCGGCGAACAGTTGCCAGTAGCTGGTCGACGTGCCGCACAGCATGGTGGCGAGACTCCACACCACGATGCCGGCGACGATGATGTTGCGCCGGCTGTAGTGATCGACCAAGCGGCCCACCGGCAGGCTGGCGAGCGCGAACGGCAGCGAGAAGGCGATGCCCTGGACCAGGCTGACATCGACGTCGCTGAGGTTGAAGTCCCGCTTGAGGCTGGGGACGAGCACGGCGATCACGCCACGGTCGAGGTAGGAGACGATGATCGCCAGCGCCAGCAGCGCCATCATGTACCACAACGCGAGGCTTTCGCCCCGGCGTGCCGGGCGGTGTTGCTGCAATCCTGGCTCCCAAGTTCCGTATCGCGCCCGGGGCGCATGGTTGTCGGCGTGCAGCCCTATCATGGGCCAGTTGGCATGGATAGGACTTTGCCGGCTGCGCCTGCCGTTGCTTCGCGGTGCCGACCGGCATCGAATCGCTTGCCAAGGCAAATTCCGCCTGCCTTAGTCGCGGCGGGAGCTGGCCTTACCGGCAAGCAGAGCATGGTCTGCCGGGGAATTCATCGATGAACGGTGAGACCGCACAGGCTGGCAGCTTTCGCACCATCGCTGCGAAGGCAGGAAGGACACTGGACAGGCGTGGTCATGGAAAATTCGGGTAATCGGCACGATCCTGTCGCGGCACTTGCCGGCGTTCGCATCCTCGATCTCGGCCGCGTGCTGGCGGCGCCCTGGGGCACCCAGATGCTGGCCGATCTCGGCGCCGAGGTGATCAAGGTCGAGCGCCTCGCCGGCAGCGACGAGCGGCTCTATGGACCGGCCTGCCTGCCCGGCCCGGATGGCCGCCGATCGACCCATTCGGCGTTTCACAACTGCGCCAACCGCAACAAGAAATCGATCGCCGTCGATCTCGCCACGCCGCGCGGGCGCGACCTCATCCTGGCGCTGGCGGGGGAGTGCGACGTGCTGGTCGAGAACTTCGTTCCCGGCAAGGCGGACAAGCTCGGCCTCGGCTACGAGGCGGTGCGGGCGGTCAATCCGCGCATCATCTATGCCTCGCTGAGCGGCTATGGCCAGGACGGCCCGCTGAGCGACCGGCCCGGCTACGACGCCGTGTTCCAGGCCCGGAGCGGGCTGATGAGCGTCACCGGCATTCCCGATGGCCAGCCGGGCGCCGGGCCGATGCGGGTCGGCCCCAGCATCGTCGATGTCACCACCGGCTACAACTTCGCCATCGGCATCCTCGGCGCGCTCTACCATCGCGATGCGGCGGGCGGGGAGGGCCAGCGGATCGACGTCGCCCTGCTCGATTCGGCCATCGCCCTCCAGTCCCATACGCTGGCCAACTACCTGATCAGCGGCGAACAGCCGCCGCGCCAGGGCTCCGCCGGCAATGGCGGCCATCCGGCGGCGGTGTTCGAATGCCTCGATGGCGCGATCTACATCTCGGCGGGGACCGACCAGTTCTTCGGCACGATGTGCAGGGTGCTCGGCTGCGAGGAGCTGATCGACGACCCCCGGTTCCCGACGATCGGCGTTCGCGGCGAAAACCGCGAGGCGCTGAACGCGGTCATCGTTCCGCTGATCGCCCGCTGGCGCACCGCCGACCTGTTCGCGGCGCTGGAAGCGGCGCGGGTGCCCTGCTCGCTGGTCAACGAATACGATGACGTGCGGCGGGACGAGCAGGTCGTCCATCGCCGGATCTTCCGCAGCTTTCCGGGCGCGACCGGCGTGGTCGGCGAAGTGCCCACCGTCGCCAACCCGATCCGCTATTCCGGCACCCCGATCCGCTACGACCTGGCGCCGCCGGCGATCGGCGAGCATACCGAGGCGGTGCTGGGCGACCTGCTCCATCTCGATGCGCAGGCCTTGGCCGATCTGCGCCGGGACCGGGTGATCGGATAGGGCGGTCCGACCCTGGGGGACGGTTTCGTTGGCCGGGAGAGGTTCGCCTGCCGATGGTCCCGTGCCGGGAGGTGTCCATCGCTGGCGGATTGGATGCCCCGCGAGGATTCGAACCTCGATTGACGGAGTCAGAGTCCGTAGTCTTACCATTAGACGACAGGGCAGTGTGGGGGCGCCTCTAGGCCCGGCCCTGCGGCAGGTCAAGCCCGCAACGCACGGCAATTCGGCAGTGGCCGGAGCGCCCGCATCGCGCTAACCTCCGCGTCGATGAACGCCAAAGCCTCGCCCTGGGGCCTGTCCGCCCTGTTCGGCCGCCAGGCCGCCGTCGAAGCCGCGGCGATCGACGCCGCCACCTTGCGGTCGGACCGCTTGCGCCTGGCCCGCGAGCCGGACTGGCGCCGGCTGGAGGCGATCGTCGCCCGGCTTGAGGCCGGCCGGCTGCGGGCACTGTCGGATGCGGACCTGGCCGACCTGCCGGTGCTCTATCGCACCGCGGTGTCCAGCCTCGCCAGCGCGCGGGAGACCTCGCTCGATGCCGCGACGCTCGCCTATCTCGAAGCCCTCGTCCGCCGTGCCTGGTTCCAGGTCTATGGCCCGCGCACGACCCTGTTCGGCTGGCTGGCCCGGTTCTTCGCCGGCGGATGGTCGGCCGCCGTCCGTGCCATCGCGCCGGACATCGCCGTCGGCTTCGCGCTGATGCTGGCCGGCGCGCTGGCCGGCTGGCTGCTGGTCGCCGCCGATCCCGCCTGGTACGGCGCCTTCGTGCCCACCCCGCCCGGCGATCCCCGGGTACCGGGCGCAAGCCGGGAGGCGCTGGCCAGCGTCCTGTTCGGCCATTCCGGCCAGTCGGGCCTGGCCGCTTTCGCCGCCGGCCTGTTCGGCCACAACGCGCAGATCTCGATCCTCGCCTTCGCGCTCGGCTTCGCCTTCGGCGTGCCGTCGCTGATGCTGCTGGTGCAGAATGCCGGCATGGTGGGCGCCTTGGCCTGGCTCTACCATGGCCGGGGGCTGACCGTGGAGCTTGCCGGCTGGCTCACCATCCATGGCACCACCGAGCTGTTCGCCGCGCTGCTGGCCGGTTCGGCGGGCCTGCATATCGGCCGTTCGATGGCCTTCCCCGGCGCCCGCAGCCTGCTCGCCGCCGCCGGGGAAGCCGGCCGGCGCGCGTCGGTGGTCATGGTCGGCGTCGTCCTGATGCTCGTCGTCGCCGCCTGCCTCGAAGGGCTGGGGCGCCAGCTGGTGGACGAGACCGCCGGCCGCTTCGCCATCGGCGGGGCGATGCTGGCGTTCTGGCTGTGGTATTTCTTCGCCTTTGGCCGGGTGCGCCGATGAAAGGGCGCCGCCCCGCCGACGACCGTCGCCGCGAGATCGTGACGGCGGAAGGCCTGGTCCTGCCGCTGACGCTGGCCAGCCGGGGCACCCGGGCCGGGGCGCTCCTGCTCGATCTCGCGCTGATGTTCGTCGTCGCACTGCTGGTGCTGGCCGGACTGGTCAAGCTGGCGCAGGGGCTGGGTGGCAGGGATGTCCTGGCCAATGCCGCGCCGGCGCTGCAATTCCTCTTCATCCTCGCCACCATCGCCGCGTTCTTCCTGCGCAACGGCTGGTTCCTGTTCTGGGAACTCGGTCCGCGCGGGGCGACCCCGGCCAAGCGCCTGCTCGGCATCCGCGTCGCGGCGCGCGAAGGCGGGCGGCTGACCCCGGAGATGGTCATCGCCCGCAACCTGCTGCGCGATATCGAGCTGTTCCTGCCGATCGTGTTCGTCGCCCTGGCCCCCACCGGGGCGACCGGGCCGATGGGCTGGCTCGCCGCCGGCTGGTTCCTGCTGTTCGCCCTGTTCCCGCTGTTCAACCGCGACCGCCTGCGCGCCGGCGACCTGATCGCCGGCACCTGGGTGGTCGAAGCCGGCAGGCGACCGCTGGCCGAGGCGCTGAGCGCGCGGGCCACGGCGCACGACTATCGCTTCGCCGATGGCGAACTGGCGATCTATGGCGAGCGCGAACTGCTGACGCTCGAACGCGTGCTGCGCGATGGCAGGGGGGATACCATGGCCGAAGTCGCCGGTGCCATCGCCGAGAAGATCGGCTGGACCCCGCCCGGCCGGGAAGCGGCGCGCCCGTTCCTGGAGGCTTACTACCGCCAGCTGCGCGCCCGGCTGGAGGCCGGCATGCAACTGGGGCGCCGCAAGGCCGACAAGCACGCCGCCTGAACCGGCCGATCGCGCTGAGGGTGTCGCGCTGAGGGTGTCGCGCCGGCGCCCCCTGGCAGCGGGGTGCTGGCAGGGGGCGGTCAATCACTGGAAAATCACTGATTGGCGGTCAGGATCGAGGCAATCAGGCCCGTGGCGATGGCCGCCATGACGATGTCGCCATTGTTGTCGCGGTAGTAGCGATAGCCACGGCGCGGGGCGGGCAGGCCGTATGAGCGATAGTTGGTGACGTAGTATTGCCGGTTGCGCCAGTTGTCGAAGCGCTGGCCGGTGCGCCAGCGGCCTCGGTAGCCGTCATAGCCATAACGGCCACCCCAGTTGCGCCAGCGATGGTCGCCGCCATGGTGGCGGCGATCCTGGTGGGCGCCGGGGTGGTCCCGATGCCAGGGCTGGGCCTGCAGAGGCGCTGCGAGAGTGGCGCCGAGGGTGGTGGCGGCCATGAATGCTGCGAGCAGGGTTCGGGGCATGGTGGTTCCTTTTTGCCGATGTCCATCTGGCCGCTCCGCTGCTGGCGGAAGCTGACCCCGCTGGACATAACGGGGTTCGCGCCACATGGTTTCGCGGCTCGGCGACTACGGGACCCGGGTCCACTGCCGTGGGGGCCGGCAGGGGGTTCGCTGGCCATGGCCCCGCGAACGAGGAGGCGCCAAGGCCGCTTTCAGGTCTCGGCCTCACACATCGCGGCGACCTTCTGGCGCACCGCGGCCCAGAATTCATCCTGCATGGCGGCGATCCGGTGAGTCAGCTCGGGTGGTCCGGCCGGGGTCGTTTCCAGCAAGGCGCGGCCGGCATCGGCGATCCGCTCCACTGCTGCCATCGCCGAGTCCCGATCCCGGCTGCTGGCGATGACCATGGCCCATAGCTGCTCCGTGACCGTCTGGAGCATGAGCAGACGCATTGCGTTTTCGTCCATGTTGCAAAATGTATCAGATCCGGCGCGGCAGCGCCATCAGGGCAATCACAGGGCTGCCGGTCCGCAACAATCCGCATTGTGCTGCAGGTCTGGCCAAGGGCACATATGGATTGGCGGACGGCGGCACCGGCGTGCCGGGCGGTGCCGCAGGATGGAAGCGTCGCACCCGGCGCGCTTGTGTCGCCGAGCGAGCCGGAATATCAAACCGGCGGACTCTTGTCAGGAATGCGGGGATCGGGGGGCGGGGCAGGGTTCTCGCCATGGTCGAGCTTGAGGCCGAGGCGCGAAAGCGTCCAGAAATCGGGGCTTTGCGAACCGACTCTTGGCTTCGTTGACAATCGATGTATAGGGGGCATATCTCAAATATTACAGATATATGCGGGAGAAGCCGATTGGCTTCGGTCGGGCAACCGGCTCGCCCGGTCCGCAGTAATCCCGACCAAGAAAAATATACGCAAGTGTCTATTTTCTAATTCAAGGCGATGTAAAATTTTCTCTTGCGTCTTGCCGGCACTTGTTGAAAGTAATATCGCGGTCTCTCGATATAATAATGCGAGACATTGAATATATTTTTATAAAAATCGAGTTTATGGAGGGGATAGCCGAATGTCTGGCGGAAAGATTCGCATTGCCGACCTCAAGAGCCCGCAACTTACCGATATCCAGCAGTATGCGCTTGCGCAGGCAGGTGCGCATCCGGTCAGCTTGACCGCGCAGGCCGTGCTGGAGGCAGCCAAGGCGAGTACCGGCCTCAGCAATTTCGGCGATACGAGCTTTATGCCCCGACTGGAGCTGTGGATGTCTGCGGCGGATGCCGACAAGGAACTTTCCCCGGTCGGCCGGGCCGGCATCTTTGGCCTCGCGCTTCGCTTCGCCTGCGCCCGGCTCGATCTGGAGGACCTGATCAAGCGGCATCCCGAGATCGAGGACGTGGTGCTCGATTCTCCCGTGGCCATCGCCGGCCTCCCCCGTTCGGGCACGACATACATGCTCCAGCTGATGGGGGCGGACCCCCGCCTGCGGGCGCTTCCGCACTGGGAGGGTATCCGGCCGGTGGTCGATCGCTACATTGTCGACGGCAAGGACACGCGGTTCGACCTTGCCGCGGCGGACTGGGCGCAGCAGGACGCGATGTTGCCCCATATGAAAATGATTCACGAGTTCGCGCCCGAACACATCACCGAAGATATCGAACTGACCGGGATGGATTTCGGCGGCTACTACATCGAATGGCTCGCCCATGTCCCGCAGTGGCGGGATTACCAGCTGTCCCACGATCCCTTGCCCTGGCTGCGCTATCTTCAGCGCGCGATCAAGGCGATCGTCTGGCAGAAGGGGCCGAACCGCTGGGTCGGCAAATGCCCCCAGCATATGGAGCAGCTGCTTGCGGTCAGCACGGCGCTCGAAGGCTCCTATCTCGTGATCAATCATCGCGACCCGGTCGCTTCGATCCAGTCGGCGATCACGTCCCAGGCCTATGCGTCGCGGCTCACGCACACCAGCGTCAACCGCGAGCGGATCGCGGACTACTGGATCGACCGGTACGAGCGGCTGTTGCGCGGTTGCGTGCGCGATCGCGACCTGATCGCGCAGGATCGTTGCTACGACGTCTATTTCCACAAGCTGATGGCCGATCCGTTCGGCGAACTGCAGGCGATCTACGAGAACGCCGGCATTCCCTTCGACGACCAGACCCGGGCCGCTTTCCAGCAGGCCATCGACGAGAACAAGCGCGGCAAGCATGGCCAGCTGGCTTACGATCTGCGCGAGGACTTCGGCATCGACCCCAATGAAATACGCGAGCGCTTCAGCTTCTATTTCGACCGGTTCCCGGAAGTCCAGGTCGAAGTCGTCTAGTCGAGCCTTGGTATAGGCGCTTTGCGCTTGAGCACATGATGCCATCTGCTCAAGCGCCGTATAGTCTATCGCGCAATACTATGTGGCTATAAATAAATATCGTAGGCTATGGTTGCGGATTTTAACGCAGCCCGTTCTTGGATGTGGAGAAGTTGAATGGCGGAAAATCTGTTTGACCTGAGCGGCAAAGTCGCGCTCGTCACCGGTGGCAATGGCGGGCTGGGCCTGGCCATGGCGGAAGGCCTGGCGCGCGCCGGCGCGGACATCGTCATCTGGGGCCGACGCGAGGAGCGCAACGTCGAAGCAGCCGAGGCCCTGCGCAAACACGGCGTTCGCGTCGGCCATCGGGCGGTGGACGTCGCCAGCGAGCAGCAGGTGGTGGAAGGCTTTGCCGCCGCGGTCGCGGAATTCGGCCGGGTCGATTGCGTGATCGCCAACGCGGGCACGGCCCAGCTTGCGCCGATCGACCAGATGACCAGCGAGATGTGGCACGGTCTGCTCAACGTCAACCTGCACGGCGCCTTCTATACCTGCCGGGAAGCCGGAAAGCACATGAAGGCGCGGGCGGCGGCGGGCGACCCTGGCGGCTCGATCATCATCAACGGCAGCCTCTCGGTCTTCGTCGGCGTCCCCGGCCTGGCCCACTACGGCACCGCCAAGGGCGGGCTGAACGCCTTCTCCAAGGCGCTTGCGGTGGAGCTGGGGGCCGATGGCGTGCGGGTGAACGTCATTTGCCCGGGCCTGATCGTGACCGAGCTTGGCGAAGCGGACGAAAACATGGCCGCTGCGGCAACACTCGCGCGCACCCCCAGCAAGCGGCTTGGCACGCCCGAGGATCTGCAGGGGATCGTCGTCTATCTCGCCAGCGACTTGTCCCGCTACCACAACGGCGACACCATCACGCTGGATGGCGGCATGATGGCGCAATGTTTCTAGAGATAACGACCGCCCGGTCGCCTTCCCGGCGGACCGGGTGATCCGGTGTCCGCCCATGTCAGGGGCGGACGCCGGTCGCGTCACAGATGGGGCATGATCTCGGCCGCGAGCCAGCGCAGCCAGTCGAGATACTCTTCGAAATCGCGATGGGGAGGCCGTGCTATGTCGGTTTCGGTGACGCCGATGCCGGAAAGATAGCCCAGCTGATCGAGCAGTTTCTGCGCGTCGGTCGGCGAATTCGCTTCGGGCGCATGGCGAATTCCATGCACCGTATCCTGTTCCCTGGCGAAGCGGAGCATGAAGGTCGAGTAGATCACGTCGATCGGGCGGCCATGATAGTCCGGCTGCGATTTCAGCCAGTCCAGCTGCTCGGGAATCCGGTCGGGCGGGGTCATGAAGGGTGACCAGCCGGTTCCCCATCGGGCAACGCGACGCAGCACCGGCTTCGCGTCGCCGCCGAACCACAGCGGGATGATCGGCTTCCGGACGGGTTTCGGCCGTGCGCCGACGTCGCGAAAATTCACATACTTGCCTTCGAAGCTGGCCAGGTCCTTGGTCCAGAGTTCGATCATCGCCTGGATGTATTCGTCGAACATGGCGCCGCGCTCGGCAAACGGCAGGCCGAGCATCTCGTATTCCGCCTCCAGCCAGCCGACGGCCGCCACGATCTCGGCTCGTCCCCCGCTCAGCCAGTCGAGCGTCGCCCACTGCTTGGCCTGAATGAGCGGATGCTGCAGCGGCAGGATGGTGATCCACGAGGCCAGCTTCAGCGAGCGGGTCACCCCGGCGCAGAAGCCGAGGGCTGTGGTGGGATGGGTATACTGCTCGCCAGAAAGCTCGATATGGGCGGCGGGGATGGCGAAATGTTCCGGAACCGTGACCTTCCAGAATCCGAGCTCGTCCGCGAGCCGCAACTGCCGCGCGATATCGGCACCGTTGAGCCCCCCTTCCCAGGCGGGCGGGGCCATCGCCGCCACCAGTGAGCTGTTCAGCATATGTACGTTCAGTTTCATGCGCCATCCCTCCCTTGGCACCCATTCCGGTCTTCCAATGGCTGAGAACCGCCGCCCGATGCGACAGGCCTGTCGGAGTTCTCCAGCCGAAACCATTCACTTCAGCGACTTAATTGCCGGGCAAGCGGCTGGCAATCGCACCGGCCTCGAGGCCGTGCATCCGTGGCAAATTCAAGGTCCGATTGCCGATGCAGGCGTTATCGACCAGAAGTGCCAACTGGCCTGAATTTTAACCAAAAATTTCCTTCCCTTCGACTGCGGCCCGCTATACCATTCCAGAATAAGAGTCGGTTGTATAAACTGTCACAGGGAGGGCGCCGGAATGGCGACATTGGGAATAGACGCAGCAGCGCGCACAGGCTCTGCAGATGTGAAAAAAACACCGCGCGTGCGCACCGTGTTGCCGATCAAGTTGTGGTCGACGATCGGGGCAGCATACGTCGCCCTGGCAATCTACGTCGCGTCGAGCTGGATCCTGACCGGTCGTGCGACGCCGACTCCCATCGGTGCCAACAATCCTGACCTGGCCCGGGATCTGGCCTGGAACATCGGCGCCCAGGTGCTGACGCTGATTGCCGTCGGCGGAACCCTGATCTACGTCACCAGGCAGTGCCTCCGCGAGCGGCGGGTCACCTTCGACGCGATTCTCTGCATCGGCTATCTGCTGCTGGTCCAGTGGGATCCGATCTGCAACTACCTCGCATATCAGTTCACCTATTCGACGCTGATGGTCAATTTCGGCTCCTGGACGACGAACATGCCCGGCTGGGTGTCGCCGCGTGGCAACCTCATGCCCGAGCCGACCATCCTTATCGGCATCGGCTTCATCTGGAGCGCGTCGCTGTGCATGATCGGTGCCAGCTTCCTCCGCAAGGTCGTCGTCAGGCGCTGGCCCGAGACCGGCACGCTTGGCATCATCGCCTGGTCCGTCGCGTTCATGGCGGTCATGGATTTCATCTGCGAGACCCTGCTGTGCTACGGGCACGTCATTGCCTACCCGACCACCATCAGCTGGCTGACGATCTTCAAGGGTACATCGGATCAGTTCCCCCTCTACGAATCGCTGATGTGGGGCGGGCTCGGCTGGGCGCCGCTGATGGTGCTCCGCTTCTATGTGGACGATCGTGGCTACTCCGTCGTCGAGCGCGGCGTGGACACCCTCAGCGTCTCCTACCCGGTGAAGGTCATCCTGCAGATCCTCGCGGTCGGTGCCGTCACCAACATCTGCTACATGACCTACGACATCGGCATGAACCTGATCGCCATGCAGATCGACAACGACAACAGCGCGGCCTATCCGTCGCACCTGATCGCCAGCGTCTGCGGCGAGGGAACCCCGTATCCTTGCCCGAGCCCTGCAACCGGCCGTCCTATCCTGACCGGTGGCAAGCCCGGCCTGCCGAGCGACGTCCCCGGTGACGGGCGGACCTGGGTGGATATCTACTTCGGGAAATGAAGAAGCCAACGCGGCGGCGCCGGCGATGATCGCATCCAAGGCGCCGCCGATGGCAGTTCGCTCCTGACTCGATGGCGATGAATGCGTCGTCGTCGAGCGGAGTCGATTGACGCAACATGCCTGGCCATCGTCAGGACCGGCATGAACAAGGTCCGATCGCATCCCTGCGGTCTGCCTGCTACCATCCGCGCGACATGACGCGCGAAGTCCGATGTTCTCAAGCGGCACGACACTCACGCGGCCCACGCGGCGCACAGGCCAATCAATCTGGGGCTTAACGCGGATTGTCCGCAAGCCAGTGCAGCGGCCAAACGATCATCGAAACGAACCGAGCAAGGAAACATGACCACTCACTCTGACAGCCGAAGTTCGGAGATCGACAACCGCATTCCCGCCACTGGTGCCGTCGATGACTATCACCCCGTCGGCGATGAGCTGGATATCCTGATGGGCGCCTGGCGGGCGCGACTGCCCGTGCTGCTGAAGGGCCCCACCGGCTGCGGCAAGACCAAGCTGGTGGAAAGTGCGGCGCGCCGGCTCGGATTGGACCTCGTCACGGTGTCCTGCCACGAGGACATGCTCGCCGCCGATCTGGTCGGGCGATATCTGCTCGAAGGCGCGGACACCGTGTGGCAGGACGGACCGCTGACCACCGCGGTTCGCAAGGGCGCCATCTGCTATCTTGACGAGATCGTCGAAGCCCGGGTCGATGCGACGGTGGTGATCCATTCGCTTGCCGACCATCGGCGCCAGTTGTTTATCGACCGGCTCAACGAAGCGTTGGACGCCCCGGATTCGTTCATGCTGATCGTGTCCTACAACCCTGGCTATCAGACGTTGCTCAAGGACCTCAAGCCGTCCACGCGCCAGCGCTTCGTGGCCGTGGAGCTAGACTTCGCGCCGCCGGAGCTGGAGCACCGGATCGTCAAGGAGCAGTCGGGCGCCCCGGACGAGGCCGTCGCCGCGCTGATCCGGCTCGGACAGGCCGTGCGACATCTGAACGAGCCGAGCATGTCCGAGATGGTCTCGACCCGGGCGCTGATCGCGGCGGCGCGGCTGCACACCAGCGGGCTTTCGCTCAATCGCGCGGCGAGGAGCGCGATCGCGGCCATGCTGACTGACGACGCGACGGTGACCCGGTCCATCGCCGAACTGATCGATGCCTACGTCGCCTGATCGAACGAAGCCTGATCGGCCAACAGTCGCCGGCCTGGAAATGCTGGCCCGCGCGGTCTCCGGCCACCCGGTGTCGGTCAGGGCGACGAACGAGCCGGAGCAGGACGTGTTTCTGTCGGGAAACACGATCGTCGTCGATGGGGAGCGTCTCAGCGCGGTCACGCGCGCCCAGGTCGTCGTCCAGGCCGCGATGTACGATGCCGGATCGTTCGATTCACGGGTTCTGAGCCACCTCATCGGGCGGTCGGCAGCCACCGCGCGCTATTGCGCGATGGAAGGGCTGCGGGCGCTGGCGCGGACTTCGGATCGCCTGCCGCCGTTCGTGGCGGCTTTGGCGGCGGAACTGACGGACATTCCCGTGACCGGTTCGGCCGAGGAGTCGATGCGGATCGCGGTGGCGCGACCCCAGCTTCCCGTGGCACCCGAGTTCTTCGGCCGGATCAAGCCGGGGCGTGCCATCCTGGCGTCCGCGCGGACGGGCCGCGAGCACGACAAAGATGTCAAGATCCGCGAGGATTCGGGCGTAGACGAAGCCGACGACCCCGACACCGAAGGCGATGAAACCAAGTCGGTCAATGCCCTGGTCAATCCGCTCGGCGCCAATCTCCCAGGAGCCAGGCTGTGGCAGAGTCTGTTCAAGCATTCCGGCGGCAAGTCTGCCGATGCGGGAACCCAGGCCGTCGGCGGAAAGCCCGTGGCCAGGCCGAGCAAGCGACCGAGCGGGGGACGCCGGATCGACATCGGCCAACGCCTCGCGGCAGCCGCGCGCAAACTCATCGCCGGGAAATACGTCGGCGATGCCCGCTATCCGGAATGGGATGAGGCTGCGAAGCGGTATCGCAATGACTGGGTGACCGTCCACGAGCTTGAACCGTGGAATCCCGATACCTTCCGCGACCATGCCGCACTGGCGCGCATAGACATGATGAAGGCGCCGACGGCGCTGACCCGCAGCCTCGCTCGTCATGTGCTCGAGATCGCGCCGAACGGGCGCAGCGAATTCGGCGAGCAACTGCACACCGACGGGGTCGTCGACCTGGCGTACTGGCGCCGCAGCGGCTCGGGACGGCCGCCGTTGCCCTTCATCGGCAAGAAGCGGGAACGGCCCGCCGTCGCGGCGCTGGTCCTGCTCGATGCCAGCAGCTCCACGCTGGACACCAGCGCGCATGCGGAGAGGGACACCGGATCGGTGTTCGACCAGCATCTCAAGCTATCCTATCGCATCATGACCGCGCTCGACGCACTGGGCGTGCCGGTCGCCCTCCATGCCTTCCGGAGCTGGGGCCGCGACATGGTCCATGTCATGCCGATCAAGGGTCTGCGGGAAAGTCCCTCGGCATTGACCATCCGGCGGCTGGGCCACCTGAGCCCGGCCGGGTTCACGCGCATCGGCGGTGCCATTCGCCATTGCACCCGCATCCTGGAGCGGGAAGCCGAAGGCATGAAGCGGGTGATCATCCTCGTCTCGGATGGGCACCCCTACGATGACGGCTACGACGGTCCCCAGGCATCGGGCGACACCCGCCACGCGATGAGCGAGGCCCGTATGCGCGGCGTCGGGTTCATTTGCGTCGGGGTGACCGCCCCGGACGGCTCCGGACCCAACGATCCACGTGCCGCGCTCGACTCGGCCTCGGCGCTGCACGTCGCGAACATCGGCGGCATCGAGCGGCAACTGGGAAAGCTCATACGGCAGGCACTGGCCGATACGCGCCGGCGCGGAGATCATGCTCCTTCCGCCACACCTGCGTGAGTTGAGCTTGCCATCCATAGTCCGGCTGGCAGCGTTCTTGCCCACGCATCGCTGAAGCTCGCGCGAGGCGTACCGCCAACCGTTCGTCCCGACACGCGGCTATCGAACAATCGCTAAAATCAATGGAATGTAGGCTTAATCCTGCCATACGGTGCTTTACGCTGCACCCCTCCAACTTTAGTTTCGAAGCGAAGTCAAACGGCGCTCCTATCGATTGCGCCGTCGGCTTCGAGGGAGGGTACATTGATGGGACGTTTGAAGAGCTTCGGGCTCGCAACCTCGGTTGCGGCTCTCGCAGTCGGCTGCATGGCAGCACCTGCTTCGGCGCAGGACACCGCGCCTTCTGATCAATTGAGCGAAATCGTGGTCACCGCCCGCAAGGTCGCGGAAAACAACCAGCGGGTCCCGGTCGCCATCACAGCCTATAGCGGCGAGCAGCTGCTGAAGCAGAATGCCCGCAGCCTGCCTGATGTGGCGACGCTGACGCCGGGCCTGCAGTTCGCCCCGGCGATCACCAGCGCGGCGGCGGTGCAGATCCAGATGCGCGGCCAGGTGCAGGTGGACACGCTCGCCACCGTCGATCCCTCGGTCGGTGTCTATGTGGACGGTGTCTATTGGGCGCGCGCCTATGGCCTGACCGCATCGCTGGTCGATGTCGCCAACTACCAGGCGCTGAAAGGGCCGCAGGGCACATTGTTCGGCCGCAACACGACCGGTGGCGCGGTGCTGATCAACACCAATGAGCCGAGCCTGACGCAGGGGCTTTCCGGCTCGCTTTCCGGCACCGCCGGCCGATTCAGCCAGCTTTCGGCCAGCGCCGTGCTCAACGTGCCGATCCTGGCGGACAAGGTCGCGGCCCGTTTCGTCTATTCGGGCAACCGTCGCAACGGCTACGTGCAGGAAGTGAACAGCGGCCGGAAGATCGGCGACCAGAACGACTATACCCTGCGCGGAAAGCTGCTCCTGCAGCCGAACGACAACTTCAAGCTCCTGTTCTCGGCTGAAAAATTCCATTCCGAAACGCTGGAGGATCCGGGCCGTCTCGGTTATTTCAGTCCGTTCGGCTTCTCTGCTTTCGAAGCGGGGCTGGAATCGCTCGGAGCGGCAGCCTGCTTCGCCGATCAGGCGGCCTGTGCCGGTGCGGGCAATCCGATCCTCGCGAAGGATGCCGCGCTGGCCAAGTCGCAGTACAAGACTTCGCTGACGGCAGTGCCGCATACTACCCTGAATGCCGAGACCTATTCGCTGACCGCTACGTTCGGCACGCCGATCGGCGATATCAAGGCGGTCGGCGGCTATCGCAAGGTCGACTCGATCATCGTAGACAGCGACAACGACGCCTCCAGCGTCGCGATCCTCGACAGTGCCGGGGTCGACAAATACGGGTTGCATGGCCAGCAGACGATGGAGCAGTGGTCAGGCGAAGTCACCCTGACCGGCAAGGCGCTCGGCCAGTCGCTCGACTACGCGCTCGGTGTCTTCTACTTCGACGAGAGCGGCCATGACGATTCGCCGGCCTCGACCCTCACCGCCATTGGCATTGCCCAGGCCGGTGGCCTGCGTCCGATTACCGATTTCCTTGGAGATATCAGCACCAAGAGCATCGGCGTCTATACCCAGGAGACATTCCACGTGAACGACAAGCTGTCGTTCACCGGCGGCATTCGCTGGTCCCAGGACGATCGCTCGCTGGTTTCGCACAATGGGACCTATCTGGTCGATCCCGGCAGTTCGACTGTCGCGGCGTTTATCTGTGGGTATGCCGCGTGCCCGAACAAGCCCAGCGCAACCTTCAGTGGCGTGGCCTACACCGTTTCGGCGGATTACAAGGCCACGGACGACGTGCTGGTCTACCTCAAGACGGCCAAGGGCTTCCGCAGCGGCGGTCTTCAGCTTCGCGGCGCCGGTGCCATTGGGGGGTCGCTGAAGCCGTTCAATCCGGAGATCGTCTACAGCTACGAAGGCGGTTTCAAGAGCGAGGCGTTCAATCGCCGGCTGCGCGTCAACGTCGCCGCGTATTACACGCACACCACGGAAGCCCAGCGCAACACCATCGTCACCAGTGGCACCACGACCGCGACCGTCACTTCCAATGCCGGTGTGGTGGACACCTATGGCGCCGAGCTCGAAGCGAGTGCTATCCTGGGCCATGGCTTCAAGGTCGATGCGACGGCGGCCTATACCCACCCGAAATACATCAAGTTCGTCGACTTCAACGGTTTCGACCGGAGCCACGAGCCGTTCCCTCTGACCCCGCGCTGGACCGCGACGTTCTCGCCGCAATGGAGCGGCCAGGTCGGCGCACAGAAGCTCTCGCTTCGGGCCGATTTCATCTACCAGTCGGACCAGTTCAACTATCCGCAGTCATTCTACCTCGACTCGCCAGGCGTGTACAAGGATTCGGTGACCGGCGCCGTGACCTCGGCGGCGGACGTGGCGGGCTACAACGCCGCCAACACCGACGAGGCCCACGTCCTGATCAACGCGAATGCGACCCTGACCGTGCTGGACGGCAAGCTCGATCTTATCGTCTGGGGCAAGAACCTGTCCAACCTGAAGGACTATGTGAACGCGCTGCCGATCCCGCAGCTCGGTTTCGCCCGTTCCATGATGCGCGAACCGCGCACGTATGGGGTGACGGCGTCCCTCAGGTTCTGACAGCCTGTCAGGCCTGACAAGAAAGGCGGCCGGTCATCCCGGCCGCCTTTTTTTGCGGGTCACCATCGCTCGCCGGCGCTGCAGGAAAGCGGCACACACCGGCGGACTCTCGTTATGATCGCGGAACCGACGGGGACAGGCTACAGGCTGGGCGCCCACTGCCGATCCAACCCCCGCCGGCCCCTGCCGGACGAGACGGCGGCATTCCCCCGGGGATTGCCGCCGTCCTCCGTTTTCCCCGCTCAGACCAGGATGAAGTCCGAAGTCTGAAGCGTGGTCACCCCGGCGATCTGCAGCGAGAAGTCGGCAATGGCGTCCCCGTTGACATCGCCGGTCAGCAGCACGCCACCGCTGACCGCCGCATAGTGCAGTTCTCCGGCCGTGTGGCTGAACGCGGCCGCGCCGACGAAGTTGAAGTGTTGCACGCCGGCCACATTGGCGTTGGCATCGAACGCGGAGAAGTCCAGCCTGTCGCCATCGGTCCTGCTGAAGTCGGAAATCCGCTCGACCGGTCCGGCGCTCTCGAAATCGCCGGTGCCATTGAACACGAACGTGTCGGCACCGGTCCCGCCGGACAGGAAGTCGCTGCCGGCGCCACCGTTGATCCGGTCATTGCCGCCGCCACCGTTGATCGTGTCCCGCCCATCCAGGCCGGAAAGCACGTTGTTCCCGTTGGTGCCATAGACGGTGTTGTCGAGCGCGTTGCCGGTCCCGTCGAGGTTGCCCGTCCCCTGCAGGACCAGCGCCTCGACATTGTCCGACAGGGTGAGGGAGACGAACGAAGCCACCCGGTCAGTCCCGCCGTTGATCGCTTCGACGATGACGTCGCTGGCGTTGTAGACGTAGTAGGTGTCGTTGCCGCCGCCGCCGACGAGGTGGGCAATGCCGTTGGTCGAGCCGCGCAGGGTATCGTCCCCGCCGAGGGCGACGATGTCGACCCCCGACGCCGCACCGGGGTTGAAGGCATTGGCGTTGTTGTCGCTCACCACGCTGGTGAAGCTGGCCGTGCCATCGACGTGATGGCCGACGCTGTCGGTCGCGGTGTAGCTGAACGAGCCGCTGGCAGCAGTGGCATTCAGCGCCAGCTTGCCGCCGACGATGCTGGCAGTCCCGCCAACGACGCTGGAGACGGCGGTGACGGTGAGTCCGCCGGTCCCGCCGGTGTCGTTGGCCAGCAGCGCCTGCATCGCCAGGTCGGTGGTCTGCCCGCGCGTGACATATAGCGTATCGGCCCCGGCGACGATCCCGCCCGAGCCCGCCGCGATGTGCACGGTGAGATCGTGCGCATTGCTGGCGGGGGTGGCCATACCGTCGGTGGCGGTGGCCGTGACGTGAAGCGTCACGTCACCCACGGTGTTGGCGACCGTGTTCAGCTTCAGGCCCGCCAGTTGCGCCGGCGTCAGGCTCCACGAGCCGCCGCCGTTGTCGGTCCCGGCGCTGAGCGAGAAGCTCGCCGGCACCCCGGTGATCGTCAGGCCCAGCGTTTCCGAGCCGTCGGTATCGGTCAGCGCCGAGGCGATGCTGAGTGCGATCTGCGCCCCTTCGGCACCATTGGCGTCGAACAGCGTCAGCGTCGGCGTGTCGGAAACCGGGGTGACCGTCATCGAGGCGGTGCCCGGCGTCGTCGTGCCGCCATCGCCGATCGTGTAGCTGAAGGTCACCGGGCCGCTGTAGTTGGCCGCCGGCTGGTAGCCCCAGGTGCCGTCGCCGTTGTTGGTGACGGTGCCGGAGCTGGCCGAGACGCCGCTGACGGTAAGCCCGGCGACGCCGGATTCGGCATCGTCGGCATTGGCCAGCAACTGCGCCGTGGTGATCGTCGTGCCGGTGTCCTCGGCGGTGCCGGCCAGAGCCACGTTCGAGGTGGTCGGCGCATCGTTGGTGCCGTTGATGACGAGGACGACATCCTGCGTGTCGGTGTTGGTGCCATCGCTGATCGTCTCGTGGGCGGTCAGCGTGATGGTGTCGCCCGTGGTCAGCTTGTTGACCGCCGCGGTGGAAACGCTCCAGCTGTAGCCGACTGTCTTGCCAGCCTCGTTGACCGTGGCGACCAGCGCATAGTCGGTGCCTTCCACCAGGCCGGCGGCCACCAGGGCGGCGTTCGCGGTCGAGGTGGCGACCGAATAGGTGCCGTTGACGGTGTGGGTGTCGCCCGGATCGAGGTCGGAGAAGCTGGCACTGGTCGCAGCGGTCAGCTGGCCGGTGGTGACCGAGACGTCCTCCGTCACCGCCTGCTGCGTAGCCGCCGAAGTGAACGCCACCGGCGAGCCGCCGGTCAGCGAGAAGGTATGGGTGCCGTCGGTGACGAATTCCATGTTCACCAGGGTATCGGTGCCTTCCGCGCCGCCGGTGGTGACCGTGACCGAGCCATCGCCGTTGAACGTCAGCATGCCGGCGGTGATGGTCTGGCTGTAGCGGGCGGTGTCGGTGCCGGCGCCGCCGTCAATGGTGTCGTTGCCGGCAGCGCCGGTGACATCGTCGTTGCCGCCCCTGCCTTCGATGTAGTCGACCCCGGTGGTGCCGGTGATCGTGTCACCCTGGGTGCCGGCGGCCACGTAGGTCAGCTGGCCGGGGCTGGAGCTGTTGGCCGTGCCGGCGAGGTCGAGGGTGATCGCGCTGGTCACGTTCTGCAGGTTGAAGTCGGTATCGGCGACCTGGAACAGGTTGTCGTGGATGCCGGCATAAGTGCCCCCGGTCGGGATGCCGACCGAGATGCCGGTGCCGACCAGCATGAAGTTGTTGTTGGCGACCTGGGTCGTGGCGTCGTTGTAGGTATCGAGGTTCATGCCCGAACGGACCGACTGGAAGGTGTTGTCGGTCACGTTCAGCGTCTGGGTGCCGCCGTCCGAATAGACGCCACGGCCCCAGGCTGCGGTGCCATACTGGCCGAGGTTGGCGCCGGTCACGTAGTTGTGGGCCACGGTGACCTCGCCGGCCGCCGATCCGCGCACGAACACCGCGATGTCGTTGGTCGCGCCACCGGCATCGGTGCTGTAGAAGATGGAGTTGAGCACCTGGTGGCCATCGCCGCCCTGGCCCGCCTTGATGACGTTGACCGAAGGCGCCGCATAGTCGGCCACGCCGGCGGTCGCGTTGTTGAGGAAGCGGAAGCCGTCGACGGTGACATCGGCGGTGGTGTCGATCACCAGCTTGCCCTCGAGCGTCGTTTCACCGGTGCCGGTGCCGACCCCGCGACCCGAGGCTGCCCCGTCGATGCCATGCTTGGCGCCGATGATATCGAGTTCCTTGGTCACGGTCACCGTCTCGGTGAAGGTGCCCGAGGCGACCAGCACCGTATCGCCGGCGCCCGCCGCGTTGACCGCCGCCTGGATCGAGGCATAGCCGCCCGAACCGACCAGGAAGAAGTTGTGGCCGGCGCCGTCGCTGACCTGCTCGACCCCGGTCAGGGTGTCGGTGCCGTCCGCGCCGGTGACCGTCCAGCTGGTGCCGTTGAAGGCGAAGCTGGCGGTGGTGAGCGAACCGGAGACGATCGCATGGTCGAATTCGCCATGGCCGGTGATCACGTCATTGCCGGTGCCGCCGGTCACTTCGATGGTGCCGGTGGAAGCCGCCGAGGTGAAGATCGTGTCCGCCCCGGTGGTGCCGGTGTAGTGGAGGACCGACAGCGTCTGGTTGTTGATGTCGCCATGGGTGGCGGTGTGATCGGCGCCGGAAATGCCGACGTTGGTCACCGTGACTTCCGGCCCGGGGTTGTTCTTGCCCGGCTCGCCGGCGCGGATGCCGGTCGAGGTGGTGCCGTCGATGGTGCCGTTCTGGATGATCACCGCATTGGTGACGACCGCCGGGGCCGGGCCATAAGTGGTGCCATCGGCCCGCGCCTTGACCGTGATGGCACCGCCGATCGCGTCGCTGGCGGCGGCGCCGTTCTGGTTGGAGGCACCGGTGTCGGTCAGGTGGAAGTCCTGCACCACGATGTCGTGGTAGGTGCCGGCCTTGAGGTTGATGTCGATGCCGGCGCCGGTCCTGCCGAAGGCGCCCATCGGGGTCCAGCCGCCGAACTGGCCGACATCGTTCATGGTGAAGTTCTGGATGGTCGATTCACTCAGCGCCTCGACATAGATGCCCTTGTTGTCGAGTTGGGTGAAGCTGGTTCCGTCGATCTGGACGTTGATCGCGGTGCCGTCGAGTTCATTGCCGACGCCGGTGGCCTTGGCGAAATCGATGCCGATGTAGCCGTCGGTGAACAGGCCGCCGTTGATGGCGAGGCCATCGATGTTGGCGGTGGTGCTCTTCTCGATGCCCATGATGTTGCTGGACAGGGTGACGTTGTTGAGTGTCGTGTTGGCGGTATCGATCGCGAAGCGGATGCCGTTGAGGAAGTTGCTGACGGTCAGCCCGTCGAGGGTGACGCCATTGGCGGCGATGGTGACACCGTCGCCGGCACTGCCGTTGTAGCTGGAATGGGTCTGGCCATAGGCCCGCAGGCCGCCCGGCGCGATGCCGTTGTCGGTCAGCAGGGTGCCGGTGACGACGACCGCGCCATTGGCATGGAGCGTCAGGTCGGCCTTGTTGACGTTGACATGCTCGGCATAAGTCCCGGCCGCGATCTCGATGGTATCGCCGGCGGACGCGGCGTCGATTGCCGCCTGGATCGTGGCAAAGCCGCCCGAGCCGACGAGGAGGACATTGTGGCCCGCGCCGTCATCGACGATCTCGATGCCGGTCAGCGTGTCGGTGCCTTCGCTGCCGGCGCTGGTCGCGGTCCAGTCGCTGCCGTTGGCGGTCAGGGTGACCGGGCCGGCAAAGTGGGCCGTATCGGTGCCGGAGCCGCCGATCAGGGCATCGTTGCCGCCACCGCCGGTCAGGTCGTCGTCGCCGCCGGCGCCGTCGAGCGTGTTGGCGCCGCTGTTGCCGGTGAGCGTGTTGGCAAGGCCGTTGCCGGTGACATCGACATTGGCGCCAAGGCCGGGAGCGTAGTCGCCCAGGGTCAGCGACGAGACACCGCCGGGGATCGCGGAGCCGTCGGCGAAAGTGTCGGCCAGCGTCAGGTTGAGATCGGCGGAATGGGCGGTCGCCTGCACGGTCAGGCCATCGACCATGATCTGGCTGTCGAGCGTGCCGGTGTCGCCGGACTGGACGATGACGGTGTCGCCCGAGTGCAGGTAGTGGCGCGGGGTGCTGCCGAACACGGCGTCGCTGGTGGTGTCGAGCGCCAGGTTCAGCGTGTCGATGGTGTTGGTGACGGCGAACGAGTGGAAATCGCCGGCGCCGTCGTTGCGCAACGCGGTGGCAAGATCGCCGCCCGACGTGAGCGCATAGGCGAAGTGCGTGTCATTGTCGCCGTTGGCGGCGAGGATGGCCGCCACCTGCGCCGCGCTCGGCAGGTTCGCCGCGTCGTTGTCGCTGCCGCGCAGGATGAACGGCACCGAGTTGTCGCCCAGGCTGTTGCCCGAAATGGTCGGGGTCTGGGACGATTCGAGCAGCCAGCCAATGCCGGCAACCTCGCCGTTGATGACCACGGTGTCATAGCGGCCCTCGCCGGTGCCGGTGTCGAAGTCGCCCTCGAACACATTGTCGGTGATCTGCTGTCCCGCGCCGATCCCCGAGGTCGGATCGCCGACGCCGTTGGCGACGATCACGCCCTCGTTGAGGATGTTGTGGTCGATCGTGTAGCTGGTGACGTCGTCGCTGGCGGTGGTGCCGTTGTCGTTGAAGTAGATCGCGGCGGCATAGCTGTAGGTCGTGCCGCCGACGTTGACGTCGACGAAGCTGTTGGTCAGCGTGAAGCCATTGGCCCAGATTTCGAGCAGCTTGTTGTCGGTCGCTGCGCCGGCCTGGAGGTGGAGGCCGTTGATGGTGACGTTGTCGCCGCCGGTATCGACCCAGTGGTTCGCACCGAAGCCGTTCTGCGCGCCGGCGATGACCGTGGGGCCGGTGGCCCTGGCGGTGGCGGCATCGGTGATGGCGCCGCCGCCGGGGGCGCTGTCATAGCCCTGCAGGGTCAGGCCGGCGGTATTGATGTAAAGCCCGGCGGTGCCGTGGATCGTGGTGTTGGTTTCCGTATAGGTGCCGGGGGCGACCAGCACGAAATCCCCGGCGGAAGCGGCATTCACCGCCGCCTGGATCGAGGCATAGCCGTCATTGCCGGCAGTGCCGACGAGGCGGAAGGTGTGGCCGGCGTTGTCGGTCACCACCTCGACATTGCCGAGGTCGTCGGTGCCGTCGGCCGAGGTCACGTGCCACTGGCCGCCGGTGAAGGTGAACGAGGACACGGTCAGCGCATCGTTGATGACCAGCGTGTCGGTGCCGGCGCCGCCATCGACGAAATCGTTGCCGCCGTGGCCGTTGAACGTATCGTTGCCGTTGGTGCCGGTGAAGTAGTCGGCGAACTGGCTGCCGTGGACATTGTAGGCATTCGGATTGCCCGCATTCGGCTCGATGTCGACGCCAAGCTCGGTGATGTTGGCATAAGTGTTGGCGCTGCCGCCGGTGTTGACGATGCTGTTCGGCGTGCCGCTGGTGTCATAGTCGGCCACGGCCCACTGCTGGCCGTCGAAGCTGTTGCCGCTGACGGTCGCACCGCTGGTCTGGTAGAGGTAGACGCCGGTATCGGCGACGCCGGTGCCATGGAAGGTGTTGTCGGCGACGACGAGGCCTTCATTGCTGTTGAACACGAGCACGCCGACCACGGTGTTGGTGCCGGGCACGAAGCCGAGACCGTCGATCGTGTTGTGCGAGATTTCGCCGCTGGCCCCGGCGGTGAGGACGATGCCGTTCTGCGCGATGATCGTCTGCGGGCCGAAGCCGTGGACGGTGTTGTCATGCGCATAGAGATCGACGTTGCGGGCGATGATGCCGGTCTTCTGGAATTCCTGCACGGTGCTGTTGGCGATTTCGACCGAAGTCGGCGAACCGGAGGTGCTGGAAGCCAGGATGCCCTGGCCGCGCTGGATGCCGGAGACGGTGTTGGCATCGACCAGCGTGTCGCGCATTTCCTTGACCGTCACGCCATCGATGACGCCCGAGGCATCGAGGAAGGCGATGCCGACGAAATCGCCGCCGCTGACGGCAATGCCGCCGGCACGGGAATCGCCATCGACGACGATGCCGGAAAGCACGATGCCGGTCGAAGCGTGGGCGGTGACGATGGCGTGGATGGCGCGGCCGGTCTGCGGGTCGGTCCCGGTCTGGACGGTGCCGGTCGGCGCGTGGATGGTGACGCCGCCGGCGGTCTCGGCCTGGAGCGTCAAGTCACCCTTGCCATCGAGCGTGACCTGCTCGGTGTAGTCGCCATTGGCGATCAGGATGGTGTCGCCGTTCTGGGCGGCATCGACCGCCGCCTGGATCGAGGCGAAGCCGCCCGAGCCGACCATCAGCGTGCGGTGCGAGCCGTCGTCGAGAATCTCGACGTTCTTGATCTTGTCGGTGCCGTCGGCGCTGGTGACCATCCACCCGGTCGCAGTGGAAGCCAGCCCGGTGGCGCCGGAAGAGATCACCCAGGTGTCGATGCCGGTGCCGCCATCGGCGGTATCGTTGCCGAGCCCGCCGCGCATCACGTCATCGCCGCTGCCGAGCGCCACGTAGTCGGCGACGCTCGAACCGGTGAACTGGTCGTTGCCGGTGGTGCCGTAGACGGTCACGGTATCGACCGTGCTGTCCCAGTGCTGGAACTGCATGGCGGAGAGGTTGAGCGCGCCGCCGAGCATCGTCACCTGGAACTTCGCCGCATCGGCGAGGACATGGCCGTCGCTGCCATCGACCACCAGGTTGGTCGGCAAGCGCCCGGTGCCGCCGCCCATCTGGCCGGAATCGAAGCTGACGGTGACGCCCTTGTCGATCTGCAGCCGCTCGATGGCGGTGAAATGCGCGCCCATCGGCCGGAAATCGATCGTCGTGCCGCCGCCACTGGCCTGGACGGTGTCGATGCCGCCCCGGCCGTCGACAACGTCGCCGGAATTGGCCGTGCCAATGGTGAAGACGAATGTATCGCTGACATTGCCGACGCTGCCAGTAAGCGTGTTGACGCCGTTAGTCGCATTGAAAGTGGCCATTGTCCGTCCCCTGTTAAGCACAATTCGCTTGAAAACTTCACAGACCGACGAAATCCACCGCGGAATCATGGATTCCGCGGTGCATCATTCAACAATTCAGCGTTGGCAATAACTGAGAATCATCGGTCGAAATTTGTTTATCAAGGTTAATAAGACGGCGGGCGGCATTTTCCGTCAACGTCAATCGATCCGATAACGGACCGATGTCTGGATGTATTTGTGCGATGCAGCGGAAGTGCGTCACACGGTTGTAGCAATTCCATCATCAGTGGTGTAAATTGCACCGACACACCTTAAGTGCTCCCCGTGACTTCTGCTCTGACAATGTCCGGCATTCGGCGCGTCGGCGGTTATTGCCCCATTTCGGGCAACCATTCGCTTCGCATCTGCAAAACGCCCGACATTCCGCCCGGTCGATCTGCACGTCGATCTGCACGCGCCGGTCGCCAACCTGTCCCCCGGCCACTGCGGCTAGCCGGGGGAGGCGAGCGCGTCAGAACGGAAAGAAGTGGTGGATCGCCATGACCGCGACCGCCCAGGTCAGCAGGTTCAGCGGCAGGCCGACCTTGACGAAGTCGGTGTAGCGGTAGCCGCCCATCTGGTAGACCAGGACATTGGTCTGGTAGCCGAACGGCGTGGCGAAGGCGGCGCTGGCGGCCATCATGATGGTGACCAGGAACGGCCGCGGGCTGACCCCGAGGCTCTCGGCCAGCGCAACCGCCACCGGCGTCAGCAGCACGGCAACAGTCGCGTTCGACAGTAGTTCGGTGAGCAGCAGCGCCGCGCCATAGAGCAGGACCAGCGCGGTCAGCGGGGCGACGCCGCTGACCGAGGACACCATCCACCGGGTCGCCCCGGCGGCGAGTCCGGTCTGCTCCATGGCAATGCCGATGACCACCATCCCGGCGATCAGCAACAGGATCTCCGGGCGGAGGCCGCCATAGGCCTGCTCGGGCGAGATCACCCGCAGGACGATGAGCAGCACCGCCCCGGCAAATGCCGCCGCCGCAATCGGCACGAGGTTCACCGCCGCAACCGCGATCACCGCCAGGAACACCGCCACCGAGACCAGCGCCATGCCCGGGCGGAAAGGGTGCACTTCGGCGAAGATCCGGACATCCTCCAGCGTATCCCCGGCCATGTCGACATGGCTGACCGGGTGCTGGGCGACCTCGCTGGCCGCGCCGGGCTCGGGGGCCGCAGGACGGTCGCCGGAAACCAGCCGCCCCGTGAACAGGACCAGGTAGAGTCCCCCCGCGATTGCCGCCAGCAGACCGACCGGGGTGATCTCGAAGATGCCGAACGGCGCCTGGCCGGATGAACGGGCCATGTCGTCAACCAGCAGGTTGGTCGAAGTGCCGATCAGCGTGCAGCATCCGCCCAGCACCGCGACGTATGACAACGGCATCAGGAAGCGGCGCGGGTCAAGCCCGATCGAGCGGGCGACATCGCGGATGACCGGCGCCGCCACCACGACGATCGGCGTGTTGTTGAGGAACGCGGAGCCGAGCCCGGACAAGGCGATCAGCCCCCAGAGACCGGCCGCGCCGGTACGTCGGCAGATCTTCACCGCCTTGTCGATCGCCTTGTCGAGCAGGCCGGCCAGCTCCATGGCATGGGCGATCACGAACAGCGAGGCGAGGGTGAGGATCGCGGGACTGGCGAACGCGCCCTGGACCTCGCTCGGCCTCACCGCGCCGGTGACCAGCAGGATTGCCGCGCCGCTCAGCGCCACGACATCTGCCCGCATCCGGTCGGCAATGAGTGCGGCCACCACGCCGACCAGCACGGCCAGGGTTATCATCTGCGCAAGGGTTATTCCACGGCAGCCTACAGGCGGATGACGGGCGCGACAATTGATGGTAGGCATTTTGCATGTTTGAAGTTCGCGGAGAGCTGCCGCTGTTGCGCCATGTCGTCGCCGGACTGGCGGTCATGGCACTGGTTGCCGGCTGCGGCAAACGGCCGGAGCCGGCTCCGGCCGAAACCGCGACACCGGGGCCGGCCCCCGCAGCGGTGGCAACCGCCCCGGCGGTCAAGGCGCTGTCACCGCTGCAGCGCCCGGAATTGCTCGCCGCCGCCGCTGCCGCTGCCAATGCCGCCGCCGCCGGGCAGGCGCCGCCCAGGTCCAACCTCGACCTGACTGACCGGACATTCGAGATCCGCTTGCCGTTTGCCTGCAACGATGGCGTGCTGGGCGCCTGGGGGACCTGGAGCGTCGAGCCGGCAACCTCCGCTCTCCACGTCAGCTTCCATCGGCAACGCTGGGGCGACGACCCGGTGTTCAGGGCGCTGGCCCTCGGCACCGCGTTCGACGCGGCCGAAGGCTTCTGGATCGAACGCCCGTGGACGAGCGCCGAACAGTGCCCCGCAGCCCTGCCACCGCCCGCCGCTGCGCCCGGGCAGCCCGCAACAGCGCCGTCACCGGTCCATGTTCTGGCGCTGGTCCAGTATTTTGCGCCGGATGGGCCACGCACGCTGCGCCGGGGCAATCGCCCTTATGCCTATGCAGCGAAACTTGCAGACGGCGGCCAACCTGAAGTTGCCGGCTTTCGGGTGAAACTGGTCGGGCGGATATCCGGGTTTGCCGATGGCCAGCCGGTCCATTGCCTGGTGCAGCAGGCCTCGCAGCCTCCGGTCTGTGCCATGGCCGTCGCGTTCACCAAGGTCGTTCTGGAGAACGCCGCCACCGGCGAAAGCCTGACCGAGTGGGGCGGCTAATGTGCGATGACAAAAAGTGGGAACCGGTTTTTGTCAGTAAATCGCACGAAAACAAAACCTAGCCATATCCTTGCCCATGGGGCCGTCTGTCCTGTGCCTGTCGCAGCGGAGGCCGACTCATTCGGCGACAGCCAGACAAGCGGCCACACGAAGACTTCATTGCAAATGCGCGCAATGCAGGCAGGCGAACACCGCGCCGCTCCGGCAACGAACCCAAGGCTCTGGCACCGAATGGATCGAAGCCGGTGCCTGCCGGCTCTCGCTGCCTGACCCAAAGCCGATCCCGCCGCGGATCGACGATTCCCACACCAACCGGGGACTGGATCGAATGAGGGTGTGCGAACCCCGAATATCCTTGCCGTTCAAGGCTTCGGGCGATTCTTGTGATCGAGAAAAGGTAGTGGCGGAGACGCCGGGATGCAATTGTAAATGAAAAACATACATAACATAAGTTGGAGTTATCACTACCATAATTTTAGCCGCACTTCCGTGTCCGATCGGTGACGGCTTTGAACGGTCACTTACGAACCCAGACCGTTGCCTTGCGATTGCTGTGCCTTGCTGCCGACGTCAACATTTGGTGGCCGGGGACTTTCCTTGAACCCTACCCTTCGATCGGCGAACTCGGCGATCGACCGGCTCTGGTATAATTATTCAACGTTTTACTGCGTGTGCTCAACGTCACTCCTGGGACTTTCCTGCAGTTCGGCAGCGGCTCGTTGAACCGCCGGATTCGGCAATGGCGGACGTTCAACGTCACGCCGCGCCACCGGATTCGCGAAGCTACGGCCGACGACGGCTTGCATCCTCCCGCAGGCGCTGTCAGGTGGCAGGTATGTCCCCGCACACGCGCGCCATGGTCGCAGCCTCAGCCCATGCCTTCATCTTTGGCAGGAAGGTAGCAGGCGTTCACGATCATGCTGCCGGACGCGACCTGAAAATCGCGGCGGAAGTGCGTGGCGGCCGTTTGATGGGCTTCGATGGCGATCGCTCGGCCAGGTTCAGCGGCGCGCTCCCCGAACTATACGACGGCGGTGACGGTGCGTTCGTCTCACTCGAGCTCGATGGCGCATCCGCCCGGGGATATGATCGTGGTTCGTCGAGCCATTACGAGCTCAATGCAGCTGACGAAATGGTCCAGCTTTATGATCACGCGGCAGGAACCTGGTTCGCGTTCAGCATCCAATCCGTCTGAGCGAGCCCGGGCGGCTCTAGCTGCTAGTCTTCTGTGCCTTGTGCGCGGCCAGACTCTTGTCGATCTCCGCGATCCGCAGCCGCTCCGGCGTATCCCGGGCCAGGCCTTTGAGCCGACACGCTGCCCACAGGCTTCTGCGCTCGGATTCCAGCGCCTTGAGGTAAAGGTCGGCCATATGTCAGTATCTCCTGCCGGGTCGTGCCGCCCGCGCCTGGCGCGCCGCCATCTTGCCGGTGTTGGCGATTTCCTCTGCGGTCAGCCGGCGGCACCGCTCCAGTCGGCCCGCGTCGAGCGATCCGTCGGCAAGGGCCGCCCGAACGACACACCCCGGCTCGGCGCGGTGCGTGCAGTTGGTGAACCGGCACCGGAGGGCCAGCGCCACGATATCGTCGAACACTTCGGCGAGGCCCGCGCTTGCCTCGGCCAGTTGAAGCTCGCGCATGCCGGGCGTGTCGACCAGCCAACCGCCGCCACCGGCGCCGCGGCCGAGCCGGTGCATCTGGCGGACCGTGGTGGTATGTCGGCCCTTGCCGTCGTCCTCGCGAACGGCCTGCGTGGCGATGCTGTCCGACCCGCGCAGGCTGTTGATCATGGTCGATTTGCCGACGCCCGATGATCCCACCAGAGCCACCGTCTCGCCAACCGCGCACCGCGCGGCCAGGTGCGCGACGCTGGTGGGGTCACGCCCGTTGATCATCTCGATCTCCAGGTCTGGCTGCAGGTCGCGCACCGCTTGCAGGAAGTGCTCGGGCGTTTCGGCAAGATCCATTTTCGTCAGGACGACAACCGGCTTCACGCCGATTTCGCGCGCGAGCACCAGGTAGCGTTCCAGCCGCGCGACGCTGAAATCCTGGTTGCAGGACGAGACGACAAACAGGGTATCGACATTTGCGGCGATGAGCTGGACGCGACGCTCGTCGCCAGGGCGCGGCCGTTTGAACAGGTTCTTCCGGCCAAGGATGCGCTTCATGTCGCCTTCGCGGTCGATCAGCAACCAATCGCCGACCGTGGGCCGGTCTTCGGGCCCACCTGCCGGGGCGGACGGGATCATCGTGTCGATCCCTTCGCCCTGGACTGCAACCATGCCCCGATGAACCGCCATGACCCGCACGGGGCGGCATCCGGCCCGTTCCCCTGCGGACAGCTGCGTGTAGAAAAACGGCGTCCAACCAAGTTCTGCGAGGGTGGGACTCATATCAAGTCGCGATGACCGCGACTCATACCTCCCGCCCCGCCTCCCCACCCGACCACCAATGATACCAATAGGATATGGTGGTCGGGTGGGGAGGCGGGGCGGGAGGTGCATGGGTTCACGTCAGTGAACCTTGGTATCAATGCTTCCATACGCTTTCAGCACGGTCCTCTGGGTGCAGACCCACAAGAATGGAGGGCATACAGGGCAGTTCCCCCTGCCATAGGCGGCGCGCCGCTGTGCGTCCATCATTCATCGGCGACCGCCTGGCCCGAACCCGCGCATTGGGTTGACGCGCTGGCGATAGCGCTATTTGCCCCGCGTCAAGGTCGCCGGCGCCGCCGTGAAACCGAAGGGATGGGCTGAAGCTCACGTCATGCCGAGGATCCTGCGATAGAGGTCGAGGTACTGCCGCGCCATCCGTTCGGCCGAGAACAGCCGGCCGGCGGCGGCGGATATCGCCTGCCGGTCGAGGGCGGGGACACGTTGGATGGCCGCGTTTGCCTGGTGGAGGTCGTCGACCAGGAAACCGGTTCGCCCGTGGTCGATCAGCTCCGGCATGGACCCGCGGCGCATGGCGATCACCGGCGTGCCGGAGGCCATCGCTTCGATCACCGACAGTCCGAACGGTTCGTCGAAGTTGATCAGGTGCAGCAGGGCATGGGCACTACCCAGCGCGCGGACCCGCTCGTCGCCACCAACCGGGCCATGAAAAATCACGGCTTCGCCGTCAACGTGGGGCAAAACTTCCCGCGCATGGTAAGCCTCGTCCTGGATCACACCGTAGATGTGCAGGCGCCGGCCTGCGGCGGCAGCGACCTCGATGGCTTCCCGGGTACCCTTGTCGGGGTGGATCCGGCCGAAGAACAGCAGGTCCTCGCTCCCGACCGGATCGAGCGGAAAATCCCCGGTAGCGATGCCGTGGTGGATGGTCGCCGCGTATTTCAGGTTCGGGTGCCGGTCTGCCTCGCTTATCGCAACGAAGTGCACGCGGTCCTCGTATGGCTTGTACATCGGCAGGATGCGGTCAGAAGAAAAGCCGTGGATGGTCGTGACCATTGGCGTGTCGACCAGCGGGGCAAACGCATGGGCGGGAAAATCCGCCTGGTTGTGTATCAGGTCGAACTCGCCGGCGCGCTCGAACAGGTGCGAGAGGTGGCGGTGCTCCCATACTTTGGCATCGATCGTCGAATCCTCATTGTACGGCGCCGGCACCACCCCGGCGAGCGTGCCGGTGGTCTGGCTGTCGAGCGTGGCGAACAGCGTCACATCCAGACCAATGGTGACCAGCGCCTCGGTAAGCAGGCTGGTGACCAGCTCCCACGGCCCGTAATGGCGGGGCGGCGTGCGCCAGGCGATCGGCGCGAGCATGGCGATCCGCATGTCAGGATTGGTCCAGCCGGAGGATGACGCCTTCGTTCGGCACCAGCGTGCCCGCGAAGGCGGTTCGATTGGCAGTGGAGAGCAGCAGGCTCGCCGTGACACCATCCGGAAGCGCAACGGGCCGCTCGCCCGCTCCGAAATTGAGCGCGACCAGCATCCGTTCGCCCGGAGCAAGGCGCTCGTAGACGAGCACCTCGTCGATGGCCTGCCCGAGGACCAGGTCCCCGATCGTCAGGGACCGGTGCCGCCGCCGCAGGTGCAGCAGCGACCGGTAGAGGTTCAACATCGAGCCGGGGTCCAGCGATTGGCGGTGGACGTTGCGGGTCGGCCAGTCCTCGCTCAGCGGAAGCCACGGTTCGGTTGTACTGAACCCGGCGAATGCGTCATTGCTCCAGGGCATGGGCGTGCGCGCGCCGTCGCGCCCGAGCCCTTTGCCCGGCTGGCGCAGGTCCTGGGGGTCGCGGATGCGGTCGGCCGGAATGGCCACTTTGCCGATGCCCAGCTCATCGCCCTGGTAAAGCGTCGGCGTGCCGCGCAAGGTCAGCAGCAGCATCGCCGCGACCCTGGCCTGAGCCTCGCCGATGCGACCGGCCAGCCGGGGTGAATCGTGGCTGCCCAGCACCCAGTTCGGCCAGACGCCCGGTGGCAGCGCCGCCTCGTACTGGCGGATGATATTGCCGATCACCGCTGCGTGCCATGGCGCCTCGAACAGCTGGAAATTGAACGGCAGGTGCACGCCGGGCGCATCGGGAGTGCCATAGTAGGTCACCAATTGCTCGAGCGGCAGGCAGATCTCACCGACGAGCAGGCGTTCGCCATAGGTGTCGGCCAGCGCCCTGAAACCGGCAGCGATTCCGTGAATTTCCGGCTGGTGCGTGGAATGCAGCTGAAGCACCTTGAGCTTCTCGCCCATCTCCGGGGACCAGGCGGGATTGGGCGGATTGTCAGGCAGGCCCTCGGCCTTGATGCAGTGCCACAGCACGTCGATGCGAAAACCATCCACACCCCGATCGAACCAGAACCGCAGGACATCGGCCATCGCGGCGCGGACTTCGGGATTGCGCCAGTTCAGGTCGGCCTGCTCCTTCAGGAACGCATGGAGGTAGTACTGGCCGGTCGCTGCATCGAGCTCCCAGGCGGAGCCGCCCATGTCGCTGGTCCAGTTGTTGGGCGGCCCGCCGCCCGGCGCCGGATCGCGCCAGAAATACCAGCCGCGCCGGAGGTTGTCGCGCGAGGCACGGCTCTCGACAAACCACGGGTGACTGGTCGACGTGTGGTTGGGCACGAAATCGAGCATCAGCCTCAGGCCGCGCGCGTGGACATCGGCGAGCAGCGCGTCAAACGTCGCAAGGTCGCCGAACATGCCGGCAACGTCGCAATAGTCGGCCACATCATAGCCGAAGTCGGCCATCGGCGATGGAAAGATCGGCGAAAGCCAGATCGCATCGACGCCAAGTTCGGCAATATAGTCCAGCCGCTGACGGATGCCGGCCAGATCGCCGATACCGTCGCCGTTGCTGTCCTGGAACGACCTCGGATAGATCTGGTAGACCACGCCGGCTTCCCACCATGGCCGCTGTACCGATGCCGATCCCGATTCACTCATGCGGGCGCAACGCACGGATCGTCCGAAAGTTCTGCGGAAAAGAATCCGCGGCTACAGTCGGGTGGTACGGGTGAAGGCGAATGGACGCTGGATTTCTGGCCGCCTTCAATCTTGATTTTGAGGTCAGTGGGTGACGATGGGGAAGGCCAATTGCAGCACCCGAACGGTGCCTTTTGTCAGGACCAGATGTGACCGCGAATGATCTGGTCGACCCGGTCTGGTCGGTTGCCGCCGGCAGCGAACGCCGGATCCGGGGCTTGGCTGTGATCAGCGGCTGTGGCGGAAAATGACCGCTGACGTCACAGGCGGCCCAAGGCCGCAGTCTGATCGGTGCGGCCGGTAATGCCCTGGTAATGGTCGTTACAAAACCGTGATGGAGTTTATAAATGCGGAGGTCCTTGCAACCATGGGCGTTCAAACCTCGCGAGCAACCGGAATTCAACGCGGCTGAATTTAAAATGGTCTCGCCATGGCATCCTGCGATTCATGCCCCATATAAAGCCTATCGCATTCCGAATGCCTCGAGCACGGTAGCGGCTGAGAGATTATTCGTGCTCCCGCTCGTCGATGGAGACGAACAATGTATGCGAGTTCAGTTGGCAAAGCGAGCCCGGAGACAGGACTGCAGTCGCTCGATCTACCCAAGGGTGCGGTCGACGAGGACGGTTGGGAAAACGAAGGTGGCAATCTGGCCGGCGTGACGCCTGCACGCAGGGGTCGTGCGCACTTCATCGGCGAGGTCGAGGCGTTCGAAGTCCATGTCCGGAGCATGGAAAGCAAATTGGCCAGTGATTTCGCCGGTGGGCGGATGGGCAAGCGCTACAACACCTATGAGCATCGCTCACGCGTCCTGCGCCAACAGCAGGCAAAGCTGGACGAAATGCGCGCCGGTTTATCGGCGGGAAGGCCATAAAATGGTCCATGCATCTTCGATGTCCGACGCGGAAGCTATTGAGCAGATGGAACGATACGGAATAACTCGCGGGGTGACGCACGAGTATCGCTATAAAGACTGCCGGTATTCCAGTCTTGCCGATGCAATTGCTCAAGGCAAACGCGACAGACGGTCTGCTTGAGCCTGGTGCCTGCATAGATACAGCGGCCTTTCAAGTCGCGCCATCCCCTGACAACAAGGATAGCCATCATGGCCAAATCGCAGAAGCGCAGCAACCGCGAAATCCGCAAGCCCAAGGCCACCGTCGCAAAGCCGGTAACTGGACTTGCTTCCCCTCCCGAGCATCCCGTCCATACCCTGATGCAAAAGCCGAAAGGCAAGCTCTGAGGCGATGTGTTCAACCACCCCTGCCGTGTAGCTTTCATCGGTAACGCCCTGCCGCGCCGCTGCGGCATCGCCACCTTCACCACTGATCTCGAACTGGCCGTCAGTGCGCTGGGCGATGTCGCCGGCACCGCGATCTTTCCCATGCGCGATCCCGGCCGCGACTATGACTGGCCGGCCTCGGTGCGGCAGTACATCGACCAGGAAGACCCCGCCAGCTATCTGGCCGCCGCCGATGCCATCAACACCGGTGAGTTCGATGTCGCCTGCCTCCAACATGAGTTCGGCATTTTCGGCGGCGATGCGGGCGATCTGATCCTCGATCTGATCGCGGCGCTCGACATTCCACTGGTGAGCACGCTGCACACCGTGCTGGATCGGCCCGATCCCGCCCAGCGCCGGGTGACGATGGCGATCCTGGCGGCGTCGGCCCGCGTGGTGGTGATGGCGGTCAAGGGGCGCGACATCCTGATCGATGTCTATGGCGCCGATCCTGAAAAGATCGTCATCATTCCCCATGGCATTCCCGACGCGGCCTTTGAAAGCTCGGATGCGGCGCGGTTGCGGCTCGGTTTAGCCGGCCACAAGGTGATCCTTACCTTCGGCCTGATCAGCCCCAACAAGGGCATCGAGACGATGATCGCGGCGATGCCCGCCATTGTCGCGACTGCGCCCGACGCCCTCTATGTGGTGATGGGAGCCACGCATCCGCATCTCCTGCGCGACGCGGGCGAGGCCTATCGCGACAGCCTGATCGCGCGCGCGACCGCGCTGGGGATGGAGAACAATGTTCTGTTCCTTAACCGCTTCGTCGAACGGCCGGAATTGCTCGACCATATCGCGGCCTGCGATGTCTATGTTACGCCTTACCTAGGCGCCACGCAGTTGACATCGGGCACGCTGGCCTATTCGCACGGGCTGGGCCGTCCCGTCGTCTCCACGCCCTACTGGCATGCTGCCGAACTGTTGGGCGATGGGTCGGGCGTACTCGTTCCTTTCGGCGATGTCACAAGGCTGGGCTCTGCTGTGGCCGCATTGCTGCGCGATGAAACCGCGCGACTTGCGATGGGCCTCAAGGCCTATGCCGCCAGCCGGCCGACAATCTGGAGCGCCATCGGCGCGCGCTATGTCGCGTGTTTTCGTGCCGCCTGCCGCAGCCAGGTGCTGCGCGTCATCGATGGGCGCGACACGACGCAAGCGACCCAGCCGATCCGTGCGACCTTGCCCGCTACTTCCAACCGGCATTTCATTGCCATGTGCGATGACACCGGCATTTTCCAGCATGCGGTTTACACCATCCCCGACCGCCACCACGGCTATTGCGTGGATGACAATGCCCGCGCGCTGTTGCTGTGCTGCGTTCCCCACAACAAGCTCGACCCGGATCTGGAAGAAGCGCTGACCTCACGCTTTGCCAGCTTCGTCCAGCACTCGTGGAACCCGGACAACCAGCGGTTCCGCAATTTCATGGGCTTCAACCGCGCATGGCTGGAACCTGCTGGGTCGCAGGACAGCCACGGGCGTACGCTGTGGTCGCTGGGCCAATGCGCTCTGGCGCGAGCCGATACGCCGGTCGGGGTCTGGGCGGCACGCCTGTTCGCGGCTGCTTTGCCAACGGTCTCGGATTTTACCGCGCCGCGGAGTTGGGCCTTCACGCTGCTGGGGCTGGATGCCTATTGCCGCGTGTGTCCGCAAGATCATCAGGCCGCCGCCATCCGTGTCACTCTGGCCAATCGGCTTGCGCATTTGCTGTTGATCACCGAAACGGCGGAGTGGGTGTGGTTCGAGGACCGCCTGACCTATGACAATGCGCGCCTGTGCGAGGCGCTGATCCGCACGGGGGCGGCCACCGGGGCCAGCCATCTGACCGATGGAGGATTGCGCAGCCTGCGGTGGCTGATGGCCGTGCAGACGGTGCCGCCCGGCCATTTCCGCCCGGTGGGGTCGGAAGGCTTTCTGTTGACCCGTAAGACCCCGCTGGCTTTCGACCAGCAGCCGTTGGAAGCAACGGCGACCATTGCCGCCTGTGTCGCCGCCGACGCCGTCGAATCCGACGCAGGGTGGCGCAGCCAAGCGGCCATGGCCTTTGGCTGGTTCATGGGGCGGAACGATCTGGCGATCCCATTGGTCGACGTCGAGACAGGGATGTGCAGAGACGGATTGCATCCCGATCGCGCCAATGAAAACGGCGGGGCCGAGTCGGTGCTCGCCTACCTTCTTGCGCTGGCCGACATGCGTGGTTTTGATAACGATGATAAAGAAACCCCCGTTCTCGCGCACGCCGTGGCTGGAAACGACGATGCGTGATGGCAAGCGCGAGTTTAACGCACAGGATGGCCCTTCGTGTGATCCGTTTATCGCAGCATCGGGCAGCCGGAATATTCACAAGACACCGGCTTTTGCCCTGGACTTTCCAGTGACCTCATGCCTCTTGAAGGGCGTATGAACGACGCGCTTTGAGGGCGCGCTTGACTCAGCAAATGTCTGCTGAGCGACGGCCAAATCATGAAGATTCTCATTCAATCACGGGCGTTGGAAACCGCGCCGGCGGCGGGATTGAGCGCGGCAGAGTTTTAAGATGGCGTCTCCATGGTATCGCACCATTCAGTCCCCATATGGATCCCATCGCACTCCGAGCGCCTCGAGCACCCGTGCGGCAGGGAGACTGTTCGTGCTCCCGCTCGCCGATGGAGACGAACGATGTGCCCTGATTTCGGCAATGAGAGCGAACGTGACGCGGTCGCAGCGCGCGCCGGGTCTGTTCCTGGCTGCGGCATCCGACGACACATGGCGGGCCGCGCGCCGGCCGGCGAGGACAGGCGCGACAGGCAGTCCGCCTGAGCTTTAACGCCGACGCGCGCCATTGCCGCCGCGAATTTCAGTCTCGCGCCAGACGACGAGGACGGCCCTGTTGACCAGCGATGAAACCCTGCTGCGCGAGCTGCGCGAAGTCCGGCGTCTACGTCGCGAACATGCGGGGAAGGATGCCGCTGTCGTGCTGACCGCCGGCCAGCGCATTGCCGATGCCGTCGCCGCGACCATGGGGTCCTGGCGCTTCATCATCATCCAGACCACCATCCTCGTCATCTGGATCGGGCTCAACATCACTGCCTATGTTCAGCGGTGGGACCCTTATCCGTTCATCCTGCTCAACCTCGCGCTGTCTTTCCAGGCGGCCTATGCCGCGCCATTCATCATGATGAGCCAGAATCGGCAACAGGATGTCGATCGTGTGCAGGCATCTGCGGATTATCAGATAAATATCAAGGCGGAGTTGGAAATCGAGCTGCTCCACCAGAAACTGGACGCACTGCGGGAAAAGGAGGTGCTGGCTTTGACAGAAGCAGTCAAATCTCTTTCCGATTTGCTGCACGCCAAGGAAAATAATTCAGCGCCTTAAACCTGAAAACAAGCGCACACCTTTCAGGACGGTATTTATTTGCTGTGCGGTTGTGGATGCAAGTGCTAGGCAAGCCCTGGGGCGCAGCTGATAGTTAATCCAGATTGGCCCATTATCTCCCGGCATCGGCTTTCGCATCGAATGCCTCCGGTCTCCCAAGGCCAACAGCCATGAATTTGCCCGAACGCCTCGACCCCGCTGCGGCCAGCAGCCTGGGCATGGCGCTGGTCCTGTCCTCGCCCACGCCCCTGGTCCTGCTTGACAGCATCCTGCAGGTCCAGGTCGCGAGCGGCTCGTTTTGCCGCGCCTTTGGCCTCCCCATCGACGGTACCACCGGCAGCTCGCTGTTCGATCTCGGCGCGGGCGAATGGAATGTGCCGCAATTGCGTTCGCTGCTCGAGGCAACCGCCGCTGGCCGCGCAGCGGCCGATGGCTACGAGATGGACCTGGTGCGGCCGGGCGAGGCCGCCCGCAACCTGGTGCTGAGCGCCCATGTGCTGGACCTGCCGGTTGGCGAACGGTGCTATGTCGTGCTTGCCGTCTGCGACGTGACCGAGATCCGCGCCGCGACGCGGCTGAGGGACGATCTGGTCAGAAGCAACGAATTGCTCATGCAGGAGCTGCAGCATCGTGTGGCCAACAGCCTGCAGATCATTGCCGGTATCCTCATGCAGAGCGCCCGCTCGATGCAATCGGACGATTCACGGTCACACCTCCGCGATGCCCACAACCGGGTCATGTCGCTGGCATCGCTGCAGCGCCAGCTTGCGTTGAGCCCGTCCGCCAAGATCGTGATCGGCACCTATTTCACCGATCTGTGCAACAGCATCGCGGCCTCCATGATCGGGGATCGGGATGCGATCCGCCTGACGGTCCACACCGACGCGACGGTGACCAACGCCGACGTATCGGTCAGCCTCGGCCTGATCGTCACCGAGCTGGTGATCAATTGCCTCAAGCACGCTTTCCCCGGACGGGCGGCCGGCACCATCGACGTTGCCTATCGATCGACCGCGGATGGCTGGACGCTGGCGGTGGGCGACGACGGCATCGGGCTCGCCGCGACACCGCGGCCGGCTGCCGCAGGGCTCGGCACCGGGATCGTCAATGCCTTGGCAGGCAAGCTGCAGGCACGGGTGATCGTGGCGGACAATGGCCCCGGCACGGTCGTCAGTCTGGTCCACTCCACCGCGCCGGACAGGGCCGCGGCGTTCGATGCGGAACCGGCGGCGGTCTGAAGGATACCCTCAGTTGCGTGCAGTGCCGAACACGATCCTCTGTTCCGGCTCCCCACTGCAGAACCAGAAATCGAGAATGCCATGTCCGACGCAAACCTGGCGTCGTCGCCGCATCCGGTGATTCTCTATGTCGAGGATGAAGTGCTCATCCAGGCCATGGTGCTGGCCGCATTCGAACACAGCCGATTCATGATGGTGACGGCGATCAGCGCGACCCAGGGCATGGCCATGCTTGCCGATCCGGCGATGCAGATCGAAGGACTGATCACCGACATCAACCTCAATTCCGCGTTGAGTGGCTGGGACGTGGCACGCGCCGGGCGGATCGGCAACGGCACGCTGCCGGTGATCTATGTGAGCGGCGCCAGCAGCGACGAGTGGACCGTGCAAGGGGTTTCAGGAAGCGACATGATCACAAAGCCATTTGCCCCACGTTTTGTCGTTGAGGCGATGAATGCCAAATTTGTAAATAGGTGCATGTGATTTATAAATTTGAGCAGGGTTGGCAGGGAATATAATTTCCAATAACAAATTGCTTAAAAAATATTCATGAAATTCGAAAAATTATTTTTCGCTTTTTGCCCGTTACGAAACTTAATCGGCATGCAATCGTTGTTGATGCACGGAGCCTGCACACGCGGTTCCAGGAGCATTTCCCATGCATAGACATATTCTCGCCGCGACCGTCGCCGTGGCCGCGCTCGTCCCCGCTGTTGCCCTGGCCCAGGACGGCTGCGCTCGGCAGCGCTCGAACCAGGTCGTCGGCACGGTTGCCGGTGCGGGCGCCGGAGCAGTGGCCGGCAACGTGATCGCCGGTCGCGGCGACCGGCTCCTGGGCACGGTCATCGGCGCCGGACTGGGCGGGGTCATCGGCAACCAGGTCACCAAACCGGGTGATGAATGCCGCCACGCCTTTGGTTACTACGACCAGCAGAACCGCTGGCATTCGACCGCCGTCGCCGCCGGCGACGCCCGGGGTTACTATGACCGGGATGGCCGCTGGACCGACGGCGCGCCCGATGGCCACTACGATGACAACAACCGCTGGATCGCCGGGAACGGCAACGCCGGCGGATATCTGCGCGGCAGCTGGGTGCCGGCTTCCGCCAACGGCTATTTCGACCGGGATGACCAGTGGGTGGCCGGATCGACCGGAGGCGGCCGCGATGCGACCGGACGCTGGATCGCCGCCAGTGCGAGCGGCGGAACGGACGCCCGCACCGTCGCCTACGGGTTCTACGACCAGGACGGGCACTGGCACGCCAATGCCGACACCGAGCGCCGCTCGACCGGTTACTATGATCGCAACAAGGCCTGGGTGGCCGGTGCCCCGAACGGGCAATACGACGCCCGCGGCAACTGGGTTCCCGGCCGCGATGACGGGACGCCGAGCGGCAGCTATGACAGCCAGAACCGCTGGATTCCGTTCTCCTCCGCCGGCTACTACGACAACAACAATCAATGGATCGCCGGCAGCACCAGCGGCTATTACGATCGCCATGGCCAGTGGAAGGCGGGAATCACGACCGGCCGCTACGACGAGCGGGGGCGCTGGATCGCCGGAGAGGCGGCGGGTCACCGCGATGCGGCCGGCAACTGGATAGCCGACCCCCAGCCCGGTCATTACGGCGCCGATCGCCGTTGGCATGCCGGAGCATCTCCCGGCTATTACGACGCCGGCGGGCGCTGGATTGCCGCCGACCACGGCGCACCATCGGCCCAGCCGGGTCCGATGCTTGACCAGATCATGATCCTTGAAACCTATGCCCGCTCACCCAACGGCATGAGCGCCGTCGGCCATGGCAACGCGAAGGCTGCACTTCGCGAACTGGCCTCCATCCGCAAAAGCGAAAGTCGCCTGCGGCGCGACCGCGATGGCGATCTGTCGGTGAAGGATGAAGCCATGCTCCAGTTGCGGGTCGACCGGGTGCGCAGCCGGCTCGGCATGGCGTCGTCTCAGTAAGCGGCGCTGCCAGTCAGGGACGGAGAGCCTCCGTCCCGCTCACTCCAATGAACATGCCCATGCAACGATATCTGCTGACCGCAGCGCTTGTCGCCGTGATCCTGCCGGCAACCCCGGCTCTCACGCGAAGATGCCAGGGCTACACCCTTCACGCGAGGCCGCTCTATGCCGGGCCGGAGAGCGACTAAAGTCCGAGACCCACAGCATGTTCGGTGCCGGCGCATGGAACTGGCGGTTGACCTGATCGAGCGGACATGGCGCCGCCTTGTCACTGATCGTCGTCTTCACCGGCTTGCCCCCGGATGATGCCCTGTAGGCCCAGATCACGCATCAGCCGTACCACCGTGCAGCGGGCAATGTCAAAGCCCTCGCGCTGCATCTGTCGCCAGACCGCGCGTACGCCGAAGACCTTGAAGTTGGCGTCGAATACGTGCAGAACCTCTGGCTTCATCGCCTCGTCACGCTGGGCACGTGGTGACAGGCGCGATGGATCGCGGCGCTGTTCCACGCGCTCATGGTAGGTGGATGGGGCGATCGGCAATACCCGGCAGATCGGCTCGACCCCATACTCACTCCGATGCTCATAAATGAAGCTGGTCATCGCTTGAACGGGCGGTCGAGCTCCGCCTGGCAAATACGCGGAAGCCTTCCGCAGGATATCATTGGCCTGCCGCAACTCGCGGCTCTCACGCTCCAGCGCCTTCAGCCGTTCCGCCAACTCGGTGGGCACGCCGGCACGCTTGCCGCTGTTGACCTCGGCCTCTTCACCCACTCCAGCAGCGTGTGCCCCGAGCAGCCGATCATGGCGGCTATGGATGTGATCGCTGCCTAGCGGGATGGATGCTCGCCCTCCTGGTCCAGCACCAGGCGAACAGCACGCTCACGAACCTCAGGTGCAAACTTGTCCGGCGTCTTGCTCATTGTAGACCCTTCCTCTCAGGAGTTAGGGCTTCCGGCAATCCCGGTGTGGTTCATTCCAGGCTGCCCAGAGCGAACAGGATCGCCTTTGGCATCTCTTGTTCAAGGAGGGCGTTAACAGCCTCGCCGGAAAATTGACCACGTAGACGTCTCCACTGGGATCGCCGATTTCAGGTCGGGACCATCCACCTTCAAGTGGACGACCGCAACGTCCAGAGCGGCTGATCAACGTCTGGCGCAACGACACCGCCGCCACCCAACAGCGGACTCAGCGCAGTTCGCCCGAATTCCCGGCAGCGACCGCCGCTTCCCATAGCCTTACCGACAGTTCTCGGCGTAAGCCGCCATACGAAGCGCTGGACCGGAATGGCGTATTTTGGTCGGCAGCTAACGTCGGCGTTGCGCGACTGAGACGGCCGCTTATCGGTCTTTCCGTTCCAAATCCGCCATTCCGGACCGTCCACACAAGCGGACGGAGGGTTCGTAACCGGCACGGCCATTCTGGGAAGAGCACAAGTGCATCCAACCAACTGCGCTGACCCTAAATCCAACCCTAACTCGATTGCCGGCTGGGTCCAAACGTATTGGAACATATGCGGCAGTCCGGTTCGAACTCTGGTTTGCGATCAACGAGTTAACGCACAACCCTGAACGCTTGCGAACACCATCGGACGGCGTGATGGCGGAGACGCCGGGATTCGAACCCGGGGTACCCCCTTAAGGGTACGACGGTTTAGCAAACCGCTGGTTTCAGCCACTCACCCACGTCTCCGGATCGCAGCGGCGAGCCGGCGCTATAGCGGCGGGGTGCAGGCCCGGCAAGCGCCGAATGCGGTGTTTCCCGCCGCCAGAAAACAGACGGGGCGGCCTCCCCGAGGAAGCCGCCCCGCCGACGCCCTTGCGGCAAACCCGCTTACGAGGCGAGCTTGCGCAGCACGTAGTGCAGGATGCCGCCGTTGTTGAAGTATTCGACTTCGTTGGCGGTATCGATCCGGCACAGCGCCTTGAAGGTGAAGGTCGAACCGTCCTTGCGGGTCACCTCGACCACGACTTCCTGGCGCGGCCGCAGCGTCGCGACGCCCTTGATCGTGTAAGTGCAATCGCCGTCCAGCCCCAGCGAAGTCCGATTGTCGCCGCCGAGGAACTGCAGCGGCAGCACGCCCATGCCGACCAGGTTCGAGCGGTGGATGCGCTCGAAGCTTTCGACGATGACCGCGCGGACGCCGAGCAGGTTGGTGCCCTTGGCCGCCCAGTCGCGGCTGGAGCCGGTGCCGTATTCCTTGCCGGCGATGACGACCATCGGCGTGCCGTCGGCCTTGTGCTTCATGGCGACATCGTAGACCGCGCCGACTTCCGCGCCATAGCGGCTCATGCCGCCCTCGATCCCGGGCACCATCTCGTTCTTGATGCGGATGTTGGCGAACGTGCCGCGCATCATCACTTCATGGTGGCCACGGCGCGCGCCATAGGAGTTGAAGTCCGCCTTGGCGACCTGGTGCTCCATCAACCACTGGCCAGCCGGGCTGTCCGCCTTGATGTTGCCGGCCGGGCTGATGTGGTCGGTGGTGATCGAATCGCCGAGGATCAGCAGTGGCTTGGCCTCGATGATGTCGGTCACCGGGGCCGGGGTCATGCTCATGCCCTCGAAGTAGGGCGGGTTCGCCACATAAGTCGAGCCGGCGCGCCACTGGTAGGTTTCCGAGCCGGTGACGTCGATCGCCTGCCAGTGCTTGTCGCCCTTGTAGACGTCGGCATAGCGCGCCTGGAACATCGGCCGGTCCATGCAGGTCGCCATCGTCGAGAACACCTCGTCGTTGGTCGGCCAGATGTCCTTGAGGTAGACGTCCTTGCCGTCCTTCGACTTGCCGATCGGTGTCGTCGTGAAGTCCTCGATTACCGTGCCCTTGAGCGCATAGGCGACGACCAGCGGCGGCGAGGCGAGGAAGTTCGCCCGCACGTCGGGCGAGACGCGGCCCTCGAAGTTGCGGTTGCCCGAGATGACGGCGGCGGCGACCAGCCCGTTGTCGTTGATCGCCTTGCTGATCGGCTCGGCCAGCGGGCCGGAGTTGCCGATGCAGGTGGTGCAGCCATAGCCGACGAGGTTGAAGCCGATGTTGTCGAGGTGCTTCTGCAGCCCGGCCCGCTCCAGATAGTCGGTCACCACCTGCGAGCCCGGCGCCAGCGAGGTCTTGACCCACGGCTTCGGCTTCAGCCCGAGCTCGTCGGCCTTCTTGGCGACGAGGCCCGCCGCCACCAGCACGCCCGGGTTCGAGGTGTTGGTGCACGAGGTGATCGCCGCGATGGTCACGTCGCCATCGCCGATGTCGAAGTCCTTGCCTTCGACCGGCACGCGGGTCTGCTTCTTCTTGTAGGTCTCGGCCATGTCGCGGTTGAACACGTCATCGACATGCGGCAGCGAAACCCGGTCCTGCGGCCGCTTCGGACCCGCCAGCGACGGCACCACGGTGCCCAGCTCCAGCTCCAGCGTGCTCGAGAACACCGGCTCCACCGCCGGATCGATCCAGAAACCCTGCTCCTTGGCATAGGCCTCGACCAGCGCGATCTGGTCCTCCTCGCGGCCGGTCAGCCGCAGATAGTCGAGCGTCTTGTCGTCGATGCCGAAGAAGCCGCAGGTCGCGCCATATTCCGGCGCCATGTTGGCCAGCGTCGCGCGGTCGGCCAGCGTCAGCCCGGCCAGCCCCGGCCCGTAATACTCGACGAACCGGCCGACGACGCCGTGGTTGCGCAGCAGCTGGGTGCAGGTCAGCACCAGGTCGGTCGCGGTCACGCCCTCGCGCAGCGCGCCGGTGAACTTGAAGCCGACCACTTCGGGAATCAGCATCGAGACCGGCTGGCCGAGCATCGCCGCTTCCGCTTCGATGCCGCCGACGCCCCAGCCGAGCACGCCGAGGCCATTGACCATTGTCGTGTGCGAATCGGTGCCGACGCAGGTGTCCGGGTAAGCCACGGTCACGCCGTTCTGGTCCGGCGCCGTCCACACCGCCTGGGCGATGTTCTCCAGGTTCACCTGGTGGCAGATGCCGGTGCCCGGCGGCACGGCATAGAAGTTGGCCAGCGACTTCGAGCCCCACTTGAGGAAGTCATAGCGCTCGAAATTGCGCTGGTATTCGATCTCGACGTTTTCCTCGAACGCCTTCGGATGGCCGAACTCGTCAACCATGACCGAGTGGTCGATGACGAGGTTGACCGGCACCAGCGGGTTGATCTTGCTGGTGTCCCCACCCAGCGTGGCGATCGCGTCGCGCATCGCCGCGAGATCGACGACGCAGGGCACGCCGGTGAAGTCCTGCAGCAGCACGCGCGCCGGGCGATACTGGATCTCGCTGGTCGATTCCGCCGGGTTCTTCTGCCAGTCGATGATCGCCTGCACGTCCGCGGTCGAAACGGTGAAGCCGCCATCCTCGAAGCGGAGCAGGTTCTCCAGCAGCACCTTCATGCTGAACGGCAGCCGCGAAACGTCGCCCAGCTTCTCGCCGGCCTTCTTCAGCGAGTAATAGGCAAATTCGCGCCCGCCCACCGTCATGGTGCTGCGGGTGCCGAGCGAGTCCTGTCCAACTTCGGTCTTGGCGGTCATGCGCGGTGTTCCCTCATCGGTTGGGCAGCGAAACTGCCGGGGTAGAACGCCCGCCGGACCCCCATCCGGAGAGCGGAATCGACGCGCAGCCGATGCGCGCACAACCGTTGCAGGTCAAGGGGAGAAGCCCTGAACCGGCCCGTAATTCGCCAGTAACACGCGGCAATGCCGGCAATTATTGCAACTGCTTCGCAACAGCAGAAAATTCGCGCCGGCTACAGCGCCGTCTGCTCGGTCGGCGCGGAACCAGCCCCGATCCAGCACCCCGCGACGATCAGCGCCGCGCCCGCCAGCGTCGTCCAGCTCAGCGGCTCGCCGAACCACCAGTAGCCCATCATGGCCGCCCAGAAGAATCCCGAATATTCGAGCGGCAGCAACTGGTGGGTCTCCGCCCGGGCATAGCCCCAGGCGAGCAGCATCAGCGAGACCGAGCCGAGGCCGGCGGCCGCGACGATCCACCCCATCGCCTGCCGGTCGGGCACTGCGGCCCACCAGGGTGCGGCCGGCAGCAGGAACAGGAACACGAACAGGCTCTGGAAGAACGCGATCTCGGCCGGGGTGGAGATCTGCGCCTGGTGCCGCTGGATGACGAGGTTGCCCGCATAGGCCACGGCGGAGGCGAGCACCGCCAGCACGCCGAGCGCCGCCTGCTCATGGCTGCCCGCGGCACCGGTCCGCGCCAGGCCGATCAGCGCCACGCCCGCCAGCCCCATCACCGAGGCGCCCAGCGCCCGCCGCGTCACCGGCTCTCCAAGGAACAGCGCGGCGAGATAGAGCGCGATCAGCGGCGCGATGAACGAAAGCGCCATGCCCTCCGCCATTGGCACCCGCACCAGGCCCCAGAAAAACAGGATGGTCATGACCGAAACCACCGCCGAACGCAGCAGGTGGACCTTGATCCGGCGCCAGCCCGGCCGGAAATCGCGAAACCCGCCGAGCCACCCGCTGCCCGTCCAGATGAGGACGCCGAGCGCGGCGCCGACGACGTTGCGCCAAAACACCGCGTCGTATGCGCCCACCCGGATCGATGCCGCCTTCATCATCGCATCCATCACACTGAACGCGCCGATCCCGGTGAGCGTCACGAGCACGGGATAGAAGGTTGCGGAACGCGCCATGCCGGACCCCTACCCGGTTTCGCCGACCGCGACGAGGCCCGCCGGCCGATCCGTTCATCGCACCGCAATCGCCGATACTTGATGAGCGACCGGCAAAGGGGCAAAGCACGACCATGCGCATTTTCGACCGCCACCGCACCGCCGCAACCGCCCTCGCTCCCGCCGCGCTCGCCATCGCTGCGCTCGGCACTGCGGCGGTCGCCGCGCCGCCCGCCCCGACGCCGACGAAAAAGCCCGCGATCGTCGTCCCGCTTCCCGTCGGCACCCCGGCCCCGCGCAAGCCGGTGGCGAAGATCGCCGATCCCGCCGATGCCCCGGCGCCGACCGCGGCGACCGTCCTGCCGCCGCCTGCCGCGTCCGCCCCGCCGCCGGTCCCGGTCGTCGAGCCGGTCATGCCCTGGACAATGGCCGATGCCCGCGCGCTGCTCGCCTTCATCCGCAGCGTCGATGGCGAAGGGCTGATCGCGGCCGACTACCAGCCCGAGGTCCTCGCCGCCGCCATCGCCGCCGGCCCTGGCGCGACTCTGGACGACATCGCCTCCCACGCGTTCGACTGGCTGGCCGAAGACCTGCGCGATGGCCGCACGCCGATGTCCGCCCGCGTCCAGTGGTTCGCGGTGGACCCCGACGCCGACCTCGACCCGACCGACCGGATCCTCGCCCGCGCGCTCGCCAGCCACGACATCGCCGGCACGCTGACCGGCCTCGATCCGGACCATGGCGAATACGAGACGCTGAAGGCCGCGCTGGCCCAGACCCCGCGCTCGGACACCGCCACCCGCGAGCGCATCCGCATCAACATGGACCGCTGGCGCTGGCTGCCGCGCGATCTCGGGATGATCTACCTGATCGTCAACGTGCCGGAATTCCAGGTCCGCCTCGTCTCCAACCACCGCATCATCCGCACCTATCGCACCATCGTCGGCAAGCCCGGCAGGACCGCGACCCCCCAGCTCGCCGAACGGGTCCAGGCGGTCGTCTTCAACCCGACCTGGACGGTGCCGCAGTCGATCGTCGTCGGCGAAGGGCTGGGCGCCAAGCTGATCGGCAATCCCGCTTCGGCACTCAGGCAGGGCTACAAGGTCAACCGGCTGGAGGACGGCACGATCATCGTCGTCCAGCAGCCCGGGCCGAAGAACTCGCTCGGCATGATGAAGATCGACATGCCCAACCCCCACGCGATCTACCTGCACGACACGCCCAGCCGCAACCTGTTCGACGCCAAGGTCCGCGCCTTCAGCCACGGCTGCATCCGCACCGAAAAGGCGGTCGAGCTGGGAATGACCATGGCCATCCTCGGCGCCAACCTGCCGCCGGCGGAAGCGGTGGCGAAGTCGGACAGCGGCAAATACAACCGCGTGGTGATGACCCGGACCTTCCCGGTCTACATCAACTACACGACCTTCGGCCGGGACACGGAAGGACAGTTGACCGCCTTCGACGACATCTACGGCCGCGACGCCCCGGTGATCGCCAGCTTCGCCCAGCCAAGGCAGCTGAAGACCACCCAGCGGACCAGCAACGAGGCGATCATCAAGCTGGACAATCCGCTTTAGGCACAACGCAGGGCGATCCCCCTCATTCCCGCCCCCTTCGTCATTCCCGCCCCTTTGTCATTCCCGCCCCCTTTGTCGTTCCCGCCCCCTTTGTCATTCCCGCGAAGGCGGGAATCCAGCCGGCGCAACCTTGCCCGGACTCCCGCAGCGGCAGACGCAACCACACCCATCCCCCTTGATGCCCGTCCTGATCGAAGTCGAAGATGGGGAAGGATGCGAAGCCTTGGCGGCTCCGCCGCCCAGGCGAGCTTGGATGAAGGTGGAGTGGCGAGGCGCGCCACGTTCAACGCTGCCCCCCTACCCACCGTCACCCAGGACTTGATCCAGCGTCGGACTGCCTCTTGCGACGGCAGGTTTAGTTCGCTGACCTAGGAGATTGGAGCGGCGCGATTTGGTGGGAAGCTGCCGTTAATCAGCAGTGGGTAATTCAGCCCCACAGAGGTCATTTATTGAATTGCGTAGCGCCTCAGCCGTGTCGTCGCCAGCGACGTTATCGATATGTGCGCGAAGTTGAGAAATTTCTCCAACCGAGCATCGTCGTTGAAAATCGGACAGTACTGGCAGCGCATTAAGCAATTCCGTGTCGTCACCGGTCAATGCACGGTGGAGCACATATTCCCACGCAGGCGATCCAAGCGCCGCTACATCTTCCGATAGGACCGGGCGACTTGGTATTTGTGAATGTAGCACCTCAACGTACAAATCATATCTCTGGGAAAGCGGTAATGTCTTCGCCTTCGCGTGAAGCTCTTCATCGGAGACACCGACATAAGGGCTTCCCTCGCACGCGGTGACCAGAAGAAACACAAATAGGCAACAAAATTTAAGCATATCACATCGTAGCGGTCTTTCGAAAAACCACAATTGGGCGTTTCCGGTCAAACCTCTTTCAACCGTCGGTCCCGCATGAACAGCCACAGGGATGGTCGCCCACCGCCTCCCCATGCGCAACCTCTTCGCGTTCTTCGCGTGAGTCGTTTTTTCTTGACAAAACACACCACATCGGTTATACGCCTCGCCCATCCGCCGAGGCTGAGGTACACAGCCCCGCCGGTGTTTCAGGCCGGCATTGCGGGCCGTGGCGCGAAGACCAGACGCGCGCGCGCAAGCAGCGTCCAAAAGGATGATCGCCTGCCTCCACGCGAGGCAAACGTATCGGCAGCGCCACCTTGCGAACCCGGCGCGCTGCCCGCATCATCCCGCCAGAGTCGAGCTGGGCGTGCGCAGACCAACCCCCAGCCGGTCGCAATGAGGGTCCTGCACGGAATGCACCGGAACGTGCGCGAGAGTGCGAAGCTTGGGGAGTCACCCTCGCCCTGAGCATGTCGAAGGGCGGGCAGGGCTACGTATTCGCCATGGTCTGAGCCCCGATCATCCTCCACCTATGAGTAGAGCCGCTGGCCCGATTGATGCCCATGCTTGGGCGCGATGACAATCGGGTTGGGGGTTAACCCCCAACCCGGTTTGCCGACTGATTTGGTGGCCATCTCGGCCGGGGTCAGGTTTCCCAGGCTCGAGTGGGGCCGATAGTGATTGTAGTCGTGCCGCCAGGCGGCCAGCACCGAACGGGCCTGGGCCAGGCTGGTGAAGATCGTCTCGTTCAGGCACTCGTCCCGCAGGCGAGCATTGAAGCTCTCGATGAACCCGTTCTGCTGCGGCTTGCCCGGTGCGATGTAGTGCCATTCGACCTCGCGCTCCTTGGACCAGCGCAGGATCGCTATGCTGGTCAGTTCAGTGCCGTTATCGCTGACGATCAGCGCTGGACGGGACCGTTCGGCAATCGCCCAATCCAGCTCCCGGGCGACCCGCAGGCCTGAAATCGAGGTGTCGGCGATGAGGCGGACGCACTCGCGAGTGAAGTCGTCAACCACGGCGAAGATCCGGAACCGACGCCCACAGGCTAACGCATCGGACACGAAGTCCAGCGACCAGCGCTGGTTGCAGCCCTGCGGGATGGCCATGGGCGCCCGTGTGCCCAGCGCCCGCTTGCGGCCGCCGCGGCGCCGCACCTGCAGACGCTCCTCGCGGTACAGCCGCCGGAACTTCTTATGATTGATACGAACGCCCTCACGTCCCAGCAGCCAGTGCAGACGGCGGTAGCCGAACCGACGTCGCTCAGCCGCGAGGCCCCGCATCCGCTCCCGGATCGCACCGTCATCGCCGCGCCGACTGCGATACCGCACCATCGTCCGGTCTACGCCCAGCACATCACACGCCCGCCGCTGGCTCACCTCGAACACCCGCTCAAGGTGAGCCACCGCTTCCCGTCTGGCGGCGGGCGCTACCATTTTTTTGATGTGATCTCCTTGAGCATCGCATTGTCCAGCATGGCTTCGGCCAGTAGCTTCTTCAGCTTGCTGTTCTCATCCTCGAGCTGCCGCAGGCGCTTGGCCTCGGACACCTCAAGACCGCCGAACTTGGCCTTCCACTTGTAGAAGGTCGCACTGCTGACCCCGTGCCGGCGGCAGACATCTGCCGTCGGCACACCAGCCTCCTGCTCCTTCAAGATCGCAATGATCTGCTCCTCGCTGAACCTGCTCCGCTTCATTCCGTCCGACTCCTTCCATGGGCCGGACTCTACTCAAATCTGGAGGAGTTTGCGGGGCTCAGACCAGCCATCGCACACCGGAAGGCCGCATTCCTCACCACAGCGCCACTTGCAGGGCGCCCCGACGCCGGCCTGATGTGTTCAGCCGACACGGAATTCACTCAGGCGTAACGCCGCATTCGCCAGCGGCCGCAGACCCGTACCCGATCCTCCCCGCGCGCGGGGAGGTGGCAGCCCGCAGGGCTGCCGGAGGGGGCGGGCAACCACACGCAACCTCCGCGCGCATCATATCCCGGCAGCACCAACTATCCCCGAAAACCCACTTCCTCGACCACGGCGATCCGGCACTTGGCGAGATCGAGAAACTGGCGCTCGTCGGCGCGGATCACGCTGTATTCCGGCGCGCCGAAAGCGGCCGCCATGTCCTCGGCATTGTCGAAGTATATCTCCGCGAAGCCGTCGAACGCCGAAACCGCCTCGCCGAATCCGGGGACCGGCCCCTCCAGCGTGTGCGACTGGACATATTTGGTCACATGTTGCGAGACGGCCGTCGTTTCCAGGAACAGCGGTCCGTGGCGCTCTTTCCAGTAGGCGGAAAATTCAGCCAGGCTGAGATCGCTTTTGCGCTTCAGGCATACCACCAGCTTTATCATCGCAGTTCCTCACCCATCGTTCGGTCTTGTTCCGGTTTGGTCTTGTTCCGGCCGGACAAAGCCCGGCCATTGCCCGAGATAGCCAATGAACCGGCTCCCCACCCCCTCGTCGAGCAAGTGCTGGACGGTGACCGGCAGCTCGGGCGAGGCATAGGCCGGATCGCGCCGCACCCGCTCGGGAAAATCGTGGCGCAGGATGCCGGCGCGGCCGATCGCCACGAAGTCGCACCCTTCCGCGATCATGTGGGCAGCCGTGCCGCCGTCCATGATCTTGCCCGCCGCGCCCAGGCGCACCGCGCCGCGCGGCAACCCGGCAAAATGGCTCAGCAGCGATCGACCCTTGAGGCGCGCATCCTCGGGCTCCTTGCCCGCATCCCACAGCGACAGGTCGAGAAAGTCGATCGTCTGCTCCGCCAGAAGCCGCCCGGCAATGTCGATCATCTCGCCGGTCGCCAGGCCATATCGCTCCGGCGACAGCCGAACGCCGATCTGGAAGTTGTTTCGGCACTGGCTGCGGATGCCGTCGACGATCTCGAACAGCAGCCGCGACCGGTCGGCCAGGCTGCCGCCATAGCGGTCCTCGCGGCGGTTCGTCGGCTCGGCGAGAAACTGGGTCAGGATGTAGCCGTGCGCCCCATGCACTTCGACCCCGTCGAACCCCGCCGCCTCGGCCCGCAGCGCGGCGCGGATGAAATCGTCCCGCAGCGCTTCGACTTCGTCCAGCGAGAGCGCCCGCGACCCGGTCTCGCCATCGTCCGACGGGCCGACCGGAACCGGCACGATGTCCTTCGCCGCGCGGATCCCGGCATGATGGAGCTGCACCCAGGCAAGCGCCCCCCCGGCCTTGAGCGCCCGCGCAAGCCGGGTCAGCCCGGGGAGGTGATCGTCGCTGAAAATCCCGAGCTGGCCGGCAAAACCCTGCCCGACCGCCTGCACATGCGCTGCCGCGGTCATCACCATGCCGAAGCCGCCCTCGGCGCGCTTCGTCAGCCAGGTCTCCTCGTCCTGCGACAGGCTGCCGTCATCCAGGCTCTGCTGATTGGTCAGCGGCGCCAGCAGGAAGCGGTTCCTGCTGGCCGGCCCACGCGCAAATGTCAGCGGGGCGAACAGGCTGGCCGTGGCCGAGCCGCCCGGTTCGCGACTTTCCGCAATCGCCGTTCGCGAACCTGTCTCGGTGGTTTGATTCATGGGAAGACGGTAGCGGCACCGCCATGGCCCGTCAAAAAATAAGCTCGGTCGGCACGATTGCTGCCGGTCTGCGCGATTGGCGACCCTAGGCGTCGCCGATCCTGTCGGCATAGAGCAGCCGCCCCCCGGCCATCCGCGTCAACGCCGTGTCGAAATCCTCCGGCGCCATCGCGAAGCAGCCTTCCGAGCGCCCCAGCTTGCCATATTTCGGCACCATGTCCGGCGCCGCATACCACGCCGGATGCATGACGATCGCCCGCTCGAACGCATGCGCATTGTCCGCATCCAGCCCATGCAGCCGGATCGAGGTGCCATACTTGCCCGAATACCACGAGCCGGTCAGGTAGGCCCCGCGCGAGGTCGCTTCCGAGCCGACGCGATCGGAAAACAGCTTGAGCCAGCCGTCATGCTCCGGGTCCGAACCGCGCCCGTGCGCCACCAGGTGGCTCTGCACCTTGCCGGCCTCGAGATCGGCGAAATGCAGCCGGGGAAGCGAGGAGGGCCGGGCGAAATCCGCTACCGCGACGACATCGCGCCACCACAGCGCCCCGCCGGCCCGGTCCCGTTCGCGCGCGGCGATCGTCAGGACACGCTGCTCGTATGCGGTCAGCCCCGAAGGCGCGGCAGGCACAGCGGGGGCCGCCACTTTCGGCTTGAACGTCTTGTCGAATTCGCTGGTGAGATCGAACCCCGGCCCGACCTCGGGCGCGGCACTGGCGCGCACCGGCAAGGCCAGCGTCGCGCCGACCGCCATTGCGCCCTTGATCAGTTCGCGTCGTTTCAACCCGCCCATCTCTTGGATAATAGGCGTTCTTCCGCAAAATTTCCACCCCCGTTCGCCCCGGGTACTCATCCTTATGGCGAATCTGCGGTCCTCGATGCCCGGTCGCCCCGCGCATAAACCCGGCGCGGCCTACTCCCCGCCGATCTCCATCCGGTCGCCGCCGATCGTCACTTTGCCGAGCCGCCGCAGCGCCGATTGCCCGAGCAGCACCCGGTCCAGCCCGTCCACCACCACCGCATCGACATCGCGCAGTTCCCGCTGGCCGACCAGCAGCGAATCGATCCGCGTCACCGCCCCGTTGGCCACGCCCGAAGCCGTGCGCAGCACCGGCCGGAACTGGTCCGGCTGCACCACCACGCCCAGCCCGGCTGCCTGCTCGGCCGGAATCGCGACGAGATCGGCCCCGGTATCGACCAACATGTCGAGCGTCCGCCCATTGATCGCGCCGGCAACATGGAATGTGCCATTGGCCCCCCGCGCCACAAGCGTCGCCGGGGTAAATGCACTTACCGGATCGCGCACCGGCCGCGCCGCCCAGTCGGGGCTGGGCGCCGGCATCGGGGCAGGGGCCACCACCGCCACTTTCTCGGCAGGATGGAAAAACAGCGGCACCAGCAGCGCCACGCCGATCGTGCCGAGCACCCCCGGACCAATGAGTCGCGCAATCGCCGCCATTCAGGCGCCATACGCCTGCCTGCGTTAACAGCGCGTCACACCCCGGGCGTGTCGCTCTCCGCGATCTCCAGCCGGCCGATCCGCAGGCGGCCGATGCGCGCCTCGCCGACCCCCAGCCGCCCGACCCACAGCCGGCCGATCGCCAAGGCCCCGATCGCCACCGCGCCCATCGCCAGAGCTCCCAGCGCAAATGCGCCCATGGCTATTGCGCCGACCGACAGCGAACCGACCGCCGCCGTGCCGACCGCCCCGGCGCCCACCGCCGCCCCGCCGACCGCCACGCCCTTGCGGCGGGCCGGCAGGCGGTGCTCGCTCACTCGGCCGCCTCGGTCACATGGCCGGCATCGCTGGCCTCGGCCTCCAGCTCGGCCGCCTTCTTCTCGACCAGCTCGACGATATGGTCGAGCATCGCCTCGCTCTCGACATGGTGCGAGGTCACCCCCGAGAGATAGACCATGTGCTTGCCGTTGCCGCCGCCGGTGATGCCGATGTCGGTCTCCCGCGCCTCGCCCGGCCCGTTGACCACGCAGCCCAGCACCGAGAGCGAAAGCGGCGTCTTGATGTGCGACAGCCGCGTCTCCAGCAGGGAGACGGTCTTGACCACGTCGAACCCCTGCCGCGCGCACGAAGGGCAGGAGACCACCCGCACGCCGCGCGTCCGCAAGCCCAGCGATTTCAGGATCTCGAAGCCGACCCGCACCTCTTCCTCCGGCGGCGCCGAAAGCGAGACGCGGATGGTGTCGCCGATCCCGGCCCACAGCAGGTTGCCGATGCCGATGGCGGACTTCACCGTCCCGCCGATCAGCCCGCCGGCCTCGGTGATCCCCAGGTGCAGCGGGCAATCGACCGCTTCCGCCAGCCCCATGTAGGCGGCGACGGCGAGGAACACGTCCGATGCCTTCACCGCCACCTTGTATTCGTGGAAATCATGGTCCTGCAGCAGCTTGATATGGTCGAGCGCGCTCTCCACCAGCGCCTCGGGGCAGGGCTCGCCATATTTCTCCAGCAGGTCCTTCTCCAGGCTGCCGGCATTGACGCCGATGCGGATGGCGCAGCCGTTGGCCTTGGCCGCCCGCACCACTTCCGCCACCCGCTCGGAGGACCCGATGTTGCCCGGATTGATCCGCAGGCACGCCGCCCCTGCATCCGCCGCTTCCAGCGCCCGCTTGTAGTGGAAGTGGATGTCGGCGACGAGCGGCACCGTCGCCGCCCGGGCGATCTCGCGAAACGCCGCCGTGCTCTCGACGTCCGGGCAGGACACCCGGATGATGTCGGCGCCGGCTTCCTCGCAGCGGCGGATCTGGTCGATCGTCGCCTTCGCGTCGGAAGTCAGCGTGTTGGTCATCGTCTGCACGGTGATCGGCGCATCGCCGCCGACGGGGACACGACCGACCATGATCTGGCGGCTCTGGCGGCGCGCGATATCGCGCCATGGGCGGTGAGAGGACATGGCCGGCTCTATACGGGTTCGCGCCGGCCCCGGCAACCTTGCGCGCCATGGCCCCGGCCCGCTACCCCGTCATGATGTCCCGCTCCCCGGCCAGCCTGCTGAATGCGCTTTTCGACGCCGCCCTCGCCGCCGCCCAGCCCGCCACCTGCCTGCCGCCGTACCTGCCGGAACCACCCCCCGGGGGACGCACCGTCGTCGTCGGCCTCGGCAAGGCCGCCGCCACCATGGCCGAGGCGGTCGAGGCGCACTATCCGGGCCCGATCAGCGGCGTCGTCGTCTGCCCTTATGGCGCCGCCCGCCCGCTCCGGCAGCTGCGCCTGATCGAAGCCGGCCATCCCGTGGCCGACGACAACAGCATGGCCGCCGCCACCGCGATTCTCGCCGCAGTCCGGGGCCTCGCCGCCCAGGATCTCGTCATCGCCCTCATCTCCGGCGGCGGCTCGGCACTGGCAGCGCTCCCGGTCGCCGGGGTCACCCTCGCTGAAAAGACGCAGGTCGTCGGCGAACTCATGCGCGCCGGCGCACCAATCGAGGCACTCAACCACCTGCGCGCCGCGCTCTCGCGCTTCAAGGCCGGCGGTCTGCTCCGCGCCATCGGCCCGGCCCGCTGCCTCTCGCTGCTGATCTCCGATGTCGTCGGCGACGATCCTGCCGTGATCGCCTCCGGCCCCACCGTGCCCCGCGCCATCGACCCCGCCAATATCATGGCCACTCTCGCGGATCATGGCGTCGTCCCGCCCCCATCCGTCGCGAAGCACCTGCGCATGATGGCGCCGCAACCGCTGCGTCCCCCGCCGCCATCGAGCGAAGTGCGCCTGATCGCCACGCCGCGCATGGCGCTGGAAGCCGCCGCCGCCCGCGCCCGCGCGCTGGGGCTTCGGCCCCGCATCCTGTCAGAAGCCCTGGTCGGCGATCCCGCCACCGCTGCCCGTGCCCACCTCGCCGCCGCTGCGACGATGGCGGCAGGCGAAGTGCTTCTTTCCGGCGGCGAACTCACCACGGTGGTGCAAGCACGCCCCGGCAAAGGCGGCCCCAACCTCGAATTTTGCCTCGAACTCGTCGCCCAGGGCCTGCCCCCCGGCCTCCACGCGCTCGCCGCCGACAGCGATGGCCGCGACGGCAACAGCGGCGTCGCCGGCGCCCTGGTCAGCGCCACAACCCCCGCCGCCGGTGCCGCCGAGGCCCTCGCCCGCAGCGCCTCGTTCGATTACCTCAGCCAGCACGCCGAAATCGTCGATCCCGGCTGGACCGGGACCAACGTCAACGACTTTCGCGCCATGCTCAAACTGTAGCTACTTCGCCGCAAGCCCGGCCGCCTTGACCCCCGCCAGCGCGCACAGCTCGTCGTTGTCCGAGGTGTCGCCGGTGACGCCGACCGCGCCGATCACCGCGCCATCGCCATTGACCACCAGCACGCCGCCCGCTGCCGGCACCATGCCGCCGGCGCTCAGCCCGGCCGCCGCGTTGACGAACGTCGGCCGCTCCACCGCCATCTCTGCCACCTTGCGCGAGGAGACGCCGAGCGCCAGCGCGCCCCAGGCCTTGCCCATGGCGATCTGCGGCCGCAGGTTGGACGAACGGTCCTCCCGCGCGAAAGCCAGCAGGTGCCCGCCGGCATCCAGCACCGCGACGCTGAGCGGCTTGAGCCCCAGCCGGCGCCCTTCGGCCCGCGCCGCGGCGATGATGGCGTCCGCCGCCTGAAGGTCGATCACGTTCGCACTCATCGCTTGTCTCCTCTCGCCCGGCGATCGTCGCGGGGATTCCGGATTCAGCCATTGCCCCGACCGGCCGCTTGCGGCAATCCCCCGCCGATGAGCCTGACCATGCCCGCGCCCGACCAGTCCGTCCTCGCCCGGCGGGACGAGATCGCCGCCGCGCTCCGTGCCATCGTCCCCGGCGAAGGGGTCATCACCGCCGAGCACGAACTGCGGCCATATGAATCGGATGGCCTGACCGCCTATCGCCAGCCGCCGATGCTGGTCGTCCTGCCGGAAACCACCGCCCAGGTCTCGCGGGTGCTCGCCTGGTGCCAGGCCAACGGCGTCAAGGTCGTGCCGCGCGGCTCGGGCACCTCGCTCTCGGGCGGCGCCCTGCCGCTGGCCGATGCGGTGCTGCTCGGCATGGGCAAGTTCAAGCGGGTGATCGAGGTCAACTACGAGGACCGCTTCGCCGTGGTCCAGCCCGGCGTCACCAACCTCGCCGTGACCCAGGCGGTCGAGGCGCGCGGCTTCTACTATGCGCCCGATCCCTCGAGCCAGATCGCCTGCTCGATCGGCGGCAATGTCGCGGAAAACTCCGGCGGGGTGCACTGCCTGAAATACGGCCTGACCACCAACAATGTCCTCGGCGTCGAACTCGTGCTGATGGATGGTGAGGTCGTGCGGCTCGGCGGCACCCACCTCGATCCCGCCGGGCTCGACCTGCTCGGCGTCGTCGTCGGCTCGGAAGGCCTGCTCGGCGTCGTCACCGAAGTCACCGTGCGCATCCTGCCCAGGCCGGAAACCGCCCGCGCCGTGCTGCTCGGCTTCCCCGATCCCGAACTGGCCGGCGCCTGCGTCGCCCAGGTCATCGCCGAAGGCATCATCCCCGCCGGCATGGAGATGATGGACAAGCCGGCGATCCACGCCGCCGAGGCGTTCGTCAAGGTCGGCTATCCGCTCGATGTCGGCGCGCTGCTGATCGTCGAGGTCGATGGCCCCTCGGCGGAATGCGACCACCTGATCGAGGAAGTCGCCCGCATCGCCAACGAGAACGGCGCCGTCACCGCCCGCGTCTCGCGCGACGAACCCGAACGCCTCGCCTTCTGGGCCGGGCGCAAGGCGGCATTCCCGGCGGTCGGCCGCATCTCGCCCGATTATTACTGCATGGACGGCACCATCCCGCGCCGCCGCCTGCCCGAAGTCCTCCAGCGGATGGAGGAACTGTCGCAAAGCTATGGCCTCGGCGTCGCCAACGTGTTCCACGCCGGGGATGGCAACCTGCATCCGCTGATCCTCTACGATGCCAACGTGCCGGGCGAACTGCACAAGGCCGAGGAATTCGGCAACGACATCCTGCGCCTGTGCGTCGAGGTCGGCGGCGTGCTGACCGGCGAACACGGCGTCGGGGTCGAAAAGCGCGACCTGATGCCGGCCATGTTCGCCGAGGCCGACCTCAGGCAGCAGCAGCGGGTCAAGTGTGCGTTCGACCCGGACCTGCTGCTCAACCCCGGCAAGGTCTTCCCCACCCTCCACCGCTGCGCCGAACTTGGCCGCATGCACGTCCACCACGGCGAAGTCCGCTTCCCCGAACTGCCCCGGTTCTGACCCTGATGCTCACCCCCCGCGACCGCCACGACCTGGCGGAGATCATCGGCGCTGCCGCCGGCAAGGGCGAAACGCTCGAACTCGCCGGCGGCGGCTCCAAAACAGCCATCGGCGCCTCGCGTGAGGCGACCCGCGTCTCGCTGGCGGCGCTGGCCGGCGTCGTCGATTACGACCCGGCCGAACTGGTCCTCACCGTCCGGCCCGCCACCCCGCTCGCCGAAGTCCAGCAACTGGTCGCCGGACAGGGCCAGATGCTCGCCTTCGAACCCTGGGACCATGCCCCGCTGCTGGGGGCGGATGCTCACGCCACCATCGGCGGGGTCGTCGCCGCCGGTGTCGCGGGATCGCGCCGGGTCACCGCCGGCAGCGCCCGCGATCACCTGCTCGGCTTCACCGCCATTTCCGGCCGGGGCGAAAGCTTCGTCGCCGGCGCCAAGGTGGTCAAGAACGTCACCGGCTATGATCTGCCCAAGCTGATGGCCGGGTCATGGGGCCGGCTCGGCGCCATGGTCGAACTGACGCTGAAAGTGCTCCCCCGCCCGCGCACTGAACTGACCCTGGCGCTCGATGGCCTAAGCCCGGCCGCAGCCCACGCCGCCATGGCCCGCGCGCTCGGCAGCAACGCCGAAGTCTCCGCTGCCGCCCATCTGCAATCCGGCCTCACCCTGTTCCGCCTCGCCGGCTTCGAACCTTCGGTCGTCGCCCGCGCCCGCCACCTGCCGGCGATCCTCGCCGACCACGGCAACCTGCGCCCGCTCGACGCAGAAGAATCGGCGCCCGCCTGGCATCAAGCGATGACCGCCGCCGGTCTCTCTGGCCCGGTCCTCTGGCGCGTCCACCTCCAGCCGGCGAAAATGCCGCACATGCTCGCCGGCTGGGCCGGCGAATGGGCCTGCGACTGGGGTGGCGGCCTCGTCTGGCTCGCCACCGATGTGCAGGACGATGCCGTGCGCCAGCGCGCCGCCGAACTCGGTGGCGAGGCGACGCTGATCCGGGCGGGGGATGACATCCGCGCCCGCGTGCCCACATTCCAGCCCCGCACCCCCGGCGTCATGGCCCTCGAATCCCGCGTCCGCCGCGCGTTCGATCCCGCTGGCGTGTTCGAAACCGCCCGCTTCCAGGATTAGGCCGAATGCAGACCCATTTCACCCCCGAGCTGCTGGCCGATCCCGCCACCCGCCAGTCCGAGGCGATCATCCGCAAGTGCGTGCACTGCGGCTTCTGCACCGCCACCTGCCCGACGTACGCCCTGCTCGGCGACGAACTCGATTCCCCGCGCGGCCGCATCTACCTGATGAAGGACATGCTGGAGAACCAGCGGGAGCCGACCGAGGAGGTGGTCAAGCACATCGACCGCTGCCTCTCCTGCCTGTCCTGCATGACCACCTGCCCGTCCGGCGTCGATTACATGCATCTGGTCGATCACGCCCGCGCCTATATCCAAGAGAACTACCGCCGCCCGCCGGCCGAGCGCCTGTGGCGCGCGGTGCTCGCCTTCGTCCTGCCGCACCGCGCCCGCTTCCGCATGGCGCTGCGGCTTTCCGCCCTCGGCCGCCCGTTCGTCCCGCTGTTTCGCGGCATCGAGGCGCTGAACCCGCTGGCGACGATGCTGGCGCTCGCCCCCGGCCGGCTGCCGGCGCCGACGCCCGCCACCGACGCCCCGGTGCCGGCGGCGAAAGGCCGCGTCGCCCTGCTGCAGGGCTGTGCCGAACCGGTGCTGCGCCCCGAATTCCGCGCCGCCGCCGTCCGCCTGGTCAACCGCTGCGGCTACGATGTCATCTTCGCCGCCGGCGAGGGCTGCTGCGGCGCCCTGGTCCACCACATGGGCCGCGAACACGATTCGCTCGATGCCGCCCGCCGCAATGTCGATGCCTGGACCCGCGAGATCGAGAACGGCGGCCTCGCCGCGATCATCGTCACCGCCTCGGGCTGCGGCACGACGATCAAGGACTATGGCCACATGCTGCGCGAGGACCCGGCCTATGCCACAAAGGCCGCCCGCGTCTCCGCCCTGGCCAAGGACGTCACCGAATTTCTCGATGCGGTCGGCCTGCCAGAGACGAAGCCGAACGGCCCGACCCCCGCTGGTTTTACCGTCGCCTACCACCCCGCCTGCTCGCTGCAGCATGGCCAGAAGGTGACCGAGGCGCCCAGGCGCCTGCTCGCCGCCGCCGGCTTCACCGTCCGCACGCCGGCAGAGGCGCACCTGTGCTGCGGCTCGGCGGGAACCTACAACATCCTCCAGCCGGCAATCGCCGCCCAGCTCGGCACGCGCAAGGCCGGCCACCTCGATGCCCTGGCGCCGGACGCCATCGCCACCGGCAACATCGGCTGCGCCACCCAGATCGGGCTCTATTCCGGCACCCCGGTGGTCCATACCGTCGAACTGCTCGACTGGGCGACCGGCGGCCCGCGCCCCGCCGCGCTATCCCCGGGTTGACGGGCGCCAAACGGGGGCGAATGATGGCGGCCCGTCGAGGGTGTGTGGGGATTTGGCTCAGGCCGGAGCGAGAATGGCTGACTTGAGCGACCCGGAGCGCAGCGGCCTTGATGGCCGTGAGCACCGGAAGCGCGAAAGGCGGCCGCCAGTCAGATCTCTTGGCGCAGCCCGGCATCAGCCAAATCCGCGCACACCCGTGTTTAAGCCATTGGAAGCGCCGCCATGTTCACCCCGCCCGTCGCCGACCAGTCGCTGGCGCTGACGGTCAATGCCGGCATCGCCGAGCTGACCGATGCCGGCGAAGACATGATCGCCGCCATCGTCGAAGGCGCCGGCCAGTTCGCCGCCGGTGAATGGGAACCGCTGGCAAAGATCGGCGATGCCGAACATGCCCGCATTGCCGATGGCAAGGTCATCCTGCCGGCCGGTTACGCCGAGGCCTATGCCGCCTATGTCGCCGCCGGCTGGAACAGCATGGCCGCGCCCGAGCGGTTCGGCGGCCAGGGCCTGCCGTTCGCGCTGGCCACCGCCGTGCTGGAATCGCTCGGCACCGCCAACCTCGCCTTCTCGCTGCTGCCGATGCTGACCGTCGGCGCGATCGAGGCGCTGACTCACCATGGCACGCCGGACCAGCAGGCGCGCTACCTGCCGAAGCTGGTCAGCGGCGAATGGTCGGGGACGATGAACCTGACCGAACCCCAGGCCGGCTCGGATGTCGGCGCGCTGCGCACCACCGCGACGCCTGCGGGCGACGGCCTGTGGCGGATCAAGGGCACCAAGGTGTTCATCACCTGGGGCGAGCACGATCTCGCCACCAACATCGTCCACCTCGTCCTCGCCCGCACGCCGGGCGCGCCGGCCGGCTCGCGCGGCATCAGCCTGTTCATCGTGCCCAAGTATCGCCTGAATCCCGACGGCTCGCCCGGCGAGCGCAACGACCTGCGCGCCGTCTCGCTCGAACACAAGCTCGGCATCCACGCCTCGCCGACCTGCGTGATGAGCTACGGCGACAGCGACCAATGCGTGGGCGAACTGGTCGGCCACGAGAACGAGGGGCTGAAGGCGATGTTCACGATGATGAACTCGGCCCGGATCAACGTCGGCGCCCAGGGCGTCCAGGTCGCCGAGGCCGCCTGGCAGCTCGCCCGCCGCTACGCGCTCGATCGCGTGCAGTCGCCCCGCGCCGGCTCGCCGGACAGGACCCCGGTGGCGATCGCCGAACACCCCGACGTCCGCCGCATGCTGTTCAGGATGCGCAGCCTGACCGAGGCCGGCCGCGCGCTGCTCTACTACACCTGCGGCCAGGTCGATCGCGGCGCGCGCGGGGACGATGGGGCGCAGCGCCGCGCCGATTGCCTCGTGCCGATGCTCAAGGCCTGGGGCACCGACATGGGCTGCGAAGTCGCCAGCCTCGGCGTCCAGGTCCACGGCGGCATGGGCTTCATCGAGGAAACCGGCGCCGCCCGCTTCTACCGCGATGCCCGCGTCACGCCGATCTACGAAGGCACCAACGGCATCCAGGCGGCCGATCTCGTCACCCGCAAGCTCGCCATGGACGATGGCGCGACGCTGCTCGCGCTCATGGCCGAGATCGCCCGCGACTGTCGCGATGATACCCCCGCGCTGGCCGCCCTGGCCGACGAATGCGCCGCCATCGCCGGCTGGATGCTACGCCCCGCCACCTTGGACGACCGCCTCGCCGGCTCGGTCCCGTTCACCACGATGTGCGCCGTCGCCGTCGCCGGCTGGCAGCTCCAGCGCCAGGCGCGCGCCGCCGGCACCCCGGCCAAGCGCGCCGTCGCCCAATGTTTCGCCGGCAGCCTCGTGCCGGAAACGCTGGGCCTCGCCGCCCAGGTGCGGAGCGGGGCGGCGGTTCTCGGCTCGCTGGCAACGGCGGACCTCTGCGCCCCCTAGCGTTCAGCCCGCAGCCCCCGCGCGCCGCTTGCGCCGGGTCTCCCAGCCCTTCTTCGCCGCCTCGGAGCGCGCCTCGTGGCTCGCCCGGGCCGAATGTCCCCGCCCGGAGCCGGACTGCTTGCCGCCGCCATCCTGCTTGTTGACCGTCGCCCAGGCCCGCCGCTCGGCCTCGTCCTTGCCGACCCCGCGATCCTCGTAGCCTTCCTCGATATGTTCCGCCTTGCGTTTCTGCTTGTCCGTGTAGCTCGACTTGTCACCCTGGGGCATGATCGGCACTCCTTCGTTGCCGAAGCAACGAACCGCCCTCGCGCCCGTTTCCGCCCCCGCGCCTAGCCGATCCCCTCGGCGCGGCGGATCGCCAGGTAGCGGTCGAGGAGCCGCGTCCCGACCTGGCGATGCGCCGCCTCGACCACCTCGATCCCCATGCCGCGCAGCCGCTGGTGAACCAGCGCCCGCTGCCGCAGCAAGGCCCCCGCGCTCACCGCCGCCGCGACGATGCGAATCCCCTCCGGCCGGGCCGAGGCGATCTCCTCCAGCTCCTCGTCCGCCATGGTGACGAACACCACGCGATGGTGCCGCACCAGCCGCCCCAGCGCCTCCAGCATCAGCTCGGCCCCGGCCGGATCGGTGAACTCGGAAAACACGACGACCAGCGACCGCCGCTGCAGGCGCGCCGAAAGGCTGGCGAGCGCCAGGGTGAAGTTCGCCTCGCCGCTGCCATAGTCGAGCCCGGCGGCGGCGACCTGCAGCCCGTGGAAATCCCGCGCGCCCGTACCGAACGGCGTGGCGAGCAGGACCTGCCCGGCAAACCCGAACAGCGAGACCCGGTCCCCGCCCTTGAGCGCCACCCAGGCCATCGCCAGCCCGGCGTTGAGCATCCGGTCCAGCCGGGTCATCCCCGCCACCGGCTCGCACATCGCCCGCGAGCAATCGAATGCCAGCACGATCTGGTTGTTGCGCTCGACCTCGTATTCCTTGGCATAGAGCGTCGCGTGGCGGGCGGAGGCCTTCCAGTCGATCCGCCGCCGGTCCATCCCCGGCTGGTAATCGGCCAATGCCTCGAACATCGTGCCCTCGCCCTTCAGCCGCCGGGCGATCAGCCCTTCCTGCGATTGCCGCAGCAGCGTGCGGATCGCCGGATCGCGCGTCCCGGCGAGGTCGGGGATCACCCGCACGCTCGCCTCCACCGCCCGCGCTGCCGCCCGCGCGCCCAGCCCCAGTGGCCCGCTCCACCGCACCCATACGCGCGAAACCTGCCCCGTCCCGCGCCGCGAGGGCCGCAGCCGCAGCCGCGCCTCATCCCCAACGCAGTCCCCTTCCAGCCTGCCCCCTTCGGCCAGCCTCGGGTCCACCGCCAGCGCCACCCGCGCCGCCCGCACCCGCCCCGCCAGCCTGACCCGGACCAAAACATCGGCTGCCGCCCCGATCGCCATTTCCCCCGGCGCCGCGACCTCGACCCCGCGCAAGGCGCCTGCCAGCCCGGCATCGACCAGTACCAGGACCAGCACCGCCGCGCCCAGCAGCGGCGCCGCGGTCCACGCCGCCGATCCCACCACCGCCAGCGCCAGCCCCAGCGCGGTGCAGGCCAGCAGCGCCCGCACCGCCCGCTCGCTGGGAACCGGCAGGGCGAAGCGGGTCATCGCGGCGCTTCGGTCCGCTCGACCAGCCCGGCGACCAGCGCGTCGACCGCCTTGCCCTCGATCTCGGCCGCCGGGCTCAGCAGCAGCCGGTGCCGCAATACCGCCGGCGCCAGCGCCTTGACGTCGTCCGGCAGAACGTAATCGCGGCCCTGGATCGCCGCCCGCGCCCGCGCCGCATTGGCCAGCAGCACGGCCGCGCGGGGGGAAGCACCGCAGGAAAGGTCGGCACTGTCCCGCGTCGCGCGCACCAGCCGCACGACATAGTCGGCCACCGGCTCCGCCAGCGTGATTCCCGCCACCGCCGCCACGGCCTGCGCCAGCACACCGGCGCCGGCCACGGCAGAAACCCCCTGCGCTGCGGCACTCGGCGGCCCGGCATTGGCCCCGAACCGCGCGACGATCCGCCGCTCCTCGTCGATGTCCGGATAGCCGACCACCAGCTTGAACAGGAACCGGTCGAGCTGCGCCTCGGGCAGCGGATAGACCCCCTGGCTCTCGATCGGGTTCTGCGTCGCCACGACCATGAACGCCTCGGGCAGGGCATGGGCGGTGCCGTCCAGCGTCACCCGGCGCTCCTGCATCGCCTCCAGCAGCGCCGCCTGGGTCTTGGGCGGCGTCCGGTTGATCTCGTCGGCCAGCAGCAGTTCGCAGAACACCGGCCCGCGCGTCAGGGTGAATGTGCTGGTCTGGAAATTGAACAGATTGGAGCCGAGGATATCGCCCGGCATCAGGTCCGGGGTGAACTGGATGCGCCCGAAATCCAGCCCCAGCGCGGTGGCGAAGCATTGCGCCAGAAAGGTCTTGGCCGTCCCCGGCGGCCCTTCCAGCAGGACATGCCCGCGCGCCAGCAGGGCGACCAGCAGGTGATCGACCACCTCTGCCTGCCCGACGATCGCCTTGCCCACCTCATCCCGGATCGCCTGCGCCAGCCCGGCCACGTCCTTGATCATCATCGCGTCAATACTCTCGCTTGTTCATCCAGCACCCGCGCCGCCGCCAGCACCCTGTCCTCGCGCCCCGCCGTTTCCAGCGCCCGCGCATTTTCGGCAAACCCCGCCTCGGCCCCTCGCGCCAGCAGCGCCCGATCGATCGCCGCATCGCTCGCCACCGCATCGAGCCCGTGCGGCAGGGCCAGCCCGCGCACGATGCGCTCGCGCACCAGCGCCGCATAAGGCCCGCCGAGCAGATGCCAGCGCCGGCTCCGCACGACCAGCGCCCCGGCATGATCGACCAGCACCGCCTTGCCCAGCGCGATATCCCGCGCTTCGGCCCGCGCCGGCCCGAACCGCACGAATGCCCGCCACGCCAGCGCCACCGCCACCAGCATGAGCGCCATTGTCGCCCCCAGCCACGGCGGCGTCAGCGCCAGCCGCAGCAGGTTGTCCGGCAGGGCCAGCCCATTGAGCGTCAGGTCGAAGGTCACGCTGCGCTCGCCGGCCGGCACCAGCGCCCGGGCCAGGGCCAGGGCCAGTTCGGCATTGGCGCGGTTGGCCATGCCATAGTTGTCGAGCAGGTCCGGTTCGAACACCAGCACCAGCGGATAGGCCGCGCTGTCCTTGCCGGTGGCGCGCGGGGCAGGGGTCAGCACCTGCCGCTCCAGCACCGGATAAAAGCCGTCGTCGGCCAGTGCGGCGGCCAGCACGTGGCCCGATGCCGCCGCCACGACCAGCGGCATCAGCCGCGCCCCCCGGCCGGAAAGCACGGTCCGCGCCACCGGCAACGGCCCGGCCAGCCCGGCACTTTTCCAGCCACCCGCCTCGGCCGCCAGCATGACCCCGACATCGTCGAGGAACCCCGGCCACTCCGGCGGCCGCGTCCCGGCCATGCGCACCCAGCCCGGATGGCGCCAGCCGCCGCCGGTCTCGACCAGCCACTTGGGCGCGATCACCATGGTCGGCCCCAGGTTGCGCCGCGCCGCGACGATCGCCGCGATATCCGCCCCTTTGGCGTCGGCCGGCGGCGTCAGCACCAGCAGGCCCGGCCGGCGCAAGGCGTTTTCCTCGCGCGCGGTTGCCACCTGCCAGCCATCGGCCTCCAGCAGGCGGGCGAACCCGGCAAACCCGTTGACCCCGGTCGCCCGTCCATGGCCGCCACCATTGTCCAGCCCGGCAAAGCCGCCGCCCTGGCCCATCGCCCACAGCAGCGCGACGAACAGCGCCCCGCCGGCAAGCACCAGCGCCAGCACCGCGCGGGGCGAAAAAGGCGAAGGGGAGGGGGTCACGCCTTCCCCTCCAGGGCGAATTCGGCATAGGCCCTGCGCGCCGCCAGCCAGTCCGCCTCGGCCAGCGTCCTGAGCGCAAACCGGCTCGCCTCGACCCGGTCGGCGATCGCGGCGAACGCCTGCCGCGCCGCCGCCGGCAGCGCCGATGTCGCGGCGATTTCCCGCGCGGTGCTCGCCGGTTGCAGCAGCCCGGGCCGTTCCGTCACGATCCGCTCGACGCTCCGCGCCAGCAGCACATGCACCGCCTCGTCATAGCGGCCCTCGGCGGCCAGCTTGTCGGCATCGGCGAGCAGGACCCGCGCCTGCCCCGCATCCGGCCGCCAGGATGCGTCCTCCACCGGCCTGTCGCGCCGTCGCCGCAAACGCCACATCTGCCAGCCCAGCGCCAGCACCAGCGCCACCGCAGCCAGCCCCAAGAGGATGCGGAACACCGGCCAGCCCATGCCCAGCGCCCGGCCGATCGGTTCGAAAATCGGCTGCAGATGCTCGCCCAGCCAGCGGAGCAGGCGCGCCAGCCACTCGCCCCATGGCGAGGGCGGCTCCGGCGCCTCTGGCGGCAGCGGCGCGAACTGCACCTCGCCGCCGTCGCGCAGCGCCTGCCAGTGTCTCGCGATGTCCCCGTTCCCGGCCACGATCCGCTAGGTCGCATGCCCTCCGGGCGGACGCAAGCTAACCCCGCGACCGCGCCTGCCGGTAAGTCCCCAGAATCCGCAGGTCCTTGCAGTGGAACGCCAGTTCCTCGATGGCCAGGTCCACGTTCGCATCGCCGGGCCGGCCGACGATATCGGCAAAGAACATGCTGGCGGCGAAGCTCGCCCCCTTCTGGTAGCTTTCCAGCTTGGTCATGTTGACCCCGTTGGTGGCGAACCCGCCCAGCGCCTTGTAGAGCGCTGCCGGCACGTTCCTCACCTCGAACACGAACGTCGTCATCGCCACCTCGCCCGCCAGCGTCGCCGGGTCCAGCGGCTCGCGCGCCAGCACGACGAACCGCGTGGTGTTGTCGTGCGCATCCTCGACGTTGTCGGCGACGATCCTCAGCCCATAGAGCTCCGCCGCCAGCTTCGGCGCGATGGCGCAGGCCTGCGGGTCGCCCTGCTCGCGCACGAACGCCGCGGCACCCGCGGTATCGGCATAGCTCATCGGCACGATGCCGCGCTCGCGCAGGTAATGGCGCGATTGCCCGAGCGCCTGCGGGTGGGAATATGCGCCGACGAAAGGCCCGTCCGCCAGCCCCATCAGGCAGTGGTGGATCGCCAGGAAATGCTCGCCGACGATGTAGAGCCCGCTCTCCGGCAGCAGGAAATGGATGTCCGCCACCCGCCCGTTCTGCGAATTCTCGATCGGGATGATCGCGCGGGCCGCCCGCCCGTCCCTGAGCGCGTCCAAGGCATCCTCGAAGGCGAAGCAGGGAAGCGGCAGGCAATCGGAGTCCAGCTCCAGCGCCGCCCGGTGCGAGTTGCACCCCGGCGCGCCCTGGAACGCCACCGCCCGCCCCGGATCGGCGGCGGCGGCGGCGCTCATCTGCGAGACGAGCGCCATGGCGGGTTCTGGAAAGCTGTGCATGGGGCGGGCGCTTACCCGCCGACGCAAATTCCCGCAATCACTCTTGCGCAAGCCATGGCCCGACACTAGAGCGGCGCGCAAACCGCATGAGTGCGGGCAAACCGACGGGGCAGACTAGATGGCAGACCGTTTCAATACCATCGCCGGCTGGACGCTGGGGGCCGGAATCGTCGCCCTCGGGCTCTCCAGCCTGAGCAGCCACTACTTCCATGCCGACAAGGCCCATCGCCCGGAAAAGATGGGCTTCCCGATCGCCGGGGTGGTGAGCGAGGAAGGCGGCGCAGCCGAGACTCCGATCGAGGCGCTGCTGGCCAAGGCCGACGTCGCCAAGGGCGAGGCCGTGTTCAAGAAGTGCATGGCCTGCCACACCATCGCCCAGGGCGCGCCGAACGGCATCGGTCCGAACCTTCACGGCGTCCTGGGTGAGGACATCGGCAAGGGCGCCGGCGGCTTCGCGTTCTCCGCCGCACTCGCCGGCAAGGGCGGCAAGTGGGACTTCGCCACGATGAACAAGTGGCTGACCAGCCCCGCCAGCTTCGCACCGGGCACCAAGATGACCTTCGCCGGCCTCGATTCGGCTGAAGATCGCGCCAATGTCATGGTCTACCTGAACTCGCAGGGCTCCAACCTGCCGCTCCCGGCCGTCCCCGCCGGCGCCGCCGCGCCTGCCGCCGGTGCCGCCCCCGCCGTCGCCGTCGTCGGCGATCCGGCCAAGGGCGCCGACGTATTCAAGAAGTGCGCCGCCTGCCACACGATCGCGCCGGGTGGCGCCAACGGCATCGGCCCGAACCTGTCCAAGGTCGTCGGTGAGTCCGTCGCCCAGGGCCGGGGCGGCTTCGCCTTCTCCGACGCGCTCAAGGCCAAGGGCGGCAAGTGGGACGAAAAGTCGCTCGACGCCTGGCTGACCAACCCGCGCGAATATGCGCCCGGCACCAAGATGACCTTCGCCGGCATCGAAGACGCCCAGCAGCGCGCCGACGTGATCGCCTACCTCAAGGCGAACTGATCGGTCTCGATTCCGGTGAAACGAAGGGGCGGGGCCGGGAGGCTCCGCCTTTTTCGTTTTGCGGAAGAAGGAAGGGGAAGGCCAGGATTGCCAGCACCGGATTCCGGGGGGCATCCTTCAAGCGCACTGCGATGCCGTGCAGTCATTGGGCTGGACTGGCCCACTTGGGTAATCCGAAGGCAATCGCCGCGCAAGCGAAGCCGATGTGGTCTGGCGTTCCCTCTGTGAGATATTTATCGACAGTGTTGCGGCTCAAGCCGAGTGTCTTCGCTACCTGTGACTTATTCAGACGGACGTGCTTCATCCAGGCCGAGAAATCGTTCGCGGTCATTGTTGTGGTGGCCCTGCCCAATCATCGCTGACGATCCATATACGTATTACAACGTGGTTTCGGAAGCGGGTATGTCAGATCCAAAAGGCCCGATGATTCACTCAATGGCTGGATTTCTCTTTCCTGTTGCAACCCACCGCACCCCGGTTGACAATCGCGAAGCCCCCCGCTACCCGCCCCAGTCCCACACCTCTTCGAGCAAGTCCGGCCCAAGCGCGGGGGCCGGTCCCGGAAGGAAGTCGGTCGTGGATCATCCGATGCAAGGGCTGTGAGCCGCGGCACCCGAACGGGTTGTCCGCCCGGCACGCGGCCCTTTTGTGTTGGAATTAACCGCTCGAACCAGTTTCAGCCGGCATCTCCCGGCCAGAGAAAGAGGCAAGACCCCGCCATGGCGACCCAGCCCAATTCTTCCAGGCCCGCTCACGCGCGCAACTCTTCGAAGCGCCGCATCCGCAAGATCTTCGGTGACATCCATGAAGTCGTGCAGATGCCGAACCTGATCGAGGTCCAGCGCGAGAGCTACGAGCAGTTCCTCCGCTCCGACCCGTCGATCGGCTATATCTCCGGCCTGGAAAAGACCCTGCGCTCGGTCTTCCCGATCCGCGATTTCGCCGGCACCAGCGAGCTGGACTTCGTCAACTACGAGCTGGAAGACCCCAAGTACGACCAGACCGAGTGCCGCCAGCGCGGCATCACCTATGCGGCGCCGATGAAGGTGACCCTGCGGCTGATCGTGTTCGAGGTCGACGTCGACACCGAGACCCGCTCCGTGCTCGATATCAAGGAGCAGGACGTCTACATGGGCGACATGCCGCTGATGACGGAGAACGGCACGTTCATCGTCAACGGCACCGAGCGCGTCATCGTCAGCCAGATGCACCGTTCGCCGGGCGTCCTGTTCGACCATGACCGCGGCAAGACCCACTCCTCGGGCAAGTTCCTGTTCGCCGCCCGCGTCATTCCCTATCGCGGTTCGTGGCTCGATTTCGAGTTCGACGCCAAGGACATCGTCAACGTCCGCATCGACCGCAAGCGCAAGCTGCCGGTCACAGCCCTGCTGCACGCGCTGGGCCTGGATAACGAGCAGATCCTCAACCACTTCTACCAGACGGTCACCTGGGTGCGCGGTGAGGGCGGCTGGCGCCTGCCTTATGTCGCCGAGCAGTGGCGCGGGTCGAAGCCGGCGTTCGACATCGTCGATGCCAATTCGGGCGAGGTGATCTTCGCCGCCGGCACCAAGATCAGCCCGCGCGCCGCCAACAAGGCGGAGAAGGACGGCCTCAAGGAACTGCTGATCCCGACCGACGAGATCTTCGGCCGCTATTCGGCGCGCGACCTGATCGACGAATCGACCGGCCGCATCTGGATCGAGGCCGGCGACGAGGTCAGCCCTGAAAACCTGACCGCGCTGGACAATGCCGGGATCGACCGGGTCGAACTGCTCGACATCGACCACATCTCCACCGGTCCGTGGATCCGCAACACCTTGAAGGCCGACAAGGCCGAGGACCGCGACCACGCGCTGGCCGACATCTACCGCGTCATGCGCCCCGGTGAACCGCCGACGCGCGAGACGGCGGAAGCCCTGTTCGACGGGCTGTTCTTCGATGGCGACCGGTATGACCTCTCCGCCGTCGGCCGCGTCAAGCTCAACATGCGCCTCAGCCTCGATGCCGAGGACACGATCACCACGCTCAGGACCGAGGACATCCTCGCGGTGGTCAAGGAGCTGGTCAACCTCAAGGACGGCAAGGGCGAGGTCGACGACATCGACAACCTCGGCAACCGCCGCGTGCGTTCGGTCGGCGAATTGCTGGAGAACCAGTACCGCGTCGGACTGCTGCGCATGGAGCGCGCGGTCAAGGAGCGCATGAGTTCGGTCGACGTCTCGACCGTCATGCCCAACGACCTGATCAACGCCAAGCCGGCGGTCGCCGCCGTGCGCGAATTCTTCGGCTCGTCGCAGCTGTCGCAGTTCATGGACCAGACCAACCCGCTGTCGGAAGTCACCCACAAGCGCCGCGTCTCCGCGCTCGGGCCGGGCGGCCTGACCCGCGAGCGCGCCGGCTTCGAAGTCCGCGACGTTCACCCGACCCACTACGGCCGTATCTGCCCGATCGAGACGCCGGAAGGCCCGAACATCGGCCTGATCAACTCGCTCTCGACCTTCGCCCGGGTCAACAAGTACGGCTTCATCGAGACGCCGTACCGCAAGGTGATCGACGGCAAGGTGACCAAGGACGTGGTCTACCTCTCCGCCATGGAGGAGCAGAAGCACACCGTCGCCCAGGCTTCGGCCGAGACCAACGCCGACGGCTCGTTCGTCGAGGAACTGGTTTCCGCCCGGCAGAACGGCGAATTCGTCATGGCCCCGCGTGACACCGTGACCCTGATGGACGTTTCGCCGAAGCAGCTCGTCTCGGTCGCCGCCTCGCTGATCCCGTTCCTGGAAAACGACGACGCCAACCGCGCGCTGATGGGCTCGAACATGCAGCGCCAGGCGGTGCCGCTGGTCCGCGCCGAAGCGCCGTTCGTCGGCACCGGCATGGAAGAGACGGTGGCCCGCGATTCCGGCGCTGCCATCGCCGCACTGCGCGGCGGCATCATCGACCAGGTCGACGCCACCCGCATCGTCATCCGCGCCTCGGGCGATATCGAGGCGGGCAAGTCGGGCGTCGATATCTACACCCTGCAGAAGTTCCAGCGCTCCAACCAGAACACCTGCATCAACCAGCGCCCGCTGGTGAAAGTGGGTGACGTGGTCGAGGCCGGCGACATCATCGCCGACGGTCCTTCGACCGAACTGGGCGAACTGGCCCTGGGCCGCAACACCCTCGTCGCGTTCATGCCGTGGAACGGCTACAACTACGAGGACTCGATCCTGATCTCCGAGCGCATCGTCAAGGACGACGTGTTCACCTCGATACACATCGAGGAATTCGAGGTCATGGCCCGCGACACCAAGCTCGGGCCGGAGGACATCACCCGCGACATCCCGAACGTCGGCGAGGAATCGCTGCGCAATCTGGACGAGGCGGGCATCGTCTACATCGGCGCCGAGGTGCACCCCGGTGACATCCTGGTCGGCAAGATCACGCCGAAGGGCGAAAGCCCGATGACGCCGGAAGAAAAGCTGCTGCGCGCGATCTTCGGCGAAAAGGCGAGCGACGTGCGCGACACCTCGCTGCGCCTGCCGCCGGGCGTCTCGGGCACTATCGTCGAAGTCCGCGTGTTCAACCGCCACGGCATCGAGGTCGACGACCGCACCCGCGCCATCCAGAACGAGGAAATCGAACGCCTCGCCAAGGACCGCGAGGACGAGCGCGGCATCCTCAACCGCGCCACCTTCAACCGCCTGCGCGAAATGCTGCTCGGCCAGGTCGCCGCCGCCGCGCCCAAGGGCATCAAGAAGGGCGTCGAGATCACCGAGGAAGTCCTGGGTGAGGTTGAGCGCCACGAATGGTGGAAGTTCGCGGTGGCGGACGACGCCCGCCAGACTCAGATCGAGGCGGTCAAGACCCAGTACGACGCGACCGTCAAGGCGATCCAGGAGAAGTTCGAGGACCGCAAGGAGAAGCTCGAACGCGGCGACGAACTGGCGCCGGGCGTGCTCAAGATGGTCAAGGTCTTCGTCGCGGTGAAGCGCAAGCTGCAGCCGGGCGACAAGATGGCTGGCCGCCACGGCAACAAGGGCGTCATCAGCCGCATCCTGCCGTGCGAGGACATGCCGTTCCTCGAGGACGGCACCCACGTCGATATCGTGCTCAACCCGCTGGGCGTGCCTTCGCGCATGAACGTCGGGCAGATCTTCGAGACCCACCTCGGCTGGGCCGCGCGCGGCCTCGGCCAGCAGGTGACCAAGGCGCTGGAAGACTGGCGCCACGCCAACCCGAATCCGGAAGCCGCCGCGCCGCCGACCGCAGTCGTGGAAACGCTGAAGGACATCTACGGCGAGCAGTACCACGCCGACATCGACAGCCGCTCGACGGCCGAGATCGTCGACATGGCCGGCCTCTTGAAGAACGGCGTGCCGATGGGCACCCCGGTGTTCGACGGCGCGCGCGAGCCGGACGTGTCCGCCATGCTGGAAAAAGCCGGCCTGCACACCTCGGGCCAGTCCACCCTGTATGACGGCCGCACCGGCGAGGCGTTCGACCGCAAGGTCACTGTTGGCTACATCTACATGCTGAAGCTGCACCACCTGGTGGACGACAAGATCCACGCCCGCTCGATCGGGCCGTACTCGCTCGTCACCCAGCAGCCGCTGGGGGGCAAGGCGCAGTTCGGCGGCCAGCGCTTCGGCGAGATGGAGGTCTGGGCGCTCCAGGCCTATGGTGCCGCCTACACGCTGCAGGAAATGCTGACGGTGAAGTCCGACGACGTCGTCGGCCGCACCAAGGTCTACGAGGCGATCGTCAAGGGCGACGACACGTTCGAGGCCGGCATTCCCGAGAGCTTCAACGTGCTCGTCAAGGAAATGCGCTCGCTGGGCCTCAACGTCGAACTGTCCTCGCTGACCGGCGAGGATGACGACGGTCTGGCCGAGGCAGCGGAGTAACGACGCGGCCCTTCCGCAGGAAGGGCCACCTTCCTCTCCCCTCCCGCCTGCGGGAGGGGCCGGGGGAGGGCCTGTTATCCAGGCATCGCATACAGAATTCACCCCCAGAGGGATTGAACCATGAACGACCTGACCAAGTTCACCAACCAGATGGCGAAGCCCGAAACCTTCGACCAGATCCAGATCGGCCTCGCCTCGCCGGAGCGCATCCGCTCGTGGTCGTTCGGCGAGATCAAGAAGCCCGAGACGATCAACTACCGCACCTTCAAGCCCGAGCGCGATGGCCTGTTCTGCGCCCGCATCTTCGGCCCGGTGAAGGACTACGAGTGCCTGTGCGGCAAGTACAAGCGCATGAAGTACAAGGGCGTCGTCTGCGAAAAGTGCGGCGTCGAGGTCACCGTGACCAAGGTCCGCCGCGAGCGCATGGGCCACATCGAGCTGGCCGCCCCGGTCGCCCACATCTGGTTCCTCAAGTCGCTGCCCTCGCGCATCGGCCTGCTGCTCGACATGCAGCTGAAGCAGCTTGAGCGCATCCTCTACTTCGAAAGCTACGTGGTTACCGAGCCGGGCCTGACCCCGCTCGAAAAGTACCAGCTGCTGACCGAGGACGAGCTTTACGAATACCAGGACGAATACGGCGAGGACTCGTTCTCCGCCGGCATCGGCGCCGAGGCGGTCAAGCACATGCTGATGAGCCTCGACCTTGAGCAGGAGCGCGACGATCTCCTCCAGGAGCTCGCCACCACCAAGTCCGAGCTGAAGCCCAAGAAGATCATCAAGCGGCTCAAGGTGGTCGAATCGTTCATCAACTCGGGCAACCGGCCGGAGTGGATGATCCTTGAGGTCGTCCCCGTCATCCCGCCGGATCTGCGCCCGCTGGTCCCGCTCGACGGCGGCCGCTTTGCCACCTCGGACCTCAACGACCTCTACCGTTGCGTCATCAACCGCAACAACCGCCTGAAGCGTCTGATCGAGCTGCGCGCGCCGGACATCATCGTCCGCAACGAAAAGCGCATGTTGCAGGAAGCGGTCGACGCCCTGTTCGACAACGGCCGCCGTGGCCGCGTCATCACCGGCGCCAACAAGCGCCCGCTGAAGTCGCTGTCCGACATGCTCAAGGGCAAGCAGGGCCGCTTCCGCCAGAACCTGCTCGGCAAGCGCGTCGACTATTCGGGCCGTTCGGTCATCGTGACCGGGCCGGAACTCAAGCTGCACCAGT
>Ga0207641_10000120_pt1 | contig 116070 bp, 104 predicted proteins | sample KBSSwiS62_FD_184306 | JGI IMG/M metagenome (GOLD analysis project Ga0207641, IMG submission 184306) | Switchgrass rhizosphere microbial communities from Kellogg Biological Station, Michigan, USA - KBS Switchgrass S6-2 (SPAdes) (version 2) | ecosystem: Host-associated > Plants > Roots >... | reverse complement strand
AGGACGCGGCGGCGCGAAAGCTGGTTATTCATGGTGTACGGTCTCCGGCGCCTTAGACACCGGCATGACGATGGTGCAGACCACGCCCGCCGGCGCGTAGTCCAGGCTGACCTCGCCGTGCAGCTCCCGACCCAGGGGGCCCGCCAGCAGACGGGAACCGAAGCCGCGTTCTGTCGGCGGTTTCACCGGCGGTCCGCCGCTTTCGCGCCACTGCAACCGCATCCGTTCGCCGTTGGGCGTCAGCACCATTCCCCAGTCGACCTCAACCTGGCCGTCGCAGCCGTTGGAGAGCGCGCCGTGGCTTTTCGCATTGGTGGCCATCTCGTGCAGGACCAGGGCCAGGGTGGGAACGGCCTTTGGCGACAGGCGAACGTCGGGACTTTCGATCGAGACGTGGGGGGGCGGATGACCGTTCCAGCGGATCGGCCGCAGGATCTCGTCCAGGACGTCACGCAGGGGCACGGCGTCCCAGTTGTCGCGTCCCAGCAGGCCGTGAGCTTTGGAGAGCGCCAGGATGCGCCGTTCGAGAGTCTCGATCAGGCCCGGGTCGGCCTGGCCGCGCAGGGTCTGCAGGACGATGGACTGCACGCTGGCCAGGGTGTTCTGAGTGCGATGGTTCAACTCGTCGAGGAGGAATCGCAGCCGCTCTTCCTCGCGCTCGTGCTTGGAAAGATCCAGCAGTGAGATGAAGTGCTCGATGATGTCGCCCGCCTCGTCGCGCACCGGGCTGATGAAGACGGCGGCCCGGAACACCTCGCCGTCCTTGCGACGGTAGTACCTCTCCGTAACGTCTGGGGCGCCATCCGCGAACGCGTCTTCGACCTGGGTCAGGCTCTCGCGGCCGCCGCCGCGGGCCGACAGGTAGTCAAGGCGTTGCCCCATCACTTCCTCCCGGGCATAGCCGGTCAGGGCGAGGAAGCTGTCGTTGACGAAGATGATCGGATGGCCCGGCGCCTTGGCGTCCGTGAAGAGCATGGGCTTTCGAGAAGTCTCGGCCGCGACGACGAACGGACCAAGGTGTCTCCGAAAGCCCTCGACCGTGGCCTCGGCCCTTTTCTGACCCGGGGACTTTCTGACGATCCTTGGCATGGGACGAGCCGATCCTTCCGTCGAGCCCAAAGGCTCAGCGGCGGGTTCGTCGCTTCGCGTTCACAAACTTTGGCAGGACAGAGAAACCCATCCTCCACGCATTAACGCTGCGTTGCGCTCAATGGTTGCAAACTGAGCGGCTCACCACGGGACCGTGTTCTTGGGGTTGATGGAATGCGGGGACAGGAGCACCATTCTCCGAGTTGCGCGTCGCCGATCTCGAGCGTCGGCTGGGCCGCCCCGTCGCCCGCCGCGCTCCGGGGCGCAAACCCAGGGTGCAGACCGCCACAGGGCGACTGCCGCTGGCGTGATCGAGAGGAAACGGGGAATACTGCTCCTGTCCCCATATTCCCCAGAGGGTTGACGCCGCGCCGCGCGGTTGCCGGTCGAAGGGGGGCCCATTCGGTTGCGAACGAGGCCCCCCACGCTCCGGAACCAGGACTTGGGTTCGTTTATTTCTGGCCGAACCGGTACCGCAGCTTCAGGCCATAGGTCCGTGGTTCACCGTATAGAGAACTCAGAGCGAGATTCCCGGCGAATGAGTTGGAATTACTGACACGGTAGACCTTGTCGGCTAGGTTGTTTCCGAAGACCATCAGGTCTATTCCGCTTCCGGCAAAGTTGTTCCATTTGATCGAGGCGTTCAGAAGCCCATATCCCTTGACCAAGGCGCCGGGCTCGAAAGGTCCTGGCGCCGTATATTGATCATCGACGTGAGAATAGCTGACGAACAATGACGCGTCGCCCATGGCCTCAGGCACGGGCAGCTTGATCGTCGAATAGATATTGAAGATCCAGGGCGTGAGAAACTGGAAGGGGGCGCAACTGAAATCCGCGGGCGAACCGAACGGCGGCGTGCCGTTGCAGGCGGGGCTGCCGAGCGACGGGATTTCATATTTGCTGTATTTGCCGTGGGAATAGCTGACCGTACTGCCGATCTCGACGCCGTCGAGGGGGCGCGCTGAGGCCTCGACTTCGACGCCCTGAATTGTCGCGACCGCCGCAAAGATGGCCGCGCCTCCGGCGTTGTTCGCAATGTTGAAATCACCACCCGGCCGCTGGATGTTCTTGTAATCCGAATAATAGTAGGTGGCGTTCAGGCGCGCGGGGATATCTGCGACACGCCAGTCAGATTTGAAGCCGGCCTCGTAGGTGGTCAGCTTTTCCGGCAGGAAAGTCTGGGTCTCGGGCCGGACGGCGAAACTGTTGAATCCACCGGCCTTGTAGCCACGGCTGATCTTTGCGTAGACCAGCACATGGTCCATCGGCTTGTAGTCGGCTCCGATCGTCCAGGTCGGCGCCGAACTCTTGAGCGTCGCGCTGTAATTGCACGCGACAGCCGGATCGACGGTCGCGGGCTTGATTGTGCCGGCCGGGGGGCCGAACACGCAGAAATTGCCAAAGGGGCCAAGCGGAGCCCACGAACTGGCGAAGCCCTTGATCGTATCCCAGGTGTAGCGATAGCCGACCGTGATCCGCAAGCTTTCCAGCGCCGGCGACACGGCCCCGAGGTCCAGCGTGCCTTGACCATAGACCGCCTTGGACTCGTTGCTCACGCCGGATCGTCCGTCCGTGCCTCCGCACGCCAGCGTCCCGGTACTTGCGGCGGGGCAGAACTGCACCGATCTGCCTCCCCAGGGCCCGGCGGGCTTGGCGTCATAGTAGAAACCGCCCGTCGTAAAGGTCAGGTGGTTGTCCAGCATCGTACCCTGCAGCTGGAGCTCCTCAGTGACCTGCTTGAGGTAGTCGCGCGGCAGGTCGAAACCGCTCGTTCCGTTCAGATAGACGTTCCCCGGCGTGTTCGGCAGGCCGAACTCTGCGAACCCCGGGATCGGGAAGTTCGGCACGTTTCCGCCCTGGCTCAGCTCGTACTGCTGGATGGGCGTGCCGTCCTGGTCGGCCCCGTAGTTGTCCTTCAGCTTCTGATAACTGACAATGTTTCGGACGACGAGCTCGTCGGTCAGATTATAGGCCGTCGTGTTGATCGCGCCCCAGCTTTCGATATCGCTGAACCCGTCAAGAGAGTCCCGCACCTTTCGCGGGCCGATGCTCTGGGCGATCGCCGTCTGCTGGCGGTAGACGTCGCACGGGGCGACGCCGGGAACGGGAGGAGTATCAGTGCAATATCCGCGGGCCTTCAGTCCCTCGATGTTGAATGCGCCGTGGATATGCCCGGCGCCATTGTTCGATGACTTGGTCCCGTAGACCAGAAGATAGTTCTGGAAGCGATCGGTCGGCTTGAAAATGACGCCGAGGCGGCCGGTGTACCAGTGCACGTCGTCGCGCCATTTGTTCCACACCAGATCGCGGGTGTATCCGCGACGGTCCTGGTAGGCGCCGGCGGCGCGGATCATCAGTGCGTCGCTGACCGGGATGTTGATCATGCCCTCAAAGGCGTTGAGGTTGAGGTTGCCGACGCTTCCCTCGACATACCCCTCGAAATGGTCGACGGGCTTGTGCGCCTGGAACAGCACCGCGCCACCCGTCGTATTACGTCCGAACAGCGTGCCCTGTGGACCGGAGAGCACCTGGACGTTTTCCGGATCGATGAACAGGCCAGGCGCGCCCTGCAGATTAAGCGAAATGGCGGACGGCAGTGGAACTTCGTTCAGGTACAGCTGAACCCCCGGCGAGGCGAGGAAGCCAGTCGACTGACCGCGGATGGAATAGGACTGCACGTCGCGGGTGGCCTGCCCCTGCGTCCCCGAAACCAGCGAAGGGACGGCGCCGTACAGGTCCTGCGGCTGGGTGACGTTCAGTTTCTGCAGTCGCTCTTGCGAAAAGGCGCTGATGACGATTGGAACGTCCTGCGCCCGTTCTTCCCTACGCTGAGCGGTGACGATGACGTCCGCGACAATGGGGACGTCAGAGCTTGGGCCAGTGGTCGGCTGCGCCAAAGCCGGCGAAACAAACGCCATCGTGGCGACGCCACCCAGCCATAAGGCTCGCTTTCGAGTTGCCTCGATCATTGTCTTCTCCCTATCGACCTGCGCTGAGCGGCAGGCGTGTTTTCGTTGTATTTTGAGCCCCTACAAACCCACGAGCCCTAGTCTGCAGGGTAGATGGGCGAACAAATTACGCAACAATAAATGCGCGACAGGCAGTCTCGGCCGAGCGCTTGGAGGGGCGCATCGGCGTTGGGCGAACTACGTCAATGTGCGCGGCCGCTGGCGCGGCCACTTGTTCGACGGCCGGTTCGCCTCCGTCGCGATGGACGAGCGGCATCTGCTGGCGGCGGTCCGCTACGTGAGCCTCAACCCCGTGCGCGCCGGGCTGACGGCGAGCGCACAGGCATGGCCATGGAGCGGTTCGCCGACCTGGTCGCCGCCGACCTCGAGGAGCCGGCTTTCGGCCGGTTGCGGGCGGCAGAGTCGACCGGCCGACCGCTGGGAACGGCCGAGTTCGTCGCCCATCTCGAGCGTCGGCTGGGCCGCCCCGTCGCCCGCCGCGCTCCGGGACGCAAACCCGGGGTGCAGACCGCCACAGGGCGACTGCCGCTCCAGGTCTATCGGCCCGCCTCAGGCACGGTTTTCGGGCAGCCGTCCTTTAACCAGCTTGGCCTTGATCTTGGCGCAGGCTTCACCGCGAGTGACGCGGAGATTCTTATTGGTATCGAGGCCGGCATTCTGGGCGTAGCGCGCCGGGTGTTCCGTGTCGCCCTTGTCGAACAGCACCCAATCGTCCGACTTGCCGATTCCCGGCGGCCATAGGATGGCCATGTAGACGTCACCGATGTCCTTCAGCCTCCCCTTCTGCGGCGAGAAATATTTCGCGACATAGTCGAGCTGTTGGACAGCGGTCATTCGGGCCAGATCCTCGACGGTCGTTCGCAAGCCCTTGGCCGTGGCCGGCATGAACTGGATCAGGCCGGTCGCATTGGAGCCGGCCGCATTCTTCTTGGCCGGATCGAAACTCTCGCCGCTCTCAAAGGCCATGCAGGCCATCAGGTCATCGGGCTCCAGCTCGAGTGGGCCGCAGATCTCGACGACCTTCTTGCGGAACTCGGGTGACACCTTCGCGCCCCAGGCGATCGCGCCCGGCGCAGGCTCCGGCGCCGGCGGGGTCGCCGCCGGCGCAAGATTTGCCGCGACATTGGCCGGTACTGCCTGGAGATCGGCGCCGACTGCCGCCCAGACCGACGGGAAGCCCCCGTCCTTCAGGAGCTGGCGGGCGTAGTCCGATGGACTCGGCTTGCACAGGCGCCATTGGAAGTGGGGTGGATCGGGCTTGGTCCAGTCGCCTCCCCATTTGCAGTTGTTCGCCTTGAAGACTTCGGCGACGTCCTGGAACCACTTCAGGCCGCCGGGCGGTTCCCAGTAATCGGTCCGATGAACGACATCGACCGCCAAGCCGAAGCCGTGCCAGCTCTGCAGGTTGGTCGGCGCATTGGTGACCGTGTGGGTCGGCGGCACAATGGTGCGCCCCCGCGCGTAGTAGAGCGCCTGCATTTCCTGGCTGCGGTAGGTCTCATAGACTAGGACGTCGAGCTTCTTGGCTTTGCATTCGGTGATTGCCGCTTCGACGGCGGCACGAAACGCCGGCGCGAGCAGGCCGAGATCATTGCTGACCTTCGGCGAAGGACGGCCCATCCCGGCGCTCATAGCAGTCCCTCCTCCGGATCGGCGCCAGGCCTAGCCGGATCCAGCGTCCAACGGTTCGGCGTAAAGTCTGGAACGGTCACCGCGCCCGCGTTCGAGGTGGATCCCGGCGGTCGCGGCGGCTGCGGCGCGCCCTCCGGCAGATGGCGCGCCTCTGGATTCGGCGCATCATCCCCTCCACCACCGGCGGCGGCGGAAGTCGTCGTCGTCTGCTTGGCGTTGAGCGACGGCTCGTCGGGGCTCTTCTGCGTGGGCTTCACCGTCGCGCGGATGGTCATGAACTTGTTGAGGACATCGAACCAGAAGGGCGCGCCCAGCATCACCGCGAGCGCGGTGATCAGCCAACCGATTAAGACCAGGAATGGGTGCGGCACGACCGCATAGGTGGCGCGGACTTTGTCGGCGCGCTTGATTGTCCGCGCCGAGCGGCACCTCGGGTCCGTCAGGGCGAGCGCTTCGGTGTCCTTCACGATCGCCTGCCCGTCCGCCTTGGAGGGAATTCGACAGAGCACCTGTTGGGCGGCGGGTAGGCCGTACCGCCATCCTATCGGATAGCCGATATTATCCAGCTCGTTGCTGAGCTCGCTCACCTGCTGCCGGGCCTGTTCGCCGCTGAGCGAGTCCCCGGACGCTTCGCCCGGCCGCGGCTCCTTCAGGCGCGCCTCGGCGGCGGCCACGGCGGCGTTGCGCAGGTTGGAATCCTTGCCGAGGCCATTGACCACCGCCAGGGCGTCGAGGTTCAGCACCATGGCCATGACGGAGCCCATGACCAGCAAGATCCACTGGGTCCGCCGTTTGTACCAGCCGGCGGCGCGGTCCATGGTGCCGTCGAACCAGTCCTCCAGGTGTTTCTTAATCATGTCGAAGTCGTCGCCGCCGGCGTCGAGGGCCGTCAGGATCGCCCGCTGAACGCTGCGGTTGGGAAAGGCGGCCGCGGCCTGCCGCAATGTCTCCAACGTCAGCGGCGCCGTCGCAGGCGCCAGGCCGACGGCCTGGGTATAGGGCGAGGGATTGGTCGGGCCGCGCACCACCAGATCGATCAGGGCCGTCGAGAACTGTTTGGCCGGGATGTAGGAGGGCAGGCTCCGTCCGCGCAGGAAGTTGGCCCAGCCCTTGCGCCAGCCGCCCTGGATCGGCGGCCTGTAGGCCCCGCCGAACAGGCTGAAGATCATCGGGTGGTCGAACAGATGCTTCAACACCCCTTGCCCGTCGGGATCGGCGACCAGTTCCTGCAAGCCGCGCTCCAGGTCCGTGGCGCGGGATTTCAGGATGCTCTCGATGACCTCGCGCGCCGCGGTGCAGAGCAGGCTGACGAGCAAGAAGAAGAGAGTGAGCCCGATGCCCACTTCCACCGTCTGCGAACCGAACAGACCTCCCACGTCGCCCCCCGACATGCATCAGCGTTCAATGACCACCGGTAGTTGAATTGTGTCCAGACCAATCTGCACGTCGGCGTCAGCTTTTTTCGCCTGGGCGGCGAATCGAGGCGCCGATGAACGGACCCCGGCGCCGCGACGATTTCCGGCGGATCTGAGCGCTAGCCTTGGCCGGCGACCACGGCTAAAAGCGGCCATGCCTCGCATCTTCGCAGCCCAGCTCCGCGCGTCGGCGCGACTTACCGGCGGCCGCCGGATCTAGACGGCTGCTCCGGCGGCGACGCGACAGGCCGACCCGACGTCCTATTCCGCTTCTCAGCGAGAGCTGCCCCGATGCTGCGCGACCCTTCGGTCAAGTACCGCCCCTTCCCGCAGGTCGACCTGCCCGACCGGCAGTGGCCGTCGAAGACCATCACCAAGGCGCCCAGGTGGCTCTCCACCGACCTGCGCGACGGCAACCAGGCGCTGGCCGACCCGATGAACGCCGAGAAGAAGCAGCGCTTCTTCGACCTGCTGCTGAAGGTCGGGGTGAAGGAGATCGAGGTCGGCTTCCCGTCCGCCGGGGCGACCGAATTCGACTTCATCCAGGGGCTGATCCGCGAGCGGCGGATCCCCGACGACGTGATGGTCCAGGTGCTGACCCAGTCGCGGCGCGACCTGATCGAGAAGAGCTTCGAGAGCCTGGCGGGCGCGCGGGCCGCCGTGGTCCACCTCTACAACGCCGTCTCGCCGGCCTGGCGCAACATCGTCTTCAACCTCGACCGCGCCGGCGTGAAGGCGCTGGCGATCGAGGGCGTCAGCATCCTGCGCGATGAGGCCGAGAAGCGCCCGGGGACCGACTGGCGTTTCGAATACAGCCCGGAGACCTTCTCCACCGCCGAGCTCGACTTCAGCCTGGAGGTCTGCGAAGCGGTGCTCGACGTGCTGCAGCCGACGCCCGAGAAGCCGGTGATCCTCAACCTGCCGGCCACCGTCGAGGCGGCGTCCGCCAACATCTACGCCGACCAGATCGAGTGGATGTGCCGCCACATCTCGCGCAGAGACTGCGTGATCATCTCGGTGCATCCGCACAACGACCGCGGCACCGGCGTGGCCGCCGCCGAGCTGGCGGTGATGGCCGGCGCCGACCGCGTCGAAGGCTGCCTGTTCGGCAACGGCGAGCGCACCGGCAACGTCGACCTGGTGACCCTGGCGCTCAACCTCTACACGCAGGGGATTTCGCCGGGCCTGGACTTCTCCGACATGGAGACGGTGGTGAAGACGGTGGAGTACTGCAACCAGCTGCCCGTCCACCCGCGCCACCCCTACGCCGGCGAGCTGGTGTTCACCGCCTTTTCCGGCAGCCACCAGGACGCCATCAAGAAGGGCTTCGAAGCCCAGGCGAAACGCAACGACCAGCTGTGGGACGTGCCCTACCTGCCGATCGACCCGGCCGACCTCGGCGGCAGCTACGAGGCGGTGATCCGGGTCAACTCGCAATCCGGCAAGGGCGGGGTCGCCTGGGTGCTGCAGCAGGACAAGGGCCTGAAGCTGCCCAAGCCGATGCAGGCCAACTTCAGCCGCGTGGTCCAGCAGCTGGCCGACGAAACCAGCCGCGAACTGACCACCGCCGACATCTGGGAAGCCTTCCAACGCGCCTATCACCTGACGCCTGGCCAGCCCTTCGAGCTGATCGGCTTCGAGGAGACCGGGGCGTCGCGGGCCGACCAGCAGCGGGTCTTCGTCGGCGAGCTGAAGGTCGACGGTCAGCCTCTGACGATTCAAGGGCGCGGCAACGGCCTGATCTCCTCCTGCCTGGCGGCGCTGCAGGGCGGCTGCGGCCTCACCCTCGACGTGGTCGACTACCAGGAGCACGCCATCGGCGCCGGCGCCGACGCCCAGGCCGCGGCCTATGTCCAGTGTCGCACCCCGCACGGCGGCGTGGTGTTCGGCATCGGCGTCGACGCCGATGTGGCCACCGCCTCGGTGCGGGCGATCCTCAGCGCGGCCAATGCGGCGCGGGCGGCTGGCTAACGTCGGCGCCCTACTCCCGCAGCAGAGAACCCAGCCGCAGGACGCGTCGCCGTTCGTCGCCGAAGCGGCGGACGATGGTCTCGTTGTCTTCGCCGGGCGCGACGCTGTCGCGAAACACCGCGAACCCGCCCTGCTCTATTCGCGTGGGATCGATCGCAAGGACCCGTAGCTGCTGCGCTTGCTCAGGCGGCGTTCTGGGCTTCCTGTTCGGCGTCCCAGAGCGCCAGCACGCCGAGCTCGGCAAGTTCGCCGAACATGCGGGCGAGATAGCGGAAGTTGGGACCCCAGGCGATTTGCACGTTGGGACCGGCGAGCACCGCAGCCGGCACGATGACGCCGTTGCCGACCCGCAGGCAACGGCCGTCTTCGACCAGGGCGGCGATCTGTCGGCGCGCGGTCTCGTGGGGCAAGCCCAGCAGGGCGGCGACGTCGCTGGCGCGCGCCGGCTTGCGAAACGAGTCCGGCACGAAGTCTTCGACGGCGGCCCCCTCGCCACCCCGCACGCCATCCGGCAGTCCATCGGTGTTGGTCCGGAACACCGCCAAGGTGACGAACCCCTGCGAGAGGCTGGGGACGTTGGGGAGCAGGTGCTCCATCATCCGCAGGGTGTAGTCGACGGCCGCGCGCCAGACGATGCGTACGGGCGGCGCCGAGGCGGAGCAGACGGCCCGTCCCGGCGGCGGCAGGTCCATCAGCTCGAGACAGCCGGCGCGCTTCAGACGACGATAAAGGGCGCGCACCTTGTCGTAGGCCTGGTCGACCATTCGTCTCTGAGCCGGCGAGCGCAGGGTCTCGTGCCGCAGGCAGATCCCGCCCGGCCGCGTCTCGCAGACGCCTTCGGCGATCAGCCGCTTGGCGCGGCGCCGGACGGTCTCGAACGGCAGGCCAAGCGAGGTGGCGATGGCGTTGATGCTGATCGCCCGCAGCGCGCATTCCGGCGGCGGCGCGTCGAAGGTCGCATGGCGCAGTTGCCGCTCGGGATCGGCGGCCAGCGGCGCCACGTTGCTCTGCGCCAAGGTGGTCATGATCAGGGCGTCGGTGAAGTCGCGGTCCTGCCGGCAGACGATCAGCATGTCGACGATGAAGGCGCTCGCCACCCTCAGGGTCAGACGCAGCGTGGATATGGGGGCGCCGGCGCTCATTCAGCCGGAGATTGTCCGGCTCCGCCTCGTTCGCAAAGACGAAAAACCGAAGTTCGGCTGAAAAATCAGCTGATTCCGGCTTTCACAACGTTGGGTTTAGGAATGGCGGCGGTGAAACCGCCCTTGTCCTTGGCCCGGTCGCGACCAAGCTCCGCCCAGGCCGCGGCGAAGCTTGCGGCGCGGTCCGGCGCGGGCTGGAGTGCGATCTCGACCTGGGCTGCGGACAGGGTGGTCGACAGCTGCGCCCAGAGGTCGAGGTTGTCCGCGGGCGGGTCCTCGCCTGCCTGCGCCGCCTTCAGGCGTAGCGGCAGCGCCGCGACGAGGCGCGAACCGGTGCGGACCCGGACCGGGGCGCCGCCTTTGGTGTCCTTGAGCGCGGCGAGCAGGCCCTGCAGGGCCGCGCGCTCGGCCTCGACGCGCCGCTCGCCGCCCGCATGGCCCGAAACCGCGCCGTCCGGATCGCGCCGCACATAGGCCCAGCCGCCGACGCGAAACGCCGCGTGGTGGGAGATTTCGAGCCAGATCGTGATCGGGGCGGCCATGGCCCCGCGCCTAGCATCGCGGGGCCTGGCCTCGCCAGCGGAATTCCAGGACCTGGGCAGGGCGGCGCGCGCAGCGCCGCCCTCGGCGAAGCCGCGCCTAGTCGTTCAGGGCGCTTCCGATGATCAGGCCGATGACGCCCGAGGCGATCGCCGCCATGACGATGTCGCCGTTGTCGTCGCGGTAGTAGCGGTAGCCCGGACGCGGCGGCGGCAGGTGATAGGCCCGCCAGTCCTCGATGACGTAGCGGTTCTCGCGCCAGTACGGATAGCGCTGACCGGTCCGCCAATGCCCGCGGTAGCCGTGGTAGCCGTAACGACCGCCGTAATAGCGGTGCTCGCCGCCCGACCAGCGATCGCGGCTGTACCAACGGTTCCAGTCGCGCTCGTAGCCCCGGTCGACACGATCGCGGTGGTCGCGATTCCAATCGCGGCGGTCGTGATCCCGATCGCGCCGATCATAATCACGGCGGTCATGATCGCCGTAGTAGCCGGGCTGCGCCGCAGCGACACCTGCGGACATCACGCCGGTGAGCGCCGTGCTCGCCGCCAGGACGGCGATGACAAGCTTCTTCATGGTGATCTCCATTTCCACGCCGCCATCCTGCGCGTCCCGACCTGACGGACATCCGTCCGCCTTGTTCATCGGGGCGTCAGGAAAGCTTGGCCTCGGACCCATCGAACGTCGGGCCGGGCGCGAGGTTGCGGCGGGCTCAAGGGACGAGGACGGCGGCCCCCGTGAAGGCGCCCCGGCGCAGGTCGTCGAGCGCGGCATTGGCCGAGGCGAGCGGATAGGTCTTGACCTGCGCCCTCACCCCGGCCTGGGCCGCCAGCGGCAGATATTCGCGGGCGTCCTGACGGGTCAGGTTGGCCACCGAGACCAGCCGCCGCTCCTCCCAGAGGAGCGAATAGGGGAAGGGCGGGATGTCGCTCATGTGAATGCCGCCGCAGACCACGACGCCGCCCTTGCGAACCGCCTTCAGCGCCAGCGGAACCAGCTCGCCGACCGGCGCGAAGATAATCGCCGCGTCGAGCTCTTCCGGCGGGCGCGCATCTGAGTCCCCCGCCCAGCGACAACCGAGCTCGCGCGCCAGACCCTGGGCCGCGGCGTCGCCGCGGCGGGTGAAGGCATAGACCTCCTGGCCCGACCAGACGGCCAGCTGGGCCAGCAGGTGGGCGGCGGCGCCAAAGCCGTAGAGGCCCAGTCGCATCACCCCGCGGCCCCGGCAAGCCTTGCGCCAGGATCGGTAGCCGATCAGGCCCGCGCACATCAGCGGCGCGGCCTCGGCGTCGCCATAGGACGGCGGGATCGGGAAGCCATAGTCGGCCCGGGCGACCACCGTGTCGGCGTAGCCGCCGTCGCGGCTCCAGCCGGTGAAGCCGGGATGGTCGCAGAGGTTCTCCTCGCCGTCGCGGCAGTAGCGGCAGGCGCCGCAGGTCTCGCCCAACCAAGGCACGCCGACACGGTCGCCAAGGGCTGCCCCGGCGACGCCGGGGCCGATCGCCTCGATACGGCCGATGATCTCGTGTCCGGGAACAATCCTCGGCCTGAGCTGGGGCAGATCGCCGTCGACGATGTGCAGGTCGGTGCGGCAGACCCCGCAGGCCAGCACGCGCAGCCGGATTTCGCCGGGGCCCGGCTCCGGCTGCGGCCGCTGCTCGGGCGCCAGCGGCGCCTTCAGCGCGGTCAGGACCATGGCGAACATGCCGGCCTCCGAAGCAGCGGGTCAGGCTGTTCAGTAGCAAACACCCGGTCCTCGCCGGACTGCAAGGCCGCGCCGCGCAGCGGAACCGCCCGCGTCCGGCGCCCTTTAGCAGCGCGATGGGCAGGCCAGATCAGAAGCAGGCGCACTCCACCGGCGACGCCTGCCGCGAGCGGCCCGCCGAGGCCGTCAGTTCAGAGGGCCCTGGTTCATCGGCGGCTGATACTGCTCCACCAGGTCGGCGCGCTCTGCCTCACGAACCGCGCGGGTGACGTTCAGCCGGGTCAGCACCTTGGCCTTGGCATAGGTCTTGCGCGCCTCGTTCAGCGCCTCGCGCCAGGCTTGATTGGCCAGATTGTCGGTCTCGCCCGCATAGACGATACTCGGACCCTCCGGCGTCAGCTCGGCGATCACGAAGTTGGCCCCGGCCGGTGGGACGAAGCGATCCTCTTCCAGCGGCGTATAGCGATAACGGGCGCCGGATTTGCCGGCGAGTTCGATCTGGCGGCTCAAAGCTACTCTCCACCCTTGTCCGCGGGCGTCCTGCGTGACGCCCTACGGGGGGCATGCATCCGGCGCGACTCTGGCCAAAAGGTGGCCCAACTTGGCCGCAAGGTCGTCCTGTGCAAGATCGTGACACGATGCCGCGCCGTTCGGGTGAGCCGCCGGCGCGGAACAACCTCGACCGTAGGGCGTTCGCCGCTTGCGGCCGGCTTGCTAACCTGCGCCTTGCATGCTGGCGCGACGGGACGTCGGTCGTGCGGCGCGCCCACGGAGTACCTGCTCGCTGATGGACAGCCCCGCCGCCTTCAGTCTCAGCACCTCGGCGAATGGCCCCCAACTGTCGCTCAGCGGGGACTGGACCGCCACCCGCATGGACGGCGCCGACCTCGATCTGGCGGACGCGACGAAGACTGCGCCTGCGGACCTGTCGCTCGATCTTAGTCGAGTGCACCGGCTGGACACCGCCGGCGCCTACGCCATCCTCGGCGCCCTGGGCGAAGGCTTCGACCTCGCCAAGGTCCGCGGCCGGCCGGAGAACCTGCGGCTGCTGCAGTTGGTGAGCGCGGCCCGGACGGTCGAGACGCCGAGGCGGCGCGAGCCGCACAGCCTGCACGAGCTGACCATCCGGATCGGCAAGGGCGTGGTGGACATGGCCGCCGAGGTGGTCGAAACCATGGTGTTCTTCGGCCACCTGCTGGTGGTGCTGGTCCGCGCCGCGCTCAATCCGCGCCGCATCCGCGTCCCGGCCCTGGTCTCGCTGATGGAGCGGGCGGGCTTCGACGCCATTCCGATCGTCGCCACCACCTCGTTCTTCATCGGCGCCGTGGTCGGCCTGCTGGGCGCCAACATGCTGCGCCAGTTCGGCGCGGAGGTGTTCGCCGTCGAGCTGATCGGCATCGCCGTGACGCGCGAGTTCAACATCATCATCACCGCCGTGCTGCTCGCCGGCCGTTCGGCCTCGTCCTTCGCCGCGGAAATCGGCTCCATGAAGATGCAGCAGGAGATCGACGCCATGCAGGTGCTGGGCGTCGATCCCTACGAGGCGCTGGTCTTCCCGCGCTTCGCCGCCCTGCTGCTGACCATGCCGCTGCTGACCTTCGTCGCCACGGTGGCCGGGCTGTTCGGCGGGCTGATGGTCACCTGGACGGTGCTGGGCCTGGGTCCGGCCTTCTTCTTCCAGCGGATCGTCGACAACGTCGGCATCGTCCACTTCTGGGTGGCGCTGTCCAAGGCGCCGGTGATGGCCGCGGTGATCGCCGGCATCGGCTGCCGCCAGGGCCTGGAGGTCGGCGGCGACGTCGAATCGCTCGGCCGCCGCGTCACCGCCGCCGTGGTTCACGCCATCTTCGCGATCATCCTGATCGATGCCGCCTTCGCCCTGATGTACATGGAGCTCAACATTTGAGTGGCCCTGTGGACGAGGACGCCCAGGCTGACGCCGAGCTGCGGGACGGCGACGGTCCGGCCATCGAGGTTCGTGGACTGGTCAGCGCCTTCGGCGACCACGTCGTGCACGACCATCTGGACCTCACCGTCGAGCGCGGCGAGGTGATGGGGGTGGTCGGCGGCTCGGGCGCCGGCAAGTCGGTGCTGCTCAACACCATCATCGGCCTCAGGCGCCCGCAGGCCGGATCCGTGCGGATCTTCGGCCAGGACCTCGAGCACGCCACGCGGCGGCGCTGGAGCGCCATCAACCGCAGTTGGGGGGTGCTCTTCCAGCAGGGCGCCCTGTTCTCCAACCTGACCGTGCGCGAGAACGTCGCCGCGCCGATGTTCGAGCATACCCGGCTGCCGAAGAAGCAGGTCTATGAGCTGGCCGAACTGAAGATCGCCCTCGTCGGCCTGCGCGCCGACGCCGGCGCCCTGAAGCCCGCCGAGCTCTCCGGGGGCATGCGCAAGCGGGCTGGCCTGGCCCGCGCCCTGGCGCTCGACCCCGAACTGCTGTTCCTCGACGAGCCCACCGCCGGCCTCGATCCGATCGGGGCTGCGGCCTTCGACGAGCTGCTGCGGGATCTTTCCGAGAGCCTCGACCTGACGGTTTTCATGATCACCCACGACCTCGACACCCTCTACGAGATCACCGACCGCGTCGCCGTGATCGCCGACACCAGGGTCGTCGCCATCGCCCCGGTTCGCGAACTCGAGACCTCGGACCACCCGTGGATCCGTGAATACTTCCTGGGACCCCGCGGCCGCGCGGCCGGCGCGGCGAGGACGAAAGCCTGATGGAAAAGAACGCCAACTACGCCCTGGTGGGCGCGTCTTCACTGATCCTGTTCGTCGGGATGGTGATCTTCGTGGTCTGGCTCGCCCGGCTGCAGCTCACCCGCGACTACGACACCTATGACATCCTGTTCCAGGGTCCGGTGCGCGGGCTGAGCCAGGGCGGCGAGGTGCATTTCAACGGCATCAAGGTCGGCGAGGTGACCAAGATCGCGCTCGACCGGACCAATCCCGCGCGGGTCATCGCCCGCGCGCGGGTGACCTCCGACGTGCCGATCCGGACGGATTCCTACGCCACCCTGGAGCCGCAGGGCATCACCGGCGTCAACTACATCCAGATCACCGCCGGCGCCCCGAACAAGCCGCTGCTCAAGAACACCGTGCCGAAGGACGAGATCCCGGTGCTCCGCAGCCAGCGCAGCGCGCTGGCCGACCTGCTGGAAGGCGGCGGCACGGTGCTGAGCCGCACGATCGAGGCGTTGGACCGGGTCAACCGGGTGCTCTCCGACCGCAACATCAACAACTTCACCCTCGCCGTCGCCAACGGCGAGGCGCTCACCGCCGAGCTGCGCCAGCGCAAGGCGATCATCGGCGACGCCCAGAAGGCGCTGCAGGACATCGACGCCACCTCCCAGCAGATCACCAAGCTGGCCGCCAGCGCCGACGACATGCTGAACGGCGACGGTCGGCGGACGATGAAGAACGTCGCCGACGCGGCCGAGGAGGCCCGGTCCACCGCCGCCGAGGCCCACGCGATGATCACCAAGCTGCAGGGGCCGACCTCGGACTTCGCCAACAACGGCCTGCCGCAGATCACCCAGGCGGTGATCGAGCTGCAGAGCACCGCCCAATCGCTGCAACGCCTGCTGAACGAGGTGCAGGCCAGTCCGTCGAGCGCGCTCGGCAAGACCGCCGGCGAGGAAATGAAGGTCAAGCCATGAGACGCCAAGCCGCCCCCGCCCCCGCCCCTGCTTCGGGGTTCCTGCGCCCGAGCCTCAGGATCGCCGCCGCCAGCCTGCTGGCGATCAGCCTCAGCGGCTGCATCTCGCTGTTGCCGAAGACCAAGCCCTCGCAGCTCTATCGGTTCGGCGTGCCCGTCACGGCCGCCCCGCTCCCGCCCAGGCCCGATGCGATCGGCGTCTTCCGCGCCGGCGGCGCCTTCCAGACGGAAGCGGCCGGCGACCGGATCCTGACGGTGACCGGCGAGCGCATCGCCTACCTGGCCGAGACCCGCTGGGCGGCGCCGGCGGCGGTGCTGTTCGACGAGGCCGTGGCCCAGGCCTTCGACGCCGCGCCCGGCCGCGTGCGGCTGGTGGCGCGCGGCGAGCCGTCCCGCGCCGACCTCGCCCTGCGCCTCGACGTGCGCAACTTCGAGACCCGCTACGGCGAGGGGCAGGATCCCGTCGTCGTGATCCGCATCCGCGCCGTGCTGACGCGCCCGCAGGGCCAGGCGGCGGTCGCCGAGCAGATGTTCGAGGCGCGCATCCCGGCCGGGCGCAACCGCGTCAGCGCCATCGTCGCGGCCTACAACCAGGGCCTCGACAAGGTGCTCGGCGAGATCGCCGCCTGGACCAACAGCTCAGCCGCCTGAGCCAGCCGGCGCTGCGATCCGCGGCGTCGCCCGACGCGTGCGCACCGCCTCGGCGAGCTGGTCCAGCAGGGTCTCGGTGGTCTCCCAGCCGACGCAGCCGTCGGTGATCGACTGGCCGTAGGTCAGCGACCGGCCGGCGACCAGGTCCTGCCGGCCCGCCACCAGGTGGCTCTCGATCATCACGCCCATCAGGTGCGGCGCCCCGGCGGCCAGCTGGGCGGCGAGATCGGCGACCACCTTCGGCTGGTTGGCCGGATTCTTGCCGCTGTTGGCGTGGCTGGCGTCGACCACCAGCCGCGTCGGCAGGCCGGCCTTGGCGAGCTCGGCCGCCGCTGCTGCGATGCTGTCGGCGTCATAGTTCGGCCTGGCGCCGCCGCGCAGCACCACATGGCCATCGGCGTTGCCAAGGGTGGAGGCGATCGCCGCCCTGCCCTGCTTGTCCACCGCCAGGAAGTGGTGCGGATGGGCGGCCGCCAACACCGCGTCGACGGCGATCTTCACGTCGCCGTTGGTGCCGTTCTTGAAGCCCACCGGGCACGACAGGCCCGAGGCCATCTCGCGATGGATCTGGCTCTCCGTGGTGCGCGCGCCGATCGCCCCCCAGGCCACCAGGTCGGCCAGGTACTGCGGGGTGATCAGGTCGAGGAACTCGCAGGCCGCCGGCAGGTCCAGCGCGTTGATCTGCAGCAGCAGCCGGCGCGCCAGCCGCAGGCCCTCGTCGATGCGGAAGCTGCCGTCGAGGCCGGGATCGTTGATCAGCCCCTTCCAGCCGACCGTCGTGCGCGGCTTCTCGAAATAGACCCGCATCAGGATTTCCAGTTCGCCGGCGTGGCGGCGGCGCTGCTCGGCCAGCCTGCGCGCATAGTCCATCGCCGCCTCGGGGTCGTGGATCGAGCAGGGCCCGACGATCACCAGTAGCCGCTCGCCGCCCTCGTGCAGGATCTGCTGGATCGCCCGGCGCGCGCCGGCCACCGTCTCCTCGACGAGCGAGGTGGCGGGCTGCTCGCCGATCACCTGGGCCGGCGGCGATAGCGCCTCGAGGTGCTCGATACGGAGGTCGTCGGTCTTGGAAGGCATGGCGGTTCCCGTGGGGTTCGGCGGAGGTTCTTTTGGGGATGCGGCCATGAAAAAAGCCGCCAGTCCCTGGCGGCTGCTGGATGTCGGCGGAGAGCTCTCGCTTAGGCCGAACGATCCACTGCCGGCGCCAGGGGCGTCAGATAGCCGAAATACCAAAACGAATACTGGCCGGCGGAGCGGATCATGCCCGGCACATGGCGCGGCCCAGGCGCGATGTCAATCTCGCAGGCGTCACTGACGGCCAAGCGGTTGGGAATAGCCGGCCGCCCAAGCATGACCGACGCCTGCCCGGACCGGCCTTGCGAGGACGTCGCGGAAAGTCGTCGAGGATGAGGGGCTTATCGCCCGGTCTGAGCCGTTTGGACCAGCCGCGGGCTGCGCCCGACCTGACCCGGTCCTGGGCAGTTTGGCGACTATGCCCTCCACCGGGCCAGGACTAACGTCCGCCGTCGCAATGGCGTGAACCCGACATTGCGGCAGGGGGGACAACGGCAACCACGGAGAGTCGACATGGCGGACCTTCAGATGAACGGGAACTACGACTCCTATCTCTCGCAACTATTCAATCCGCAGGCGGGCGGCGGCCAAGGCCTGTTTGGCCAGGGCGTCGGCAATCCGATGATCGGCGCCGGCGGCCTCGCGTCGCTGTTGCAGACGCCGCAACTCGGACAGGGCATCGGAGCCCAGGGCATCGGATCGCAGATCTGGCCGCAGCAGCAGCAGCAGCAGCAGCAGCAGCAGCAGCAGCAGATCCATCAGACGCTGGCGGCGGTGCAACTCGCCCAGCAGATCGTGGCCAGACACGCCGTGCAGGCGATCCAGTGCGCCCAGGCGCTGCAGACCCTGCAGCAGGCGATCCACAGCCAGGCTCAGCAGGCGGTCGGCCTGCAAGGACAGGTCGGCGCCTTTGGGCAGACCGGCCAGGGCCTCGGCCAGTTCAACAGCTGGGGCATGCAGAACCCCTTCAACCCAGGCCAGCAACCGCAACAGCAGCAGCAGCAAGCCCTCCAGCAGCTTGCCCAGGTCCTCGCCGCTCAGCAGCAGCAACCGGGCCAGTTCCGCTACGGAATGAACGCCTAGCGCCCCGCTAGTCGTCCTTAAGGATCCGAACCCAGCCTCCGAACCGTCCACCCGGACGGTTCGGAGGCAAGCCTCGAGAGAGCGGTCATGGCTGAGCAAAAGAACGGCGAGAACGGAGCAGCGACGGCCGGCGCGCCGAATCCCGCGCAAAATCCACGGCGGACGGCGCCGGCGGCCGGCGAGCCAGCCTCAGGCTCAGCTCAGCCGGACCCGGAACAGGCGGGCGCGAGCCAGGCCGGGGCCCCGTCCGCAAGCGATCGTGCGCCGTCCGGCGGCCATGTGCGACGGTATCTGATCGCCCTGCGCGCGCAGCCCGGCTTCGCCGCGCCCCGGACGGGCGCGCTGGACGAGGCCTTGGCGCAGATGGAGGATGTCGAGATCGTTCGTCGCCTGCGCCCAAAGGGCTTCAAGGCGATCGGCGCGACCGCCCAGTCCGCGCAGGAGATCATCGTCGTGCGGATGGACGAGCAGCGCGCCGAGGCCCTGCGGCAGAGCGCCCAGGCCCAGGTGATCGTCGAACAGGACGCCTGGCTCGGGGTCGGACAGGCCACCCTGCCGATTCCCTTCGCAGCCCCGTGGTCCAGCCGCGTCACGCCGGCGCCCCGCCTGCGCCAGGAGATCAGCTTCCGGGTTCTCGGCCGCGGGGATCAGCCGCTCGCCGGCGCCGGGATCACCATCTTCGGGCGGCGCTTCAGCGCCCAGGCGATCACCGACGGCTCGGGCGTCGCCAAGGTCGCGATCTTGGACGCCGAGGCCGATCTGGAGGACCTTCGCGCCCTCTATGTGCAGCCCGCGGCAGATCACTGGGAACACTTCGTGCATCGGCCCACGCTGGCCTCCTCCGAAGCCAATGTGATCCGGCTCAACCCCCTGGCTCCTGCGGGCGCGCGGTCGGCCGAGGACGAGCGCGCCGCCCAGGCGCGGGACTGGGGCCGCAAGCTGATGGGTCTCGACGGCCTGGCCAACGGCGCGAGCGCGGGTCCTGTCGGCGCCGGGGTGAAGATCGCCCTGATCGATTCCGGCTGCGACACCAGCCATCCGTTGCTGCGCCACATCACCCGAGGCGTCGACCTCAGCCGCCGTGAAGGCCCGGATGGCTGGATGCGCGACGAGATCGGCCAGGGCACGCACTGCGCCGGACTCATCGCCGCCACCGCCGGCTCGCCGCCCAGCGTCTCGGGGATCGTCCCCGGCGCCGAGCTCCATGTGTTCAAGCTGTCGCCCGGCGGCCATTTCAGCGACCTGCTCGAAGCCCTGGACCAATGCATCGAGCGCCAGATCGACATCGTCTGTCTCGGCGTCGGCAGCGACCAGGTGTCGGAGCTCGTGGCCCGCAAGCTCGCCGAAGCCAGGGCTTCCGGGGTCGCCTGCGTGGCCGCCGCCGGCGACGACGGGGGGCCGGTGTGGTTCCCGGCCATGACGCCCGGGGTGCTGAGCGTTTCGGCGATCGGCAGGCTCGGCGAATTTCCCGCCGCGACCCACCACGGCTGGACGGCGCTCCCGGAGCTGATCGGGCCGGCAGGACTGTTCGCCACCAACTTCAGCGGCGTCGGCCCGCAGATCGGGGTTTGCGCGCCGGGCGTGGCGGTGATCTCCAGCGTTCCGGGCGGCGGCCTTGCGGCGCGCGACGGCACGGCCATAGCCGCGGCGCATGTCGCCGGCTTCGCCGCCGTGGTGCTGGCGCGACATCCGCTGTTCCGGGGCGCCTACAGGACCCGCGGCGAACAGCGGGTCCAGGCGCTCTTTGAGCTCGTCGCCGCTTCTGCGGCGCCGCCGGTGTTCGATCCCGCCCGGGTCGGCGCCGGATTGCCGGATCTGGAGCGCGTGCCCGGCCTCGGGGCCCCCGAGATCGACCACTGGTCGAAGGCGGCGCAGGATTTCGCGGCCGTCGTCCCGGGAACGGAAGGCTATGGCGACCGACGGACGGCGACCGGCGTGACGCCGCCGCAGGCCTACGCCGGCGGGGCGTCGGCGCTGATGCAGCTGAGGGCCGCCGGTCTCATCTGAGAGAGGCCGGCCCCTTCAGGCGGCGCGACGCTCCGGCGCGTCCGCGACCAGCAGCGCCGGCAGGATCGCTTGCAACGACCGGCCGCTGGCGACGATCCTGCCCTGGGTCAAGAGGGCGTAGGTGCCGGTGTCGTCGAAGCGGATGATCGCCAGCATCGGCGGTTCGCGATCGACCGGCGGCCTCTCCCAGACCGCCAGATAGCGCGAGAAGTCGTTGGCGGCGAATTGCGCCGGTCCCCAGCCGCGCTCGGCGACACCGCTGCGGTAGGCGGCCTCCAACAAGGCCAGGTCGCTGACCGTGAACCCGGCGTCCTCGGCGGCCGTCGCTTGGGCCGCCATAACGATCGGCATGGAGCCGTCCACCGCGTCATTCAGAGTCTGCATTTTCCCGTCCGCCCACGCACCAAGTTGCACCGCAGCATCTCGGCCGTTGGGCGGGGGTTCAATGAAAAATGCGCCGGCGAGGCGCACCTGCGTCAATATGCTAGACCGCCCGGCGCTGCCTGCCGAACCGCTGCCCAATCGAGCCCCGCAGCTTCGCGACGGCCTCGCCGCGGCGGTGGACGCCAAGCTTTTGCATGATGTTCTGCACGTGGTTCTTGGCCGTGCAGGGTTCGATCTGCAGGCGGCTGGAGATCTCCTTGTTGGAGAGGCCGCGATTCATCAGCTCGACCACCTGCAGTTCGCGTTGGGTCAGCGGAACCTCGCCCTCGCTGCTCAGCGAGCCGATCGAGTGATATAGCGAGGCGGCGACCTTGGGTGAGACCACCAGTTCGTTGCGCATCGCGCTTTCGACGACCGTCACCACGTCGCTGATCGCCGCGTCCATCGGGATGAAGCCGTCGATTCCTGCGGCCGCGCAGGCGAGAACCTCGCTTTCGACTTCGCGTATGCCCAGGGCGATGATCCGCAGCCGCCGCAGCACCCGCCGCAATTCGGCGACCACTGTGGCGACTTCGAGCTGAACCATGTCGAGCAGCGCGACGTCGGCGGGCGTCGCCGGCAAGCTCCGCAAGGCGTCGTTCAGCGTGCCGGCCCCGACCACCTGCAGGGACTGGACCCCCTGCAGCTGGGCCGCCAATCCTTCGCGGTGCAGCCGCACGTCGCCCAAGATGAAAAGCCTGACCGCCAACAGCCTGCTTCCCTCGTTGGCCCCCCGCCCAGCGAACATCCCGCACGGCCGGGGCCGACGGGCTGCCCAGCAGCGGAGATGATATTTGGGCGGCTCGTATAGCATCGCCGACCGACGGCCGTCGTAACTCCGGATAGCTCGCCGGTCAGCATGTTGTGAGTTGCGCCTTTCGATTCGGCGCTCCGCACCGGCTCGGGCTAGGCGGCCGCGACGATGTTCGGCGGCCCGAGGTGTTGCAGGAAGTCGGTCTTGCCGAGGCCGACGCCCTGCGCACGAAGAAGCGCGTAGGCCGTGGTGACGTGGAAGAAGAAGTTCGGCAGGGCGAAGCCGGTCAGATAGTCGCGTCCGTTGAACCGATACCCCGCGCCATTGGGAAATTTCAGCACGACCTCCCGCTCATCGGCGCCTTCGAAGGCCGACGCATCGATGCTGCGGATGAAGTCGATGGTGCGCTGACAGCGGCTCTTCAGCTCGGCGAAGCTGGCTTCGGTGTCCGCCATCGACGGCGCCTCGACCCCGGCCAGCCGGGCGACGGCGCCCTTGGCCGAGTCGGAGGCCATCTGGATCTGGGCCGAGAAGGGCCGCATGTCGGGCGCCAGTCGCGCCTCCAGCAGAAGCGCCTCGTCCTTGCCTTCGGCCAGAGCCTTGTCGAGCCAGGCCTGCATATTGGCCAGGGCGGCGGTGAACACGGGCGCGGACGCGTCGTAGATCGTAAAGCTCATCGGGCTCTCCAGGTTCGTGAGGCGCCTCGCGCCCCTGCGGCCTATATGGTGAAGGCGCCGCCCAGAGCGAGGGCGCGCCACTGCGGGGCATGATAGGCTTGACCCGTCTCAGGTCCACGGCAGGACAGCGCCCATGAAATACTGGATGGACACCGAGTTCATCGAGCGGCCCTGCAGCATCGACCTGATCAGCCTCGGCCTGGTGGCCGAGGACGGGCGCGAGTTCTACGCCGAGAGCAGCGAGGTGGACTGGTCGCGCGCCAGCCTCTGGACCCAGCAGGTGGTGCGCCCGCAACTCGAGGGCGGCGGCATGCCGCGTGAGGAGATCGGCTATGCCGTGCGCCGGTTCACCGAAGCCGACGAGCGCCCGGTGTTCTGGGGCTATTTTCCCGCCTACGACTGGGTCGCCTTCAGCTGGCTGTTCGGCGGCATGGCCGATCTGCCGTTCAGCTATCCTCAGCTCTGCCTGGACATCAAGCAGTGGGCGCTGGAGCTGGGCGACCCTGAGTTGCCGCACCAGGCCGGCCCGCGCCACCACGCGCTCGCCGATGCGCGCTGGACCCGGCAGGCCTGGGCCTTCCTCTGCGACCTCGACCCACAGACCGCGGAGCGACGCCCCACAGGTGGCAAGTGGTCCGATCGGGCCGAGGGCTAGAGCCCTTCGACTCCGGTCTGGTGAGTTCCCGATGGGCGCGCCTGAGCAGACCGCCGAGTTCGGCAAGGCGCTTAGGCCTGGGCCGAACGCCCCCTCCGTCTCGCTACGCGAGCCACCTCCCCCGCGTTGCGGTGGAGGATCTGGGCCGAAGATGCTCCACCGCCTGCGGGGGAGCTGTCGCCCCGGATCCGGCCCTTGGCCGGTCCGCTCCGGGGTAAACTGGACTGAGGGGGCGTTTCGCGCGTTGCGGCGCGGCCCTACGCCAGCCCCGCCAGCCGCTTGGCCGCGGTCACCGTGTTCTGCAGCAGCACCGCCACGGTCATCAGCCCCACCCCGCCCGGCACCGGGGTGATGGCGCCCGCCACCTGGCTGGCTTCCTTGAAGTGGACGTCGCCGACCACCTTGGTGCGGCCGGCGGCGGCCTTTTCCGGGTCGTCGAAGGGAATGCGGTTGATGCCGACGTCGATCACCGTCGCGCCCGGCTTGATCCAGTCGCCGCGGATCATCCGCGGGCGGCCGACGGCGGCGACCAGGATGTCGGCCTCGCGGCAGACCGCCGGCAGGTCCACCGTGCGCGAGTGGGCGATGGTCACCGTGCAGTCCGCCTGCAGCAGCAGCTGCGCGATCGGTCGACCGACCAGGACCGAGCGGCCGATCACCACGGCGCGCTTGCCGGTCAGGTCGCCCAGGGTTTCGCGCAGCAGGATCATGCTGCCCATCGGCGTGCAGGGGTAGAGGCCTGGCAGGCCGCTCGCCAGCCGCCCGGCGTTGACCACGTGCAGGCCGTCGACGTCCTTGTCCGGGCTGATCGCCGCCAGCACCGACGTCTCGTCGAGGTGTTTCGGCAGCGGCAGCTGCACCAGGATGCCGTGAATCAGCGGGTCGGCGTTGAGGTCGGCGATCAGCCGCAGCAGGTCGTGCTGGTCGGCGTCGGCCGGCAGCCGGTGGGTCACCGAATGCATGCCCGCCGCCAGCGAATGCTCACCCTTGGAGCGGACGTAGATCTGACTGGCCGGATCCTCGCCGACCAGCACCACCGCCAGGCCGGGCTGCAGATCGTGGTCGCGCTTCAGCTGCGCCACCTGCTCGGCCACCTGTGCCCGCAGGCGCTCCGCATAGACCTTGCCGTCGATCAGCTTTGCAGTGGATTCGAGCTCAGCCATGGGACCTCCGGAACGTGGCCCGGGAGTAGCCGTTCAGACGGGGCGACGCAAACCTCTCAAAGGACCGGCCGGTTCCATGAACGCCTTCAGCGAAACCTTCGCCAAGATCGCCAGCGCAGTCTCCCGCTGGACGGGCCGGCCGCTCACCTTCCTGGCCTGCTGCATGATCATCGTGGTCTGGGCCGTGACCGGGCCGATCTTCCGGTATTCCGACACCTGGCAGCTGATCATCAACACCGGCACGACCATCGTCACCTTCCTGATGGTGTTCCTGATCCAGAACACCCAGAACCGCGACAACGCCGCCCTCCAGGCCAAGCTCGACGAGTTGATCCGGGTGACCCGGGCGAAGAACGAATTCATCGGCATCGAGCATCTATCGGACAAGGAGCTCGAGGACATATTGGCCGAGTGCGAGCGGCACCGGCCGGAGGTGGTCAAGCGCGCCGCCGCCCGCGCCAGCGCTCAGCGCCCCTCGGCCGTCAACCACTCCCGCAAGCGGACGGCCACGCGGGCCAAGCAGACGGCGGGCTGAAGGAACCCAACCCTACCGCCGAAGCCAGGCGGCCACGGCCCAAGCGTGGGACTCGCGGTCAAGCGTGCGCAGCGCCTCCAGAGGCTCCAGCCAGACCCGTTCGTGGTCGTCCTCGATCTGCAGCTCGGGGGCTTCACCCTCCAGCTGCGCGGCGAAGAACCGGCCGCGGGTGTTGTTGGCCTTGCCCTCGTTGTTGATGAAATAGTGGTCCGCGCAAACGAAGGGCTCGCCTTCGACGACGACCCTCAGCCCGGCTTCCTCACCACATTCGCGGGCCGCCGCCTGCGGGTAGGTCTCGCCCGGATCGAGCCCGCCGCCCGGCAGGTCGATCTTCGGCCCGCCGCGGCGAAAGGCGACGCGAACGCAGGCGATACGGCCTTCGTGCTCCAGCACCACGAAGGCGGCCGGGCGGTCGGGATAGTCGCGGCCGGGCTCCGGCGCGCCGAACTGGGGTGTGACCATCAACCCGCTCCGCCATGCGCGATGCCCAAGGCGTCCTCGACCCGGCCGATCCAGCTCCGCACGCGCGGAAATGGCGCTAGATCGAAGCCGCCCTCCCCCGCCACCCTGGTATAGGCGACCAGGGCGATGTCGGCGAGGCTGGGCTGCTCCCCGACCAGGAAGGCCGAGGCGGCGAGGCCGTCCTCCAGCCGCCGCAGCGCCGCAAGCCCGCGCTCGACGATCCGCGGCTCGATCTCGCTCACCGGCTTTTGCAGGTAACGCACCTGGAAGCGAGCGACGGCGACATAGGGCTCGTGACTGTACTGCTCCCAGAACATCCACTCCAGCATCCGCGCCCGCGCGTAGGCGTCGGCGGGAATCAGCGCCGAGCCTTCGGCCAGGTGCAGGATGATGGCGTTGGACTGCGCCAGCGGCCGCCCGTCGGCCAGAATCACCGCCGGAACCTGTCCCGCCGGGTTGAGCGCCAGGAATTCCGCGCTCCGCGTTTCGCCGGTCAAAACCCCTGTCTCAAGCCACCGATAAGGGATGCCGAGATGATCTGCGGTCCATTTGACTTTCAGGCAGTTACCCGAAATCGAGTCGCCGTAGATCGTGATCACCACCCGCCCTCCACTGACCCGGTTTTACCTGCAGATCTTCGACAAAGCCGGGACGTAATCCGCCGTCAATCATTGTGACTTATCTAAGGCCCAGCATCATTGTGCCGCACGGGGTTGCCCTGTCGGCGTGTCGCCGTTAAGACTCACGGCGCCCAGTTCAACGACGAAGGAGACGCCGTCTTGCGACGCCGCCTCGCCGCCCTGGCCGTAGTATCGGCTCTCGCTCTGACGACGAACGCAAAGGCCGGCGTTCCCGATCCCATTGGCGACATGATCATGTCCGTGGTCACCGGCACCTTGCCGGGCGCCCCGGGGTGGAATGTGAAGGCCACGCTCTATCACGCCGGCGCCAAGGGGGTCGGCAACCTCGACTCGCTCGGCTGCAGGGTGGTCGCCATGCGCACCGCCGCCGTCGACAAGGATCTGATCCCCAAGGGCTCGGTGCTGTTCATCAAGGAGACCGTCGGCCTGAAGATGCCCGACGGCTCGGCCCACGACGGCTACTGGTACGCCTCCGACACCGGCGGGGCGATCAAGGGCCAGCGCATCGACCTCTTCACCGGCTTCAGCACGGCTTCGATGAACCCGCTGCGGGCGCTGAACCTGGCCAGCCTGACGGCCATCAAGGTCGGCGACTTCAAGGGCTGCCCGCCGCGCTGACGGCGCCTCGCTGGTTCCGACTGGGATCCGCGACGCCCCCCAACGACCTTTCGCTGCCCGATTCGACGCCACCTCTGCCGTCGCCCGAGGTCGCCGGGCGCGTGGGCCCCGACGGATCGAAGCTGCGGCTTGCGACGTCATGAATTCCTGCGCTCGCTGACCTATGAAATCTGAACGTCCGCTGGGCGGAACGGCGACGTCCGCCAGCCGCGTCTTGCACAGGCCAAGTCGATGCGCTTCGAACTGATCGTGATCGGAAGCGGGCCCGCCGGCCGCCGCGCCGCCATCCAGGCCGCCAAGCTCGGCCGTTCGGTGCTGGTGGTCGAGAACCGGGTCCGGGTGGGCGGGGTCTCGGTGCACACCGGGACCATTCCCTCGAAGACCCTGCGCGAGACCGTGCTCAACCTGTCGGGCTGGCGCGAACGCGGCTTCTACGGCCTGGCCTACCGCGTGAAGAAGGACATCGAGGGCAAAGACCTCGGCGCGCGCCTGCGGATGACGCTCGACTTCGAGATCGACGTGCTGGAGCACCAGTTCGCGCGCAACGGCGTGCGCACCATCGCCGGTCTCGCCCGCTTCCTCGACCCCCACCGGATCCAGGTGGGCGCCGAGGGCCAGAGCGAGATCTACGAGGCGGACCGTGTCGTCATCGCCGTCGGCACCAAGCCCTATCGGCCGCCGAGCATTCCGTTCGACGACTACGCCATCGTCGACAGCGACACCCTGGTCGAGCAGGTGCGCGTGCCCCGCAGCCTGACGGTGGTCGGCGCCGGCGTCATCGGGCTGGAATACGCCACCATCTTCAGCGCCCTCGACGTGCCGGTCACCATCGTCGAGCCGCGCAGCAACTTCCTGGAATTCATCGACCGCGAGATCCTCGACGAATTCGTCCACGACCTGCGCAAGCGCGGCGTCAGCTTCCGGCTCGGCTGCCGCGTCGACCAGGTGGAGCTCGACGCCGCCGGCTGGCCCGTGGCCCTGCTGGGCGATGGGCGGCGCATCAGGAGCGAGATGCTGCTCTACGCCGCCGGCCGGGTCGGGGCGACCGAGGGGCTGGGCCTGGAGAACATCGGGGTGCCCGTCGACAGCCGCGGCCGCATCGCCGTGCAGCCCGACACCTTCCAGACCGTCCAGCCGCACATCTATGCCGCGGGCGACGTGATCGGCTTCCCGAGCCTCGCCTCGACCTCGATGGAACAGGGCCGGATCGCCTCGTGCCACGCCTTCGGCGCGCCGATCGCCGAGGCCCCGGTGTTCTTCCCCTACGGCATCTACGCCGTGCCCGAGATCTCCACCGTCGGCCTGACCGAGGAGGAAGTGCGGCAGAAGAAGATCGCCTACGAATGCGGCGTGGCGCGGTTCCGCGAAACCTCCCGCGGCCACATCATGGGATTGCAGTCGGGCATGATGAAGATGATCTTCGGGCTCGCCGATCGCCGGCTGCTCGGCGTCCACATCGTCGGCGAAGGCGCCACCGAGCTGATCCACATCGGCCAGGCGGTGCTGAACCTGGGTGGAACCGTCGACTATTTCGTCGAGAACACCTTCAACTATCCAACCCTGGCCGAGGCCTACAAGATCGCCGCCCTCGACGCCTTCAACCGCATGCCGCCGGCCCTGCTGGCGGTCGAGGACATTGCGCCCGCGAGGATCGCGGAAGCCTGATTACCGCGATTTTTCCGAGGACGGCGATCGCGCCGCCAGACTGGCGGCCGCTCAGGCGAGGCTGATCCCGCATCACGTCAGCGATCACTTGGACTTCCTGGCGACGCCGAAAGGCGGTCAGCAAGCCGCTGAAGCCTGCGCCGACGACCGCTACGGTGGAGCGTTCGAACACGGAAAGGACCGCCTTACGCGAGCACTAGAGAATGCGACAGGCCTCGTCGAACGCCAGCCTCGGCAGCCGTCCGAACAGGTTTTCCTCGGTGCCGAAGCCGAGATTGCAGATGAAGTTGGTGCGCCATGTCGTGTCGGCGAAGAATTCCCCGTCCACGCCTTTGGCGTCGAAGCCCGACATCGGACCGCAGTCGAGCCCGAGCGCGCGGGCGGCCAGCATCAGATAGGCGCCCTGCAGGGAGCCGTTGCGCAATCCGGTCTCCTGGGCCACCGCCGGATCGCCAAACCAGTCCTTCACGCCAGGGCTATGTGGAAACAGCTTCGGCGCGTGCTCGGCGAACTTCAGGTCGTAAGCGATGATGGTGATCACCGGCGCGGCCAGGCTCTTGGGCCGGTTCGAACTGGAGAGGTGCGGCGCGATCCGGGCCTTCGCCGCCGGCGTGGTCAGGAAGACGAAGCGTCCCGGCGACAGGTTGGCCGAGGTGGGTCCCCATTTCAGCAGCTCGTAGAGCTCATGGATCAACGCCTCGGGGACGGGGTCGGGGCGCCAGCCGTTTCGCGTACGCGCGGTGCGGAAGAGCTGGTCGAGCCCGGCGTCCGAAAATCTCACGCTCATGAGGCGCACTCCGGCTGAAGGTCGAGGACGGCCACGTTCATCAGGTCGGCGAGCCGGCTGATGGTCGGGTGGGGATTGGCGCGGGTGTGACGGACATAGGCGACCTGCGGCAAGGTCGGCAGGCGCTCGGCCGCTTCGCGCCCCAGCCCGCGGTCCGAGAAGATCCGCGTGCGAGGCGTGCGCCTCGCCGACGCGCGCCGGCCGCAAACAGTCGCCCTGGCCTGGCTCGGTTTGTCGGGACGGCAGCGACGGTCAACGGCCGGGAATCTTCTCGCGCACGACGGGCCAGTCCTCGACCAGGGTGCGGACGATCGGAGCGGCCACGAGGTAGAGGTTGTCCAGGGCGCTTGGCGTACCCGGGAACCCGGCCTTGTTTTCGTTGGCCAGGAACTCCGCTGCGGTCATCCCGGGCGGAGCGACGGTGTAGTCGCTGGCGGCCCGCAGCACCAGGACGCGGTCGAGGTCCGCCTTGCGGGCGCCGGCCAGCTGGGTCAGCGCCTGCAGCACGCCGCTGTCCTCCTCGGCCGACATGACGAAGACGCCGTCGCCGTGGGTCCAGTAGTCGACCCACTGCTGGGCCCAGAGATTCAGCCGATCGCCGAACCAGAAGGTCGAGGACATCAGGGCGTCGCCCTCCAAGACGAAGGCCGGCCGGGCGCCCTGGCCCGAATAGGGCGCCCGCAGCTTGGCGAGCGCAGGCGTGTCCGGCAGGGCGATCGCCTTGGTGCGTTCGTAGGCCCAGTCGACCAGCTTGCGGTTCAGCACATAGGCGGTGTTCGCATTGTCGCCATGGATCGGCGGCGCCGGCTGTTCGTAGGGGACCGTCCGGTCATAGGGAACCATGCCCGTGGGCCAGTCGGCCGGCGTCTCGCGAGGATCGATCTCCTGGCCGAGGTCGCCGTCGACCACCCAGCGCGCCCAAGCCGCCGACCCGGCCGAGGCCACTTTGGGATCGACGCCGGCGGTGCCGGCGACGATCCAATAGGCGTGGCTGAGGTCGAAACGGGGGTCCATCCCCAGCGCCATCACCGAGGCCGCCGCGCGCGCCGTGGCCATCCCCGTCAGCACCGCCAGCACGTGGGTCTTGGGGTCGTACTGCAGCGGATGCACCCCGGCCGGGAACGGCAGGGCGGTGGCGAGCGGCCACCGGGTCTTCCAGGCCGTCAGCTCGCCGAACTTGTCCTGGCCGGCTTCGACCACCTCCCAGGTGGTGACGACGACCACCCGGACCTCGATCGGCCTGTGCGCCGCCGCCATGGCCGGGCCGCTGGCCAGGCCCAAGGCCAGGCTCAGCAGCCACGGGCCAAGCCTCCGCCGCGCCGACCGCGCCCGACTCCACAAACCCGACATCAACGCCCCCCGCGAATCCGACGGCGAGTTTGCCGCTGACGGCCTCCGGAGGCCGCCTATCTCCGCGATCAGCCGGCGAACCGCGCCTGGAAAGACCGCCCTGCAGGCGCCGCGCCGGTCGACGGCCGCAATTCTCGCCATTCGAGCGGCGCTGGACCGCCGCGGCGGCCCGCCCCTCTGGAGCAAGGGCGAAAAGCGCGATCGAGTCGCGCCATGAGCATCGACCGCTTCATCCACGACCTGCCCAAGTGCGAACTGCACGTCCACATCGAGGGCACGCTCGAGCCCGACCTGAAATTTCGCCTGGCCGCGCGCAACCACATCGCCCTGCCCTTCCGGGACGAGGCGGAGATGCGCGCCTCCTACGCCTTCCACGACCTGCCGTCGTTCCTGGCGCTCTACTATGGGGGGATGGAGGTGCTGCTGAAGGAGCCGGACTTCTATGACCTCGGCATGGCCTACCTGACCAAGGCCCGCGCCCAGAACGTGCTCTATGCCGAGATCTTCTTCGATCCGCAGGCGCACACCTCCCGCGGGGTCAGCTTCGACACGGTGATTCGCGGCCTTCGGCGGGCGCAGATGGACGCCGAACAGCAGCTGGGCGTCCGCTCGCAGCTGATCCTCTGCTTCCTGCGCGACTGGAGCGCGGAATACGCCATGGCCACCCTGCTGGAGTCCCTGCCCTACAAGGAATGGATCGTCGGCGTCGGCCTGGATTCCGACGAAAAGGGCCATCCGCCGCGCAAGTTCGCCAAGGTGTTCCAACGCGCCCGCGAGGAGGGCTACCTGCTGACCATGCACTGCGACGTCAACCAGGAGGATTCCGTCGCGCATATCTGGGAATGCCTCGACCTCATCGGCGTCTCGCGCATCGACCACGGTTGTAACGCGCTGGAAGATCCCGCGCTCTGCAAGGCGCTGGCGGACCGCAAGCTGGGGCTGACGATCTGCCCGATCTCCAACGCCTTCGTCACCGACGGGCCGCAGACCGACGTCGTCAAGCGGATGCTGGAGCTGGGCATGCGGGTGACGATCAACTCCGACGATCCGGCCTATTTCGGCGGCTACCTGGAAGAGAACTTGGCCCTTGTCGAACGGGAGCTGGGCCTGGGGGCCGACGGCCTCGCCACCCTGTCGCGCAACGCCTTCGAGGCCGCCTGGCTGCCGCGGCCGGTCAAGGACGGCTATCTCGCCCAGGTCGAGGCCGTGCGATGCGCGGCCCTCGCCCCGGCCACCCGCGGCGGTTGACGCCCCGACCTACTTCGTGCCGTACATCCGGTCGCCGGCGTCGCCGAGGCCCGGGAGGATGTAGCCGTGCTCGTCCAGCCGCTCGTCGAGCGCCGCCAGCCAGATCGGCACGTCAGGGTGATGGCCCTGGAAGTTCGAGAGGCCTTCGGGGCTGGCGAGCAGGCAGGCCATGCGGATCTGCCGCGCCCCGGCCTCCTTCAGCCGGTCGGCGGCGGCGATGGCGGTGTTGCCGGTGGCCAGCATCGGATCGATGACCACCACCAGCCGCTCGGCCAGGTCGTGCGGCGCCTTGAAATAGTATTCCACGCAGGCGAGCGTCGCGGGGTCGCGGTAGAGGCCGACATGCGCCACCCGCGCGGCGGGGACCAGCTCCAGCATCCCCTCCAGCATGACCATGCCGGAGCGCAGGACCGGAGCGAACACCAGTTTCTTGCCGGCGAGCGTCGGCGCCTGGATCGTCGCCAGCGGCGTCTCGACCTCGACCATCTCCAGCGGCAGGTCGCGGGTCACCTCGTAGCAGATCAGTCCGCCGATCTCCTTCAGCAGCTGCCGGAAGCTCTTGGTGGAGGTCTGCTTGCACCGCATCAGGCTCAGCTTGTGCTGCACCAGCGGATGTTCGACGAACGTGACGCCCTGCATCTTGCCCCCTTCAGAAGACGGTGCCGTCGCTGATCACGGCCAGCGGCGGGCCGCCGTCGGGACGCTGCTCACGCGCGATCCGCCGGCCGGCCGCCCAGGTGCCGCCTTCCAGCACCCGCGCCAGCGGAAACTCCGCGGCCGTGACCCCGAGCCGCTCGCGCACCAGCGGCGCCAGACGGTCCAGCAGCGCCACGGTCAACGCCCGCCAACTCACCACCAGCGGGCTCTCCACCGCCTGCGGCCGGGCGGCCTCGGCGGGATCGACGAGGCCGAGCACGCCCATGTCCACGAACAGGCCGCCGTTGCGGTATTCGGCGAGGCCGGTCAGGCCGTCGATCTCCGTCACTTCGACGCCGGCGGTCTGCAGCGGCTCGATCAGCGAATAGGCCAGCCATTGGGAAAGCTTGTGCAGCGGCACCAGGCCGTCGGTCGCGTCGGGGCGCCGCATCGCCGGATGCCGCCAGCAGTCGCCGAGCGGGACGCCGTCGAGCTGCAGGCGACCGGGCCAGATCGGGCCGAGCCGTTCGAGCAGCACCTGTAAGATCGTCGCCGCGGGCAGCCGCCTCGCCTGGCTCCGCGCGAGCATGTCGTCGAAGAGGACGCCCGGGCGAGCGACCGCCTCGCCGAGCCGCCGCAGCAGGGCGGCGCGGCCGTCGAGGCCCAGCAGCGGATTGTCCGGACCGGCCTGGAAGGTCGCGGCCAGTTGCGCCGTCTGCAACCGGTCGAGGCCGTCGGCCTGCAGCGGCCGGCCGGGATCTGTCGACAGGTCTCCCGCCTCGAACAGACGCAGCGAGGCGACGGCGAGGCCTTCCGAGCGGCTGAGCGTCGCCGCGGTCGCCTCGTCCCGAAAGCGCCAGGCCGCGCCGGCGCCGGCGTCGAGCAGCACCGAGACGATCGCCAGATCGAATTCCGCCCTCGCCCGCTCCGCCGCATCGGCCCAGGCCGTGGCCTCCGCGCGCTCGGCCCAGAGATCGCGGCCAGCGACCACGAAGTGACGCCAACGGGCATGGAACGGAACCTTCAGGTCCGGGTAGTTCGACCGCACCACCGCGGCGACCAGGTCGGCGGTCGGCGCCAGTCGCCCCAGGTCCACGCGCCAGTCGGCGAGCCCGCCGTCAAGGCCGATGTCGAGGAGTTCGTGCGCCCGCTCGCGGACGGCGGCGGCGCTCAGCAGGGCCCCGGCGGCGCTGACGCGGTCGATCAGAACTCCTCCAGATCGCGCCCGACCACCTGCGTCAGGTCGCTCGGCGCCGGCTCCGGGGTGAAATAGCCGGCGGCCTTCTTGGCCTCGAGCTCGACGGCGGCGTCCGCCGGCACGAGGTCCGCGGGGATCGGCACCCGCTCGCCGATCTCGACCCCGCTGGTCACCAGGGCCTCGTACTTCATGTTGGACATCGAGACGAAGCGATCGATGCGGCGAATGCCCAGCCAGTGGATCACGTCGGGCATCAACTGCTGGAAGCGGGCGTCCTGCACGCCGGCGACGCATTCGGTGCGTTCGAAATAGGTCGCCGCCTGGTCGCCGCCGACCTGGCGCTTGCGGGCGTTGTAGACCAGGAACTTGGTCACCTCGCCGAGCGCGCGGCCCTCCTTGCGGTTGTAGACGATCAGGCCCGCGCCGCCGGCCTGGGCCTGGCGCACGCATTCCTCGATCCCGTGGGTGAGATAGGGCCGGCAGGTGCAGATGTCGGAGCCGAAGACGTCGGAGCCGTTGCACTCGTCGTGCACGCGGCAGGTCAGCGGATGGCGCGGGTCGCCGATCTTCGCCGGATCGCCGAAGATGTAGAGGGTGATGCCGCCGATCGGCGGCAGGAAAACCGACAGGTCCGGCCGCGTGACCAGTTCCGGGTACATGCCGCCGGTCTGTTCGAAAAGGGTGCGGCGAAGCTGCTGCTCCTCGACGCCGAAGCGGGCGGCGACGCCGGGCAGATGCCAGACCGGATCGATGGCGGCCTTGGTCACCGCGACGTCGCCCGCCGCATAGACCACCGAGCCATCGACCCGCAGGCGGCCGGCGCCGATGGCTTCGTGGATCTCCGGCAGCTTCAGCCGCGCCCTGGTGACGGCGATCGTCGGACGGATGTCCAGACCTTCGGCGATTTCGGCGGCGAAGTCCTCGGCGACGCGATGGCCCCAGGGATCCAGGGCGACGACCTTGCCGGGCTCCGACCACTGCGGATGCGGGCCGATCGGAACCACCGGATGGGTGTCGGTGAGCTCCGGCCGCACCAGCGGATCGAGCGCCCCCGACGACACGGCCAGGGCGCGATAGATGGAATAGGCCCCGCCGTGGGCGCCGATGGCGTTGCGGTCGACGCCGGCGTTGGCGGTGGCCACCACCGGCCCGCGCGAACGGGCGTCCGGCGCGCCCCACCGGATGGGAAATCTTGCCTGTGCGCCCCCGCCCGGATGCGAGGTCAGACGGATGTGCGTCGTCCTGTTGGCGGACATGCCGCGGATAGCCTCCGCAAGTGAAAAAGCCCCTCGCCTCGCGGGCTCAGGGCCTTTGAGGGTGGAGTTTGCGTCCGACACCCTAGGCTGGCAAGGGTTACGAGGGTCTTCCACCAAGCCCACGACGCGGCGCCTGTCGCCGAGGCGCCGCTCGGGAGGTCGAACTGGCCCGAGGGCGTCACCGGCGACCAGGCGCCAATGACAAAATCATGGCAGGCGCCGCAGGCTTGAGCATGACCGCGCGCGGGCTGCATAAGGCGACGCGCGCGCCCCGCGAACGTTTCAAAAGCGATGCATTCGACGCGGTTGGCCAGCCCTGGCGAACAATCGCGGGGGGAGCGGCGTTAGGTCTGCAGTGGCTCGGAGTTCGAGATGGACAGTGCGCCTTCGGCGAATGCCGGCCTGACGCCGCCAGTCAGCGACGGGGTGGCCTTCCCTGACCTGCGCGGACTGCGGGTGGCGCTCTTTTCCGGGAACTACAACTATACCCGCGACGGGGCCAACCAGGCGCTGAACAGGTTGGTGGGGCATCTGCTGGAGGCCGGCGCAGCGGTGCGGGTCTATTCTCCGACCTCGGAGCGCCCGGCGTTTGCCCCGACCGGCGACCTGGTCAGCGTCCCTTCGGCGCCGCTGCCCGGCCGCGGCGAATACCGCGCGGCCCTGCCCATGCCCGGGCGCGTGCGACGCGACATCGAGGCGTTCGCGCCGACGGTGGTCCACCTGTCGGCCCCGGACCTTCTCGGGCTTCAAGCGCAGCGGCTCGCGCGCCGGCTGGGCGTGCCCGTCGTCAGCAGCCTGCACACGCTGTTCGAGACCTATCTGGCCTACTACGGCCTGGATTGGCTGCGCCCCGCCGCGGAGCGTTACCTCGATCGGTTCTACGCCGGTTGCGACAGCGTGCTTGCGCCGAGTGGATCGATCGCCGAGCGCCTGCGCACGCAATGCCCCGGCGTGAACGTCGGCGTATGGAGCCGCGGGGTCGATCGGCGGCAGTTCTCCCCGGCGCGGCGGTGCGGCGACTGGCGCGCGCAGGCCGGGATCGCCAAGGACCAGGTGGCGGTGCTCTTCCTCGGCCGGCTGGTGCACGAAAAGGGGCTGGACGTCTTCGTTGCGACCCTCGAGCGCTTGCCGGACCGGACGCGCGTGAAGCCGCTCATCGTCGGCGACGGCCCGGCGCGGGACTGGCTGCGCAAGCGCCTGCCGGACGCTGTCTTCACCGGCCTGCTGGTGCAGCCGGAGCTCGGCCGCGCCGTCGCCAGTTCGGACCTGCTGTTCAACCCGAGCCGCACAGAGTCGTTTGGCAACGCCACGCTCGAGGCCATGTCGGCCGGCCTGGCGGTGGTCTGCCCCGACGTGCCGAGCAGCCGGGAATTGATCGCCGCCGGCCGGACCGGCGTCGTCGTCCCCGACCCGGATCCCGCAGCCTACGCCGAGGCGATCGGCCAATTGGCGTCCGATCCCGCCCTGCGGGCTCGGCTCGGCGCGGCGGCCCGACGGGAGAGCCAGCGCTACGATTGGCGGGCGTGCTCGCTTGCCGCCATGCAGGCTTATGAGGCGCTCGGGGCTGCGGGCCTCACCCCCTCCCGCACCCGCGCGGTCATGGCCAGCGCCGCCGCAGCCGCCGCCAACGACGGCGCCGCGCCGCGGCCGAGATGGGCCCTGTCGGCCCGGCTCAGCCGCCGTCCCGGGCCTTGGGTGGAGGAAACATAGAAGCCGCGCTCAGGCGGAGCTCGCAAGCCGCGCGATCGCCTCGGCGCCCCGGAAGCTGGAGGCCGCGCCGAGCTGGCCGCAGGCGAGCGCGCCGGCGGCGAGGCCCCAGTCCAGCGCCGAGACATAGTCGCCGCTGGCGGCCAGCCTCGCGGCGAAGGCGCCGATGAAGGCGTCGCCGGCGCCGGTGGTGTCGACCACCGCGGCCGGCCGCGCCGGCCGCGCCAGCGGCGGCTCGCCGGGACGCAGCAGCACGGCGCCGTCGGCCCCGAGCGTCAGGACCACCGCCCGGCCGACCCTCGGCAGCAGCGCGGCGGCCACGTGCTCGGGCTGGCCGTCGCCGGCCAGGGCCTGGGCCTCGAGGCGATTGACGAACAGTATGTCGGTGAGCGCCAGCAGCCGCGGATCCAGCGCCTCGGGCGCCGGCGCGGCGTTCAGGGCGGTGATCACGCCGGCGGCCCGGGCGATCTCGAAGGCGCGCCGGGTGGCCGCTACCGGAGTCTCGAGCTGAGCCAGCATCATCCGTGCGCCGCCGACGAGCTGAACCGCCGCCTCGACATGGGCGGGGGCTAATCCGGCGTTGGCTCCGGCGTCGACGACGATGCTGTTCTCGCCGGCCGCATCCACCAGGATCATCGCCATGCCGGTCGCCGCGTCGGGCAGCTGCGCCACATGGCCGGCCTCGATCCCCTCGCCGCGCCAGATCGCGAGCGCGGCCGCGCCCGCGGCGTCGGCGCCCACCGCCGCCAGCAGGGCGACGCGCGCCCCGCAGCGGGCCGCCTGCACCGCCTGGTTCGAGCCCTTCCCGCCATGCGCCTCGGTCCGGCCCAGCGCCAGGCAGGTCTCGCCCGGCGCCGGCAGCCGCGCCACCGAAAGCACAAGATCGCGATTATAGCTTCCGACGACGATGATCTCGGCTGGGTTCATGCGGTTCCCGCTCGGCTCCACGCCGTTCAATCACCCGCCGTCTTGCGAGGGAAGACCGATCGCGGGATGCGGACGTGCGCGCCCTGGCGGCCGTCGACCACCTGGGTGATGGCGAAGTCGGCGGCGACGCTCATCAGCGAATAGGCGTCGTTCCTGGAGAGCCCCATCTGCTCGTGCAGCAGGCCCAACATGTCCAGCGAGGCGTTGCGGGTCGCGACGTTAAGATCCTCGTCGAAGCCATGGACAATCCAGTAGTTTGGGGTTTCCAGCAGGGGCGACGGGAAATGGAAGTCGCGCCGCAGCACGACCTGGAACAGCACGTCGAGCGAAGCCTCGATGGCGGTTCCGGAGAGCTCGCCGTCACCCTGGCTGACGTGCGGGTCGCCGATCGAGAACAGCCCGCCGTCGACCTGCACCGGATAGTACATCACCGCGCCGGCGCCGATCCGCCAGTTGTCGATATTGCCGCCATGGGCGCCCGGTGGAATCGTGCTGACGCGGCCAGCCACATCCATCGCCACCCCGGCCGTGCCCAGGTGCGGACGCGCCGGTACGCGCACGCCCTTCAGCGCCGGTTGGCGATCGCAGGCCGGACAGTGGGTGATCGTGCCGGGCGTCAGGTACTTGCCCGGGAAGTCGTAGGCGTAGAGGGCTTCGGCCTGCTGGGCGTTGGCGTCGAGCGCATAGATGGTGACGCGCTCCGTCTCCCCGAACTCCTTGTAGAGATAGCCCCAGTTGGCCGCGAGGTTGGAGCCGTAGTTGCAGCGTGGCGTCATCCGCAGGTAGCGGACCTCCAGCATGTCGCCCGGTCGCGCATCCTCGACGTAGATCGGCCCGGTCATGATGTGGACGCCGGGATTGCGATCGCTCTCCGGGATCTCGCGGAAGATCGCCTGGACGGCCTCGTCCATCATCAGTTCCGGCGCGTCGCCCGCGTGATGGGTGATCGCCTCCGCCTGGATCAGGTCGCCGCTGCGCACCTTGAGCGCGGGCGCCAGGGCGGCGTCGAAATAGCCCCAATGAGCGCTGGAGGGAGTCGCCTTCAACTGGTGCAGCGCTCCGGGCTTGGTGTCGGGACGGGTCTCGCCGTCGTCGCAGAAGAAAGGCATCGGCGCCAAAATCCCCATAAGGTCAAATCCGGCTCGGACGCTAAGGCCGGCGTCGAGCCCGGGTCTTCAGGCTGGCGGCCACGCCGCGGCGGTTCGGTGTGCGCGCGTGGTTTTTGACCAAGTCTGGCCGATCGGCGCGCAGGCGATTCCTCGGTCGCGCAAGCAATGGGGCGTATGGGTGCAAGACGAGCCGGAAAATCGCTTCGTAAGCTTTGAGCCAGATCTGCACCTGACGAGGTTTTGAGGTGAGCACCTTGGCCGACATTCGCACACGGCCTTTGAAGCCGGGCTTCGGCGCGGAGATTCTCGAGGTCGACATCCGGTCCGCCGACCGCGAGACCTTGCACGGCGTGGTTCGCGCCTTTCATCGGCACGGCGCAATTCTGCTGCGTGACCAGGTGCTGACGCCGGGCGAGCTCACCGATTTCGTCGCCCGGTTCGGCGAGCCGGAAGACCACACCCTGCAGGATTACACGGTGCCCGGATTCCCGAAGGTGTTCCGGCTGTCCAACCGGATCGTCGACGGCAAGCCGATCGGCGCCCACAACGACGGCGTCGGCTGGCACACCGACTACAGCTACAAGCCCCAGCCGGTGATGGCGACCATGCTCTATGGCGTCGAGACCCCGCCCGAGGGCGCCGACACCCTGCTCGCCGACTGCGTCGCCGCCTGGCAGGCGCTGCCGCCGGAGCGGCAGGCGCAGCTGCAGGGCATGGTGCTGCACCACTCCTACCAGCATTTCATGGCCAACCGCGAATATGGCGCGCTGGAGCTCAGCGAGGAGCTGAAGGCGCAGAACCCCGACGTCTATCACCCGCTGGTGCGCACCCATCCGGCCGACGGGCGCAAGGCGCTCTGGCCGTCGACCGGCACGGTGATCGAGGTGGTCGGCCTGCCGAATCCCCAGGGCCTGGAGCTGGTCCAGGAACTGGTCGACTACGCGACCCAGGAGGCGTTCGTCTATCGGCACAAGTGGCGGGTCGGCGACCTGCTGATGTGGGACAACCGCTGCACCCTGCACACCGGCACCCTGTTCAACGACACCAAATACATTCGTGAGATGCACCGGCTGTGGGTGCGCGGCGACACGCCCTATTGAGCCCCCCGAGCAGGCTGACGACATGAACTGGTTGATCACAGGCGTGAACAGCGGGCTCGGGCGGGCGCTCGCGCTCGCGGCGCTGACGCGCGGCGACCGGGTCGCCGGTACGGTGCGCACGGAAGCCGCGCGCGCCGACTTCGAGGCGCTGGCGCCGGGGCGGGCTCATGGCTTCCTCGCCGACATGGCCGACGAGCATGCGGTCCGCGCGGCGGCCCGGGGCGCCATCGCCCTCCTCGACGGGCTCGACGTGCTGGTCAACAACGCCGGCTATGGCCTGGTCGGCGCGGTGGAAGAAGCCTCGCTCGACGAGGTGCGCGCCCAGTTCGAGGTCAATGTCTTCGGACCGGTGGCGGCGATCCAGGCGGTGCTGCCGCACATGCGCGAGCGCCGCGCCGGCCACGTGATCAACGTCACCTCGGTCAGCGGCCTGGCGGCCTGGGCCGGCACCGGCGTCTACTGCGGCAGCAAGCACGCGCTGGAAGGCATCGGCCGCACCCTGGCCCAGGAGGTGGCGATCTTCGGGATCCAGGTGACCAACGTCGAGCCCGGCGGCATGCGCACCGACTATGCCGGACGCTCCCTGCGGGTGACCGAACGCAAGATCGCCGACTATGACGCCACGGCGCACAACGCCGAACGGGTGCTGGGCGGCCATTCCGGCCAGGAGGGCGGCGATCCGGCCAAGGTCGCCGCCGCCATCCTGCGCATCGCCGGCGCGGCCGACGCCCCGGTCCAGCTGTTGCTGGGCGCCGACGCCGTCCACTACGCCACCCAGACGATCGCCGCCTTCCAGGAGGAGTTCGGCCGCTGGGCGGCGCTGAGCCTGTCGACCGGGTTCGCCCCCTAAGGATCCTCACCCGACCGCGGCGCTCCGCATGCTCTTCCAGGCCGCCCAGGCGGCGCGGTAGCGGGGCACGAGCCACTGGTTGAACTGCCCCTGCGCGCCTTCCTGCCAGGAGTAGCGGCCGCGCGGCGCGAAGCGTGAGCGCAGGCCCACCTGCACCAGGGCGTCGACATGCATGTCCTGGGCGATGATCTTCCCCGCGCTGGTCATGATCATCTCGAGCCGCTCGGCGAAGCCCGGGGTCTGGCTGGCGCCCGGCGCGACCAGGACGCCGGTGTCCTGCTCCATGGTCTCCGGTCCCGTCGCCCGCAGGATCAGATAGATCACCACGTCGCTGGTCAGCACCAGCGACAGGGTCGGCGGAACGTTCGCGAAGGTCATCCGCCCGCGCTCGGCCTCGCCGAGGCCGGGAAACACCGGCAGCACCGCGCGCTGGGTCGGGTTGAAGCTGGCGTCGGGGTGAAGCGTGCCGTTGAAACGCAGGAAACCGGCGTCGTCGGGGTCGGCCGGCGGGAAGACGGCCAGCTCGCTCGGCACGAAATCGTGCAGCGGCCCCTGGTGCAGCTTGGAGGCGTGATAGCCGTCGTTGTTGTTCTCGAACATCACCTTCCAGTTCCAGGCAAACTGGCCGGTGGCCACCGGGCCGGGCTCGGCGCCGGCGAGGTCGTAGGCGGCGAGCGCCGCGGAGACCTTGCCGAGCCGCGGCGCCAGCGGGGCGGCGTCGGCGTCGAAGTTGATGAAGATGAAGCCCAGCCAGATTTCCACCCTGAACTCAGGCAGATGCACCTGTTTCTTGTCGAAGTCGCAGGTGCGCTCCATGGCCGGCGCGTTCACCAGCCGGCCGTCCAGCCCATAGACCCAGTGGTGGTAGGGGCAGAGGAAGCCACGGGCGGCGCCCTTGCCTTCCGCCACCAGCATGCCGCGGTGCTGGCAGACCGACGACATCGCCCGCACCACGCCGTCGCGGGCGCGGGCGACGACGATCGGCTCGCCGATGATCCGGCTGGTGAAATAGTCGCCGGCCTCCTTCACCCAGTCTTCGCGACCGATGCAGAGCCACTCGCGATCGAACAGCGCCGCCCTCTCGAAATCGTAGAAGTCGGCATCGACGTAGCAGGCAGGCGGCAGGGTCTGAGCCCGGTCGAGGCTGAGGGCCGAGCTCTCGAAACTCTGAAAAAAGGCGTCCGTCAGGACGGAGGTCATCTGGATCAACCTTGCTGAAAACGACACGCAGCAACGGATGCGACCGTAGGCGGCGCGCGAGACCTGATCTTGCCCCACGGCGCACGGAGAGTTTCGCCAGCCCTTCCTCCCAGGCCGGAAGAAGGGCTGGCGGGGACGCCCCTGTCCGGCGGGACTAGAAGCTGTAGGCGACCGTCCCGATCACCTGGCGCGGCGGAATGTACTGCTGGCTGGTCTGGCCGGTGCCGTAGGGATCGGTGTAGCGCGAGTTGACGCCCGCCTTGTCGAACAGGTTGGTGGCGGTCAGGGAAATGCGAACCTTGCTGTCGTTGGGCGCATACTCGACGTAGAGATCGGTCGTGCTGTAGGCCTTCACCCGGTCGAGCGTCGGCTCGTTGAACACCCGCGCCCACATCGATCCGCGATAGGTGTACTGGACCTTGGTGGTCAGCGGCCCGCCGGGCAGGTCCCAGCGGTAGGAGAGATAGGCCGAGCCCGAGACCTTGGGCATGGCTGGCGGGGTCTTGCCCTTGATGTCCTTGGCCGCGGCGATCACCGCGGCCCAGCACGCCGGATTGTAGAAGGCGCCGCCGAACGCGCAGGGGCTGGAGAACGACGGGTCGTTCTCGATGGCGTTGGCGACCGTGGAGTCGATGGTCTTGTAGGACCCGACCACCTCGCCCTTCACCAGGGAGAGCGTGGCGCCGCTCCGCAGATGGTTGTCGAGACCGACGTACTGCGCCTCGAACTCGACGCCGTAGTCGCGGATCTTCGGGATGTTGGAGATGCCCGCGGCGAACGGCCTCGGGTCGGTCTGGATGTACTGGAAATTCCTCTGGTCATAGTAGAAGGCCGCCACGTTCAGGCGCAGCGAGCGGTCGAAGAAGTAGTTCTTGGCGCCGACCTCGAAAGCGTCGTTCTTCTCCGACTTGAAGGTCGGCGCGATCACCACCTGGCCGGAGCTGCCGTTCACCCCGCCCGGCTTATAGCCGCGCGCATAGCTGGCGTAGAGCATGGTGTCGGGGGTGAGGTCATAGTCCGCCTCGATCCGCCAGGTCGGCACGGTGTTCTTGCTGCGATTGACCACCGTGCCCGAGCCGAAGGCGGAGAAGTTGAAGCTGTTGTCCTTGAAGGCGTCGTGGTTCAGCCGCGCCCCGCCGGTGACCCGCATCTTGTCCGAAAGGTGGTAGGTGCCCTGGGCGAAGATCGAGTAGGACCGCCGCAGCACGTGCGAAATGTTGCCGTAGTTCAGGTTTGACGGCGGGTTGGAGCTGATGTCCGCCGGGATCGCCAGGTCGTCGGCGGTCGGCTGCGTGTTTCCGCCGAACTCCACCACATACTGCTTGCTGCCCTGATAGAGGCCGAAGGCGCCGACGATCCACTCGAAGGTGGAGCCCTCCGGCGAGAGGATGTCGATCTCCTGGGTGTAGTTGTGCACGTGGGTGTTCCACGCGGCGATGTCGTCATAGGCCCCGATCAGCGAGAAGGCGCTGCGCGAGGAGCTCATCTGCTGCACGTGGTCCAGGCCCTGGTAGGCGCTGACCGAACGGACCGAGAAGCCCGGCCCGTCCCACTGCAGGTTCAGGTGGTAGAGCTGGCTCTCCAGGCTGAAATGGCTCGGGTAGTCCTGGAAGACCTCGCGCGGGTCCGGCAGCGGATCGTTGATGTTCTTCTGCGCGTCGCCGTGCTGGTTGGACTTGTAGAGCTGGGCCGTAAGGGTCGCGGAGAGGTCGTCCCTGGGTTTCCAGAGGACCGCCACCTTGCCGCTCGCATCGTGGGCGTCGTCGAGCGTCAGTGGCGCCAGCGCCTTGTTCTTGGTGAAGCCCTCGTGGTCGAACTTCTGCACCGACGCCCGGACCGCCACGTCGTCGCCCACCGGGATGTTCACCTCGCCGCGCTCGCGGAACAGCTCGTAGCTGCCCGCGCTGACATCGGCGAAGGCGTCGAACTTGTTCAGCTGCGGCTGCTTGGTGACGATGTTGATCGCCCCGCCGATCGAGCTCTGCCCGTAGAGGGCGCCTTGCGGCCCGCGCAGCACCTCGATCCGATCGATGTCGAACAGCGTCTGGTCGAGCGCGATGGTGTTGGCGATGTAGACGCCGTCGATGAACTGCGAGACGCCCGGCGAGGTGGTCAGGCCGTTCTCCGGCGTTCCCGAACCCACCCCGCGAATGGTCACCAGGTTCTCGAACCCCGCCGTCTTGGTGGCCTGGAAGCTGGGCACCTGGGCGTTCAGCCCGGTGATGTGGGTGGTGAAACTCTCGTCCAGGCTCTTGGCGGACACCGCGGTGATCGCGTCGGGCGTGCGCTGGACGTCGGTCCCGCGGCGCTCGGCGGTGACGATGACGGTGTCGAGCGTGGCGGCCCCCGCCGCCGTCGCCGCGTCCTGCGTCTGGGCCGATGCGGTGGACGCCAGGCAGGCCGCGACAGACAACACACAGGTCGTCAACATGAGATCGCGCTTCGCGCGCTGTGATCGACTTAACATGACCCCCTCTCAATTCAGGAATGATGATCCTGCACTGACGAATGGGGGAAACCCCATCAGATAACCTTAGATAAATGTCCTCCCGAATTTGATTTCATTGGAATGCGGCTTATTTGGTCACCACAAAATCGTAAACGTTCAAAATATTGGCGGAGAATACGTTTAATTCCCGTCAAATACCACCGAACGAAAAGACCTCGTTATAGGTTGTAACCGCAGACAAATAGCCGCGATCACTGAAATCAAGAATCGATAGTCTGAATTGACCGAATGATGAGCATGCCGAGTCGGTCACCGCTTCAGGATCTCGCGGCTCTTCGTGCTCGGCCACCGCTGCGTCGAAGCGCCTCGTCAGACCAAGGCGGACTTGCGGCCCCAGACTTCGCGGGCCTTTTCGTAGACGCCCTGGTCGAAGGAGTACTCGACGGTGTTGCCGTCGGGATCCTTGATGAAGCAGACGTAGCCGATCTGCTTCGGCATCTGGACGGGCCCGAAGGCCAGGCAAGCCGCGGCCTTCGCCGCGGCGGCGATCTCGTCGACCGCCTCCTTGCTCACCGCCTCGATGCCGATGTGGGCGAAAGGGCCCATCGGCAGGTGGGCGGCCGGCGCGAACGGATCATGGCCTTCGTAGAACTGGCCGAGCACCAGGATGAAGGGCGCTTCGGCCTGGGCCGGATCGCCGAGCCAGGCGTTCTTCCCGTCGTCGTCCTCGCCGCGCGCCAGCAGGCGCAGGTGGGTGAACCGCTCATACCAGGCGATGCTGGCGTCGATATCCTTCACCGCAAGGGCGATATGGGTCCAGGTCGTGCGGCCCGGGCCGGTCGCGTGATTGGTATGGCTGGCCATGCTCGACGCCTCGGTCAACACCTTCATCTTTAAGGCTATACCGCCGCATCGCGACTGGCTTGCTCGTAGGCGCACGAGATTTTTCGATCCCGGCCGCGCATCAGCCCGCCGATCGCGGCGCTTCCGCCAGCGTCGCAAACGCGCCCCGGTGATGGAGAAGCGGCGGCGCGGACGAAATCTGTTCGGTGCGCACCCCCTGGCCCACCACCACCAGATGGTCGCCGGCGATGACGCTTGAGTGCAGGATGCAGTCGATGAAGACCGTAGCCTGGTCGAGCTGCGGCGCGCCGCGGCCGATGCTGTGGAAGGCCTGACCGACGAACCGCTCGGACTCGGGTGCGAAGGCGAAGCGCTTGGCGAGATCCTGCCCGTCGTACGCCAGGATGTTGACGCCGAACACCTTGCCGGCGGCGATCGGCGCGCAGAGCGGATTGCCGAGCGCCAGGCAGACCAGCAGCAGCGGCGGATCCAGGGACACCGAGGAGAAGGCGCTCACGGTGGAGCCCACGGGCGCGCCGTCGCGCCAGCTGGTGACGATCGTCACGCCGCTGGCGAAGGCGCCCATGGCGAGGCGCCACTCGCTCGCAGTCGGAACGGCCTCGAGGCGGGAGATCAGCTGATCGGCCATGGGGTGCGGTTCGGAAGTCCTGTGCGGGCGATGAGGTCGCGCCCGGCCTGACGGGCGTCGGCCAGCAGCTTTGGCTCGTCGATCAAGGTGGCGCGGCCGTCCTCCAACACGCGCACCCCGTCGATCCAGACGCTGTGCACGCCGCTGGACGGCGCGCTGAAGGCGAGCTGCCCGACCACATCGAAGATCGGGCCCCATTCGGGAAGCTCCGTGTCGTGCAGCACGAAATCGGCCTTCTTCCCCGGCTCCAGCGAGCCGATCAGCTGGGACAGGCCCATGGCCCGGGCAGGATTGACGGTGGCCATCTCCAGCACGTCGGTCGCCGGGTAGAGGTCCTGGTCGCGCCGCGCATCGCGGAACAGGCTGGCCATCAGCCGGCCCGAGGCCAGGATGTCGGCGGCCAGGCCGTCGGTGCCCAGCATCACGTCGACGCCGCGCGCCTGCATCTCCGGAAACAGGCCGATGTGGGAGAGGCCGAAGCCGCCCTGCAGGGCCGCGTGCGGACAGTGGATGGCGCCCGCCCCGGATTCGACCAGCAGATCGAGCTCGCTGCGATCGATGTCGGCCAGGTGGGTGAGCATGACCCGCTCGCCCAGCACGTCGAGGTCGGCCAGATGCTCCAGCGGCCGGCGATTGTAGCGGGCCAGGAACCAGTCAGGATCGCCAGACCGCGGGCTCATGTGCGCCGAGACCCGCAGGTCATGCGCGTCGGCCAGGGCCTTGGCCGCGCGCCAGACGTCATCGGAATTCGTCGAGTGCCCGACCAGCAGCGGCCAGGCGGCCAGGCGCGCCTCACCGCCGGCGTCGGGATAGCGGGCGATCTCCGACTCCAGGATCGCGATCGCCTTGCTCGAAAGCGTCGCCTGGTCGGCGCTCGGGTCGTAGGCCCTGCCCTCCACCCATTCGCCGACGCGCCCACGGATGCCGGTCTGCGCCAGCCCTTCCATCACCGCGTCGAGCTGCAGGACCGTGCCGGCCTCGACGAAGGTGGTCGTGCCGTAGCGGATCATCGCCAGGACGGCGCACTGCGCAGCCAGTCGCTCGTCCTCAGGCGTCTGGGCGCGGAAGATCGGGATCACCCAGCGCTGCAGCTTGTCCGACCAGGTCTCGTCCGGCGCGCCGCGGGCGAAGCCGCGGGTGAGCGGATCGGCGGTGATGTGAATGTGGGCGTCGACGAAGCCCGGCGTGATCACGAAGCGGCGGCCGTCGATCACCGCCTTGGCCTGCACCGTGCGCGCCATCTCCTCGCGCTTGCCGACCGCGACGATGCGATCGCCGGCGATCGCCAGGGCGCCGTCCTCGATCACCCGGCGAGCGCCGTCCATGGTGATCAGGGTCGCGCCGGAGATCAGCAGGTCCGCGCGCGGCAAGGGGTCGCTCACAGGGCAGGTTCTCCGAGAAGCTCGGCGGCCGCAGCCGCGCGGCGCAGCGGCGGCCGCAGGAAGACGGTGGCGAGCAGCAGGAGGGCGGTGACGCCGGCGCACAGCAGGAACATCTGCGAGAAGCTGCCCAAGGTGTCGCGCGCCCAGCCGCCGAAGGCGGGGCCCGCCGCGGCCACGGTGCTGATCATGCACATGATCGAGAACAGCTCGAGGTTCGGCCCCTTCCCGAAGTAGTTGAAGAGCAGCATGGTCGAGGCGACGAAACAGAGGCCGAAGCCCAGGCCGACGCCGACCACGAAGACGCTCATCAGCCCCCAACCGCGCGCTTCCGCCAGCCCGGCCATGCCCAGCGTCAGGGCGAGCAGGGAGACGATCATCAGCACTTTCGGCGAGAGCTTTTCGCCCAGCATTCCGCCGAACACGGCGACGATGGAGCCAACCAGCGCTTCCAGGCTCAGCATGACGGCGGCCGACTGCGGATCGACGCCACGCTCGGTGAGGTGCTGGACGCCGAATCCATGGGCCGTGGTGTTGACCAGCAGATAGGTCGTGTAGCCGCCGACGATGACGTAGAACTGCGGGGTCCGTAAGGCCCGGCGCACCGTCCAGTCCTTCAGGCCCGCGATGACCTCGGCGGGACCGGGCGTCTCCGGAACTTCGGTCTTGTGGCCGCTCTCGTCGCGACGCCCCGGAGTGGTCAGGATCGCCGCCGAGCCGGAGACCGCGGCCAGGACCACGAAGGTCACCCAGTAGAGCCGCCAGCCGTGGCTCAGCGCGTTGACGGCCACATAGATCAGCGGGCCGGCCACCCCGCCCAGCGAACCGATGGTGAAATAGGCGCCGACCACGAACGAACGCTTCTCGAAAAGGTCGGTGAGAACGTGGGTGCCGGGCACGGTGCTGACCAGCGCGAACGCCACCCCGATCAGCAGGGTCGCCGTCAGATAGACGCCGACCGAGTGGGCGATCGCCATCGCCCCGAAGCCGGTGATCAGCGCAAGCGTGCCGAAGAACATCGTCCCGCGCACCCCCGCCAGCCGGATCAGCACCGCCGGCATGAAGCTGGCGAGGCCGCAGGCCAGCCCCAGGACGGTGTAGCCGACGCCGGCTTCGGTCCAGCTCCAGTGCATCTCGCTGACCATGGCGGGAAGCACCACGCCCAGCGAGGAGAAGGCGCCGGCGGTGACGACGAAGAACAGCAGGCTCAGCGCCGAGAAGGTCAACCACCGGGGAGAGACGAAGCCAGGCATGAGCCTTCCTACTCGCGCGTGTAGTTGTCGGGAATCCTGGGTTCCGGGCCGGCCTTCACCCAGAGGATGATCTCGTTGCCCCAAGGATCCCGGAAAGCATGGTTGAAGCCGTTGAATTCCTTCCAGTAATGGTCGCGCCAGAGTTCGACCGCGCCGCGCTCGACCGCACGGCCGAGGATCGCCGCGTAGGACTGGCCCTCGCCCACCTCGATCCAGATCCGCGCCTTGCGTCCGTCGCCCGCCAGGGCGCGCGGCTCGACGCCGGCCGGATTCGGGTTCGGCCGGGCGTTGTCGGCCCTGAAGATGCCGAGGTGGAGATTGCCGATCTGGCTCTCCCCGCCGTCGGGATTACGGAAGGTCCCGCCCGGAACCATGCGGTGGAACAGGCCAAGTGGGCGCGCGTCGTCCTGCCAGCCGAACACCTCGTTGTAGAAGCGGCCGGCGGCGCCCGGATCATCGGAGGCGAGATCGACGAAAATCAGGGTGTTGGGCGTAGGCATTCTGGTCCTTGCTGGGCTGAGCGGCCTGGGGGAGGCTACGCTTCGCTTGGAGAGCGTCTTGCATGCACGCGCCTCAAGACTTGCGACGCCCCGTGGCGGCCTGCCCGTCGTCGAGCACACTTGCTCAAAAACCCGGCGAGGCAGCCAAACCCACGGCTGCAGAAGATTTCTCACCCCTCGTGCGGCTCGGCCGGCGCAGCTTCACCGAGACTGGCGCGGCGATATTCCCGTGGGGTCAGCCCATAACGCTCCTTGAAGGCGCGGCTGAAATGGGCCGAACCGTTGAAACCCCAGCGAAAGCAGATCTCGGAGATCGAGAGGCTGGCGCAGATCGGGCTGGAAAGGTCGAGCCGGCAGCGTTCCAGCCGTCGGCGCCGCAGATAGGTGGTGAAATTCTGGCCGGCGGTGGCGAGCAGCTTCTGCAGCGAGCGCGGCGAGACGCCGTCGGCTGCGGCGACCTGTTCGAGCGTTAGGTCCGGCTCGGGCAACAGGGTCTCGATGGTCTGGCAGACCCGGTGCAGGTGGGCGGCGCGCGCCGCCTCCGCCCCGCCCAGAGCCGCAGGCGACGCCTCGGCGGCCAGGTTGGCCACCAGGAATTCGGTGATCGCCAGCTCCATCGGCCGCAACTCCTCGCTGGTGAGCTGCGGCAGCGCCTCGGCCAACGCCTGCAGCAGGCCGGAGAAGACGCGCCCAAGGGCGCGCTCGCCGCCGAAGCGGCCGACGCGCAGCGACTGCGGCGCCAGCAGCCGGTGGTCGAGCGCCACCCGCGGCGCGCTGACGAACAGCAGACGGAACGGGGTCTCCAGCGTCAGGGCCGCGTCGATCCCGGTCGGGCCGTAGATGATGTCGCCGGTGTCGAGGGTGGTGGTGGTCAGGTCCCCATCCCAGAAGGTCGCCGAGCCTTCCAGCAGCACGACCAGCCAGACCGCCGCCGGCTGGTTGGGATTGCGTCCGGAGATCTCCTGCGGGCTCGCACTCATCACCGCGAAGTCCATGCCGAGCGGCGAGCGCAGGCAGGAGACGGCGCCCTGGAACGGCTCGGGATGGTCGATTTGCGCGAGCGGCAGGTTGAGGCGGCTCATCACCTCGCGCCAGGCCGGCTCGCAGTCCTCCTCCGGCAGGCCTGCGGTGGTGAATCGCCAGGCCTTCATGGGATTGAGCGACGGCTTTTCGCAAGGGACAGGGTCCGAAAGGTCCAGCGGCTTGTCATCCCGAAGCAGTTTGCGCCGGGATCCTAGGCGAGCCGTGGTCCGCCGTCACGAAAGCCCGGGGTCGTCTATCGCGGGCGCCCATTCGCCAGGCGCCGCGCGAGCAGGGCCGCGGCGCGCAGCCGGCGGGTGACGGCGCTCGTCGGCCCGGCTAAGGCGGTGCGGCGGCGGCCTGCGCCGCGGGCGACGGGAGAGCAGATGGCCAGCGCCAGATCGGACGCCTTCAGCAAGGCCGCGCGGGCGACGCTGGGGGATACCCCGACCAAGCCACTGGCCAAGCAGCGCCGTCAGGCGCGCGCGGGGCGGCCCGTGTGGGCGTTCGGACTGGCCGGCGGCCTCGTGCTCGCCGTCGCGGGCGCCGCGGTCGCCGGTCCGCCCTATGTCACCGACGATCCGGCGCCGACCGATCGCGGCCATTGGGAGATCTACGGCTTCGCCGCAGGCGCACACGCATCCGGCGACACCGCCGGCGCGGCCGGGCTCGACCTCAACTACGGCGCGGCCAGGAACCTGCAGCTCACCGTCGTCGTGCCGGCGGCCGTCGACCATGACGCGGGCGAAACCCACGTCGGCATCGGTGTCCTCGAGCTGGCCGCCAAATACCAGCTCCTCCACCAGCGGCCAGGAAGCTGGCTTCCCTCGGTCTCCGTGTTTCCAAGGCTGTTCGCGCCCACCGCCAAAGCCCGGTTCGCCTCCAAGCGGGCCAACCTGCTGCTGCCGATCTGGCTCGGCGAGGACTTCGGCCCGTGGTCGGTGTTCGGCGGCGGCGGCTACCAGCTCAACCCCGGGCCGGGCGCCCGCGACTTCTGGACCGGCGGGCTGGCGCTGACCTGCGCCATCGACCCGCGCACCTCGATCGGCGGCGAGGTCTATCACCATACCCGCGACGCCGCCGACGCGCGGCCGTTCACCGGCCTCAACCTCGGCGTGACCTACCGGCTCAACGGCCACTGGTCGCTGCTGGCGGCCGGCGGGCCCGGGCTGCAGAACGCCGGCGGCGAAGGCCGCTACGACGGCTATGTCGCGCTGAAGGCGGATTACTGAAGCCGAGCCACGGCGAAGGCGCCCTCGGCGTTGACGCCCCAGGCCCGCTTGCCTATCAGCCTCGCAATCCCGCGGGTGCGGGTCGCCTCGTCCCATCGCCGAAAGGAACCGCCGTGCAAGAGCGCCTGATCAAGGGGGCCGGCTCGCAGCAGGTCGCCGCCAGCCTCCTCGCCGCCGGAGTGATCCGCTTCTACAAGGACGAGCCGTTCACCTTCACCTCCGGGCTGAAGAGCCCGGTCTATGTGAACATCCGCGGCCTGCTGAGCGCGCCGCAGCGCGACGATGTGATCCGCATCTGGTGCGAGGGGCTGAAGGCCCTGCCCGACTTCGATATCGCCGTCGGCGGCGAGACCGCGGGCATCCCCTACGCGGCCTTCGTCGCCGCGCAGATGCAAAAGCCGATGGCCTACGTGCGCAAGAAGACCAAGGACTTCGGCATGAAGAGCCAGATCGAGGGCGGCGACATCGCCGGCAAGCGGTGCCCGCTGATCGAGGATCTGACCACCGACGGCGGTTCGAAGATCACCTTCGTCGAGGTGATGCGCGCGGCCGGCGCGACCGTCGACCTCACCACCTCCATTTTCTACTACGGGATCTATCCCGAGACGGCCGACCGCCTGGCTCAGCACGACCTTTCGCTGTTCTATCTCTGCGACTGGAGCGACGTGCTGCAGTCGGGCGCCGCGGACGGCTATTTCGACGCCGATCAGCGCGAGGAGCTGTCAGCCTTCCTCGGCGACCCGCAAGGCTGGAAACCCCGCCGAGGCTGACCGACCGTCGGCGCCGTCACGCCATGCTCGCACCGCCCGGGCGCTGCCCACCGGCGGCCTCGCCCAACTTCGGCCAAGCGCCTCCTTCATTTCGGATGGAGCGGCGACACACAGGAGAGTCGAATGCAGACGAGAACACCGGCGATCGCGAGCGCCCTCTTCGCGGCGTTCATGGCGACCGCGGCGGGAGCGGCCTCGATGGACCTCAGCCGGGAGATCGACGCCCAGGGGGCGAAGCCCGCCTGGAGCCTGAAGGTCAGCCACGGAATTCAGTTCAACCTGACCCGCGCCGGCAAGCCGCCCCTGCTCGCCACGGCCCCTGGCGCGGCGATCGCCGCCGGCGGCGCCAGCTGGTCGGCAAAGACCAGCGACGGCCAGCTGATGAAGGTGAGCGTCCAGGCCGGCTCCTGCACCTTGGGCGCCCGGCAATTCCCGATGACCGCGCGGGTCGAACTCGCCGCCGAGACCCTGTCCGGCTGCGCCGGCTACGCGCCCTAGCTGTCGAAGCTACGAAGGTTGTTCACCCGCGGATCGACGCCCTCAGGACGGCTCGGCGTCCTCGCGTCGCCGGGCCTTTTCGCGCCGGCCTTGACGGATCATCGCCGCAGCGCAGGCGCCCATCGCCAGCAGCGTGAGCGCGACCGCGGCAAACAGCGGTAGGGCGATATTGTGGAAGTCTTCAGGCGTCATGGCTGGGTCGCCTCCGTCGGATCCGTGACCTGAGGTATCGAATAGGCGGCGAGCAGCCGGCCGATCTGCGGCGCGCGCCGCTCCAGGGCGACGTCCAACGCCTGGCGCAACTTGGCGTCGTCGCGCCGCAGGAAGCCCGCGACATCGCCGCCTACCTCTACACCCGCTAGCTTGGCTCAGCGGAACCCGAGGCGCAGCTGTGCGCCGAGGAAGCGGCCCTCGCGATCGATCCCGAGCGCGCCCGCCGCGCCGCTGGTCTGGGTGCTGGGCTGCAGGCCGCAGAGGAAGCCCACCGACGCCGTGGCGGCCCCGCCCTGCAGGCTGCGGTCGATGGCGGTGTCGGCGATCCCCGCCGCCTTGCGCGCCTGGGCGGCGTCGAACGGTGAGGACAGCCGGCCAAGATCCAGCTTCGCCGGCCCGGCGACGGGCGGTGGGGCGAGGCGGACCTGAGAGGCGGCCGCAGCGGGGGCCGCGTTCACGGCGCAGGCGAGCGCCAGCCCGGCGCCGGCCAGGTTGCGCCCGAGGCGGCGGAAGGTGATGGACGTGCGCACCTGGCGAGCTTGCGCCCAGGCGCCGCGCCCGTCGAGTCGCCGCCGCCGGCGCCAGGCGCGAACGCATCGTGTTGACGCCGCCGAACGGCGATCTCAAGGTCATTGAACCTTTGACAGGCCGGCGGGCATCCACCTGCAACTGGAGGCGAGATGTTTCGGAAGCCAAATTCAGCGGCCGGAGGCGCCGGCGCCGCGAAGCGGGGCGCGGACGGCGAGCTCATGCGCCGCATCTGCGCAGGCGAGTTGCGGGCGTTCGAGGAGCTCTACCGCGCCTACCATCCCCGGCTGACCCGCTTCATCCGCACCGTCACCCAGCGCAGCCAGATCGCCGAAGAGGTGCTCAACGACACCATGTTCGCGGTCTGGAACAAGCCGCAGGCCTACAATGGCGCCAGCAAGGTCTCGACCTGGATCTTCGCCATCGCCTATCGCAAGACGCTGAAGGCGCTACGCCGCTGGGACGAGCCCGTCGCCGACGACGCCCTGGAGACGCTGCCGAGCGCCGAGCCCGGCCCCGAGCAGCAGATGAGCGGTCGCCAGGTCGGTGAAGGCCTGACGCAGGCGATCGCCCAGTTGTCGGCCGACCACCGGACGGTGATCAGCCTCGCCTGTTTCGACGCCTTCAACTATCGCGAGGTGGCCGAGATCATGGGCTGCCCGGAGGAGACAGTGAAGTCGCGGATGTTCTACGCCCGTCGACACCTGAAGAAGAGCCTCGCCGTCCACCTGGACGAGGTGTAACCGCGATGGGCAAGATCATCCCCCTGCAGGTGCGCGAACACCAGGAGCTTCAAGGCCTCCTGGCGTGGTACGCCGCGGGCGCGCTCGAAGACGACGACCGCAGGCGTGTCGAGCGCCACCTGGCCGGTTGCGCCCGTTGCCGCGAGGACCTGGCCGAGGAGGCCAGGCTGCAATCCGAGCTCGACAGCATTTCCTTCGAAGTGGAGCACGACTGGTCGAGCCTGCGGGCGCGGATCGAGAGCGAGCGGGCCGGCCGCGCGGCGCCCACGCGCTTCGCCGCACTCGGCCGGTGGATGGCGACGCCTGCGCGCCCGGCCCGAGGCTGGCTGCTGGCCGCACAGGTCCTGGTGGTCCTCACCCTCGGCGCGGCGGCGTTCACCTGGACCCAGCCGCGGTACCATTCGTTGAGCGCCCCTTCGCTGCTGCCGGCGGGCAATGTCGTCGTCATGTTCCGTCCGGAGACGCCGGAAAAGGACCTCCGCGAAGCCCTGCGCGACGGCGGCGCGCGGCTGGTGGACGGCCCGACCGCAACCGGCGTCTATGTGCTGAGGGTGACGCCGAAATCCCGCGACGCGGTGATCGCCGCGCTGCGGCAGCGGCGCAGCGTGACCCTGGCCGAGCCGATCGACGCCGGCGGCGCGCCATGAGCTGGAGCCGGCTCCTGGCCGTCGTCGCACTTGGCCTGAACCTGCTGTGCGGCGCGCCGGCGGCGCGGGCGGCGGAGGCGGAGCCCCAGCAGATCCTGGTCCTGGTGCAGTTGCCGGCGCCGCACTTCCAGCCGAACGCCAGCTATGGCGGCGGCTACGCCGATCCCGCAGCCGCGAGCGCGCGCCGCCGGATCGGCGCCAAGCTCGCCCATGCCTATGGGCTGGCGCGCGTCACCGACTGGCCGATCCCGTCGCTGAGCCTCGACTGCATCGTCCTCAGCGTGCCGCCGGACCGCACGGTCGACCAGGTGATGCAGCAGCTGTCGCACGATCCACAGGTCGCCTGGTCGCAGCCGATGAACGCGTTTCACGGCCAGTCCGCGCCCGCCGCCTACAACGATCCCCTGTTCCCCGCCGAGCCCGCCGCCGGCGAGTGGCGCCTCGCGGAGCTTCACACTCTGGCCACCGGACGCAATGTCCGGGTCGCGGTGGTCGACAGCCTGGTCGACGCCCAGCAGCCGGATCTCGTCGGCCAGATCGCGGTGCTGCGCAACTTCGTCGCCGATCATCCGGCCAAGGCCGAAGAGCACGGCACCTCGGTGGCCGGCGTGATCGCCGCGCTACCCAACAACGACCGGGGCATCGTCGGCGTCGCGCCAGGCGCCCGCATCCTGGCCCTGCGCGCCTGCTGGGAGACGCCTGCGGAGAGATCCGCGGTCTGCAACACCCTCAGCCTGGCCCGGGCGCTGGACTTCGCCATCGGCCAGCGCGCCGAGATCATCAACATGAGCCTCAGCGGCCCCTCCGACCTGCTGATCGGGCGATTGCTGGACCTCGCTGCGGCGCGCGGCGCGATCGTCGTTGCGGCCTTCGATCGCGCCAGGGACGACGGCGGCTTTCCCGCTTCCCATGTGGGGGTCGTCGCCGTCGCCAACGAGGACCAGCCGCGGCCGCGGCCCGGCGTCTTCCTGGCGCCCGGGCGGGACGTGCCGACGACCGGGCTGGGCGGACGCTGGATCCTGGTGAGCGGCAGTTCCTATGCCTCGGCGCACATGGCCGGATTGCTCGCCCTGATCCGGGAGAAATCCACCTCGCCGGTGCACGCCTCGAAGGTGGTGTTTCTTCGCCCGTCGGGATCCATCGACGCCTGCACCTCGCTGCGGCGGGTGGCGACCAATTGCGGCTGCGCCTGCCCGACCCTTTCCCGTTGAGCGCGGTCCCGCGCAGCCTCTTCGCACTCACGCCGCTCGGTCTGGCGACGGCGCTCGCCACCGCCGGCCCGGCCGCCGCCCAGGTCAGCCTCAGCGCTTCGCTGGACTCCGACTATCGCCTGCGCGGCTACTCGCTGACCGAGGAACAGCCGGCGCTGAGCGCCAACCTCGGCTACGACGCCGCCTCGGGCCTGTACCTCGGCGCGTCCGGCATCGCCGGCTACCGGCGGGACTCCGGCCCAAGAGCCGTCGGCTACATCGCCTACGGCGGCTACGCCCACCGGTTTTCGAACGGCCGGTCCCTGGACGTCGGCCTGTCGCGGACCCGGCTGAACGCCTTCGAACCCTACCGCTGGAGCCATATCCGCTACACCGAGGTCTATCTCGGCGGCGGCACCGAGCACTTCAGCCTGCGGGCGCTCTACTCGCCCCACTATGTGCGCCCAGGCGCCCAGTCGCTCTACCTGGACTTCGCCGCGAGCGCGCGGCCGGCGGAGCGCTGGCGCGTCTCGGGGCACGCCGGCCTGTTGCACTACCTGGACCGGCCCCGTTCGATCGGCCGCACCGATCTCTACGACCTGCGGGCCGTCATCGCGCGGGAGTTCGATCGCGGCGACCTGCATGTCGCCTGGACGCTCCGCGGCCCTGACGGCGACGCGACCGCTACGCCGCGGGAACGCCGCAGCAGTCTCGGGGTCGGCCTGACCTACGTTTTTTAGACCCGCAGCATCGACGTCCTTGAACCTGCGTGTCCGACGCGGGCACTCACCTTGGCAACTCCGAGGAAGCGATGCTGCAGCGCCAAGGTCGTATCGAGGGTCAGGTCGCAGGCCCCTTGACGGCCATGGCCGGCTGGATCTGGAGCGATCCTCGACGGCGCGCGCTGAACCTGCTGCGGTTTGCGGCGGTGGAGGCGGATGGCGGACGCGATCTCGTCCGGGCCGCCGAACTGACCTGCGATCCTATCCTGCGCCAGCTGTTCCTGAAGCACGCGGCGGACGAACAGCAGCACGCGGACCTGTTCCGGCGCCGCGGCCTGGCGCTGCTCGCCACCCTCGACCTCTCGCGCCGGCCGAAAACCCTGCCCGACTGGCTGGCGCCCGGCGAACGCGGCCTCGACGACCTGCAGGTCGAGGCCGTCGGCATGGCCGACCTGCTCGCCTTCCTGCATCTGTCGGAGAGCGCCGCCGCCCGCGACTTCCGCCGCTACGCCGCCGCCCTGGCCCGCGATCCGGCGACCCGCACAGTCTTCGAGACGGTCCTTCGAGACGAGGCCTACCACATGACCTACACGCGCGCGCAGCTCCGGCGGGTCGCGCCGGAGCGGGAACAGTGGCTGCTCTGGAAGGGCCGCGCCGGCCGGATCTGGAAACTTTACCTGCGGCTGGCGAGCGCGCTGGCCGCCGCGATCGGCGCGGTGGTGCTGACGGTCCAATACTACGTGCTGCTGCCGCCGTTCGCCCTCCTCGCCCGGCGCGCCGCGAAGAAGGAGATCCCGGGCTGGACCCCGATTGCCGCGGACCGCAACGGCCGCCTCACGGGGCAGTACTAGCCATGAACATCCTTGGCATATCCGGCCATTATCACGACTCGGCCGCGGCCCTGCTGGTCGACGGCCTCCCGGTCGCCTCGGTGCAGGAGGAGCGGCTCTCGCGGCGGAAGAACGACGCCAGCTTCCCGCTGAAGGCCATCGACTGGTGCCTCGAGAGCGCCGGCGTTGAGCCCGAGGATCTCGACGCGGTGGTCTTCTACGAACGGCCGATGCTGAAGTTCGAGCGCATCCTGGTCACGGCGCTGCGCGCCTTTCCGCATGGTCGGAAGGCCTTCGCCCACGCGATGAAGAACAGCCTCAGCGAGAAGCTCTGGGTGCGCGGCCTGATCAGCGCCTACCTGGGGGTCGCGCCGAAGAAGATCCTCTTCACCGAACATCACCAGTCGCACGCCGCGGCGGCCTTCCTTACCGCCCCGACACAGGATGCCGCCATCCTGACCGCGGACGGCGTCGGCGAATGGGCCACCCTGACGGTGGGAACCGGCGCGCGCGGCCCGGGCCGTGCGACCCGCATCACCCTCGATCGCGAACTGCGGTTCCCGCACTCGCTGGGCATGCTCTATTCGACCTTCACGGCCTACCTCGGCTTCGCGGTCAACGAGGGCGAATACAAGGTGATGGGCCTGGCCGCCTACGGCCGCCCGACCTTCGCCGACGCGGTGCGCAGGATCGTCCGGCGCACGGCGGACGGGGCGTTCACGCTCGACCTCGACTATTTCGAGTACCACACCTCGGTCGCGCGCTCGTATTCGCAGCGGTTCGTCGAGCTGTTCGGACCGCCGGTCGACAGCTACCAGTCGATCGATCTCGCCACCGCGGAGGGCCGCCGCTTCGCCGACATCGCCGCCAGCGTGCAACTGGTGGTCGAGGAGATCCTGGTCGACCTGGCGCGCCGGCTGCATCGCGACACCGGCCTGCCGGACCTCTGCCTGGGCGGCGGGGTGGCGCTGAACGGCGTCGCCAATGCGCGGATCCTGGCGGACTCCGGCTTCGAGCGCCTGTTCGTCCCGCCGGCGCCGGGCGACGCGGGCTGCGCCCTGGGCGCCGCCCTCTACGCCGACCGCATCCATTTCGGCAATCCGGACCGGGAGATGCCGGACCATCCCTTCTGGGGGCCGGACCTGGAGCCGGATGCGCTCGCGACGCTGGCTTCCGAGGACGGGCTGGCGGCCCGGATCCTGAGCGGCAAGCGGCTGGTCGAGGAGGTCGCCCGCGAGCTCGCCGCCGGACGGGTGGTGGGCTGGATGGACGGCCGCACCGAGCTCGGCCCGCGCGCGCTGGGCCATCGCAGCATCCTGGCCGCGCCGCACCACGCCGAGATGCGCGAGCGGCTGAACCGCGACATCAAATACCGCGAGGAATTCCGCCCCTTCGCGCCCGTGGTCCCGGTGGAGGCCGCAGACCAGTTCTTCGAGCTGCCGCCCGGCGCAGCCCGACTTGGCCGCCACATGTCCGGCGTCTTCAAGGTCCGCCCGGCCTGCCGTGCAGCCCTGGCGGCGGTGACGCACGTCGACGGAACCGCGCGGGTACAGACCCTCGACCGCGCCATGGCGCCGCGGCTCTACGACCTGTTGATCGCCTACGGGCGCCTCAGCGGGGTTCCGGTCCTGCTCAACACCTCCTTCAACCTCGCCGGCGAGCCGATCGTCAATCGGGTGGCGGAGGGCTACTCCACCTTCCGACGCTCGCAGATCGACCTGCTGGTCGCCGGGACCACGCTCCTGGCCAAGCCCGCCCTGGCGCGGGCCCAGATGGAGGAGACCGCAGCATGAAGCGCAAACCTGGCCGCATGAGGCGCCAGTTCATCGTCCTCGGCAGCATGGCCGGCGCCACCAGCGACCTGGCCCAGGGCCTCTGGCGCAAACGGGCGGGGAACCGCTGGATCATACCGCTGGCGGTGTTCCTGTGCCTGACCGGCGTACTCCTGGTCACCGCCGTGGCGGTCGAGGCCCTGGCGCCCTTCGTCTACGCGATCTTCTGAGATGACCGACTGGCGCCAGCTGCTGGCCTGTCCGGAATGCCGGTCGGGGCTCCTGCCGGATTTCTCCTGCGGGAGCTGCGGCGCGACCTATCCGGCGCCCGACGGCGCGCCGCGCCTGATGCTGGCGCCGGCCGCCCGCGTCGAGACGGTGCGCGAGTTCTACGAGGCCGCGCCCTTCCCCGGCTATCCGCCGAACGACAGCCTGAGCTGGCTTCGGCGGCGCGCAGCGCGCAGCGGTTTCGCGGCCCTGCTCGAGGCCTCGATCCCCGGCGATGCGCGGGTGCTGGAGGTCGGCTGCGGCACCGGTCAGATGAGCCTCTACCTGGCCCGCGCCGATCGGCTGTTGGTCGGCGCGGACGTCACCGGCGCCTCGATCCGCCTCGCCGCCGCCGCCGCCCGGCGGTTCGGGGTCGAGCAGGCGCATTTCGTCCAGACCGACCTGCATCGGCCGGGCCTGCGCGACGCCGCCTTCGACGTGGTCTACTGCTCCGGCGTCCTGCACCACACCCCCGATCCCCAGGCCGCGTTCCGGCGCATCGTCCGGCTCGCCAGGCCGGGCGGCATGATCGTGCTCGGGCTCTACAACAGCCTGGCGCGGATCCCGCTGCGCCTGCGCCGGGCGGCCGGACGACTGAGCGGCTACCGCTGGATCCCCGGCGACCCGGTGCTGAAGGATCGCGCCGCCGAGCCCGAGCGGCGAGAAGCCTGGCTGCGCGACCAATATCAACATCCCGAGGAACACCGGCACACCGTCGCCGAGGTTCAGGCCTGGTTCCGCGTGGCGGAGGTAGATTATGTCCGATCGTATCCAAGCACCCTGTTGGCCGGCGACGATAACGAGCCGTCGCTGTTCGAGCCGGCGATCGACGACTGGGGGTTCGAGGCCTGGCTGGCCCAGATCGGCTGGATGCGCAGCCTCGGCGGCGAGGGTGGGCTGTTCGTCATGGTCGGCCGGCGGCGCGGCGGCGAGCCTCAGGGGGGCGACCTCGCCCGGGAGGTCGAAGCCGCCACGCTGGTCCCCTCGTGACGCCGCGGCGGCCGTGATCCGCGCCCTGGCGTTCGCCGCCGTGCTGCTGGCAGGCGCCGGCGCCGCCTCGGCCGCACCCACCAGCAGCGATCCCGAAAAGACCCCGGCGGGGGTCTATGTGCTGGACCCTCGCCACGCCAGCCTGGTGGTCAAGCTCGCCCACATGGGCGGCTTCTCGCGCTACACCCTGCGCTTCGACCGCATGCAGGGGACCTTCACCTATGATCCGGCGGCCTGGCGAACGACGCAGGCGACTATCGAGATCGAGGCGGCGTCGGTCGACACCGGCGACCATGGCTTCGACAAGACCATCGCCGGCTTCCTCGATGCGGACAAATTTCCCAAGATCACCTTCGTCGCCCAGTCCATCGAACCGGCGACCGAGCCGGGCGGCGGCGCAACACGGGGCAAGCTGACCGGCAACCTGACCTTTCACGGCGTCACCCGCCCGGTGACGCTGGACGTCGCCTACAACGGCTTCGGCCCGGGACTGCTCGGCATCGGAACCCGCGTCGGCTTTTCGGGCAGTGGTCAGATCAAACGCTCCGACTTCGGGGTCACAGCCGTGCACCAATACGCCGGCGACGACATCGACCTGTTGTTCGAAGTCGAATTCGCCAGGAAGTGACGAGCCGCCCATGTACAAGCTTTCGACGGCGCCTTGGGGCAAACCCATCGCCTTGTTGCTGGCGCTGTCGATCGCCGCCTGGATCGGCGCAACGCCGGCGGGCGCGGCGAACAGCGCCTCGGCCGGCGACTTGCCGAGGGGGACCTACCTGCTCGCGCCGCAGCATTCGCAGCTGGTCGTCCACCTCAGGGTCCTCGGCGTCTCGCACTATCCGGTCAGCTTCCACGGGCTCGCCGGTCGGATGGAGGCCCCCGAGCCGGCCGCCAGCGTTCCGCGCGTGACGATCCGCGTCGACCCCCGCTCGGTCAACAATCCCCGCTCGGCGGTCGCCCGTTCGATGCTGACGCTGCTGGAGCCAGACCGCTATCCGCAGATCGACTTCGCCTCGCGGGCGTTCGGCGACGCCGACGGCGAGATGTGGCTGCTCGGCGACCTGACCCTGCACGGCGTCACCCGCCCGGTTCGCCTCACGCTCACCCTGCAACCGGTCGAACGGGCGCCTGGCGGTCGCGACAGCTTCACCGTCTACGGGCGGGGCCGCATCCGGCGCTCGGACTTCGGCATGCCGCAGAATCGCACCCTGGTCAGCGACCAGGTCGACCTGACCTTCCAGGCCGAATTCGTCCAGGCGCCCACTTCGGCGGTCGCGACGCCTCAACCCCTGGCGCCCCATGGCCTGGAATAGCGGATCGGAGCCTTGGCTCGGCGGCCGGACCCGCGCCGCGGGCTCGCCCGGCGTCGCCACCCACCGCGGCGCGCGGGTGGCGGCGGAGGTCCTGGCCGCCGGCCTCGGCCTGGCCCTGATCATCGCCGCCATCGCGGCGAACGTCGCCTGGTTCGATCGCCACTTCCTGCCCGACATGTTCGCGCCGCGGCCCAAGCAGATGCGCCTGCTGGCGGGCGCGCGCACGCTGGGCGCGGTCCTGGGCCTGATCCTGCTGCTGATGGTGCGCCCGCGACTGGGCCGGCTGGCCGCCCGGGTCGGCCTGGCGCGGCTGGCGGCCCTGGCGACGCCCTACGTGCTGGCCGTGGTGGCCGCGGTCTGCGTGACCGAGGCGGTGCTGCGCAGCACGCCATGGCGCGCCGCCGAAGAAGCGCCGCCGAGCCGGGAACCTTGGCGACGCCACGACCCGGTCTTTGGCTGGGTCTATGTCCCCGATCACGTCGGCGTCGGTCGCGTGATCGGCGGGCGGCGCGCAGTCTACGCTCTCGACAGCCACGGCTATCGCGTGGCGCGGCCGGGGGATGAGGTCGACTTCGACCGTCCCAGCATAATCTTCGCCGGCGAATCCATCGTTTTTGGTCATGGGCTCGACTGGCAGGAAAGCATCCCGGCCCAGGTTCAGGCGATGACCAAGCTGCAGTCGGTGGACATGGCGGTGCAGGCTTACGCCCCGGATCAGGCCCACCTGCGGCTGGCGGCGGAACTGCCGAAGTTCCGGCGGCCGGTCGCGGTGGTGACCATCTTCATTCCCTCCCTGATCGGCCGCATCCTCGACGAGGACCGGGCGCACCTGGGATCCGACCTTCGCCTGCAGCCCGAGGTGCGCCGATGGCGGCTGGCGACCCTGGCCAGGCGGCTGCTCCCCTACCGCAGTCCGCGCGAGATCGACCGCGCCGTGGAGACCGACCGGGCCGTCTATCGCGCGACGCTCGCGCTGGCCAAGGCGCACAACGCCCGCGCCATCATCCTGTCGCCGCAGTTCCTTCCCGAGCCGCCGGCGGTCGCCAGCTACCGGCGCCGCGTCCTCGACGAAGCACACATCCCCTATCTCCTGGTCCCGATCCAGCCGACCTGGATCATCCCTGGCAACAAGCATCCCAACGCCCTAGGTGATCGGGCCATGGCGCAGGCGATCGTCGCCCGCCTCCAGTCGCCGGACAGCCAGGTTCCGCCATGAAAGCTTCCGCCAGCACGCCCCAGGCCACAGGCAGCGATCGCTACTCCATCGTGGCGATCGTGCTGCACTGGGTGATCGCCGCGGCCATCGTCGTGCAGGTGCTGCTGGCCGGCCGCATGGAGGGGCCGCGGACGCCCGAGACCTTCGCCCTCACCCAGCTGCACAAGTCGATCGGCATCACCATCCTGCTGCTCAGCCTGGCGCGGCTGGCCTGGCGGCTGATGAACCCGCCCGCGCCCCTGCCGGAGACCATGGCCCGTTGGCAGCGAACGCTGGCGCGGCTCACCCACGTCGGCCTCTACGTCATCATGATCGGCATGCCGCTGACCGGCTGGCTGATGGTCTCGGCCAGCCGCATCGCCATCCCGACCCTGCTCTATGGCGCGGTTCCCTGGCCGAACCTGCCGGTCTCCCACCTGGCCCCGGCGACCAAGGCGGTGTGGCGGCAAGTCGGCATGACCAGCCACGACACCCTGGCCAAGTTCCTCTTCGTGCTGGTCGGCCTGCACGTGGCCGGAGCCCTGCAGCACCAGATGTTCAGCCACGACGAGCCGATCCTGGCCCGCATGGCCCCGGGGGCGAAGGCCGGGCGGCGGCTGGAGCCGCGCCTGCTGCTGATCCTCGTAGCCTTTCTCGGCGTTGTGGCGTTCGGCAGGCTCGTCGAGCCCCCGAAGCCCGGTGTCGCCCCGCCGCCGCTGGCCGCCTCGGCGCCGTCGCCCGAGCCGCAGCCGGAGCCGGAGCCGGAGCCGCCAGCGCCGCCGAATCCGGCCCTCGCCGCCGCCACGACCGCCGAGGCCACGGCGGCCCAGACGCCGCCCTCGACGGAGCCGGCCCACTGGCGAATCGCCCCCGGCTCCAGCCTGGGCTTCACCACCACCTGGAGCGGCCAGACCATCGAGGGGCGCTTCGACCGCTGGCGCGCCGACATCCGTTTCTCGCCCGAGGCCCTGGAGCGCTCGCGGCTGCGGGTGACGATCGAACTGGCCTCGGTCGAGACGGGCGATGCGCAGCGCGACCAGGCGCTGCCGTCCGGCGACTGGTTCAACGTCGCCGAAGCGCCGCAGGCGGTCTTCACCGCCAGCCGCTTCGAAAAGACCGGCGAGGGACGCTACCTCGCCCACGGGGAGCTGCAACTGCGCGGCGTTACCAAGCCCCTCGACCTCCCGTTCCAGCTGAAGATCGCCGGCGTGACCGCCCATGCGCGCGGCCAGGCGAGCCTCGACCGCCGCGAGTTCGGCGTCGGCCAGGCCGAGTGGGCCCAGACCGACCAGATCCCCGCTCAGGTGACGGTTCGGTTCATCGTCAATGCGACGCGGCAATAGCCAGGGCGAACGCCTGGCGCTCCCTTCGGTACGGCTTGACGCCTCTCAGCTGAGAGGGCCCAACGCCCGGGGAAACTCGGAGGCCGAAACCCCGTTGTCGCAGGGCGCCGCGCGAAGGGCCCCATGCGACCACGACAAGTTCACCTCGGAAGCTTTGGGCTCGCCGCCACGGCGGTGCGCAGGTGAACCGGCGCGAGAGGGCGAAGCCCGCAGACCCGAAACAAGATGACGGGATCGGCCGCGCCCTAGGGCTCGGCCTGATCACCGGCGCGGCGGACGACGATCCGTCGGCGATCGGCACCTACGCGAGCGCCGGGGCAAGGTTCGGGCCGGCGGTGCTCTGGATGGCCCCGGTCACCATGCCGATGATGTATGCGGTCGTGTACCTGTCCTCGAAGCTGGGGCAGGTCTCGGGCCGCGGCCTGTTTCACGTCATTCGCGACTTCTATCCGCGATGGCTGCTGTGGGCGGTGCTGGCAGGCGTCATAACCGGCAATACGATTGAGGCCGCGGCGGACCTCGGCGGCATGGCCGCGGCGCTCAACCTGTTCATTCCGCTGCCGATCCCCTGGCTGGCCGCGGGGGTGGCGGCGTTGATCTTCGCGCTTCAGGTGTTCGGGTCCTACACCTTCATCCGCGACGTCTTTCGCTGGCTCGCCCTGGCGCTGCTGGCCTATGTCGGAGCGGCCATCCTGGCCAAGCCCGACGCCGCCCAGGTGCTGAAGGGGACGCTGCAGCCGACCATCGTCTTCAACAAGGAATTCCTCGGCATTGTGGTGGCGATCATCGGCACCACGCTTTCGGCCTACATCTACACCTGGCAGTCGAACCAGGAGGTCGAAGAGGAAATCGCCAAGGGCCGCACACGCCTCAAGGACCGCATCGGCGCGACCGACAGCGAACTCGCCCATAGTCGGCGCGACGTCCTGATCGGCATGATCTTCTCGAACGTGGTGATGTACTTCATCATCCTGTCGACAAGCTCGACCCTCTACGCCGTCGGCCAGCACGACATTGAGACCGCGGCCCAGGCGGCGGAGGCGCTGCGTCCACTCGCCGGCAGCGGCGCGAGCGCCCTCTTCACCCTCGGCCTGATCGGCGTCGGGTTCCTGGCTGTGCCGGTGATGACCACCGGAGCGGCCTACGACCTGGCCCAGGCGCTCGGCTGGAGGGCGACGCTGCACTCGAAAGCCCGCGAGGCGCCCAGGTTCTACATCGCCATCGGCGTCGTCACCCTCATCGCCATCGCCATGAACTTCCTCGGCTTCAATCCGATGCGGGCGCTGGTCCTCTCTGGGATCGTCCAGGGGTTTTCGACGCCGCCCCTGCTCCTGCTGATCATGCTGATGACCAACAACCGGCGGATCATGGGCGACCGCGTCAACGGCTTGGGCACCAACCTGCTCGGGTGGACGACGACGGCGGTGATCTTCCTCGCCACCCTGGGGCTCGTGGCGAGCTGGTTCTGGTAGACCTTGCAGCGACGGCGACAGTGTGCCGCGTCACCGCAAGAGGCGCCTCATGAACATCTCCAGCGGACGTTCGTCATCACCTGCCGCGCGACCCTGAGGAGCCAGCTTCGGCGGCTCAACGCCGTCTTGCCTGCGCCACCGCCAGGGCCTTGCGCGCCCAGGCGGTCGCCTCGTCCGGATCGTCCAAGGCGGTTTCCGGCAATCGCCAGTAGGAGGTGTCCTGCAGGGTGCGCCCTGGGCTGCGATAGACCCAGCTCACCGAACCTTCCGCCGCGAGCTCCGCCTTCAGCGCGTCATCCGCCTTGATATAGATGACGTCGCCGTCGATCAGGGCGAACATCAGCTCGCCGGCGTAGACGCCCGCGCCGCCGAACATGCGCTTGATGCGCACTGGCCCGAGGCCTGAGAACAGCTCTTCGACGAAGGCGTGGAACTCGCTCATCCCGGGCTGATCCTAGCTCCGAGCGGTGTTGCAGCCCAGGGGCCAGTGCGAGGTTGCAGTGCGACCTCGGAGTTGCCGCCGGCCGCGTTCAGGCGGATGCTGGCGCGGTCATCGCACGGAGAAGCCGCCATGCTGTTCGAGCAGATAGCGACCGGCGGGTGCCAATCCTACCTGGTGGGCTGCGGCGCGACCCGGGCGGCGGTGCTGATCGACGCCGAGCTGTCGCGGGTCGATGAGTATCGCGGGCTGATCAGCCAGCGGGGCCTGCATCTTCGCTACGTCATCGACACCCATACCCATGCCGACCACTTTTCCGGAAGCCGCGAAATCGGCAAGGCGCTCGACGTCCCGGTGGTGATGCACGCCCTGAGCCCGGCGCCCCACGCGGCGCTGCGGCTGGACGACGGCGACATGCTGATCGTCGGCGAGCTGCGCCTGGGCGCCATGCACACGCCGGGGCATACGCGCGACTCCATGTGCCTGACCCTGGCCGATCGGGTGTTTACCGGCGACACGCTGCTGATCGGCGGCGCCGGCCGCTCGGACCTGCCGACGGGCGATCCCTATGCGCTCTACGAGAGCCTGTTCGAGAAGCTTCTCACCCTGCCGCCGGAAACCCTGGTGTTCCCGGCCCACGACTACAAGGGCCGCTCGCATTCGACCATCGGCGCGGAGATCGCCGACAACCCGCGCCTGCAGAAGCGGGAGCGCGCGGAGTTCGTCGCCATGATGCAGAACCTGGACCTGTCCGCGCCGACCCACCTGACCGAGGCCCTGCGGACGAATATGACCGGCGCCAAGCCGGTCTCGCAGCTGCTTGCCGAGGCCGCCGCGAAGGTCCCCTTCATGTCGCTCGCCGAACTCGCCGCCCGCGTCGGCGGCAACAGTCGCGACATGGTCGTGCTCGATGTCCGCGAGAAGGACGCCTTCGATTCCGGGCATGTTCCGGGCGCGGTCCACCTGCCGCGCGGCCAGCTGGAACTGCGCGTCAACGCCGAGTTGACCGACCCCACCGCGAAGATCCTGACCTGCTGCGAGTTCGGCAAGATCTCCACCCTGGCGGCGGCGACCTTGCGTGAGCTTGGCTATCTTCGCGCAACCGCGCTGGAGGGCGGGCTGAAGGGCTGGCGGGAAGCCGGCTATCCCGTGAGCACCTGAGCTGCCCGGGCCAATTGCGCAGAGGCCGAACCGTGCCGCGCCTGCAGAATGGGTTCGCCACCCGCCTGATCGTCGCCGCCGCCTTCGCCTTGCTGGCGGCGTGTGGCCGCGCGGAGCTTCCCGGGCCGGTCCGGACGCCTGGGGACGCCGATGAGATCGCCCGGCGTGCGCTCAAGTCGGCGCACCTCGACGAGGAGATCGTCAGCACCGAGCGCTACGACGGCGCCTGGTTGGTGACGACCCGCCGGCGCGAGAGCTCGGCGGCCGGGCATTTGATCACCATCGACGCGGCGAGCGGCGCCCCGTCCTTCGAGCGCTATCGGACGCTGGAGATCGGCCAGCCTCCGAGACCGCAGGCGCGAGTCCATCCTGGCAAATGGTAGCGACTGTCGCCCGCCAACCTGCACCAATACCCGCAAGCGGGTCGGCGACGGCCCCCATGACGGCATATGACCATGACACTGCTCGAAATCGCGACGCGCGCTGTCTGCCAGGAAATCGGCCTGCATCCGGACCGATGGGAGAACTTCGCCCACCTCTCGCAAGCGGCGTTCGACGCCATCGCCGCGCACCTTCCAGAAGAGGTGCGCACGCTGTTCGTTGGCGGAGACCCGCGCGCGGCGGAGGCCGCCACCCTCGGCTGCGCTCTCGCCCGACACCCGGATCCCGTGGAATAGCTCGGCTGCGCAGCGATTGGGCTGGCCCGCGGCGTTGTGAGCGTCTTCTATTCGAGGGAGAATGGCGCTCACCCGCCCACTCAGGAACCGCAAATCGCAGGGCGGGGTTCACGACCGGGAGATTTTTAGATGACGTTAGCCCTCGGCGATATCGCCCCGAATTTCCAGGCCGAGACAACGGAAGGTCCGATCGACTTCCACCAGTGGCTCGGCGACAGCTGGGGCGTGCTGTTCTCTCATCCCAAGGACTTCACGCCGGTTTGCACGACCGAGCTTGGCGCGGTGGCCCGGCTGAAGCCCGAATTCGACAAGCGTGGCGTCAAGGTGATCGGCCTGTCGGTCGATCCGGTGAGCGATCACGGCCGCTGGGCCGCCGACATCGCTGAGACCCAGGGCTATGCGGTCAACTATCCGCTCATCGGCGACACCGACCTGTCGATCTCGAAGGCCTGGGGACTGCTGCCCGCCAGCCTGGAAGGCGAGGCCAAGGGCCGGACCGCCGCGGACAATCAGACCGTCCGCAACGTCTTCGTCATCGGCCCGGACAAGCGGATCAAGCTGATCCTGGTCTATCCGATGACCACCGGCCGGAACTTCGACGAGATCCTGCGGGTGATCGACAGCCTGCAACTCACCGCCAAGCACCGGGTCGCCACACCGGCGGACTGGAAGCAGGGCGAGGACGTGATCATCGCCGGCTCGGTCTCCAACGACGAGGCGAAAGGCCTCTATCCGAACGGCTGGCGCGAGCCCAAGCCCTATATCCGCATCGTCCCGCAGCCCTGAGCCAACGGACCCTACGCCCCGGCCACGGCCGCCCGACGGGTGCATGCGGTCGGGCGCGCCTGCGGTCTTGGCTCGCGGTCAGCCGACGACGCGAGTGCGCGCCTGGGAGAGCCGGGCGAACACTTCGGCCAGTGGAAGTTTACGATCCGCTTCAGGGTTCGACGCCGCCGCGACAGGACCGGCGACGTACTGCCCGAGCGAGAAGCCTTGCCCGCCGCCGCCGCGCCCGCTTCTGGCGAACGCGGCCGCGCGCAGTTGCGTCGCCAGGGCCGGCTCAGCCTCAGGCTGAAGCCGCGCGGCGACCGACGCCTGCAGCGGAGCCGGCGCGCGCTGCTCGTCGGTCGCGCGCTCCAATCGCTTGAGCACGGACCAGGAGCGGGCCGCCTCGGCGGCGGCGGCGGCGGCGCCGAATTCTTTGTAATCAAGATCGCCGCCGAGCTTGTGCATCAGATTACGGATGTCGTTCATGATGCGTAGCCCCTGTCGTTCGATCGCTTGTCCATCCGCGATGGCCTGACCTCAAGTAAGCGACCTTGGTAGGCCGCGCCGCAATCGCGCAATGCGACAGTTCGTTGACGCTTTGAACCCCAGCCCCTACCCGATGTGGGGGCGCGATACCCGTTTTGAGTTAGCCAATTTGTCGCGGCCCCATCCGCGTGCTGGATCGCGGCGCCTCGTGACCGCGCCGACGTCCGCGAACCCTAGGCATAGGCATTCGCGGCGGCGGATGACGTGGCGCCCGCCGTGACGACCGGCGAGCTGAGCGGGCCGGAGCTGGCCACGGACAGCGCCATCTCCCCTGCCCCGACATCCGCGCCGAAGGCGGCCATCGCCTGGACGAAGCTCGGGACGCCGGCGGCCCCGACCCCGGCGACAGGCGGGTCGGAGACATAGGTTCCGCCGTGACCATCGTCCGACAGCTTGAAATTGCCGGTCACATAGCTGCCGAGCAGGTTGAGGTTGGCGACGTGGCCCAGGCCGTCGGACACCGTCAGCGTCCCGCTCGTCCCGCCCGCGGCCTGGGTCCAGGAAACGGTCTCGCCGGCGCTGTAGGCGAAGCCGCCAAGGTCGATCTTCTGGCTGGGATCGCTCAAGCCGCTGATTTGCGCCTGGAAGGCCGAGACGTTGTCGAGCGTCATCACCCCGCCGCTGCCGACGAAGCTCACCGTCTGGCCGGCCCCGGCGGTCCCGTCGATCGTCGCCGAGCCCCCCGAGAGAGTCAGCCCGCCCGTGAGCACCGCGCCGGAAGAGATGGTCAGCTGGCCGCCGCTCAGCACGGTCGTCGCCACGGCAGAGCCCCCGCTGGAGACGGTCTCGACGCCGCCGGCGGAGACCAGGCTCGCGCGGGCGACGCCCCCGGACGAGACCCGCAGCACGCCACCCAAGGCCACCGACGCGGCGCTGTCGAGCCCGCCAGAGGAGACCCGCTCCACGCCGCCGTTGAGGATCATGGCCCCGCTGGCGACGCCGCCCGAGGAGACGGTCTGGCTGCCGCCGCTGCTGATGACCGTGCCGCGCGCGGCGCCGCCGGAGGAGACGCGCTCCACCCCGCCGCTCAGGATCTTGCTCGCGCTGGTCACGCCCTGGGCGCGCACCGACAGGATGCCGCCGCCGGAGACCGTCACGTTCTTGAAATTCAGGATCGCGCCGCTCGCCAGGGTGACGCCGCTGATCGGCGTCGCCGCAGCGACGACGCCCGCCGCCGAGGTCACGCCGCTGCCGACCTCGCCGCCGACGAGTTGCAGGGCGGCGCCGCTCGCGGCGGTCACGTCGGCGACGTCGGCGCCGCTGTAGAGGACCATGGTCGCCCCGCCTTGCAGGGAGAGGCGGCTCAGCGCCGCCCCCGCGGAGACGACGACGGTTCCGCGCATCGAGCCGGTCCCGTCGGCGAGCGCCCCGTCGCGCAGGGTGAGGCCGACCGCCACCCCAGTGTCGAAGACCTGCAGCACGCCGCCGCTGGAGACGATGGCGCCGCTCGCCACCGCACCGTCGTAGACAAGCTCCTCGCCGCCGGCGGAGATCGTCGTGTTGCTCGCCACGCCGCCGGAGACCACCACCTCGAAGCCGCCGAAGGAGATGACGTCCCCCCGGGTCACGCCGCCGGAGGAGACGACCTCCTGGCCGATGTCGCGGACGACCGTGCCGCTCGCCACGCCATAGACGGTCTGCACGGCCCCGTAATAGCCGCCCTGATAGTCGAGCACCGTGCCGGTGGCGGTCGCGCCCGCCTCGACTGTCACGGCGCCGTTGACGACGTCGACCCCGCTCGCCGAGCCGCCCGACAGGAGGTCCAGCACGCCAATGTCGGTTTCGAACGCATCGCCGAGCGTCACACCGCTGATCGATCCGGCGACCGTGGTCGGCGCGCCATAGTAATAGCCGCCGACGATCTCGCCCGGCCCGACCAGCTTGCCGCCGGCCGACACCGTCACCTGGCTGAGCGCCGCGCCCGAGGCCACGGTCAGCAGGCCCCCGCTCAGCACCGTGCTCCCGTCCAGCAGCAGCGTCGCGCCGCTGGAGATGGTCACGCCGTTTAGGCTCGTCGTGCTCGTCACCAGGCCGCCCGAGACCTGGGCCACGCTCGCGCCGGCGCTGATCACGGCGGCGAGTTGCACGGTTCCGCCGCTGCTGATCGTCACGCCGCTGGCGGTCGCGCCGGTCGAGAGCACCAGGTCGCCGCCGGCGGAGACGATGGTTCCGCTCACCCGCCCGCCGGAGCTCACGAATTCCACGCCGCCGGCGGAGATGACGTCGCCGCGGGCTACGCCGCCGGAAAGGACGGTCTCCTGGCCTTGCCGCACGATCCCGCCGCTGACCGCGCCATAGACGAATTCATGGGCGCCATAGCCGTCCGACAGGCCGTCGATCACCAAGCCGGTGGCCGTCGCGCCAGACTCTACGGTCATGTCGCCGTTGACGATCGTGACGCCGCTCGCCGAACCGCCCGACTGCAGGTCCAGTATGCCGATGTCTCCGTAATCGATCGTGCCGCCGAGGCTCACGCCGCTGACCGATCCCGCGACCGAGGCCGAGGCGGTGTCGAAATAGCCGCCGACGATCTCGCCCGGACCGACCAGCTTGCCGCCGGCGGACACCTTGATCCCGGCGACCAGCGAGCCGGAGCTCAAGGTCAGCGAGCCCCCGCTCAGGACCGTGGACCCATCGAGCAGCAAGGTCGCGCCGCTGGACGCCGTCACCCCGCCCAGGCTCGTCGTGCTCGCGACCCGGCCGACGGCGAGGCTCACGCCGGAGCTGATCACCGCGGCGAGGTCCACGGTTCCGCCGCTCTTGACCGCCACCCCGCTGGCGGTCGCGCCGGAGGCCAGCCCAAGGCTCCCGCCGCTGGACACGGTCAGCCCCGAGACGGCGCCCCCGCTGGCGACCTGGCCGTAGCCGCCGCCCAGGATCGCCCCGCCCCTGGCGAGGCCGCCGGCGGCGACCTGCAGCATTCCAAGGACCGTCGTGCTGCTCGCCACGCCGCCCGCCTGCACGGTCTCGATCCCGCCGGCCGAGATCTTCGCGCTGATCGCCAGCCCGCCGGACTGCACGTCCTCAACACCGCCGCCGGACACGAAGTCGCCCACCGTCACGCCGCCGGAGAACACCGTCTCCCGGCCGCCGTCACGGATCGAGGTGGCGCTGGCGAGGCCGTAGACGCTGTCGGCGCCGCGGATCACCAGGCCGGCGGCGACGCCGCCGACGTCGATGCGCGCCGATCCGACGACGGTGACGGCCGAGGCGCTGCCCGCGGACATCACCTCGAGGTAGCCATAGTCGGTTCCGCCGCGGATCAGCCCGCCCGAATGGGCATGGGCTTCCCCGCCGTAGTTGATCCTGAGGCTGGAGCCGACGCCATAAACCTGCTCAACGGCGCCGGACTCGACGGCGGTCCTCGAAACCAGGCCGCCGAGCAACACCGTCTCCTCAGCGCCGCTTTGCAAAAGAGTCCCGCTGGCGTAGCCGCCGGACTGCACGGTCACCGCGCCGCCATCCGACACGGTGAGGCCGCTGACCTGCGCGCCCGGGCCGACGATCAGCGAGCCGCCGCTCAGCACCGTGGTTCCGTCGAGCAGCAGCGCCGCGCCGCTGGAGATCGTCACCCCGCTGAGGTTGGTCGTGCTCGTGACCACGCCGCCGGCGGTCTCGGTGAAGCTCACGCCCGAGCTGATCACCATGGCCAGGTCGACGGTTCCGCCGCTCTGGACCACCACTCCGCTGGCGGTGGCGCCCGACGACAGCACCAGGCCCCCGCCGCTGGAGACGGTGAGCCCTGAGACCGACGCGCCGCGGCTGACGAAGCCGGAGCCGCCGTTCAGGATCGCGCCGCCCTTCACCACGCCGCCATAGACCTGCAGCGACCCGCCGCTGGAGATGGTGGCGCCGCTCGCCAGCCCGCCGGAATTGACGTACTCGGCGCCGCCGCTGGAAATCACCGCGCCCAGCGTCAGGCCGCCGAAATAGACGTTCTCCTGGCCGCGCCGCACGATCGTGCCGCTCGCCGTGCCATAGACGAGTTCCTGGGAGCCGTAGAGCCCGGCCTGGAAGTCGACCACCGTGCCGGTGGCCGACGCGCCCGCCTCCACGATGAGGGAGACGTTGGCGATGGTGATCCCGCTCGCCACGCCGCCGGACAGCAGGTCGACGACGCCAAGGTGGGTCGGGTCCGCGTCGCCGATCGTCACGCCGCTGATCGACCCGGCGACGGAGGATTGGCCGATGACCTCCCCCGGCCCGACCAGCTTGCCGCCGGCGGAGACCGTGATCCCGCTGACCACGGCGCCTGAGGCCAGGGTCAGCACCCCTCCGCTCAACACGGTGGTTCCGTCCAGCAGCAGCGTCGCGCCGCTGGACGCGGTCACCCCATCGAGGCTCGTCGTGCTCGTCACCACGCCGTCCGCGGTCGCGGTGAGGCTGGCGCCGGAGCCGACCACCGCGGCGAGGTCGACGGTTCCGCCGCTCTTGACGGTGACGCCGACAGCGCTCGCCCCGGCGGACAGCACCAGGGCGCCGCCGCCGGACACCGCCAGGGCGGAGATCGACCCGCCGCTGCTCACGTTTCCGGAGCCGCCGCTGCGAATCGATCCGCCCTTTTCGATCCCGCCGCCGTACACCTGCAGCAGGCCGCCGCCCGAGACGATCGTGCTGCTGGCGACGCCGCCGTCCTCGACATATTCCGCGCCGCCGCTGGAGATGGTTGCGCCGCTCGTGCGGCCTCCGGAGCCGACGTACTGGGCGCCGCCGGCGGAAATGACGTCCGCCTTGGCCAGGCCGCCGCCGTAGACCTGCTCCTGGCCGCTGCGAACGATCGACCCACTGGCCCTGCCGACGACCACCAGATAGGCGCCGTAGCCGCCGCCCGCGTAGTCGACCACCGTGCCCGTCGCCGTCGCGCCCGCCCCTGCGGTGACGGCCCCGTTGGCGACGACCACCCCGTTCGCCGAGCCGCCCGAGAGCAGGTCGAGCACGCCGACGAGGGTGATGTCCGACGCGTCGCCGATCGTGACCCCGCTCACCGAGCCGGCGACATAGGTCGGCCCGCCGTCGTAGTAGCCGCCGACGATCTCGCCCGGACCGACCAGCCAGCCGCCGGCGGACACCGTCAACTCGTCCGCCCGCGCGCCCAGGGACAAGGTGACCGTTCCGCCCGACGAGACGGTGCTGAGGTCGACCCGGCCGCCCGACAGGACCACGATCGGATCGGCGGCCGTGGCGATCAGGCCGGAGCTGGTCACGCCGGCGGATATGGTCTGGGTCATCGATCAGGTCCTGGCCGTGCGGGCGCCGGCGGTCGTTGTCCTGAAGGGCTGCCGCAGGGCTCGGTCGCTCTGCGCGCTGACGTGGTCGCTCGTGATCCGGTCGAGCGGCCGTCGGCCCCGGGGCCAACCTGCCGCCGCCTTTATTCACTAAGAATTAAGAGCTTCACCTAGTCAACCCTGGAGCGTACCACAATATTAGATCTACTTATGATCAGGCCGAGACGCGTTCAGGCCGCCGCCGACGTCGTGTTCGCCGCCACCAGCGACGGGGCTCCGAGGGAGCCCGGCGCATCGAACGGCGGCATGGTCTCGCCGGCGCCGAGGCTGGCGCCGCCGAACGCCGCCATGGCCTGGACGAAGCTGGGCAGGCCCGGCGCCCGGGAGGTCTCCACCGGCGGGTCCATGACGTAGGTCCCGCCGTGGCCGTCGTCGGCCAGCTTGAAATTCCCCGTGGTGTAGCTGCCGAGCAGCGAAAGCGTCGCCACCTGGCCGCCGTCGGTGATGGTCAGCGTGCCGCTCGTCCCGCCCGCGGCCTGGGTCCAGGAGACAGTCTCGCCGGAGCTGTAGGCGAAGCCGCCAAGGTCGATCTTCTGGCTGGGATCGCTCAAGCCGCTGATCTGCGCCTGGAAGGCCGAGACGTTGTCGAGCGTCAGCACCCCGCCGCTGCCGACGAAGCTCACCGTCTGGCCGGCCCCGGCGGTCCCGTCGATCGTCGCCGAGCCCCCCGAGAGAGTCAGTCCGCCCGTGAGCACCGCGCCGGAGGAGATGGTCAGCTGGCCGCCGCTCAGCACGGTCGTCGCCACGGCGGTGCCCCCGCTGGAGACGGTCTCGACGCCGCCGGCGGAGATCAGCGTGCCGCTGGCCACGCCGCCGGACGACACCCGCTCGACCCCGCCGCTCAGCACCGTCGTGCTCCTCGCCACGCCGCCGGAGGAGAGCGTCTGGCTGCCGCCGCCACTGAGGATCGCTCCGACGGCGAGGCCGCCGGCGGAGACCACTTCGCTGCCGCCGCTCGACACCAGGGCGCCGTTGGCCACGCCGCCGGAGGAGACGGTGAGGACGCCGCCCTTGGACACCGTGTCCGCGTTGGCCACGCCGCCGGAGGAGACCTTCAGCCCGCCGCCGGAGGAGATCACCGCGCCGCTATCGACGCCGCCCGACGAGACCCGCTCCTGGCCGCCGCTCAGGATGATGCTGCCGCTGGCGACGCCGCCCAGCGTGACGGTCTGACTGCCGCCCTGGCGGATGACCGTGGCGCGCGCGACCCCGCCGGAGGAAATGGTTTCGCCGCCGCCGCTCGAGATGATCGCGCCGCTGGCGACTCCGCCGGAGGAGACCGTCAGGAAGCCGCCGCTGGAGACCGTGTCGCCGATCGCCGCCCCGCCCGCGGACACCTTCAACGCGCCGCCGGCGGAAACCACCGCGCCGCTGTCGACGCCGCCCGACGAGACCCGCTCCTGGCCGCCGCTCAGCACGATGCTTCCGCTCGCCAGGCCGCCGGAGGAAACCGTCTGGCTGCCGCCCTGGCTGATGATCGTCCCGGTGGCCAGGCCGCCGGCGGAGATCGCCTCGCCCCCGCCGCTGGAGAGGATCGCGCCGTTCGCCGCGCCGCCGGACGAGACCGTCAGCAGGCCGCCGTTCAGCACCGTGTCGCCGACCGCCACGCCGCCCAGCGACACCTTCAGCGCGCCGCCCGAGGAGACCAGCGCGCCGCTGTCGACGCCGCCGGAGGAGACCCGCTCCTGGCCGCCGCTGAGGACCACTGCGCCGCTCGCGACGCCGCCCGAGGAGACCGTCTGGCTGCCGCCGTTGCTGAGGATCGTGCCGCGCGCGATCCCGCCGGAGGAGAGGGTGGCGCTGCCCCCGCTGAGCACGACCGCGCCGCTGGCGAGGCCCGCGGCGTAGACCCGCAGCGCCCCGCCGGAGGACACAACGACGCCGCTATCGATCCCGCCGGAGGAAACCCGCTCCTGGCCGCCGCTCAGGATGGTGGTGGCGCTGGCCACGCCCTGCTGGGTCACCGAAAGCGTGCCGCCGCCCGAAATCGTCAGGCTGGTGAAGTTGAGGATCGCGCCGCTCGACAGGGTCACGCCGTTCGCCACGCCCCCCGAGGCGAGCACGCCGGCGCTGGACGTCACGCCGCTGGCGACAGAGCCGCCGACGACCTGCAGGGTCCCGCTGCCGGCCACGCTCACGCTGCTGACGACGGCGCCGCTGTACAGAACCTCCGTGGCGCCGGCGAGGACGGTGGCGCCGATCTCCGTCGCGCCCGAGGAGACGATGGTCAGGCCGGTCAGCTGCGCGCCGACCCCGCTCAGCACCCCGCCGGCCAGGACCGTGGTCGCCGCCGCGGTCCCGCCGGACGCCACGTCCAGCTCGCCGCCGCTGGAAATCGTCGTCTGGCTGGCGACCCCGCCCGAGGCGACCGCCTCGTGCGCCGACGTCCCGGCCAGGGCCACGCCCGTCGCCGTCGCGCCCGCATCGACCGTGAGCACGCCGTTCCTGACGGTCAGGCTGCTGGCGACGCCGCCCGACTGCACCTCCAGCAGGCCGACCAGCGCCGGATTGGACGCATCGCCCAGGGTGACGCCGCTCACCAGGCCCGCATCATAGCTCGCCAGGCCGCCCGAGCCGGCGATTTCGCCCGGCCCGGCCAGGACGCCGCCGGCCGAGATGATCAATCCCTCGGTCAGGGTTCCAGAGCCCAGGCTGAGAACGCCGCCGCTCAGGACCGTCGCCCCGTCGAGCTCGAGGATCGCGCCGCTGGAGAGGGTCGCGCCGCCGAGGATGACGACGCCGGTCTGAACCCCGGCGGTCACGGTGGCGCCGCTGCCGATCACCGCCGACATTTCCAGGGCGCCGCCGCTCTGGACGAGGATGCCGGTGGCGCTGGCGCCCGACGAGACCACCAGCACGCCGCCGCTGGCGACCGTCGCGCCCGAGAGCGATGCGCCGCTCTCGACGACCAGCGAGCCGCTGTTCACCGTGGCGCTCGTCGCCGAGCCGCCGGCGTCGATCTCCGCGTAGCCGCCGGAGACGGTCAGCAAACTGTCGAGGCCGCCGGAGGAGACGTGCTCCACCCCGCCGGCGAGGACGATGCTGCCGCTGGCGGCCCCGCCGGAGAGGATGGTCTGGGCGCCGCCGCTGCTGATCAGCGCGCCGCGAACGAGGCCGCCGGCGGAGACCAGGTCCGCCCCGCCGCTGGAGAGCACGGCGCCGCTCGCCATGCCGCCGGACGCAATCGTCAGCAGACCGCCGGAAGACACCACCGCTGCGCTGTCGACGCCGCCGGAGGAGATCAGCTCCACCCCGCCGGCCAGGATCTTCGCGCCGCTGGCGACGCCGCCGGAGGAGACGGTCTGGACGCCGCCGCTGCTGACGATCGTCCCGCGGGCGCTGCCGCCGGCCAGGACGAGCTCGCTGCCGCCGCTCGACAGGACGGCGCTGCTGGCGACGCCGCCCGACGAGACCGTCAGCACGCCCTTCACCGTGTCGTTGCGCGCCACCCCGCCCGAGGACACCTTCAGCGCGCCGCCCGCGGACACCACCGCGCCGCTGTCGACGCCGCCCGAGGAGACGCGCTCCAGCCCCCCGCTGAGGATCTTCGTGCCGCTGGCCACGCCCTGCTTCAGCACCGAAAGGATGCCGCCGCCGGAGACGGTCATGCTCGTGACGTTGAGGATCGCGCCGCTGGAGAGGCTGACGCCGCTGACCACCGTCGTGGCGCTGACCACGCCCGCCGACGAGGTCACGCCGCTGGCCACCGCGCCGCCGACGGTCTGCAGCGTGCCGCCGCTCGCCACCGTCACGCCGCTGGCGATCGCCCCGCTGTTGAGGATCTCGGTCGCCCCGCTGAGCACGGTGAGGCCGGATTCCGTCGCCCCCGAAGACAGGACGATGGTCCCGCTCAGCGCGCCGTTTCCGCTGAGCACGCCGCCGGACAGCACCGTGACGCCGTTGGCGCGGCCGCCAACATCTACGATCTCGACGCCGCCGCTGGAGATCGTCGCGCTGTTTGCGACCCCGCCGGAGCTGACGTACTCGGTTCCGCCGCTGGAGACCACGTCGCCCTGGGTTGAGCCGCCGGAATAGACGTATTCCTGCCCGTTGCGGATGATGGCGCCGCTTCCGGAGCCATAGACGTTTTCGACAGCGCCGTAGTAGCCGCCCTGGTAGTCGAGCACCGTCCCGGACGCCGTCGCGCCGGCCTCGACCGTCAGATAACCGTTGGCGATCGACACCCCGCTGGCCGACCCGCCCGACTGCAGGTACAGCACGCCGACGTCCGTGCCGGTCGAGGCGTCGCCCAGCGTCACCCCGCTCACCGACCCGGCGACGTAGGACGCCGCCCCGGAATAGTAGCCGCCGACGATCTCGCCCGGCCCGGCCAGCGCGCCGCCGGCCGACACCGTCACCTGGCTGACCACCGCGCCCGCGGCCAGGGTCAGCGCCCCGCCGCTGAGCACCGTGGCGCCGTCGAGCAGCAGCGTCGCGCCGCTGGAGGCGGTCACGCCGCCCAGGCTCGTCGTGCTGGTCACCAGGCCGCCGGAGGTCTCGGTGAAGCTCACCCCGGAGCTTATCACCGCCGCGACGTGCGCCACGCCGCCGCTCTGAATGGTGACGCCGCTGGCGATCGCGCCCGAAGACAGCACCAGGGCGCCGCCGCTCGACACGGTGGCCCCGCTCAGTAGGCCTCCGGAGGAGACGATCTCGGTTCCGCCGCTGGAGATGACGTCGCCCTGGGCCACGCCGCCCAGGAAGACCGTCTCGACGCCGCTGCGGACGATCGTCCCGCTCTCCACCCCATAGACGAATTCCTGGGCGCCATAGGACGCGCCCGGTCCGTCGAGCACCGTCCCGGTGGCGGTCGCGCCGATCTCCACCGTGAGATAGCCGTTGGCGATAACCACCCCGCTCGCCGAACCGCCCGACAGCAGGTCGAGCACGCCGGCGTGGGTGGTGTTGGAGGTGTCGCCGAGCGTCACCCCGCTCACCGAGCCCGCGACGTAAGACGGGCTGCCGCTGTAATAGCCGCCGACGATCTCGCCCGGTCCGACCAGCTTGCCGCCGGCCGAGACGGTGAGCTGGCTGACCAGGGCTCCCGAGGCCAGCGTCAGCACCCCGCCGCTCAACACCGTGGTCCCGTCGAGCAGCAGCGTCGCGCCGCTGGACGCGGTCACGCCATTGAGGCTGGTCGTGCTGGTGACCCGGCCGCCCGAGGTCTCGGTGGCGCTCACGCCGGCGCTGATCACCGCGGCCAGATCCGCTGTGCCGCCGCTCAGGACCGTTACGCCGCTGGCCGTGGCGCCCGAGGACAGCACCAGGCTGCCGCCGCTGGATACGGTGACGCTGGAGATCGAGCCGCCGCTGCTGACTGTTCCGGAGCCGCCGCTCTGGATCGAGCCGCCCTTGGCGAGGCCGCCGGCCGCGACCTGCAGCACGCCGCCGTTGGAGATGGTCGTGCTGCTCGCGACGCCGCCGCTCTCGACGATTTCCGCGCCGCCGCTCGACACCTTGGCGGCGCTGGCCAGCCCGCCGGACAGAATGTCCTCGACGCCGCCGCTGGAGACCAGGGCGCCCTGCGTCACGCCGCCCGAGTAGATGTTCTCATGGCCGCCGGCGCGCAGCGAGGTGGCGCTGGCCACGCCGTAGACCGCGTCCGCGCCGGAGACCACGAGGCCGCTCGCCACCCCGCCGAGATCGATTTGCGCGCTCCCGCCCGCGGAGACGGTGACGGCCGACACCTTGCCGCCGGACTTGACCTCAAGAAAGCCGCGATCGACGCCGCCGCTGATCAGCCCGCCGGACTGCGCATAGGCCGACCCGCCCGCGCTGATCACCAGGCCATAGGCGGAGCCATAGACCTGCTCCACGGTGCCGGGCCCCTCGAGGACGGACGCCGAGACCTTGCCGCCGAGCATCACCGTCTCCACGGCGCCGCTGCTGACCATGGTGCCGCTGGCGTAACCGCCGGAACTCACGGTCACCAGGCCGCCGTCCGAGGTGACCAGCGCCGAGCCGCCGCTCAGCACGGTCACCGACTGCCCGCTGACGATCGCCAGGCCGCTGCTCGTGACGCCGGAGGAGATGACGTAGGAGCCTGACGCCGGTGGCGCGAGGGCGCTGATGATCGCGCCGCTCAGCAGGGTCACGCCGCTGATGGTCTCGGTGGCGGTGACGACGCCGGTCGTGACGGTCGCGCCGCTGCTGAGGATCGGCGTCTGGAACTCGACGGTCGCGCCGCTGAGCGCGGTCACATTGGTGACGTTGGCGCCGCTGTAGACCAGTTCGACGGCGCCGCTGCCGAGGATCAGGTTGGCTTCGGTCGCGCCAGAGGAGAGCGTGATCAAGCCCTCCAGAACCCCGTTGCCATTGCCTTGCAAGCTGGCGCCGGCCAGCACCGTGGCGCCGCTCGCAACCGCCCCGTCGTAGAGGTAGAGCGTGGCGCCGCTGGACACTGTCGTGTTGTTCGCCGCGCCGCCGTCCTGGACGTATTCCGTGCCTCCGCTGGACAGCGTCTCGGACGTGGTGACCCCGCCCGAATAGATGGTCTGCCCGGCCCCGCCGCTGTCCGAGCCGCGCACGACGCCGCCGCTCTCCGTGCCGTAGACGTATTCCTGGGCGCCGTAATAGCCGCCCTGGCCGCTGAGCAGCGTCCCTGTCGCCGTCGCGCCGGAACCCACGGTGAAGTAGCCGTTGACGACCACGACCCCGCTGGCCGTCCCGCCCGACTGCAGCCCTAGCAGGCCGACGTCATTGGGGCTGACCACGTCGCCCAGCGTGATCCCGCTCACCGAGCCGGCCACCACCGAAGCCGCGCCGAAATAGGCTCCGCCGACGATCTCGCCCGGTCCCACCAGCTTGCCGCCGGCCGAAACCGTCACGGCGTCGACCAAGCCTCCGGACGCCACGCTGAGCGTGCCGCCGCTCAGCACGATCGAGCCGTCGAGCCCGAATATCCCGCCGCTGGAGACCGTCACCCCGGCCAGGCTCGTCGCGCTGGTGATCAGGCCGCCGGAGGTCTCGGTCGCCGTCACGCCCGAGCTGATCGTCGCGGCCAAGTCGACCGAGCCGCCGGCCTTGACCACCACCCCGCTCGCCGCGCCACCGGACGAGATCACCAGCGCACCGCCGCTGGAGACCGTCACCCCCGAGATCGAGCCGCCGCCCTGTACATTGGCGCGCCCGCCGCCGAAGATCGAACCCCCCTTGGCGACCCCGCCGGAGTAGACCTCCTCGTCGCCGCCGTTCGACACCGTCGTCGCGCTGCCGACGGCCCCGTCGTACAGGTAGAGGGTCGCGCCGCTGGAGACGATCGTGCCGCTGGCGAGGCCGCCGGACTGAACCGACTCCGTCCCGCCGCTGGACAGCACCTCGGCCTTGGTGACGCCGTAGACGGTTTGCCCGGCCCCGCCGCTGTCCGAGCCGCGCACGACGCCGGCGCTCTCCGTGCCGTAGACGTATTCCTGGGCTCCGTAATAGCCGCCCTGGCCGCTGACCACCGTCCCCGTCGCCGTCGCGCCGGAATCCACCGTGAGATAGCCGTTGGCCACCACCACGCCGCTCGCCGTGCCGCCCGACTGCAACTCCAGCAGGCCGACGTCGATCCCGGCCGACACGTCGCCCAGCGTGATCCCGCTGACCGAGCCGGCGACCACCGAGGCTGCGCCAAAATAGGCTCCGCCCACCACCTCGCCCGGTCCCACCAGCTTGCCGCCGGCCAGGACCGTCACGCCGTCGACCAGACCTCCGGACGCCACGCTGAGCGTGCCGCCGCTGAGCACGATGGAGCCGTCGAGCCCGAATATTCCGCCGCTGGAGACCGTCACCCCGGCCAGGCTCGTCGCGCTGGTGATCAGGCCGCCAGAGGTCTCGGTCGCCGTCACGCCCGAGCTAATCGTGGCGCCGAAATCGACCGAGCCGCCGGCCTTGACCACAACCCCGCTCGCCGCGCCGCCGGACGAGATCACCAGCGCACCGCCGCTGGAAATGGTGACGCCGGAGATCGAGCCGCCGCTGTAGACATTGGCGCGCCCGCCGCTCAGGATCGAACCGCCCTTGGCGACCGCGTAGACCTCCTCGTCGCCGCCGTTCGACACCGTCGTCGCGCTGCCGACGGCCCCGTCGTACAGGTAGAGGGTCGCGCCGCTGGAGACGATCGTGCCGCTGGCCAGGCCGCCGGACTGGACGTATTCCCTGCCGCCGCTGGAGAGCACCTCGGCCTTGGTGACGCCGTAGACGGTCTGCTGGGCGCCGCCGCTGTCGGAGCCGCGCACAACGCCGCCGCTCTCCGTGCCGTAGACGTATTCCTGGGCGCCGTAATAGCCGCCCTGGCCGCTGAGCAGCGTCCCTGTCGCCGTCGCGCCGGAGTCCACGGTGAGATAGCCGTTGACGACCACGACCCCGCTGGCCGTGCCGCCCGACTGCAGCTCCAGCAGGCCGACGTCGATCCCGGCCGACACATCGCCCAACCGGATTCCGCTCACCGAGCCGGCGACGACCGAGCCGGCGCCGAAATAGGCCCCGCCGACGATTTCGCCCGAGCCCGCGATCTTGCCGCCCGCCGAGACCGTCACCTGGTCGGCGACGCCGCCGGAGGAGAGGGTCAGGACGCCGCCCGACGAGACCACCGTGACGTCGGCCTCGCCGCCGGACAGGACGATGATCGGGTTCGCGGCCGTGGCGGTGAGGCCCGAGCTGGTGACGCCGGCGGAGATGGTCTGGGTCATGGATCAGGGCCTGGCTTTAGGTCGTCGGTCACGCAGGTTGGGAGGACGGCGCCGAACGGGACGCCAGAGCTCGATCGATCTGGGCGATGACGTGGTCGCCGGTGATCAGCCGCGTGCACTCGAAATGGCGCGACGTGTTCTGGTGCCTGGGGCACCACATGAAGTCGTCGTGCTTGAAGCGCACGGCCGGGTCGTTCCAGCAGCTGTTGCAGGTGTGCCAGTTGATCACCCGGTAGGGCGTGGTGAACTCGTTGGTCGGGTGGGTGAAGCCGCTGACCACCACGCTCGGCGCGCCCGCCGCCCAGGCCAGCCAGGCCAGGCCGGAGGAGAGGCCGACGAAGGCGTCGGCGTGCTGCAGCCACCGCGCCCGTTCGGTCAGCGGCCGGTCGCCGGTCTCGTCCTCGGCGCCGTGCGGGATATGGGTGTAGAGCAGGCCCGCGCCGTGCACCGGCTTCTGGTCGATGCAGATGACCCGGTAGCCGCGGGCCTTCAGATGCGCGACCACCTCGCGCCAGCCGCTGGGGTTGTTCCACATCTTGCAGCCGCTGGAGCTCTGCACGGCGATGCAGACATAGGGCTCGGGGATCGGCCGGCCGCCGTCGTCGCAGGAGATCCGCGGCGCGGCCTCGGCGGGGTCGACCCCCAGGATGTAGCCGGCCGTGCGATGCAGCCCGACCATCCGGAAGTCGGTCGGCTGCCAGACGTTCTCCTTGTCGTCGAAGAACAGGCCCATCGAATAGGTGGCGTAGAAGCGCTCGGCCAATCCCTGCTGCTCGAGCTCCTCGTGGGTGACGAAGTTGATCGCCGGGTAGTTGTCGCGCAGCAGCGGGATGATCAGCCCCGACATCGCGCAGGTCAGCCGGCACCCGTGCACCTCGGCGAATCGCGCCGCATAGGGGAACCAGGCCAGGGTGTCGCCCAGGGTGCCGACCGGAAACTGGATCAGCACCTCGCGGTCGCGGCAGTCGTAGGCGTGTTCGAGGACCAGGGCGTCGCCCTCGAACACCTCCAGCCGGAAGCGGACATAGTACCGCTTGGTGCTGCCGACCGAGGCGCCCTGGTTGCGGCTCTCGAAGAGGATGTTGCCGGTATCGAGGTCGCGAAGCCGGATCAGCCACTCGCCCGCGGTCCGCTGCGGCAGCACCACACGCGCGCCCTGATTGAAGTCGAAGCGGATCCCGGCCGGCCCCGCCTGGGTCGGCGCGACGGCCGGCGGCGGGTAGGCGCCCTTGATGGGGGGAGGTTCAGGCGTGGCGGGCGGCGGCGCCTCCGCCTTCGCGGGGGCCGGATGCAGGATCACCGGCGACACCACGATCCGCGGCATCGCCGCGGGCGCCTCGGGTTCGTCCGGCATCACCGTTGCGACGGTGGGTGCGCGACTGCTCATCGCGCCGGCTCGATGACGCTCAGACGATACGTCCTGGGCATGACTATCCCCCCGAAAAACGCGACCTGAGCCACGCCGATGACCGGCGGCTGCGGCGATACTGGAAAAAGGAGCCCGCCTTCTTATCGAGACGGTCACAAGACTGAACCTGACGCGACGCGAACTGACGCGGCGGCAGCGAGCGGGCGCCCCTGCCATGCACGATGTGAAATTCGGAAATCTGCACGACCAGCTCGTGAAGCCGGCCCAACCCCCAACTCGATATCAACCTACTGTTAAGCTTTCAGGACAAATCAAGCGGATTGACTGCGACTCCTATGCGAGTTGTATTTTGCTCTCCAAACGGGCGTCGTGCCGCTGAATCGCCCACAGATCGATCGCGGCGCTCCATAACTTGCCTAAGTCGTCAGAATTTGGCCTGGGCCCCGCGCCCGGCCCTGATCAGGTCAAACCGACACGATCCCGGCGTATCGACCGGAGAACGGACGACGTGTCGACGAGTGGGGGCTCGGTGCAATTGGACAACCACAGCCAAAACGTGAAACGTCCCGTTGCGTTTGTTTTGGCCAGCAGCGACCAGGGGACGCTGATCCTTAACCGCAACGACGGGCACACCGTCGGCGACCGCCACTTCGGCGTGGGGATCGAACTGCTCGTCAACGGAAGCTTTTGCGCCGATGAGGTCGCGCTCGCCACCCGGCTGCTGGACCTTCGCCGCGCGGTCCACGGCGACGGCGTGGTCGCCATCGACTGCGGGGCCAACATCGGCGTCCATACGGTGAGCTGGGCCAAGCGGATGACCGGCTGGGGCCATGTCGTCGCCATCGAGGCGCAGGAGCGCATCTACTACGCCCTCGCCGGCAACATCGCCCTGAACAACTGCTTCAACGCCCAGGCCCTGCACGCCGCCGCCAGCGACCAGGACGGCGTCCTGCGGATCCCCACGCCCGACTATCTGCGGCGCGCCAGCTTCGGCAGCCTGGAGCTCAAGCGGCTCTCCAGGCCGGAAGACATCGGACAGGCGATCGACTACAGCGACGCCGCGCTGACGCCGGTGCGCTGCCTGCGGCTCGACTCGCTCGGCCTGGCGCGGCTCGACCTGGTCAAGATCGACGTCGAGGGCATGGAGCTCGAGGTGTTGCGGGGCTCCGCCGCCGTCTTGGAACGCTTCCGGCCGATAATCCTGGTCGAGCCGCACAAGTCCGATGGCGCCGCGCTGCTGGGCGTCCTCAGGGCGGCGGGCTACCAAGTCCACAACACCGGCGGGATGAACTTGCTCGCGGTGCACGGCGAGGACGCCTGCCGTCGGCACATCGTGGAAGAGGCTCATGAGGCGCGCTAGCCGGCCGAGGTCGCCGCGCGACGCCGCGCCGGGCGCTCCGCCCGCATGACCCCCGGCCTCGGCGCGCCCGCGGGGCAGGAACCGGGTGCGGCGGCCCTGGCCTTCCTGCTGCAGCTCATCGGCCTTCCGGCCGACCCCGCGGAAATCTTGCACCGAAGCGGCAAGCGGTCCCTCGACGAAGACGACCTGCTGCGCGCCGCCCGGCTTTTTCCGGTGAAGGCGCGGACCCTCACGAGCTCGCCCCAGCGGCTGCAATCCACGCCGATGCCGGTGATGGCGGCCATGAAGACCGGCGAGTGGGTGATCATCGGCGGCGTCGCCGAAGGCTGGATCCTCATCCAGGACCCGGCCGCCCCGGCCCCCGAACGCCTGACGCTGGACGCCTTCGGCGAGCGTTGGACCCGACGCCTGCTGCTGATCAGCCGCCGGGCGACCCTCGGAGACCCCTACCGGCGCTTCGGCTTCGGGTGGTTTCTCGGCGCGATCGCCAAGTACCGCCAGCCGCTGCTGGAAGTGCTGGCCGGCTCCTTCTTCGTCCAGCTGTTCGCGCTGCTGACGCCGCTGTTCTTCCAGGTCATCATCGACAAGGTCTTCGTCCATCGCGGGCTCTCGACGCTTGAAGTGCTCGCGTTCGGGCTGACCGTGCTGTCGGTGTTCGAGGTCGCGCTTGGCGGGATCCGCATCTACCTGCTCTCCCACACCTCGAACCGCATCGACGTCGAGCTCGGCTCACGCCTGTTCCGGCACCTGATCGGCCTGCCGATGGCCTACTTCCAGACCCGACGGGTGGGCGACACCATCGCGCGCGCGCGGGAATTGGATAATATCCGCCAGTTCATGACGTCCTCGGCCATGACGCTGGCCCTGGACCTGTTCTTCGCCCTGATCTTCCTGACGGTGCTGTTCGTCTACAGCCCGCTGCTGACGATCGTCGTGGCGGGCGCCCTGCCCCTCTATGTGCTGCTGAGCCTCGGCCTGACGCCGGCCTTCCGGGAACGGCTGGACGAGCGGTTCCGCCGTGGATCGGAAAACCAGTCGTTCCTGGTCGAGGTGGTCTCCGGCGTCGAGACGATAAAGTCCATGGCGATCGAACCGGTCATGCAGCGCCGCTGGGACGAGCAACTCGCCGGCTACGTCAAGGCGTCCTTCCAGGTCGTCGCCCTGAACACCGTCGGCAGCCAGACCGCAGCGATGATCAGCAAGATCACGGTGATCCTGGTGCTGTTCTTCGGCGCCAAGCTGGTGATCGACAACCGACTGACCGTCGGCGAGCTGGTCGCCTTCAACATGATCTCCGCCCAGCTGTCCGCGCCGGTGCTGCGGATCGCCCAGCTCTGGCAGGACTTCCAGCAGGTGCGCATCTCGATCGACCGCACCGGCGACATCCTCAACACCACGCTCGAACCCGGCCAGTCGGGGCCGTCGAGCCTTGCCGCCATACGCGGCGACATCCGCCTGGAGGGGGTGACGTTCAGGTATAGGGCCGACGGCCAGCCGGTGCTGCGCGACGTCAGCCTGGACATACCGGCCGGCCAGGTGATCGGCGTCGTCGGATCATCAGGCTCCGGAAAGAGCACCTTGGCCAAGCTGGTCCAGCGGCTCTACGTACCGGACAGCGGCCGCGTGCTGGTCGACGGCCACGACCTTTCGCTGGTCAACCCCGCCTGGCTGCGCCGACAGATCGGCGTCGTGCTGCAGGAAAGCGTGCTGTTCAACCAGTCGGTGCGGGAGAACATCGCGCTGGCCGATCCGGGCATGCCGATCGAGCGGGTGATCGCCGCCGCCAAGCTGGCCGGCGCCGACGAATTCATCGCCGCCCTGCCCGAGGGCTACGCCACCAGGATCGGCGAGCGCGGCGCCTCGCTGTCCGGCGGCCAGCGGCAAAGGATCGCCATCGCCCGGGCTCTGGTGGTGAACCCGCGGATCCTGATCTTCGACGAGGCGACCTCGGCGCTCGACTATGAAAGCGAGGCGGCCATCCGGGCGAACATGCGCCAGATCTGCGCCGGCCGGACGGTGCTGCTGATCGCCCACCGACTGTCCACGCTGCGCGACGCCGAGCGGATCATCACCATCGAGAAGGGCCGGGTGATCGAGGACGGCGATCACCACAGCCTGCTGCGGACGGGCGGCCGCTACGCCGAGCTCTGGCGGCTGCAAACGGTCGATCCGCCGAGCCCCGTCGGCGCATGATGCGCGTCGCCGACGGCCTGGCCAGTCTGTTCCGGGGGCTCTCCAGCGCCTTGGACAGCCGCGAGGAGCGCGAGTTCCTACCCGCGGCGCTGGAGATCATCGAGACGCCGCCCTCGCCGGTGAGCCGGGTCTTCGCGCTGCTGATCGGCCTCTTCTTCATCAGCGCCGTGGCGTGGGCGTTCGTTGGCAAGGTCGACGTGATCTCGACGGCGGCCGGCCGCATCCTGCCGGCCGGCGAGGTCAAGGTCATCCAGTCGCTGAACCCGGGGCTGGTGACCGCGATCCATGTCGCCGATGGGGATGTCGTGCGCACCGGCCAGGTGCTGATCGAGCTCGACCCGACGCAGACGGGCGCCGACAAGGACCGGCTGGCCGCCGAGCTGATGCAGGCGCGCCTGGACCTCGCGCGCCTCACCGCGCTGAAGTCAGGCATGGCGGGCGCCGGGCTGAAGTTCGTTGCGCCGCCCGGCGCGACGCCCGAACAGGCGGCGGACGCCGAGGCGGCCATGCGGGCCCAGGCGTCCGAACAGGCGAGCAAGCTCGCCGACTTCACCCACCAGATCGCCCAAAAGGCCGCCGAGGCGGCCGAGATCGTCGCCGAGAGCGACCGCGTCAACGCCACCTTGCCGTTCCTGCGCAAGAAGGAGCAGGCCCATCGCGCGCTCGTGGACCGCGGCTATGGCGCGACCCTGGCCTACCTGGATGCGCAGCAGCAGCTCAGCTCGGCCGAACATGAGCTGGAGATCCAGGCGCGACGCAAGGACGAGGTGCTCGCCACGCGCGCCGCGCTCGAACAGGCGCGCGAGGGTACGCGGCAGCAGTATGCCGACAACGTCCTGAGCAAGCTGGGCGAGGCGCAGGTGGAGCAGAACCGGTATTCGCAGGATCTGATCAAGGCCGAAGCCATGGCGGCCCAGACCCAGCTGCGGTCGCCGATCGACGGCGTCGTGGAGCGGCTGGCGGTGCATACGCTGCAGGGCGTGGTGACGCCGGCGGAACAGCTGATGATCATCGTCCCGCAGAGCCGCAACGTCGTCGTCGAAGCCCAACTCTCGAACCGGGACGTGGGCTTCGTCCATCCCGGCCAGGCCGTCAGGGTGAAGATCGAGACCTTCGATTTCACGCGCTACGGCCTGCTGGATGGCCACGTGGTCGGCGTGAGCCGCGACGCCATCGCTCCAAGAGCTCGCCCGGCGACTGGCGCAGGCGACGGCGAGACTTCCGAACCAAGCGTCACAAGTCCGCCCTACGTCGCGCGCATCGTACTTTCCACCACCAGCATGCTGGTCGACGGGCGGATGCAACCCCTGCAGGCCGGCATGGCGGTGACCGCCGAGATCAAGACCGGCGAACGCACCATCATGGACTATCTGCTCTCTCCCCTCGCCCGGAAGACGGCGGAAAGCCTCCACGAACGCTAAGGGAGCTACGATGCTGCTCAGGGTGCTCGCCTTGCTGGTCCTGGCGTTCGCGCTTCCGGCGGCGGCGGCGTCCGTCACGGTGTCGGATGTGACAGAGTTCCGGAAGGGGCCGTTCTTCATCTATCCGTCGCCCTGGGGGCGGCCGGGCCTGGCCCAGGGGCGCGACTACGCCGACGTGATCCAGACGGACACATCGTCGTTCCCGAACGGCACCCGGTTCGAATGGCGCTGGCCGAACACCCAGGCCCCGCGTGGCGTCTACGGCTACGACTACATCGGCTACGGCGGCTACTACGGTTCGGCGAGCGCGACCGAGACGCCGGTGACGGCCCGGCAGGTCAAGGCCATCCATCAGCTGATGGTGGCCAGCGGCTTCGGCGTCTCGGGCGAGACGGACAACTTCAACGTCGTCATCGACTTCTTCCTCACCGCCCACCCCCACGGCGTCCCCGACGGCGCGGAGCGGCTCTGGGAGATCGAGGTTCTGCTCCACCCCAGCAAGGTCTCGCGCACCTGGGCGGCCAAGCAGGTGACGGTCGGAAGGTTCGGGCGCTGGAGGGTCACCCGCGCCGGCAACGACTTCCTGTTCATGCCAAGCGGCGACCTGCTGCAGTCCAACCTCGATCTGAAGGCGATGCTGCAATGGCTAGTGGCGCGCAAACAGATCAGCGGAGCCGAATGGTTCAATGGCCTGGGGCTGGGCGCCGAGCCGGTTCAGGGCGTCGGCGGGCTGACGATCGGCAGCATCTCGGTCGCTTACCGCTAAAGCGCTTCCCCCTCACGAGGGATCACGCCAGCCAGTCGGGACAGGGTCTCGCCGGCGGCGCCCGCCCTCACCCGCCCAGGCGCAGGCTCGGCGTCAGCTGCGCGGGGTCGACCCGCAGGTCGAGCAGTGCGGGCCGCCGCGCCGCGGCCGCGCGTTGAAAGGCTTGCGGGAAGGCCTGCGTGGTCTCCACCCGTTCGGCATAGGCGCCGAAGCTTTCGGCCAGGGCGACGAAATCCGGATTGACGAGATCGGTGGCGACGACCCGGCCGGGGAAGCGCCGTTCCTGATGCATTCGGATGGTCCCATACATGCCGTTGTTGACGACGAGGATGACCAGGTTCGCCTGGTGCTGCACCGCGGTCGCCAGCTCCTGCGGGTACATCAAGAAGCAGCCGTCGCCGGCGAAGGCCACCACGCTGCGGTCCGGCTCGCGAAGCTTGGCGGCGATGGCGGCGGGCACGCCGTAGCCCATCGCCCCGCTGGTCGGCGCAAGCTCGGTGCGCAGCCGACGATAACGGAAATACCTGTGCACCCAGGCGGTGTAGTTGCCAGCCCCGTTGGCGACGATGGCGTCCTCCGGCAGATGTTGGCTGAGCCAGCCAACGACCTGGGCCATGTCCACGTAGCCCGAGGCCGTCGCCGGCGGCGTGCTGAATTCCAGGTAGGCGCTGCGCGCCTGCTCCAGCCAGGCGCTGCGCGCCTCGCTACGAGGGACCGCGAGATCGCGCAACGCCAGGCAGAACTCCGCCGGCGCACAGGCGACGGCGAGCCTGGGCTGGTAGACGCGTCCGAACTCGTCCGGATCGGGGTGGACGTGCACCAACGCCTGGCTGGGCTGCGGCGGCGTCAGGAGCGTGTAGCCGCCGGTGGTGTTCTCCCCCAGCCGCGAGCCGATGCTGATCACGAGGTCGGCCGACGCGAGTCGCTGCGCGAGGCTGGGATCCACGCCCAGCCCGAGGTGGCCGCAATAGTTGTCGTGACGGTTGTCGATGATGTCCTGGCGCCGGAAGCTGGCGGCCAGCGGCGCGCCGCTTCGCTCGGCGGTCTTCATCAGCGCCAGCCGGCCGGCGTCCGTCCAGCCGCCGCCGCCCACGACGATCAGCGGACGCTTCGCCTCACCCAGCATGGCCGCGACCTGCTGCACGTCTGCGGCTTGCGGGACGACCGTCGCCGGCTCGACGCGGGCCACCGGCGGCGGCGCCGCGATCCGGGCGGAGAGGATGTTCTCCGGAAGCGAGAGCACCACCGGCCCAGCGCGGCCGGACATCGCCAGGCGGAAGGCGCGAGCGACATATTCCGGAATCCGCGCCGCGTGGTCGATCTCGGCCGCCCATTTGGCGAGCGGCGCGAACATGGCGCGGAAATCGACCTCCTGAAAGCCGCCGCGATCGCGGGCGTCGCTCGCCACCTGGCCGATGAATAGGATCATCGGCGTGGAGTCCTGGAACGCCGTATGGACGCCCACCGAAGCATGGGTGGCGCCCGGGCCCCGGGTGACGAAGCAGATCCCCGGACGCCCGCGCAGCTTGCCGTCGGCCTCGGCCATGTTCGCCGCCCCCCCCTCGTGGCGGGCGCTGACGACGGCGATCTCCGGATGGTCGTGCAAGGCGTCCAGCACCGGAAGGTAGCTCTCCCCCGGCACGCAGTAGACGCGGTCCACCCCCTGGTCGCGCAGCGCCGCGACCAGGACCTGACCCCCGGTGCGCTCCGCCTCCGCCGACTTGGCTTGCTTCATGCGCGACCTCTCACCCGGCGAGCTTGCGCAGCCAGAGCGCGCCACCCGGATTGACGAGGAAGCGCGGGCAGGTTTCGGAGATCATTTGTCGCTCGAGCTTGCCCATATAGTCGTTGAACATCAGGATTTCATAGTCACGGTTGCCGCTCAGGAAGGCGCGCATCGCGTAGAGTTCGTTCCAGGACCGGTTCTCGTCCACCGCCCAGGGCCGCGGATATTCGAACGGCCAGAACATGTCGTGGAAATGAATGATCACGCCGGGTGCGAGCGCCGGCAGGATTTCGAACAGTTCATGGCAGACATCGCTGCCGGTCTTCAGCACGTGGGTCGAGTCGATGAACAGGAAATCGCCGGGCTGCAGCGAGGTGAAGACCTCGATCGGGCAGGCCTGGACGGGCGAGACGATGAACTGGGCCCGTTTCACGTCGGGACCCACCACCGCCCGCAGGATATCCGGGTAAGGCTCCACGAAGGTGACGTCGCAGGGCTTCGGCCAGTCGGCGGAGAGGGTGTCGAGGAGCAGAGCCGAGGAGAAGCCGGACCCGACCTCCACCACCCGTCGCGGTCGCCAGCGCCGCAGCATGGCGTAATAGACGAGGCCGTCCCCCCAGGCGTAGGCGGGGTTCTCGAAGTAGTAATGGAACCCAGCCGCCCTGTGCGCCGGAAACGGCGCCGCGGCAAGGTCCGGCTGCAACTCGCGCCAGAGCCGCACCATCGCGTCGCGATCGATCGCCACATCGGCGAGACGCTCCGGCGGCGGCGCGGCTTCGGCGACGGCCAGCACACGGTCCGCCTCCACAGGATCGACCACCGGCGAATAATAGTGGCCGAGCGGCACGAACAATTGCGACGCCGGTGGCGGGGGCGCCGACCGAGGCCCGAGCGCAGCCGTCTTGGCCGAGTATGCTCGACCCACTCCGCTTCGACGCCAGAACTGCATCAAGGACATTGTTTTCTCTCTTGGCCGAACGAGCAGGCAATCCGCACCGCGTCGGGGGCGGTTCTTTATCGCGGTGGAGGGTGACGCCAAGACAATACGAGGGCAGTCGGCGCGCTGCCTAGCCGAGAACGGAGCGGCCGCCTTGCCTGGCGGCTTGGCCTGGAGGAGCCCCGCCGTTATGTAGTCACGGTACATATCACTGAGGCGCCCTAAAGATGTTCCATCGTCGCCTGCTCCTCGCCGCCTTCTGCGCCGTCGCCTTCGCCGGGGCGGCCGATCCGGTTCTGGCCACCGAGACCCAGGTCGCCGTGGCCGCCAACTTCACCGAGCCGGCCAAGGAGATCGCCGCCGCCTTCGCCGCCGCCACCGGCGACAAGGCGCTGCTCAGCTTCGGCTCCTCCGGCCAGTTCTATGCCCAACTGGCGCATGGCGCCCCCTACGAGGTCTTCCTCTCCGCCGACTCCGAGCGGCCGCAGAAAGCCGAGCAGGACGGGCTGGGCGTCCCCGGCACGCGGTTCACCTACGCCACCGGCAAGCTGGTGCTGTTCTCCAAGACACCCGGGCTGGCCAACGGCGGCAAGGTCCTAAGGTCCGGGCGCTTCAACAAGCTGGCGATCGCCGATCCGACCTCGGCGCCCTACGGCGCGGCGGCCATCCAGACCCTGCAGAAGCTCGGGGTCTATGACGCGGTGAAGCCGAAGATCGTCACGGGCTCATCGATCACCCAGGCCTACCAGTTCGTCGCCACCGGCGCGGCGGACCTGGGGTTCGTGGCGCTCTCGCAGGTGATCAACGAGCCCGGCGGCTCGCGCTGGCTGACGCCCGCGGCCGACTACGCGCCGATCGACCAGCAGGCGATCCTGCTGGTCAGCGGCCAGAAAAACCCGGCCGCCAAGGCCTTCCTCGACTTCCTGAAGACGCCGGCGGCGCGCGCCATCATCAAGCGCTACGGCTACGAGGTCCGCTGAGTCATGGCCCAGGTCGTCTGGACAACCGCCGAGCTCGCCGGCGTCACCACCCTGCTGCTGCTGGCGCTGGCCACGCCGCTGGCCTGGTGGCTGGCCCAGCCCGGCGGCTGGTGGAAGGAGGTGACGGCCGCGGTCGTCGCCCTGCCGCTGGTGCTGCCGGCGACGGTGCTGGGCTTCTACGTCCTGGTGGCGCTGGGGCCGGAAAGCCCGCTGATGGCGCTGTTGCACCCGTTCGGCGTCCGTACGTTGGCCTTCACCTTCACCGGCCTGGTGATCGGCTCGGTGATCTATTCGCTGCCCTTCGCGGTGCAGCCGATCCGCAACGCCTTCGAAGCCATCGGTCCGCGGCCGATGGAGGTCGCCGCGACGCTGCGCGCCGGGCCGCTCGACCGCTTCTTCAGCGTCGCCGCACCCCTGGCGCGGCGCGGCTTCGTCACCGCCGCCGTGCTGGTCTTCGCCCACACCATCGGCGAGTTCGGCGTGGTGCTGATGATCGGCGGGGCGATCCCCGGCAAGACCGAGGTGGTCTCCACGCGGATCTACCAGCTCGTGGAGTCGCTGCAATTCGGCGAGGCCCACCGCCTGGCCGCAGCCCTGGCGCTCAGCGCCTTCGCCGCCCTGCTGGCCCTGCTGCTGGTCGACCGTCAGGCCCTGGCGAAATGGCGATAACGGCGGCGACTTCGCCGCGGCAAGAGCCCCCGCGTCGAGGCGCGCCGAAGCGGCTATAGTGACGCTTTAGATTTCCAGGGGGAACGCCGTGCAAGGCGCACTTGATCGCCCGCTGCTGCTGGTGCTCGGCATGCATCGGTCAGGGACCTCGGCCCTGACTCGCCTGCTCGCGGCGGCGGGCGCGACGCTTCCCAGGCAGCTGATGCACGCCGATGAGTTCAATCCGCGCGGCTATTTCGAGTCCGGCCGCATCGTCTGGGTCAACGGGGCGAGGCTGCACGGCAGCGGGTCGGCCTGGGACGATCCACTGCTGTTTCCCTGTCCCGACTGGCCGGCTGCGGAAGACGCGAAATGGTGCGCGCTCGCCCGCGAGGTGTTCGAGGCGGAATTCGGGGAGGCTGCGCGGCCGCTGGTGAAGGATCCGCGCCTGAGCGTCGTCCTGCCGGCCTGGCGTCCCGTCTTCGCCGAGCTTGGCCTGCAGCCGGCCTGTGCGATCGCCGTGCGCCCGCCCGCGGCCGTCGCGGCCTCCCTGGTCCGGCGCGACGGCTTCGCGCCGGAGAAGGCGCTGCTGCTGTGGGCGAGCTACATGGTCGCCGCGGTCGTCAACACGCGCGGGCTCGCCCGTGTGTTCGTGAGCTACGACGCCCTGCTGGCGAACTGGCGCCGCCAGGCGGATCGGATCGAGGCGGGGCTCGGCCTCCCCTCGCCCGCGCGCGACGCCGCAAGCGCGTCCGCGATGGACGCCTTCCTGGCGTCAGACCTGCGCCACAACGTCGGCGGCGGCGATCTCGCCCGATACGGATGGGCCGGCGAGTTGGCCCGACAGGTCCACCAGGCGCTGGAAGGCGCCGTCTTGGGGGGATCGCCCGACCTGCAGGCGCTGGCGGCGGCGGCGGACGTGATCGCGGCGAAGCGCCGCGAGTTCGGGCCGATCGTCTCCTCGATCAGCCGCAATCTCGATACCGCGCGCAACGAGATCGTCCGCCTGCGCGCGGGCTCGGCCAAGGTCGAAATCCAGGCGCCCGGAACAGCTTGAGCGAATGGCATGGCCGGGACCCTACGCCAGGTTGTCCCACCGCTACGGCCATGCTTGTTTGCGCCTTCGTTTGGGGCGCGGGTGCTGATCGCCACCCTGACCGGGGTGACGACGCTGTTCGCCCACGAAATCCTGATCAACTGACGGCGTCGTGAGATCGGGCCGGGCGGGCGCGCCGAACGCTCAGTGGGGTTGCACGTTCGGGTTTCGCGTGCTGCGGTCGTCAGGGTCCCTGCCACTCCGGCGAGCTGTTGGACCTGTGCGCAAAGCGAAGGAATAGGAAAGGTCATGGCCGAGCTGAAGCCCCCGCGTTCGCGCGAAGAGACGGATCGGAGCGTCTTTGGAGACAGTCACGTTCGCCTGTACCGCGAGACCAATGGCGAGCAGGGCTACATCTGGAATGACGCGCCGATCCTGTTGCTGACGACCAAGGGGCGCAAATCAGGCCAGATGCGCACCACGCCGCTGATCTTCGTCAGCAACAGCGACAGCCCCGCGATCATCGCCTCCAAGGGCGGCGCGCCGGAGCACCCGGACTGGTACCAGAACCTCGCAGCGGACCCGCACGTGCAGGTGCAGATCAAGGCGGACGTCTTCGACGCCGTGGCGCAGACGGTCGAGGGGCCGGAGCGCGAGCGCCTGTGGGGCGAGGCGGTGAAGATCTGGCCGCAATACGCCGACTACCAGCGCGCGACGGAGCGCCAGATCCCGGTCGTGGTGCTCCAGCGACAGCCAGGCTGATCGGCGCTTGCGGCTGAAGACGCCCGGGGACGGCTGGAAGATCTGGGCGGGCTCCGCCGGACCGACGATGGCGCTGGCGTCCGCGGGGCTGTTCGGCGCGAGCACCCCGCTCGCCAAGCTGCTGCTCGGGAACGGCGCAGATCCCTGGCTGCTGGCCGGCCTGCTCTATCTCGGCTCCGGCCTTGGCCTCGGTCTCTTCCGGCTCGTTCAGCGCGCGTTCCATCCCCGTGGGGCGGAGGCGCCGTTGCGGAAGATCGACCTTCCGTGGCTGGCGCTGGTCGTGGTCTCGGGCGGGATGATCGGGCCGCTGCTGCTGATGGTCGGCTTGTCGGCGACGCCGGCCTCGTCGGCCGCCTTGCTCCTCAACATCGAAGGCTTGGCGACCATGGGCCTTGCCTGGGTGGTGTTTCGGGAGAACGTCGACCGTCGCCTGCTTGCGGGAGCCGCCGCAATCCTCGCAGGCGCCGTCCTGCTGGCCTGGACCGGCGGGCCGGCCGGCTTGGGCCTGGGATCGCTGGCCATCCTCGGCGCCTGCTTCGCCTGGGGCGTCGATAACAACCTCACGCGCAAGCTGTCGTCGGCCGACCCGGTGCAGATCACCGCGATCAAGGGCGTCGTCGCAGGCGCCGCGAACCTGGCCTTGGCGCTGGCCCGGGGGGCCGCGATTCCCGCGCCGCCGGCGATCCTCGCTGCCGGCGTGATCGGCGTCTTCGGATATGGATTGAGCCTAGTGCTGTTCGTCCGCGCGCTGCGGAGCCTCGGGACGGCGCGGACCGGCGCCTATTTCTCCACGGCGCCTTTTCTCGGCGCGGTGATCTCCCTTGCGCTGTTTCACGAACCGCTGACGCTCCAGCTGGCGCTGGCGGCCGCCCTGATGGGCTTCGGCGTCTACCTGCACCTCTCCGAGCGCCACGAGCACGCGCACGTGCACGAGGCGATGGCTCACGAGCACAGGCACGTCCACGACGCGCACCATCGCCATGACCACGGAGCGGACGATCCGCCGGGCGAGCCGCACAGCCATCGGCATGAGCACGCGCCGATGCGCCATAAACACCCGCACTATCCGGACCTGCACCACCGGCACGACCACGCCCACTGACGCCGGTCCGGGCGGCTTTGCGGTCTCCGCCCGCTCTCAGGCGAGGCCGTGGCCTTGGCCGTGGAGCGTGTCTGTCTTTGACGGCGAATGCCGCCGCCTCGAACGCCTAAGGCTGCGCCGCTAATTTTGTTGGTGACCACGACCGTGGCCGGCCTTTAGGCGCGCGCTGACCGCAAACTTTCCGCCGAACCGAAGCGGACCTCTATTCTCGAGTCCAGTTCTCCGGAGATGAGGAAGCGGTCAAGCGCCACGAGTTCCTGACGTACTGGGCCGAGGAACTCAACCATGCGATCTTCAGGCGACGTCGGCTCCACATCGCCCGCCCCCCGCCCGAGCAGACGTCGCCAAAACGGGTCGCCTCGGCGGCGGGCGGCGTCCCGCATCGGCCGGATTGCGCCCATCACGAGATGAGGGCTGTCCCACGCCGGGCCATCGAAAACCAGGAATGACGTCTCGAATGCCGCGCCGGCGCGATCCTCCCGCCACGTGAAGGACAGCCATTGCCGTCGTCCGTCAAAAATGCGGGTTACGTCCCACGCCCTTCCGCGGAATTCCGGATCGCGGGCGGCCAAGGCCCACCCCGAGGCTTCGAGTTGCGGCAAAAGCTCGAACCTGAAGGTGGACGCCAGGCGCAGGTCCGGCGATGGCCGTGGACGCCGGCCAACCGACTCCAGGATCGTCCATTCCACCGGCAGCGGCGCCTCGGGATGATAACCGCACAACCTCTCGCTGAGCCGCACGGGCGCCTCGTACATGTAGTCGACGTGCTCGAACCCGCCCTCCGCCTGTTCGAGGGCGAGTTCCGCCCGCACCTGCGCAAGCAGCCTCGGTGGTTCGCCGTGGACGGTCACGTCGTCCAGGCCCCGTTCCGGATCGTGCGTCACGGCCCAGACGGGCGCGCCGTCCCGGAACGCCCTCAGCTGGCTGAACATCACCCGGTCGTCCATCTCGGCGCCGAGCGCCAGCGTTCCGGTCGAGGCGCGCGGCAAAAGCCGGTCCAGATCGAGCCCCTTTCCCCAGGACGCGATCACCACCCAATTCTCCGGCAGGACGGCGCAGGCCACCGACACGTTCAGCTCATCGCTCGCGAGACCAGCCTCAACGAAGCCCAGCCGCTCCAGCAGATCGGCCTTGTCTGCGCCCTGCACGGCCAGCCAGTTCAGATTCGCGCCCATCCCGCCCTCAACACCCACACCGTCAATTTGCGGAGCTAGCTGCAAGGCCGCGCGTCCGTCAAGAACGAAGGGAGAACATTGATAGCGTGGGAAATGCGCAAAGATCAGCGTCGCTACCCCTGGGAAGTTGGCGACGTCCACTTGACGCTGCGGCCCCAAACGCTCCACTCGCTCTCTTCGAGCGGCGGCGGAGTTAGGGGGCACGGTGAGCAGGTTGTGGTCAGAGCTCGTCCGCGGTCTTTCGCCCTATGTACCCGGTGAGCAGCCGCACATCCCTGGGCTCGTCAAACTGAACACGAACGAAAGCCCGTTTGGCCCCTCGCCGAAAGCAATCGAGGCGATCCGGGGCGCGGCGAGTGAGGCGCTACGCCTCTATCCGGACCCGCAGTCCAGCCGGTTGCGGGCCGTGCTGGCTGGCCGCCACAAGGTCGCGCCGGAACAGGTCTTCGTCGGCAACGGCTCGGACGAGGTGCTGGCGCACGCCTTCGCGGCGCTGCTGAAGCAGTCCGAGCCCCTGCGCTTCCCCGACGTGACCTACAGCTTCTACCCGGTCTACTGCCGCCTGCTCGGGATCGACCACGAGACGGTTCCACTGGACGCGGCAATGAGCGTGCGGGTGGACGACTATCTTGAGCGCTCCGGCCCGGTGATCCTGGCCAATCCGAACGCACCGACAGGCATCGCCCTTCCCCGCGCAGAAATCGCCAGGTTGGCGCGCGCACGCGCGGAATCGCCGATCGTGATCGACGAAGCCTATGTGGACTTCGGCGCGGAGACGGCTGTCCCACTGATCTGCGAGCATCCCAACCTGTTGGTGGTTCATACGATGTCGAAGTCGCGCGCGCTCGCCGGGCTGCGCGTGGGCTACGCCATTGGCGACGCTGGGCTCATCGAAGCGCTGACGCGCGTGAAGGACAGCTTCAACTCCTATCCCCTCGGACGGCCGGCCCAAGCCGGGGCGATCGCCTCCCTCGAGGACGAAGCCTATTTCCAGGACACCCGCGCGGTGGTGATGCGCAATCGCGCCGCCTTGACCGGGGCCTTGAACCGGCTCGGCTTCGAGGTCCTGCCCTCCAGCGCCAACTTCGTCTTCGCGCGCCACCCGGGCCATTTGGGCCAGGCGCTGGCCGCCGCGTTGCGGGAACGCGCCGTGATCGTCCGGCATTTCGCGGCGCCTCGGATTTCCGACTTTCTTCGGATCACCATCGGCTCGGAGAACGAGCTTGACCAACTGATCCGGGCCCTCAGCGACATTCTCGCGGGACCACCAGTCTGATGGCTAGACCGCGTGAAGCCTGATCGGCAGCGCCTTGACGCCGTTGATGTGGTTGCTGCGAAGACGTAGCGCGGGGCCCGTCATTTCGACGGCCGATACCCGTTTGGCCATCTCCTCGAGCATCACCCGGATCTGCAACTGAGCCACCAGATTGCCCAGGCAGTAGTGCGGCCCGCCGTGGCCGAACGCCATGTGATGGTTCTTGGCCCGGTCGAGCCGAAAGCCGGTGGGATCTTCGAAATGGGCTTCGTCGCGGTTGCCGGAGGCGTAGTACACCGCGACCTTATCCCCGGCCTCGATCTCGGCGCCTCCAAGCCGCACGTCTCGGGTCGCCAGTCGGCGGACGAAATGCACCGGCGTGGCCCAACGCAAGATCTCGGCTGTCGCGGTTCGCGCGTCGCAGCCTTCCCTGCGGAACCGCTCCCATTCGTAAGGATGCTCGGCGAGGGCCATCAGCCCGTGGGACAGAGAGTGTCTGGTTGTTTCGTTGCCGGCGACCACGAGCATCAAGAAGTAGTTGCAGAACGCTTCGTCGCTCAATGGACAGCCGTCCACCATCCCCTGGACCAGCATGGTGACAATGTCGTCCTTCGGGTCCCGGCGGCGCGCCGCGAAGAGCTGACGGCCGAGTTCGAAGGCTTCGAGCGAGGCCGGATGGCCGAACGGCAGAAGGCGACGCGCCTCCGCCGAAAAGCCCGCGAAGGCCGGATCGACGAAGTCCGGATCGTCCGAGCCGATCAGCAGATCGCTCCAGCGGATCAGATCCTCCTGACGGTCCTGCGGGACGCCCAGCAGCAGACACAGGGTGTGGATCGGCAGCTGTTTGGTCAGCGCGCCTACGGCCTCGAAGCTTCCCGCACCGACCAGTTCGTCCAGAAGCGCCGCGGCCTTGAGGCGCACCGCCGCCTCCAGGCGGGCCGCCGCCTTGGGGCCAAAGCCGGGCCAAGTCAGCCTCCGCATCGCGGTGTGCTGGGGCGGGTCCATCTCCAGCAGGGTGCGGCGCGCCTCGTTCTGATCCTCGTCGAAGTCGTCCAGGCTGATGACGCCGTGGCGCGAGGAAAAGGCTTCGGTGTCGCGTGAGACCTCGACGATGTCGTCGTAGCGGGTGACCGCCCAAAATCCCTTATGACCGTCATGGCGTGGGTTCCACGCGACCGGCGCCTCCCGCCGCAACCGCGCGAACTCCAGGCCCGGAACCCCGTGCAGCCAGAGGCCAGGATCCGACAGATCGACCTGCGTGGTCGGCCGGTGCGCGGCGATGCTCATGGCTTCCATTGCTCTTGTTGCGCGAGACGGTGTTCGAGGAAGGCGACGATCCAGCGCGCGGCGAGAAGATCGTCGCGCGGACCGGCAAGACTGGCTTTCGCGGAGTCGGCCCGCGCTGGGCCAATCCTCTGCCGATGGAAGTCGTAAATTTCCGACGCCTGGCCGGGCGCCATCTCGGGGTGGGCCTGAAAAGTCAGCACATTTTCGCCGATCGTCGTCACGCCGAGCGGACAGGCCGGATTGCCGGCGAGCAGGCGAGATCCTGGCGCCGCGGCCGTCACCTGGTCCTGATGCAGAGCGATCAGCCTCAGTCCGGCGGCGCTGTCTCGCGCAACGTCGGTGGGCAGCCACGCTGGCAGCTCGGCGATCGCGTAAGTCTGGATCCCCACGCCCCATTGCGCGTCTTTCGCGACCGCTCCGCCCAAGGCCGCGTGCAGGTGTTGGTGGCCGTAGCAGATGCCGATAATCGGACAGAGGGGCGCCGCCCGTCGGACGAAGGCCGTCAGAGCCGTCTGCCAAGGCAGATCCTCGTACACGCTGGCCGGACTGCCCGTCAGCAGCCAAGCGTCGCAGGCTGCGGGCGTGGCCGGCAGCTCGCGGAGGTCGGCGCGAAACGTCTCAAACTCCAACGCGTCCCCAGCCAGTCCGAGGAAGGGCGGAAACCAGTCGGCGAAGCCGCCATACTCGGCCGTCCACCTGTCGAGGTTGCGGCCGCATTCGATGAGCCCGATCCGGATCATGCGCTCAGCCCAACTCGAAAAAGCGCCGACGTTCGTCGATCAGGGTCTTGCCCTCGAACTGGCCAAGCTGCGCCGCCCGGGTCGCCGTGAAGGTTTCGACGAAGCGCGGCCCTAGCCAGTCGCGAGCGAAGGCCGACGCTCGCATGGCGCTGATAGCCTCGGCCATGCCCGTGAGCAGGCGCGGTGCGTCCCCGCCGCCCTCGACGAAGCCGTTGCCGACGAGGGGCGGAGCAGGTTCGAGGCGCTGGGCCATTCCGGCCAGGCCCGCGGCGATCGTCGCAGCGGCCGCCAAGTGGGGGTTGGCGTCCGAACAAGGCAGGCGGTTCTCCACGCGGATGGACTTCGGCCCGCCCCCCACGACCCTCAGGCAGGCCGTCCGGTTCTCGATCCCCCAGGCAAAGGCGCCGGGCGCGAAGGTGTCCGGGGCGAAACGGCGCCAGCTGTTCACGGTCGGGGCGAACACCAGCATCACTTCGGGCAGGAAGCGCTGCAGGCCACCGATGAAATGGCGGAAGTCGGCCGACATGCGGTCTGGCCCCTCCGGATCCCAGAACCTCGGCCTCCCCTCGCGGTCGAGCAGCGAGACGTGAATGTGCGAAGACTGGCTGTCGGCGGTCTCCGACCAGCGCGGCATGAAGGTCACCGTCTGTCCGCGACGCATCGCCAGGACGCGCAGGAAGTTTTTGAGCAGCACGGCCTGGTCGGCGATCGCCAACGCATCGCCGGCCCCCACGCAGGCCTCCATGAAGCCGCCGCCGATCTCTTCGTGCATCTTCGCCAGGCGAACGCCCAGCGGCTCGCACATATCGGCGACGGCATTGTAGAAGTCCGCTTGCGCCGCCTGGTAGATGATCAGATCGTGGCTTGGATGCGCCGTCGCGGTCGTCAGGCCGTCATAGCCCTTCTCGGCGAGGGTCTGCGCGGTTTCATCGAAAAGGGTGAACTCCAGCTCGACGCCGATCTTGGGGACGCATCCCATCCCTGCGCCGCGGGCCAACACGCGCCGTAGCAGGCTCCGCGGGCAGAAGCTTTGGGCGTCGCCGGTGAATTCGGCCAGGTAGAGCGCGCTGTCCGACGCCGCTTCGAAGGGCGCCGTGACCCTGCTAGCCCGGTCCACCGCCAGCGTGCTGTCGTGGAAGTCGGCCGCCTCGTCGGTTACGCCGGGCATGTCGAGGAACACGTCCGTGGGGTCCAGCGCCAGCTGGGCCGGCGACATGCCGACGCCCTCAGTCAGCACCTCTTCCAAGTTGGCGGCGCTGACCTTTTGGCCTCGCAGCAGTCCGTTGGTGTCCACCACCGCGATGGTCACGAAACGATCCCGAGTCTCGACCGCCATCTAAAGGTCTCCAGGCTGCTGTTCGATCGAGGCCCGCCGACTTGACCTGCCACCGCGTCAAACTAGGTGGCGCGCTCTGGACGATATTGATATTTTCGGCTGGATATTTGGCATTTTACGCCACAAACGAAGGTGGATGACCGGCCCCATGACGCTTTCGCCTCCCGGGGGTTTTTCGGCGCCCGCCGCGATCCAGGCCAAGGTGTTCGCCGGCATCCTGAACGCGACGGGTCTGGATGGGAGGGGCCGGTCAGCGCTGTTGGCGACCGAGGGCCTGAGAGAGGCCGACCTGGCTGGGTTCGCAGCGACGATCCCGCTCGGCGCCTACGCGCGGATGTTCGACCGACTCGCCAGCTTGCTGGGAAACCCGACTCTTGGCCTCGATATCGCCCATCGAGTGGGCCCGGGCCTGGTCGGCGCGATTGGCTATGTGTTTCTTTACTCGCCGTCCCTGGGCGCCGCCATCCAGTCGTTCTCGGAGAGCGTCTTCAGCATTCAGGGCGTCACGCGCTTGAGCTTCGAGCGCGGTCCGCCGCCGACGTTGGCCTATGTCATCGCCGACGAAACCATTCACCCGCGGCGGCACGATGTGGAGTTCTCGCTAGGGTACGTACACGCCCTGATCCGCGCCTACCTCGGCGACAAATGGACCCCTCGAGAAGTCCACTTTGAACACGTTCGCATCGGCGATCGCAGCAAGTACGACAGCGTCTTCGGATGTCCGGTGTACTTCGAGCAGGACCGCAACGCCATGGTGCTGGATCCGCAGGACCTGGAGCGGGGCGCGGCGAGCGCCGACCCGAACCTCGTCGCCATCCTCAAACACTACATCGAGCTGGTCGGCGATCGCCAGGCGGTGACCACGCTGACCGAAAGCATCAATCAGGTGCTTTCCGGGCTGATCGAGACCCAGCCCGTGCCGATGTCCAAAGTCGCGGCCCACCTGGGCGTGAGCGAGGAGACGTTGCGCAGGCGGCTCAGGGAAGAAGGGACCTCCTTCCGCGACATCGTCCGCCGCAAGCGGATCGCCATCGCCCGGCGCTACCTCCTGGAAACCAGGATGAGCGTTCTGCAGGTGGCCCAGAGGGTCGGCTATGGCGAGACCGCCAGCTTCACCCGGGCCTTCATCGCCGAAACCGGAACATCGCCCTTGCGGTTTCGAAGCCGCCCATGACGAATTCGGCGCCAACTGCAACGCTAGGCGCAGCCGCGCCCTAGCCGCGCGGTCTTGAAGCGCGTCGACTAGGCCAGGTCGCGGTGAACTAGAACTTGTATTCGATGCTCCCGCCGACCCAACGCGGATGCGCATAGGTCGCTTGGGCGGAACCGAAGATCGAGCTGTTGTCGAGGTCGTAGACGCGATACCGCTTGTCGGTGACGTTGTTGACGACGAGCGACAGTTTCCACGAGTTCAGCGCGTAGGAAACCTGGACGTTGCCGACGACGTGACCCGGCTCCAGGTCGATCGGCGCATTGAAGGTCGTGAAATAGCTGCTGCTGTCGTAGCGCCAGTCTGTCGAAAGCGTCAGGACCCCGGGGCCGACATCCCGATCGTAGGCTCCGCGCCAGCCCACGCTCCAACGCGGGGCCTGTGGCATCAGGCGATCGGTGATCCGTCCCGTCGGCATGGTGACGCCCTTCACCTTGGTGTCGAGGTAGGTGACGAACGCCCCGAGCGTAAGGCCGTCGAGGGGACGGGCGTTGGCCTCAAACTCGGCCCCGTTGATCTCGGCCGGGAGGTTCCGGATGACCGCGGTCAACCCCTGGAAGATGAAAGCCTGGTAGTTGTGGTAGTCGTAGTGGAAGACGGCCCCATTCAGGTCCAGCTGGTGGCCCAGCGTCGAAATCTTGAAGCCACCCTCGTAATCCGTCAGCACTTCCTGCTTATAAGGAATGGTTGAATTCAGGTAGTTGCCGTTGGCGTCGGTGGCGAGGAAATTCGGAATGTCGAACCCGCCGCTCTTGGTGCCGCGGTTGGCGCTCACGTAAAGAAGGACGCCGGAGATCGGCCTGTATTCCAGGCCAACTTTTCCCGACCAGTTTTTGTAGACTTGGGTGGCGAGGTTGCTCGTCGTCGGATTGAAGACGTCATCAACCGTTCCGTTGATGGCGTGCTCGTAGTGATCCTTCTTGCGGTCATTGCTGTAGCGAGCGCCCAGCACGAAGCTCAGGTCGTCGGTCAGCTTGTATTCGCCCTGTCCGAATACGGCGTACGACGTCGTGCGCTGAGGACCGCCCACGAGAAGGTTGAGGCTGAAGATCGGCGCATCGATCATCGCGTGCGCGTTCGAGTCGACGATTAGCCCGTAGACACCGCCCACCCAGGTGAGCCGGTCAGTCTTACCCGAGAGCCGCACCTCCTGCGAAACCTGCCAGAGGTTCTGGTGCTGAAAATAGTTGAAGGCGCTGACGGGCGAGACATCACTGTCTTCGCCGTAGTTCTTGTGAACAGTTTGGTAGTCGGTGATGGACGTGAGCTGCACGCCGTCGCCCAGGCCCTGTTCGTAGCGAGCCGTCGCGCTCCAGAAGGTCCGACTGAATGCCGGCACCTTGTCGAAGGAGGCGGTGAACGGATTATTGTCCGGTTCCTTGTAGCCCCAGAAATCGATGCCGCCGGGGTTTGGGACGCCGAGCCCGTCGGCGTTCACCGAACCGGCGAGCCAGGTGTAGGGCGCGCTGGTCTCGTGGTCGTTGCGCATGCCCTGGACCTTGAGGCGCAGCAGGCCCCTGTCGCCGACGTCAGCCTCGAGTTGGAGGCGGGCGGCATAAAATCTGCGGCTGCCGATGTCTGGACCGACGCGGTTCTTGATGTAGCCGTCGTAGTCATCGGTGCTGAACGAGAGCCTGGCGCGAGCGCGATCCGTCAGCGGACCGCTGATCGCACCTTCGGTCGCGATCTCGCCATAGCTTCCGAACGTCGCGCTCGCGAAGCCTTGGAAGGTCCGGGTGGGTTTGGCGGTGATGTACTGCACCAGACCGCCTGTGGCGTTGCGGCCGAACAGCGTGCCTTGCGGACCGCGCAACACCTCGATCCGCTCGAGGTCGTAGTTCTGCCCGCTGATCGCGGACATCGCGCTCGAATAGACTTCGTCGTTGTAGAAGGCGATCGGCGCCTCCTGCGAGTCCGCGAAATCGTTCTGAGACACGCCACGGATGTTGAAGGCGACGGTCGTCGGGCTGAATTCCTGGACCTGCAGGCTCGGGACGTAGTTCACCAGCGCCGTGACGTCCTGGTGGCCGATCGCCTTCACGGCCTCGCGCCCGACGGCGGTGATCGACAAGGGAACGTCCTGGATATTCTGCGCCCGCTTCTGCGCGGTGACCACGATCTCCCCCAGCGTGGCCCCTGTCGTCGCGGCCGTCGCGCCTTCGGCGTGGGCGCTCTGGGCGCACAGCGCCGCCCCGATCGCCCAGGACGCCGAGGCCAGCCAGCGCGTCCGATTGCAGCTCTTCATGGTGGTTCCCCTCCGGGCGCGTCCTCATTCCCGCGCCAATCCAAGGTCACGCTACCGTCAAAATGCGCAAACCGTCAACGTTTGTGCGATGTTTGGTCCCATTGTTGAAAATGTGCAACCTCTGAAGGCTCACCCTGCCTGCGGCGCCCATTGCGGAGGCGTCCAGGGCCACGATGCGAAGTTCGCTCGCTTTTTTCATTGACCTAAGTTGCGTTATATCAACAATATAATAATTCCTGCTAACTTGTTACGATTTTGAGGACCCGGCGCAGCACGTTTGGCGACCCGGCCCCAGAGGATTCAGGACCATGGACGGCACCGCGGACACTGCCCCGGCGACGAGCTCCGATGAAAACCTGGCCGAGGCCTTGCTCGATCGAGCACGGCGACTCGTTCCCCTGCTTCGCGAGCGCGAAGCCGCCGCCAACGCCGCGCGCCAAGTTCTCCCCGAGACCATCGAGGACTTCGCTCGTGCGGGTTTCTTCAAGGTCCTGCAGCCGGCGAGATATGGCGGCTACGAGCTCCCGCCCAGTGTCTATTGCGCGATCGCGCGAACCCTGGCCGAAGGTTGCATGAGCAGCGCCTGGGTATACGGCGTGATCGCGGTCCACAACTGGCAGCTCGCGTTGTTCGACGAGCGGGCGGCGCAGGACGTGTGGGGCGCAGACGCCACGGCTCGGATCAGCTCGTCCTATATGCCGGTGGGCAAGGTCCGCCGCGTCGACGGCGGCTACCGCCTGAGCGGTCGCTGGGCGTTTTCGAGCGGATCGGCGCACTGCGACTGGGTCATACTGGGCGCGGTCGTACCGCCGGATGCGGACAATCCGCAGCCGGAGCCGCGGAACTTCCTGGCGCCGCGGGCGGACTATCAAATCGTCGACACCTGGGATGTGATGGGTCTGTGCGCCACGGGCAGCAACGACATCGTCGTCGCCGACGCCTTCGTGCCGGACTATCGCACAATTCGCGAGCTCGACATGTTCGAGCTCACCTGCCCCGGCCACACGGCCAACACGGGCAGCCTCTATCGCATCCCGTTCGCCCAGCTGTTCAACCGGACCGTTTCGACCACGTCGCTTGGCGCGCTCCGGCGGGCGCTAGGCGCGTTCATCGAAACGACCCGTGAAAAGCGCGCCACCTACACCGGCGAGCGTCTGGCCCGAGATACGACGATCCAGCAGGCCGTCGCCGAGGTCGAGCGCACGCTGGACGAGCTCCAGCTCGTACTCGACCGGGATCTCGATGAACTCTGGACGCGCGCCGACGCCGGCGACTGGCCCATGCTGCGCCGCGCCGAGCTGGGCGTGTCGACCACGTCGACCGTCAGCCGCTGCGTCACGGAGATCGACAAGCTGATGCGGTTCAGCGGCGGCAAAGCCATCTATCGCGGCAATGTCGTGCAGCGAGCCTTCCTCGACATCCACTGCGCGCGCGCCCACGTCGCGAACAATCCCCTCCCCTATGTGCGCAATCTTGGCGCGCTGTACTTCGGGCTCCCGAACGAGTGCCTCGACATCTGAGCTCCGGCCGCCAGGCTCCTCCCGCCTGGACGACGCTTGCGGTGGGACCCGCGCCGGCTGGAATGGCTGGCGCGGGCCCTTACCGGCGCCGATCAGGCCAAGTCCGCGAAGGTCGCTGCGACGGCCGGATGGACGAGGCGGCCGGCACGCACATTGAGGCCGGCGGCAAGGCCCGGATCCGCGGCGGCCGCGGCGTCGAACCCTCGGCCGGCGATCGCCCGCACATAGGGGGCCGTCGCCGCTTCCAGGGCATAAGTCGAGGTCAGCGGCGCCGCGCCGGGCATGTTGGCGACGCAGTAGTGGACGACCTCATCGACCACGTAGGTTGGTTCGCCGTGGGTGGTCGGCCGGCTTGTCTCGAAGCAGCCGCCCTGGTCGATGGCCACGTCCACCAGCACCGCGCCCGGCTTCATCGTGGCCAGGTCCGTGCGCCGGATCAGTTTCGGCGCCGCCGCGCCGGGGATGAGCACGCAGCCGATCACGAGATCCGCCTCGACGATCAATTCGCGAATAGCGGCCTGCGTGGAATAGACGGTCTTCACCTGCCCCCGGAACAGATCATCAAGCTGCTCCAGCCGGGTCACAGAGACGTCGAGCAGCGTCACGTCCGCATTGTGGCCGACCGCCACCTGGGCCGCGTGCTTCCCGGACGTCCCGCCGCCGAGGATGAGCACCCTGGCTGGCGACACGCCGGGCGCGCCCCCCAGCAGCATTCCGCGGCCGCCCGCCGGCCGGAGCAAATGATAGGCGCCGACATCCACCGCCATGCGACCGGCGACCTGGCTCATCGGCGTCAGCAGCGGCAAACGGCCCGCGCCGTCGACGACGGTCTCGTAGGCCACCGCCGTGCAGCCCGAGGCGACCAGTCCTTCCGCCTGTCGGCGGTCCGCCGCGAGATGGAGATAGGTGAAGAGCAGATGATGCGGCTTAAGCAGCGCGATTTCCGACGCCTGCGGCTCCTTCACCTTCAGGATCATGTCGGCTTCGCCGAAAACTGCGGCGGCGTTCGACAATACCGTCGCTCCCGCCGCCCGATAGTCCTCATCGCCGACGCCGACGCCGGCGCCTGCGCCAGCCTGGACGTAGACCTGGTGTCCATCCGCGACGAGGCCGCCCACCAATGCGGGCGTGGCTGCGACGCGCGCCTCCTGAGTTTTGATTTCTGTGGGAACGCCGACCTTCATGAGTTCTTCCCCTTCGAACTAGGTAAGTCCGAAATATCCGCGTATTGCTTGGGGAAATCCGGCGAAAACCCGTCGCCGAATCGCGCCTATATCTAAGATTCTTCGACCCTTTGGTGCTGTCTTGGTGAAATCTGCAAAACTCGACCGAACCGACGTGGCATTGCTTCGAACCCTCCAGCAGCAAGGCCGCATCACGAACAGCGAGCTGGCGAGAACGGTCTCGCTCGCGGAATCATCTTGTCTACGACGTGTGCGCCAGATGGAGCATGACGGCGTGATCGAGCGGTACGCCGCGATCATTGACCAGCGATCCGTGGGCCTGCCGCTGAACGTCTTCGTCACCCTGAGCCTGACCAGCCAGGCCGACGCGGCGCTGAAGACCTTTGAGCGCGAGGTCAGCGCCGTGACCGAGGTCATGGAGTGCTACCTGATGACGGGGACGTCGGACTATCTGCTGCGGGTGGTGGCCGCCGACGTCGACGACTTGGAGCGGATCCACTCCACCCGCCTCAGCCGGCTTTCGAACGTGTCGCGGATCACGAGCAGCCTCGCGCTTCGCCAGGTGGTTCGGCGAGCGGAACTGCCCGTGACAACTGCGAGGTTTTGATCAGGCGCTGCCGGAGGCGGGTTCGATTTGCTCGGCCGAGCGCTTCACGAACGGAGCCCCGTTTTCACCCGAGCCGACCTCCGCCTGAAGCAAATCGACGAACACCTTCACCTTCGAGAGCATGTAGTGCCCCTTGGGGAACAAGACGTAGAGGGGCAGACGGTGCGAGACCGCATGCGGCAGAACGAGCTCCAGGCGCCCGGCGGCCAGATCCTCCTCGATCAAAAAACGGGGCAGATACGCCAGCCCCATTCCGGCGAGCATCGCCTGACGGGTCACCCTCACGCTGTTGGACGTCAGCGGGCCGCGGCTGACCGACACCACCTGATCACTCGATAGCCGCCACTCGCCTGGCCGCGAGAGGTGGGTTTCGATGAGGCACTGATGTTCCTTCAGCTCGGCCGCCGTGGCCGGCCGGCCATGGCGCCTCAGGTAGTCGGACGAGGCCGCCAGCGCCATTTCGAAATCGCAAAGCTTCACCGCCTCGAGGGCGTCATCGTACGGCTCGTCGACCCAGAAGGCGACATCGAAGCGGCCGCGCAGCAGGTCCGCCTTGCTGTCGGAAAGATTCAGGTAGATCCGAACATCCGGGTACATGTTCAGAAAGGTCGGGATGACCTCCGTCACCCGGAACAGGGAGGAGACGACGGGCGCGTTGATCCTCAGCTCGCCACGCGGCTTCGAGGTCATCCCCGCCAGGACCTGGTTGGCCTCGTTGACCTCGTCGACGATGCGGGCGCAGCGGTCATAGATCTGACGGCCGGCGGGCGTCAGAGCGATGGTCCGCGTCGTCCGGTCCAGCAGCTTCAAGCCCACGCTGTTCTCGAGCCGGGCGATCTGCCGGCTCACGGCCGCCTTGGAGAAGCCCATCGCTTCAGCGGCGGCCGAGAAGCTGCCGGTCTCCACGACCGCCGCGAACGACATCATCGCCACGGCGTTGTCGACATCCAACTTTTCATCCATGACCCAAAGCTCTGGATATTTTTGCAGATTGTCAACGATCGCGCCGTGGCGTTTTCGCCGGTGGTCAATCGTAGAGAGGGGTCAGTTCCGTCGGATCCGCTTTGCCCTGGTTCCTGCCAAGCTCCGCCCGCGCCTGTCCCCCTTTGGTCGGGATCAGCTGGGCGAACACCTCGAGCTGGTGGCCATCGGGATCGAGGAAGTAGATCCCGACAGAGACGCCGTGATCCAGGATCTCCTGTATCCGGACGTTCTTCTGGAGCAACCGGCCGTAGACCCTACGTAGCGGATCCAGGTCGCTGTCGCAGTCCAGTTCCAGCCCGATGTGCTCGAACTCCTTCCCGCGCGATGCGTTCGGGTCTCCTGGGAACAGCGCAAGGTCGTGATCGCTTTCGCCGAAGCTCAGAAACAGGCCTCCGGCATAGGGCCCATCCGTCACGCGGGTGGTGACGCTCATGCCCAGCACGTCGCCGTACCATGCGGCGGACGCCACAGGATCGCGTACATAGAGCACCACGTGCGCGATGCGCTTGATCCTAGGCATGGCCATGATGCGTCGCTCCAAAGTTCGCCGGAATGGCCGGAAGCCAGGTCAGATCCGTAATCTCGCTGAATTCGCGCCATTCCTTGCGCCAGCTGATCCCGCCATCGAGGCTGCGGAACAGGTCCCCGAACTTCGAGCCCGCCAGGACGAACGAAGGATCGGCTGGATTGACGCCGATCGCCCAGAAGCAGGAGTTGGGCTGAACCGGCAGCGGAGCGTTCTCCCAGGTCTCGCCGCCGTCGGGCGATCGCAGGAACATGGCCGTCGTCCCCGGCGTGCCGTCGCCGATTCCCAGGAACAGCTCCAGGTCGCTGCCCGGCTTCCGCACCAGGACACGCGAATAGTAGATCCCCCAGGTCTCCTTGACGTCCCGGCGGCTCCAGGTCTCGCCGCCGTCGCGGGACAAGTAGATCCCGTTCACAGAGAGGGCCACGACGCGCTTCGGCGAACCGGGCAATATCACCACGCTGTGGATGTCAGAATTGCCGCGAAACTGCGACGGCCAGGCCGTGTCGATGCGGCTCCAGTTGTCGCCGCCGTCGAGTGTCCGGAAGAGCCCTCCTTCTTCGACGCCCACCCAGATCTCTCGCGGGTCGTCCGGGGCGACGGTCATCGCCAGCATCCGCGGACGGCTGACGCCCGCGCATTTCGGCGGCATCAGCAGCGGCGTCTGCTCCCAGGTCGTCCCTCCGTCGGCCGACCGGAAGAAGGCGGCTCGTGTCGGCGATCCCGTGCCGGCATACATCAGCAACGGATCGCTCGGCGCGACGACCAGCTTCCAGATCGCGAAGTCGTTCAGAACGCAATCCACACGATGCCAGGTGACGCCGCAGTCGTCGCTGCGGAAAAGGCCCCGCTCCGCGCCGGCGAACACAGCCATCGGATTACGCGGATCCGGCAAAAGGCAGCGGACGCAGTCGTCGTACTCCAGCTCCTGGTCGACCGCCAGGCGATGCCAGGTCTCGCCGTTGTTGTGACTGCGGATGACGGCTTGGCCGTCGGTGGACACTAGCAGCGTTCTTTGCGGTTCCATGCGCGCTCCAGTTTAGTGAGGTCGAGCCGGGTCGAAAGCCGCTCCGCTCAGGAGAGGTTCACCCAGACGCTCTTGGTTTCGCTGTAGAGCTCCATCGCCTGGCGGCCGTGCTCGCGGCCCCAGCCCGACTGCTTGAAGCCGCCGAAGGGCGTCGCCGGATCTATGAGGTTGAAGCAGTTGACCCAGACCGTGCCGGCCTGCAGCGCGCGGGCCAGGCGATGGGCGTTCTTGACGTCCGACGTCCAGACGCCGGCGGAGAGCCCGTAGTCGGAATCGTTGGCCTGTCGCACGACGTCATCAGGGTCGCGCCAGGGAAGAGCGCTTAGCACCGGCCCGAAGATCTCCTCGCGCACGATGCGCATCTGCGGCCTCGCATCGGCGAAGATGGTCGGCTCGAAGAAGTAGCCGCGGTCCTTGCCGGGCGGACGCCGTCCGCCGGTCACCAGTCGGGCGCCCTCCCCGCCGCCGATGTCGACATAGGCGCTCACCCGGTCCCACTGCTCCTGCGACACGAGAGGGCCGAAGGTGGTGTCCGGGTCGAGGCCGTCGCCGATCTTGAGCTTCGCCGCGCGCTGAGCAACGGCGTCCAGCAGGGCCTCGTAGCAGTCGGCGTGCGCATAGAGCCGCGATCCGGCGGTGCAGGTCTGGCCCTGGTTGAAGAAGATGCCTTGGGCGATAGCATCCGCCGCCGCCTCGAGGTCGGCGTCGGGAAAGACGATCTGGGGCGATTTTCCGCCGAGCTCCAGCGAAACCTTTTTCAGATTGCCCGCCGAGGCGCGGACGATCGACTTGCCGACCTCGGTCGAGCCGGTGAAAGCCACCTTGTCGACCCCCGGGTGCTCGACCAGCGCTGCGCCGGCGTCGCCGAATCCGGGGACGACGTTGATGACGCCCGGCGGGAAGCCCGCCTCCAACGCCAATTCCCCGAGCCGCAGCGCCGTCAGCGGCGTCTGCTCCGCCGGCTTCAGGATGACGGCGCATCCAGCTGCAACGGCGGGGGCCACCTTCCAGGCCGCCATCGACAGCGGATAGTTCCAGGGCACGATGAGCCCGGCGACGCCCACCGGCTCGCGCGTCGTATAGTTGAGGATCTCCGCTCCGCTGCGCGGCGACACCGGGAGGGTCTCGCCGCCGAACTTCGTCGGCCAGCCGGCGAAATAGCGGAACGTCTTGATCGAACCTTCGATCTCGACGGCGCGGGTGAACAGCGCGGGCTTGCCGTTATCGAGGCACTCCAGGACAGCGAGCTCCTGGGCGTCCCGCTCGATCAAATCCGCGAGGCGGTTGAGAAGACGCGAGCGCTCCATCGTACTCATCTTGCGCCAGGCGGGGCTCTCGAAGGCCTCGCGAGCCCGCTGGACCGCCAGTTCGACGTCGGCCGCGCCGCCGCGGGCCACCTCCGCGAGATGCTCGCCGGTGGCCGGATTGAGGCTGGCGAAGGTCTCGCCCGACATCGCCGCTCTACGCTCCGCGCCGATCAGCAACAGCTGCGGCGACGCACGGAGTTCGGCCTTCAGGCGATCAGCGATCTCGAAGGCGGTCTCGGTCATGGCTTGCTCCTGCTCGGCCAGCGATGGCCCGCCGAGCAGCTATATCGCCATCCCTTTTGGGAAACAATATATCTGTTTTGGTTGTTTCGTTGTCTTTTAGCGACAATTGAGCTAGGCCGACGGACGGATCAACGGATCGGGGGGCGTCAGTGAGTGAGACACGCGTAGCCGAGCTCGCCGCGCGTCTGGGAGACGCCCGGCAAACGGGACGTCCGATCGCCAGGATCGACGCCTCCCTTCGGCCAACCGATGTGACCGAGGCCTACAGTGTGCAGCGCGCCACGCAGGTGCGCCGTGGGGCGGGCGCCGCCGGCTACAAGCTCGCCCTGACCAGCGCCGGCGCGCAGCGCGCCTTTGGGTCGGACTCGCCCGTTGTCGGGGCGCTGGCCCCCGAGGACGTGCTTTGGTCTCCCGCCACGCTGCAGGCCGATGGCCTTCCCTGGTTCGCCGAAGCCGAGGTGGTCTTCGCCATTAGGGAAGCGCTCGATCCGGCGAAGGCGCCATTTTCCGCCGATGCTGTCCGCGAATGCATCGCCAGCGCGCACGTCGGGATCGAGATCTGCAGCTCCCGCTACGGGTGGGACGACGTGAGCCTGCCGGAACTGGTGGCCGACAACGCGAACGCCCGCTCGCTGGTGATTGGCCCGGCGATAATGAACTGGCGCGATGCGGACCTGACAAATACGCCCGTCACCCTGCGACGAAGGGGGCGCCCCGACGTAGAGGGCTCCACCAGCGCCGTGCTCGGCGGCCCGTTCCTCGCGCTGACCTGGCTCGCCAACTGGCTCGCCCGCTCAAACTCGCAACTCGCGCCCGGCGATGTCGTGGCGAGCGGCAGTTGCACCGGCGTGACCGAGCTGGGCGTCGACGAGGACATCGTCGTCGATTTCGGCGCGCTCGGCCGAGCGCGCGCGATTATCAAACCCGGAAATGGAAGTGGGAGACGGACATGAGCATGGACCTCGGAATCGCCGGCAAGGTGGCCATTGTGACAGGTGGCAGCGTCGGCATCGGCGCGGAGACGGCGCGCAAACTGGCGCGCGAGGGCGTGAAGGTCGTGATCGCGGCCCGGACGCGCGAAACACTGGAGGCCACCGCCGCCGCAATCCGCGCCGAGACGGGTGGCGAGGTCGCACCGGTCAGGGTCGAAGCCAGCGACAGCGCTTCGGTCCGCGCCATGGTCGCCGAGACGGCGCGCCTGTTCGGAAGCGTGGACATCCTCGTCAACTGCGCCGCGGCGCCGGGCGGCCTGGTGCGCAACGACCTCGACGAGGCGGACGAGGACAAGCTGCTGCTCGATCTGAACATCAAGCTCGTGGGCTACTTCCGGACCTGCAAGGCTTGTGCGCCGTACATGCGCAAGGCCGGCTGGGGCCGGATCGTCAACGTCGGCGGTCTGACTGCGCGATCCACCGAGGCGCTCAGCGGGATGCGCAACGCGGCCCTGGTGCACCTGACGAAGACCCTGTCGGACCAGCTCGGACCCGATGGGATCACCGTCAACATCGTGCATCCCGGCGTGACCCGGACAGAGCATGTCGAGAGCTGGTTCGCCGAGCTGGCCGGTCGGGAAGGCATTTCCTACGAAGCCTTCGTGAAACGCGAGGCGGCAGATCCAGCGGCTATCCGGCGGATGCTCGAGCCCGAGGAGGTCGCTGACGTGATCCTCTTCCTGTCATCGCGCCTGGCGAGCGGCCTCACGGGCGAATCGATCGCGGTGGACGGCGGCCTCTCGCGCGCCGTCTTCCTCTAAGGCGATCGGAGAAGCGGATTGTTGAAAAACAGCAACCTTCATGGTTGAAGTAGACATATTGTTGTGCAATTGGTTGGTCGTCGCACCCAGTCTCAAATCCCG